>JACCDX010797538.1_pt1 | contig 44974 bp, 36 predicted proteins | sample 7449681 | NCBI WGS metagenome assembly JACCDX01 (sample SAMN15323450, study PRJNA562643) | freshwater metagenome | isolation source: river surface water | place: USA:Blue River Watershed | collected 2017-08-18
AATTGTTTGTCTTGTAAGCGAAAGCCCATAGGCTCGACCAAATGTAATTGTGCGCCGGTATTGGCGCATAGCCGAATGATATTGCCGGTATTGGGGGGAATTTCTGGTTCAAATAAAACGATGTGCAACATAGCGAGTTTGACATTCAGCGATTAAAAAAACGCCCAGTCTGGCTAGTCCTGATGACTGGTGCGCGCTACCACCCAGCATTGTACATGAGCTGCGCCGGCTTGTTTGAGCTGTTTGGCAAGCTCATGCATGCTGGCGCCGGTGGTCATCACGTCATCCACTAAAGCGACGCGCAAGCCGGTCATATCTTGTTGGCAAATAAACGCATCGCGCATATTTTGTATGCGCTGTTGTTGCTTTAGACCAGCTTGTGGCGCGGTATCTTTGATGCGCCTGCAGGCATGGCCAAGTGGAATATGCAGCTCATCGCTGATGATGCGTGCCAATTCCAGTGATTGATTAAAGCCACGCTGCGCTAAACGTGTGGGGTAGAGTGGCATGGCAATAATCAAATCCGGGAGTACGCACATTTGTCTATTCAGTTGTTCAACTAATTGCCAAGCCAGTAGCGATGCTAGATGAAGTTGATGATGGTACTTGTAGGCGGATACTAAATGATTGACGGGATATTGATAGTCCAGCGCGGCGATGGTCAGGTCAAACGCGGGCGGCTGTTGCAGACATAGGCCGCAGATGACTCCCCAGCTTGGATTGCCACAACATTCACAATATTGCGCGCGACGTTTGGGAAGCGATTGCTCACAGGCCAAACAAAGTGCTTGAGGCTGGTCTAATGGCACCTGACACAAAATGCAATATGGCTGAAATAGACGGCCTAGGAGCAGCATTTTAATGCGTGTCTTAAACACATCTTTTAACAAATGTACAATTTTTAAGCATTTGTTTAGCATGATTTGTTATTATCCTTAACAGCTTGATTTTGCCTGTATAATGGCGGCGTTTTAATGTTTTTGTTTAAGAGAGATTGTCATGAGCTCAGACTCGCGTCGCCCAACTAGACCGACCGTCACCCGCCAAATCAGCGCTAAACAACAAATGCGCTCAGCGCAGAGCTTCACTTTCTTTTCTTGCTTGGCGGTGCTGGCCTTGCCTTTGGTCATCCCCATGTTTATCTGGGTTGCCGCCTCAATTTTTATGTATGCCGCTGCGGCTCACCATCCCAATCCTAAGGTAGTGCATTATGTGCGTCAGGCGGGGTATCGCTTTTACGCAACCTTTGCCTTGTTGGTAGTGATGGGCTTTTTTGGTTTTATGTTAGCCGAGTGGATGGGGCGTTTTCATTTAATACTGTTGGTGTGGGCGATTACCATGTTGTTGGTCATTCCGCTTGGTTTGCGGGATATATGGCGAGCCGCCAAAGACGATTGGAAGGATATCACTGTGGAGGTAGAGGCATGAGTGAATTGAATACGAGCGAAATTGATTTGAGCCAGTTAAAGCGCAACCAACATGAGCATCATTGCTCGGAGTCGGTTGAGCGTTGGAGCATAGAGCAAATCGAGGCCTTATATGCCTTGCCATTTAATGACTTGCTGTTTCAGGCACAAACCGTTCACCGCGCGCACTTTGACGCGAATGCGGTTCAAGTCAGCACCTTGCTATCAATTAAAACGGGTGGATGCTCTGAAGACTGTGGCTATTGCCCGCAAGCGGCACGCTATCATACAGGCGTAGAGAACGAGCCTTTGATGGCATTGGATGACGTGCTGCAAGCAGCGCGTGAAGCCAAAGCCAATGGCGCGAGTCGTTTTTGTATGGGGGCGGCTTGGCGTAGCCCCAAACAAAAAGATCTAGAGCCCGTATTAAAAATGATTGCTGAGGTGAAATCACTAGGCTTGGAGACCTGTGCCACTTTGGGCATGTTGAAACAAGGTCAAGCCGAGCAACTCAAGCAAGCGGGCTTGGATTATTACAATCACAATCTGGACACTGCGCCAGAAATGTATGGCGATATTATTTCTACGCGCACCTACCAAGATCGCTTGGAAACTTTAGATAGCGTGCGCGAAGCCGATATCAATGTGTGCTGCGGAGGCATTATTGGGATGGGTGAAAGTCGCAGTCAGCGTGCCGGTTTGATTGCACAGTTGGCGAATATGTCGCGCCCACCAGAAAGTGTGCCCATCAATCTGCTCACCCAAGTCGAGGGCACGCCGCTGTATGGTACGGATGAACTTGATCTATTCGAATTTGTACGCACCATTGCGGTGGCAAGAATTACCATGCCGACCAGCTATGTGCGCTTATCCGCTGGCCGTCAAAGTATGCATGAAGGTATCCAAGCGTTGTGTTTCTTGGCCGGTGCAAACTCGATTTTCTACGGTGAAAAATTACTCACCACCGGCAATCCAGAGGCCGATGCAGATCGTCAGTTGTTTGCCAAATTAGGCATACATCCGATTTAAATCCTCCCTCACGATGCTGAAACAACTACAAGCCGAGCTGGCGCAACGCGCCAAATCAGGACTGATGCGTCAGCGTCGTGTGTTGGCTGGAGCTCAACAGCCAGAAATCCACTTAGATGGCCAAGCTCTATTGGCCTTCGCCAGTAACGATTACTTAGGTCTGGCGCACCATCCACAATTGATACAAGCGACGCAACAAGCCCTGGCACAAGTCGGTGTTGGTGCGGGCGCTTCACATTTGATTAATGGTCACCATGCGCTACATGAGCAAGCTGAAAAAACCTTGGCGCAATTTGTGGGATATAGCAGTGGGCTGTTATTTAGCACAGGATATATGGCCAATTTGGGTATCGTCTCTGCCTTGCTTGGACGCGAAGATGCTTTGTTTGCCGATAAACTGAATCATGCTTGCTTGAACGATGCCGCCATATTATCCCGCGCCAGTTTTCAGCGTTATGCCCATCAGGACTTGGCCGCTTTAGAACGATTGTTGGCCAACAGCCATGCGCGGCGCAAATTAGTCGCGGTGGATGCCGTATTTAGTATGGATGGCGATATTGCCGATGTTCCGCGCTTGTTAGCTTTATGTGAGCAATATGACGCTTATTTGTTGTTGGATGATGCGCATGGATTTGGGGTGTTAGGCCAACAAGGGCGTGGCATCCTCAGTCATTTTTCAGTCAGTTCAGAGCGCATTATTTATATGGCGACGCTAGGCAAAGCTGCTGGGGTGGCCGGTGCATTTGTCGCGGCGACGCCTGTCATCATGGATTATTTGATGCAGTTTGCGCGCACCTATGTGTATACCACCGCAAGCCCTCCTGCATTGGCGGCAGCGCTGACTCAGAGCGTTGCTGTGATGCAGCAAGAGCCACAGCGACAGCAACATTTAATCGATTTAATTGCCTATCTGAAACAACATTGTGTATTGCGCCATTGGCATTTGATGCCATCCGACAGCGCGATACAACCTTTGTGGGTAGGGGATGCAGAGATGGCCGTCAGATTGAGCCAACGCTTAATGCAAGCGGGCATTTATGTCCCCGCGATACGCCCCCCCACCGTGCCACAAAATAGCGCCAGGTTGCGCATATCACTGAGTGCTGCGCATAGCCAAGTGCAAGTGCAAAAGCTGATAGCAGCCTTGCAGCAAGCAGAAAGCGAATTGGCATGAGCGCCATGTATATCGAGCAAATCGGAGCAGGCCCACCCTTGGTGATATTGCATGGGTGGGGCATGCACGGCGGTATTTGGCAGAGCGTACGAGATGGACTGGCTGAGCATCACCGTTTGTATATTGTCGATTTGCCCGGTATGGGATTTAGTGATGCATTGTTGGCCGAGCAGTTGCCCCAACTCGCCAACGCAATGCGTAGCGAATTAAATCAACTGATCGCACAGCCATATCATCTTATCGGCTGGTCCTTGGGTGGTTTGCTGGCGATGCAAATGGCCTTGCAGGAAACCTCAGCACTCTCATCCATCAGTAAATTGATATTGGTCGCCACCACGCCCTGTTTTGTGGATAGACATGATTGGCAACATGGCGTGCCGAAACAAATATTCCATGGTTTTTTCAAGGAAGTGATGCAAGATTTTGCCAGTGCCTTAGAAAAATTTTTGGCCTTAATTGCCATGGGCAGTAGTCACACCCGGCAAGAAGTAAAAATGCTGTTGCAAGTGATGCTGAAGCGTCCTCATCCTAGGCTGCAGTCTTTGCAAGCGGGATTGAAAATACTATTAGAGTCAGACTTGCGTGCGCAACTACAAGATATCCAACAACCTGTGTTATGGATACATGGTGAGCGCGATCGCTTATGTCCAGTCAGTGCCGCACATTGGGCAACGCAACAATTGCCCCAAGCCACACTGGAGATTTTTCCAGCGGCGGGGCATGAGCCCTTCATTTCGCATCCGCAACAATTTGTGCATAGCGTCAACGCATTTTTAGGACCGTCGCAACCATGAACGCCGATCAATACAGCTTAGATAAAGCGCAAGTGCGATTAGCCTTCAGCCGCGCCGCACAGGACTATGATGCGCATGCGGTATTGCAAAGTGAGGTGCGCGCGCAGATGCTAGAGCGTTTGGATTTACTCAAGTCGCCGCCCAGCTGTATTTTAGATTTGGGTTGCGGTACTGGTGCAGCTGGTGCGGCCTTGGCTAAACAGTTCAAGCAAGCACACATCATTAGTTTGGATTTGTCCGAGGCGATGTTGCAGCAAGCACGCACACAACATGGCGATTGGCGGCAGTGGCTGCAAAAAGGCTTAGCAAAATTAGGCTTCCGCAATCAGCCACAACATCACTATCTGTGTGCCGATATGGAGCGTTTGCCGCTAGCGGATGGCAGTGTGGATATGGTGTGGTCCAACTTGGCTTTACAGTGGTGTAACGATTTGGATGCCACCTTTGCGGAAATTCATCGCGTATTAAAACCCGATGGCGCGCTGATGTTTGCCAGTTTTGGGCCCGACACCCTAAAAGAATTGCGTCTAGCGAGTCAGCAAGTAGATGGTCATATCCACGTTAATCGCTTTATTGATATGCATGATGTGGGCGATGCGCTGGTGCGTGCAGGATTTGCTGGGGTCGTGCTCGATGTGGACTACTTCACTTTGCAATATGCGGCGGTGGTCGATTTGATGCGCGACTTAAAAGCCATCGGCGCACACAACGCTGCGCAGGGTCGCCGACGTGGATTGTCGGGTCGACGCTTTTTGCAAGATTTAGCACAAGCTTATGAGGCTTTTAGACGCGATGACAAACTGCCTGCCAGCTATGAAGTCGTCTATGGTCATGCTTGGCGTCCGCAGCAAAAACCGAGTACCAAGTTTGATATGCCAGATGTTGCGCCTATTAATTTTGTCAGCAAAAAAGACCATGGTTTAGAAAGGTAAGTCGCATGCAATCTCAACATCAGAGCGCTATGTTTGTGACAGGGACCGATACCGATGCAGGCAAAACCTATATCAGCGCGGCGCTATTGCGTCATTTTGCTGCGCAGTCCTTGCGCGTGGTGGGGATGAAACCAGTGGCTTCAGGCGCAACTGAAGTGCATGGGGTATTACACAATTCAGATGTGACACAACTGAGACAAGCCAGCAATGTGCAAGCAGATATACGTTACATCAATCCATATTGTTTTGCCCCGGCGATTGCCCCGCATATTGCCGCGCAACAAGCCGGCGTGAGCATCGATTTGCAACAGATTAAACAAGCTTATGAGCAACTGCGTCGCATGGCGGATGTGGTCGTGGTGGAGGGTGCAGGGGGTTGGTTGGTGCCGCTCAATGATCAGCAAACGATTGCAGATTTGGCGCAATTACTGAATATCCCGATTGTCTTGGTGGTGCGCATTCGTTTGGGCTGTATCAATCATGCCTTGTTGAGCGTGGCGGATATACAGCGTAGAGGCTTGACACTGTTGGGCTGGGTGGCGAATTGTATGGAGGATGAGATGCCGGTCATGCAAGAAAATATTGCCACTTTGCAGCAGCTCATCGCCGCGCCTTGTTTGGCGGTGGTGGGCAATCATGCACAAGCAGTCTTTAACGGAATTTAGTTTTCAATTAAATCAATCAGTCACAGCATACAGGCGATGCTGGGCGATATAGTCTGCCACTTGCGGACACACCAGATGCTGCAAACTCAATCCTTGTTGCACGCGTTGGCGAATTTCACTAGAAGCAATATCAGGTGCCTCGATATCCAGCATCACAATGCGACCATGTGCGCTGGTATGCAATTCAGACCAGTCCTGAGCGCCATATTGCTGCCATAACGCTGCTGCGCCACCCTGCCATCTTTGTTGGCAATTTGGTCTGGCAATCACAGCAAAATGGCAATAGTCGAGTAAGCTGCGCCATGCTTTCCAATGCTCAATTTGCGCAAATGCGTCGCTACCTAACAGCCAAACCAAACCGCCATCCCAGCCTAACTCCTCACGCAGGGATTGCAAAGTGTCTATCGTATAAGAGGTGCCTCCACGCAATATTTCACGTTGGTCTATCAGCATATTTTGTTGTTGCAAAGCGGGCAACGATTGCAGGGCGAGTTGCAACATATGCAGCCTATGCAAACTGCTGATAGAGGGCTTGTCTTTTAACGCTGGAATTGCGGTGGGAATAAAGCGAAGTTGTTGCAGCTTGAGTTGCCTAATTGCGCTTAGCGCGATGTGGGTATGACCCAAATGTACCGGGTTAAAGGTCCCCCCGAGTAAGCCTATGGCTGGTAATGGATGCGCTAAAACTGAGTCGGCTGACATTGCTACAGTTAGCCGCGCACCTGACCATCACCCAGCACGATATATTTTTCTGAGGTGAGACCTTCTAGACCAACGGGACCGCGTGCGTGCAGCTTGTCGGTAGAAATGCCAATTTCTGCACCTAAGCCATATTCGAAACCATCGGCAAATCGTGTCGAGGCATTCACCATCACGCTACTACTATCCACCTCGCGTAAAAAGCGACGAGCTTTGCTGTAGTTTTCTGTGACGATGGATTCAGTGTGCTGCGATGAATATTGGTTGATATGCGTAATCGCCTCATCCAGTCCGGCAATCACCTTGCAAGAAATAATCGCATCCAAATACTCGGTGTAGTAGTCTTGCTCGGTAGCCGCTTTGGCTTGAGAAATCCATAGTCTGGTTTGCTCACAACCACGAATTTCCATGCCTTTGTCTAATAACATTTTGCCGATGACAGGCAAAGCGCGCTCAGCGATAGACGCAGCCACCAAGAGTGACTCGGCTGTGTTGCAGGTGCCAAGGCGCTGCGTTTTGGAATTCTCGACAATACGCAGGGCTTTGTCTAAATCCGCTTCGTCATCAATATACACATGGCAGTTGCCATCCAAGTGTTTAATCACCGGAATCGTTGCTTCGTTACTAATGCGCTCGATCAAACTTTTACCGCCGCGTGGCACGATGACGTCGACATATTGCTTCATGGTTATCATGGCGCCAACGGCGGCACGGTCAGTGGTTTCTATCACTTGCACAGCAGCACTGGGTAAGCCAGCGATTTGCAGACCTTGTTGCACGATATTGGCCAATACTTGATTGCAATGAATGGCCTCTGAGCCGCCACGCAAAATGGTGGCATTGCCCGATTTAATACATAGGCCTGCGGCGTCTACCGTGACATTGGGCCTAGCTTCATAAATGATGCCTATCACCCCGAGTGGTACGCGCATCTTGCCCACTTGTATGCCAGAAGGACGATATTTGAGATCGCGAATTTCGCCGATAGGGTCGGCTAAGGCGGCAATTTGCGATAAGCCCTCGGCCATACCATGCACGGATTTTTCTGTCAGTGTCAGACGATCAAGCATGGCGCTATCCAAGCCATTGGCCTTGGCTTGTGCAAGATCTTGTTGGTTGGCGGCCAAAATTTTGTCTTGCTCACGCAATATCATCTCGGCAATCGCATTCAGCGCTTGATTTTTGGTACGCGTATCGGCTTTGGCCATCGCACGCGAAGCTGCGCGGGCTTGCACCCCAACCTGATTCATATATTGAGCAATATCCATGCTATTTCCTGTCTGAATGGCGACGCTAGTCTGTGTCTGTCTTTAAAAATGTACTATCGTGTTCTGGTTTGTCTGGCGGCTATCTTGGCCAAGCCGATACTCAAGCGGTCTAACTCTAGCCAAGGGTCGCCGGACAAAATACCTTTAACCATTTTATCAATATCCGCCAACTTTAGCAGTGCGGCTTGCAGCTGGCGCAGAGAGTAACGACTCAGGGCGCGTTTGGCCAATTGCTGACGATCGCCAAATAATTTGGCTTGCGTCAACGCTGTTTGTAATGGAATCCCTTGCGCCTCTGCTTGTTTGACTTTGAACACCGGGCGCAAGGTCCAAATCAAAGGATTCATCACCGCGATGGCCGCCACGCCTTCCTCTTGCAAGCCATGCAGCATACGCGCAGTGCGCTCTATATCACCATTGAAAATGGCCTCGCTGAGTTGGTTTTCATCAAAACGCGAGACATTCAACACGGCAGCGCGTATGGCTTGACCCTCTATCGCGCCGGCAGGAAACATGAGCGCTAGCTTTTCTAATTCTTGATGGGCGGCGAGTAAATTGCCTTCCACTTGTTGCGCCAAAAACTTCAGCGTGTCAGTGTCGGTGCTTTGCTGATTAGCCGCCATGCGTTGCGCTATCCAAGCGGGCAACTGCTCAGGCGGCACCTCGAGTAAAGGGATAAATACGCTATCACGCTCAAATTGCTGGTAAGCAGTGGCTTTGGTTTCGCGCCAATCCAACTCGGGCATGATAATAATACACACCGTGTCGGGTAATCCTGCACTTGCCAGCTCGGCTAGCGCAGGCCATCCTTCCGCGCCGGGTTTGCCATTTGGAATACTCAGCTCGAGCACTCTTAAACTGGAAAACAGGGATTGCGATTGGGCAAACGTTTGAATTTGCTTCCAATCAAAATAGCGGTCACAGATAAAGGCTTGGCGCTCGGCATAGCCTTGTTGCTTGAGGGTGCTGCGCAGTAAATCTAAGGATTCTTTTAACGCCAGTGGCTCATCGCCAACCAAGGCATAACAAGGCTTTAACCCTTTTGCTAGATGCGCGGCGAGTTGTGATGCCTGCAATCTCATGACGATTATTGGGCGCTGTCGCTGGTTTCGGGTTGATTGTTAACAGCAGGATTGTAGATGGATAGGGCACGCAAAATTTGACGCACTGCATCTGCGCGCATATTGTCGTACAGCATCGCTTCCTCATACGACTTACCCAGTACTTCAGGATCAGAATAGGAGAAGTCGCGACGGTTTTGTATGGTATCGGTGTCACTCCAGTTTTTGCTGGCCTTGCCCTTCATACGATAGCTGACGCGATGGAATAATTCGAACTCACGCACCGCACCGGTACTCGTACCCACCGAACTACCCAAGGACAAAATATTTTTGGTCTTGGTTTCATGCAAGATATTCAGTTGTATATCGGCTTGCTCAGGATCGTTGATAATTTTTACGCCAGTATTCTTAATCGCGATTCTCAATTCGCGACCAATTTCAGGTGCGTTGGAGGCGATATAAATCGTTTTAAAATTGAGGTCGGCATAGCCACGAAGATGAAATCCACAAGCGCATAGCAACAAGCTGACTGACAACAAGCAAGCCAGCATAGCCTTACGATAAATTGTGATACTAGGCGCTTCCATCTGCATGATTACCCCACCACGATATTGACCAGTTTGTTTGGCACGACGATGATTTTACGCACACTCGTGCCATCTGGCATAAACTTTTTGACAAACTCTTGCGCTAAGGCGAGTTGTTCAACATCTTCTTTGCTGGCGGTTTTGGCAACCGTGATATTGCCACGCAGTTTGCCGTTTACCTGCACCACTAATTCCACCTCGTCTTGCTCCATGGCACTGGCATCTGCCTCGGGCCAAGTGGCATCGCCAATATAAGCGCCGGCGCGCAATTCCGCCCACAGCGCCTGACAAATATGCGGCACGATAGGCGATAACATTAATACGCAATGCTCGAGTACTTCCTGACGTATGGCGCGGGTAATCGCATCTGTGCCATCCACTTTGGCATACGCGTTCATCAATTCCATGATAGCCGCAATCGCGGTATTAAAGGCATGGCGGCGCGCGTAATCATCGGCCACTTTGCTAATGGTTTGATGTAACTGGCGACGCAAAGTCTTGAGCGTGGCGTTGAGTTCGCCCATGGCTGGCTGATATGCCTGACAAGCCCCTTGTTCAAGGTGTTGATGTACGAAACTCCATAAGCGACGCAAGAAACGATGTGCGCCCTCTACACCGCTATCCGCCCACTCTAGGCTAAGCTCTGGAGGGGAAGCAAACATCATAAACAGTCTTGCAGTGTCCGCACCATAAGCATCAATCAGGGCTTGAGGGTCTACTGTATTGCCTTTGGATTTGCTCATTTTGGAGCCATCTTTTAGCACCATGCCCTGCGTGAGCAAGTTGGTGAAAGGCTCGTCATTTTTAATCAAACCTGCGTCACGCATCAATTTGTTAAAGAATCGTGCGTACAGCAAATGCAAAATCGCGTGCTCAATGCCGCCAATATATTGATCCACCGGCAACCAGTAATTCGCGCGCTCATCCACCATGCCGCTATTGCAATCATGGCTGGCATAACGTGCGAAATACCAAGAGGACTCAAAGAAAGTATCCATGGTATCGGTTTCGCGGGTAGCGGCTGCGCCACAAGTCGGGCAGGGGGTATTGTAGAAACTGGCGTCTTTCTTGATGGGTGAACCAACCCCGTCCATCACGACATCTTCCGGCAGCACGACTGGCAATTGCTCTGCTGGAACAGGCACTTCGCCGCAACTCTTGCAATGCACGATAGGAATCGGGCAACCCCAATAACGTTGACGCGAAATGCCCCAGTCACGCAAGCGATATTGTGTGCGGCGCGTGCCTAAATTCTGTTTGCTGAGCGCATTGCAAATCGCGTCAAAGGCTTGCTCATAATTCAGATCATTAAAGCGCCCAGAGTTAATCGTGCTGAGCAGATTTAAATCTTTGGATGCATACCAATCACGCCATACCTGCTGGTCAAAACGAATGTTATCCAGCTGCTCAATCAGACGATTTTTTTCTTCCATATTGGGCGGGGTGTAATCGTCTGGGTCATAAGCAATGGTAATTTGATGCAGTGCTTTTTCCAGTACCACGACGTCTTTGTGTTGATACACTTGTTTGATCGGAAGTTGATACTTGTTGGCGAACTCAAAGTCTCGTTCATCATGGGCAGGCACCGCCATCACGGCGCCTTCGCCGTAGCTAATCAAAACGTAGTTGGCGATCCATACCGGCAATAATTCATCGGTCAGTGGGTGCACCACAAATAGGCCGGTATCCATGCCTTTTTTCTCGGCAGTCGCCATATCGGCTTCGGCCACGCTGCCCATTTTGCATTCTTGGATAAAGGTCTGTAAGGCGGGATTGTGTTGCGCAGCCAAAGTGGCCAATGGATGCTCAGCAGCCACTGCCACATAAGTCGCTCCCATCAAGGTATCTGGACGCGTGGTATAAACCTTGAGTTTGGCTTCGCTATTCTGGATAGGAAATTCAATTTCGCAACCGTAGCTTTTGCCTATCCAGTTACGTTGCATGGTTTTGACCTGCTCAGGCCAGCCATCTAATTTATCCAAATCCGCCAACAGCTCGTCGGCATAGGCGGTAATTTTCATAAAGTATTGCGGGATATCGCGCTTTTCGACCACCGCGCCTGAACGCCATCCGCGTCCATCGATGACTTGCTCATTGGCGAGTACCGTTTGATCGACCGGGTCCCAATTCACTGTAGCCGTTTTTTTATAAACCAAACCTTTTTTGAACAGCTCGGTAAATAGCCATTGCTCCCAGCGGTAATACTCAGGTCGGCAAGTGGCAATCTCTCTATCCCAGTCTATGCCCAAGCCCAAGGATTTGAGCTGCATTTTCATGTGCTCGATATTGCTGTAAGTCCAAGCGGCAGGGGCCACTTTGTTTTGCAAAGCGGCATTTTCCGCAGGCAGACCAAACGCATCCCAGCCCATCGGTTGCATGACGTTGTAACCACGCATACGGTAAAAACGGCTGAGCACATCGCCTATGGTGTAGTTGCGCACATGGCCCATATGCAGACGGCCACTCGGGTAAGGGAACATAGACAAGCAATAATATTTAGGCTTATCGCTTTGCTCGGAAGCTTTAAAGGTCTGATGTTTTTCCCAGTATTCTTGGGCCAGTCGCTCGACTTGTTTAAATGGATATTGCGCTTGCATAGAGGTGATAGATACTCGTAAAAATGCTGTTAATTATACCTGAACAGGGCGTATGGTTTATCGGCGTGCCAAGGGCTTAGACATTAAACCTGAAATGCATCACATCCCCATCTTGCACGATATAGTCCTTGCCTTCGAGGCGCATCTTGCCGGCTTCTTTGGCGGCTTGTTCGCCTTTGTACTGGATGTAGTCGGCATAGCTGATGACCTCGGCACGGATAAAGCCACGCTCAAAATCGGTGTGAATGACACCCGCTGCTTGTGGAGCAGTAGCGCCTTTACGTATGGTCCAAGCGCGCACCTCTTTCACCCCAGCGGTGAAATAGGTTTCCAAGCCCAGTAGCTGATAGGCCGCGCGGATAACGCGATTTAGGCCAGGTTCATCCAAGCCCAATTCTGACAAGAACAATAATTTATCTTCATCACTCAGATCGGAAATTTCCGCCTCAATCTTGGCGCAAATACTGACCACTGGGGCATTTTCTTGTTTGCCTAAAGCCAATACTTTGTCTAGGTGCGGATTGTTGTCAAAGCCTTGCTCGTCGACATTGGCGATATACATCACCGGTTTTACCGTGATTAAACATAGAGGCTTGATTAATTGATATTCGTCTGCGCTAAGTCCCAGCGTACGCGCTGGTTTGCCTTGGTTCAGACCCTCTTGGATGCGATTGAGAATGGCACATACAGCAATGGCTTCTTTATCGCCGGATTTGGCTTTCTTACCTTCGCGTTGCAAAGTCTTTTCCACGGTTTCCATATCCGCCAAGGCTAATTCAGTATTGATGGTTTCAATATCTGCCAGCGGGTCTACCTTGTTGGCCACATGCACCACATTGGCGTCATTAAAACAACGTACCACATGGGCGATGGCGTCGGTTTCGCGGATATTGGCTAGAAACTTATTACCCAAACCTTCCCCTTTGGAGGCACCGGCCACCAAGCCAGCGATATCGACAAATTCCACGATGGCAGGCTGTATCTTTTGCGGTTGCACAATATCAATCAAAGGTTGCAAGCGGGGGTCGGGCACTTCCACCACGCCCACATTCGGCTCTATGGTGCAGAAGGGATAGTTCTCCGCCGCGATACCAGCTTTGGTAATAGCGTTGAACAAGGTGGATTTGCCTACATTAGGAAGGCCAACAATACCGCATTTCATCATTTACTCACTTTTACGTTTATTTAAATCGGGTTTAGATTCTTCTGTAGAGGTGTGCAAGCGTAACATGGCCTGCTCAAAATCCCCCTGCAATAACAGCGGCAATACGCGTAGGCTGTTATCTATGGATAATTCAATGGCGTTCATCTCATTCAAACTAGGTGCGCGCAAAACAAAATTGACCACCTCAGCTCGCTCGCCGGGATGCCCTATGCCTATCCTGAGGCGCCAAAAATCTGGTGTACCCAAGGCGGCAATAATATCGCGCAGGCCATTGTGACCGCCGTGCCCGCCCCCTTTTTTCAGCTTGCTGACACCGACCGCCAAATCCAGCTCATCGTGGATGACCAAAATGGCATGTGGTGGAATTTTGTAAAACTTGGCTAAGGCAGACACTGCACGCCCACTGGCATTCATAAAAGTTTCTGGTTGCAGCAACCACACATCATGCGCTGCTTTGTTGGGGATAGATGCGCTATTCAGTTTGCCCGCCAAGCCAAAGAATTTCGCCTCTGGATTCAGCCGACTTTGACTTTGTGCGCACAGACTATCCACCCACCAGAATCCGGCATTATGGCGGGTTTTGCGATATTCATTGCCCGGATTGCCGAGCCCAACGATAAGTTGTATGCCTTGCATTAGTCAGCCTCAAAAAAATAACGCGCGTCCTGATAGGAATCGCGCGTTATATTTTGCCTCATGGCAAGCTTAGCCTTCGGCAGCAGGTGCCTCAGCAGCGGGTGTATCGCCTGCCTCATCTTCGGCACTTGCGCTACCACGAGTCTTGGCCACGCTGGCAACCGCAGCATCGTTACCATGTGACAATTGCACGAACTCAACGCCAGCTGGCAACTTGATTTCGGACAAGTGGATGGATTGACCAATATTCAGATTGCCCATATCCACTTCGATAAATTCTGGCAAATCTTTTGGCAGACAGCTGATGTCAGCTTCGGTCAAGATGTGAGCTGGGATGCCACCATTTAGTTTTACCCCTGGACAGGTATCAGCATTGACGAAGTGCAATGGCACCTTGACGTGAATCTTCTCGGTCGCGCTCACGCGTTGGAAGTCAATGTGTTGCAAGGTGTTACGCACTGGGTGCATTTGATAGTCACGCAATAAAACGGGCTCTTTAGCGCCTTCTACATTCACCGTCAAAATAGACGCATGGAATGCTTCGTGACGGAACTCAAGGAACAACTCTTTGTGGTCAAATTCCACATTCACTGCATCCTTGTGTGCGCCGTAAATAATGCCAGGTACTTTGCCTGCGCGGCGAAGACGGCGGCTCGCACCCGTTCCTTTCGCATTGCGCAGTGATGCTCTAATTTCAATAGCCATTTGCTACTCCTAAAAAATAAATTGGCTCGGTATTGCAACCGAACCAATCGGTTTGTGCTGACACCCGCGACCAGATGACAGCGATAAATGGCAAAGTTTTAATAAACTTTACCGAAAAACTCTTTTTTCAAATAATCATTAGTCCTCAAACAGAGAACTAACCGAATCCTCATTACTAATACGGCGTATGGTTTCTGCCATTAATTCACCCACGGTGAGTTGGCGTACTTTCTTGCAACGCACGGCATCATCGCGAAGTGGGATGGTGTCCGTTACCACCAATTCGTCCAAATCAGAGAACTCAATACGCTCAACCGCGGAACCTGACAAAACCGGGTGGGTACAGTAGGCCACTACCTTTTCCGCACCTTTTAACTTTAATGCAGTGGCGGCTTCGCATAAGGTATTCGCGGTATCCACCATATCGTCCATGATGACGCAGGTACGGCCTGCAACATCACCAATAATATTCATCACTTTCGACACATTCGGCTTAGGGCGACGTTTATCAATAATCGCCAAATCTGAGCCCATTTGTTTCGCCAATGCTCGGGCTCGAACTACGCCACCAACATCGGGAGAAACCACCACTAAATTTTCGTGGTTCTGTTTGGTTAAATCGCTTAATAACACCGGTGAGGCATAAATATTGTCTACCGGGATATCAAAAAATCCTTGTATCTGGTCTGAGTGCAAATCCATAGTGAGTAAGCGGTTTACGCCCACACTGGTAAGCATATTGGCCACTACCTTAGCGGTAATCGCCACCCGCGCAGAGCGGGGACGACGATCCTGACGCGAATAGCCAAAATAAGGAATCGCAGCAGTAATACGACCGGCGGAGGCGCGACGCAAGGCATCCACCATCACCATCACTTCCATCAGGCTGTCATTGACAGGCTGGCAAGTGGATTGCAACAAAAACACATCTTTACCGCGTACGTTGTCGAGGATTTCGACCATCACTTCGCCATCACTGAAGCGGTCTACTGTTGCACGACCCATTTGGATACCCAAATGTTTTACAACTATTTCGGCCAGCTTGGGATTAGCTGTGCCGGTAAATACCATGATGTCGCCTCTGGCCACAGTGGGATTCCTCGTCGTTTAGTACACAATACAAAACAAAAAAGCGTGTATTGCCTACACGCTCCAAAAAGTTTGGCTGGGGAGGAAGGATTCGAACCTTCGCATGCCGGAATCAAAATCCGGTGCCTTAACCAGCTTGGCGACTCCCCAATTACATCTTGCGTTAAGCACTCAAATTATACAGCGGATGCTGTGCTAAACCGAGTGCCCAACACGAAAAAACTGATACTCCAGCAAGCTCAGCAGGTATTTCTAACTGACGCATATATTGGTCATGTGTTAGCGCTAGCTGCGGCCATTCGATAAACACCGAGGCACCTGAACCACTCATTTTTGCTTGACCATATTTGGACAACCATTGCAGACAGGCTTTGACAGCGGGATAACGATGACATACCACGGCTTCTAAATCATTGTGAAAATCGTCTTTAGATGCCTGATGCTGCTTGCTTTCCGAGTCTAGCAAATTGGCAGCCTCGAAAAAGGCGGCTATTGTCGTGGGATTTGTGTTTCTTGTCAATTCCTCAGCGTTAAATATTTGCCCTGTGGAGACATGGATTTGTGGGGTAAGGATAAGATAGCGCGCAGGCTGCAGCGTGATGGCTTGTAGTTGCTCGCCTATCCCCTCTACCCAGGCGTTTTGCCCAAACACAAAGAACGGCACATCGGCCCCCAGTTGCAAACCCAGCTGCATCAATTGTTGGCGCGTATAACCGCAGTGCCAAAGCTGATTCAGGGCGATTAATATGCTGGCGGCATCCGAGCTGCCGCCGCCCATCCCCGCTCCCATAGGGATGCGTTTATCTAGCGCAATATCCACCCCGTAGTCACAGCCACTCTGCGCTTTTAATAGCTGCGCCGCACGCAGACACAAGTCTTGTTGCGGACTGGTATTCGGCAGTGGAGTGAGTTGGCGGATTTGCCCATCATGGGTGGGTTTGAGATATACCGTATCGTGCAAATCAATGAGACGGAACACGCTTTGCAGTTGGTGATAGCCATCCTCACGTCGCCCGGTGATATGCAAAAACAAATTCAACTTGGCGGGGGCGGCAAAGGCCTGAAAGCCTAAGTTGATCCAATGCTGTGCGTTGTCTGGAGTCATTATGGGGTTAAGGTCGGCAGCGTCTGCCATTCGTCTACAATCAATCGTAAGTATAAATTGGGGTGACGCAAGGTCAGTTTGCCTGGCAGCGCGTGGTTGTCCGTCGCGCGATAGTCTGCGTATTCCACGCTCCAATCGTTTTGTTTGAAGCGTTGTAATCTTCCTTGCGCATCCCATTCTTGAGCAGACACTGCGCCGCTACTGGGACGTCCTAAAATCCAGTCATGTAATTGGCTAAGTGGCAAGGGCCAGCCCAGTAATTGTTGGGTGAGTTGTTCGGCGTCTGGGGCTGCATATTGCTTACCATCTTGGGAGATTAGCAACACGCCTTGCGCACTGACTTGGATGTCCGCCAAGGTATTGCCGAGCGGGGAGATTAAACTGATTTGCTGGCTATCGCTATTTTTGTGCCAATGCACTTGGCAGCTATAACCTTTAGCATCGTATTGCACAGCCATACGGCCTTGAATGGCAAAGCTTTGTAAGTCTTGCAGGGTGGCTTGATGTTGTTGCGCCAGCGGCGGGATTTCCTCAGCGCGGACTGGGTGAGTTAACCCAAGCGCGCTGAAAAAATACACCACTAGCAAAACAGGCAAACTAGCGATCCATGTTGAGCGTCGTGGTGCTGGTAAGGGCATTACAAGGTGGGCGCGAAACGCTTAATCGTGGCGCTCAATGCGCTGTTATCAGGATGCACGGCAAGCGCTTCACGCCACACGCGCATGGCTTCATCTTTCTGTCCTTTGACCCACAATACTTCGCCTAAATGCGCGGCAATTTCCGGATCAGGCTGGGCTTGATGCGCCAGTTTCAAATAGTGCAAGGACTCGTCGTATAAGCCCAAGCGATATAGCACCCAGCCCAGACTATCAATCACATAATGATCATTTGGATTTAACTGCAAAGCGCGCTCGATTAAATAACGTGCCTCTTTCAAATTGATATTTCTATCGGCAAAGGAGTACCCCAAGGCATTGTAGGCTTGTGGATTCTCTGGTCGATTTTGGATGATGCGGCGCAATTGTTTTTCCACCACATCAAACTTTTTCAGACGCTCCGCCTGCATAGCGTACTCATATGCCAAATCAAAAGCTTCGGGCAGATTAGCCACCGCTTTGCCCAATAAGTCATAGGACTGTTGTATACGACCGGCTTGGGTTAGCAAATTAGACTGCAACAAAATAACCGAGGCCAGTTGGGGCGGTGTGAGGTGATGCATCTCGTCCAAGAAAGCGATTGCGGCATCCACGCCCTTGCTACGATTGAGCAGGTTGGCGATATTCAGATTGGCCTCGACGTAATGATTTTGCGTCGGCATCTCTGGATGATGCTCAGCCATCAGGGCATCGTTTTGAACTTGCTTGTACCAGAAGATGGCTTTGGCATCGTCCAATTTTTTCTCAGCGACTTGGCCTAAGTATAGATAGACTTGGTCTTTATCTTTGAGGTCGGTGGTGAGCGCCTGCTTAAAGTATTTTTCTGCGGCATCGTAATCGGCTGATTCAGCAGACAACAAACCCAGTACCACACTAATCTCAGCCACATGGTCTTTTAATTCCAATAATTGGATTAGCTGTTGTTTGGCTTCCGCAAAGCGCTTTGTCGCCACCATCATTTTCGACATATTCAGCCGTGCATCGTAGGCGTCGGGATGTTTGCTCAGGAAACTTTGATACAGCTGTATGGCTTGCTCAGGAGAGCGTCTAAATAAAGCATCGGCCCAATGAATGATGCCGACTTCCCACTCGGGGTGTAATTGATTAGCACGTTCGGCTTGGCTGATGGCGAGTGGCACATTGCCGCTGTGCAATGCTGCTTGGCTAATGGCTAAAAATGCCTCAGGCAAATCAGGGTAAGGTTGGGCTAATTCTTGCACCAAATTCAGCACGGCATTTTTGTCGGCTTGGTGGGTGAGTAAAGACTCTAATTGCAAGAACGCGTTGGCGCGTTGATCGCTCAAGGCCAATAATTTTTTCAGATAGGGTGCAGCAGATTTTGGATCACCGGCCAGTAACAATAATTGCGAGGCGGTTTGATTCGCCTCGATTGAGTCCGGCGCCAAACTGCTCCATAGTCTGGCAGAGTCTAAGCCCAAGCGTGGCACTTTGGCATAAAACGCCATCTTGGTTGCGCGCTCCGCCAAGCCAGCATCGCCATAGGCATTGGCCAACTCTAGAAAGATTTGACTGGATACCGCAGGCTCGCCACGTTGACTAGCAACTTCCGCCACCAAATACTTAAAGATGTTTTCAGCTTGCTTGGTATGTTCATCCACTGCTTCCACCGTTTGTGGCTGGCTATCAGCCGCGCTCACTGGATTGCTGTTGCTACTTTTATTGCTAGGCTTGCTGGCATTGTTGGGTTTGCTGGCTTGATTAGGCGCAGCCGTTTTGCTTGGCACAGCGGCGCTAGCGGCTGGCTTTTTGCTGGCTTGATTGGCACAAGCGGTCAAACTCAGCACGGCAATCAGCAATAGATAGGCGCATGAAACGGGGACTTTTTTTAAGGTCATGGTCTTTACTTTTAAAAATTACTTCTCAAGGATGTTGCAATCTTTAGGTCAACAGGCTCAGGTTTTGAGTCATCACTTCAGACTACCCATCACTACAAAATTAAGCGTCAGCGGAATGAGCCGTTTGTCGTAGCTATTCCACAGACGCTATGCCAGTTGATTAGTCAGTGACAGCGCAAGCAAGTTCATCCATAATGAGCGCAGACTATAGCTTGTTCACGGAAACTTTCCAAGAGCAAGCACTCTAATGCCTTGCATGACTTGAACTCAGCGGCAATTTCTACTATCAAACGCTTGACATCTGTCAGGCGTTTTTTTAGTGTTATGCCCCTTCTCACTTGAGGGGTATCAGCCAAGTTTAGTTCCCTTTTGGGGAAACGATTACGCCAACAGCTTTTGGCGAAATTGCATAAGCGCTGGTGGCAACAGATTTTAACCATGAGGCAACAAAGCCTATCCCCTAGGCAAGCAAATATTAGGGGCAGTCAATCAATTCGGAGACAGCAATTAAATGGCAAAAACCAACGCAAAACCGGCTGGCCAGACGGCGATAGAAGTGACCGTCAGTGCTGAGCATTTAACCCGCTTATATGGTGGGCGTGCCGCCGTTAATGATGTCAGTTTCTCGCTACGCAAGGGCGAGGTGCTGGGTTTTCTGGGGCCAAATGGTGCGGGCAAGTCCACCACCATGAAAATGCTCACCGGCAACTTGGCGCCTAGTGCAGGCAGCGTAAAAATTTGTGGCATAGACATGATAGAAAACCCCAAGCAAGCCAAAGCCTTGATTGGTTATTTGCCTGAAACACCGCCGCTATATCGCGAGTTGACCGTGGATGAGTTTTTGACCGTTACCGCCAGACTGCATGGTATTGCAGCTAAGGCCATCAAGCCCGCAGTGGAGCGTGCTAAGCAACGTTGTGGCTTGACCGAGATGAGCAAGCGCTTGATAGAAAATCTGTCCAAAGGTTATCAACAACGCGTCGGCATTGCACAAGCCATTATTCATAATCCTATGGTGGTGATTTTGGACGAGCCCACAGTCGGTTTGGATCCTATCCAAATTCGCGATATTCGTACTCTGATTAAAGAGTTGGGCAAAGAGCACAGTGTGATTCTTTCTACTCATATCCTGCCCGAAGTGGAAATCGTGTGTGACCATGTCCAGATTATCGACAAAGGCCAATTGGTGTTTAACGGCTCTATCGATTTGCTGAAGAAACAACGCCAAGGGAATCGTTTATTACTCGGCATGCGCAACACCCCGAAACTCAGTGCGCTAGAAAAAATTAGCCATGTAGAAAAAGCCGAGACGCTAGACAATGGTCTGGTGCGTGTCTATTTCACCCCCGGTGAATCGCCCGCAGAACAAATCGTGGCTGCAGCGGTGAAATCTGACTGGGGTCTATTCCAAATTCAACCTGACCAAACCTCTCTCGAAGACGTGTTTGTGCAGTTGACCCATCAATAATTTTTCAAGCGAGCATACATATGATTTGGCATTTGGCGAGAAAAGAAATTAAGAGTTTGTTTGCCTCTCCTATGGGCTGGGTGATTTTGGCCTTGTTGCAATTCTGGTTAGGTTTAAAGTTTTACAGCGGTATCAATAATTACTTCCAAGTGATGTCCGGCATTATTCGTCCCGCCGAGCGTATGGGCGTGACTTCATTTATTGGGCAAAGCGTGTTCGGTGATGCTTCCTTCTTTATGTTGGTGGCGGTGCCTTTGCTGTCCATGCGTTTAATCAGTGAGGAGCGTAAAAGTAATACCCTGCCATTTCTGATGACCGCACCTATGTCACTAACGCAAATCGTGCTGGGCAAATTTTTGGGGCTAGTGGCTTTCTTATCCATCCTAATCGTGTTTGTACTGGTGATGTTGTTGACGCTGGGTTTATGGGCTGATATCGACTATGGCTACTTGTTTTCTAACACCTTGGGCTTGTGGTTATTGGTGGCCAGTTTCTGCTCCTTGGGCTTGTACTTCTCTAGCCTCACCGCTCAACCGGTGGTAGCGGCGATTATTACCTTTATCGCGCTGTTCGGACTGATGATTTTTGATCGTTTCTTTACCGGCAACGAAGGCAGCATCATGAACTATTTGTCTATGATGCAGCACTTCCAACCGTTTGCGCGTGGCTTGATAGACACCGCTGATATTGCTTTCTTCTTATTATTTATTACGACATTCTTAACTTTAACCATACGCCGCCTAGATGCGGATCGTCTGCGCGGATAAAGGTGGTTGCACAATGAAAACACAACTTAAATTACGTCTACAGTTGTTCATGCAAAATAGCTTTTTCGTTATTTTGTTTTTGATACTGGTCAGTTTGCTGGGCTGGATTACCCATCAATACCACGTCGCTACCGACGTCACGCAAAGCTCACGCAATATCCTCAGCGAGGGTAGCGTGAATGTGCTGAAACAGATGAAGTCCCCGATTACCATTACGGTATTCGCCTCGGCAGATAACGCCGCACATGGCGAAACTTATCGTAAGGGCGTGAAAGACTTTATCTATCGTTATCAACGCACCAAGCCCGATATCAAGGTCGAGTTTGTCAGCCCAGCAGAAGATCCTAAACGCACGCAAGAAGCTGGCGTGGTGGCTGAGGGTGAGTTGATTGTGGAATATGAAAAACGTGCTGAGCATTTGTTGCCGCCTTACGCTGAGCAAGAGATGACCAACCTATTGGTGCGTTTGTCACGCACCCGTCAGCAAGCCATTATGTATTTGGACGGCCACGGTGAGCGCAATCTGCTAGGCAAAAAAGATCACGATATCGGTGAGTTTGGTAAGCAGTTGGAAGACAAGGGCTTCAAGTTTGCCAATCCGGATTTGGTGAATGGCAAAAACATTCCCGAGCAAAGTTCGATGTTGGTGGTGGCCGGCCCACAAAAAGATTTGTCCGATATCGAGGTCAAGAAAATCAAAGCATGGTTGGATAGCGGCGGTAATTTCTTGTGGTTATTAGAAGACGACAATCTGCGTGGTATGAAAAGCATCGCAGAATATATTGGTCTGACGGTATCCAGCGGCGTGGTGGTGGACCCATCCTCATCCAAAGAGGGGGTGAGTGCCAAGCATGTATTTAGCTACCAATACGCCGACCATCCGATTACCCGCAATTTCATGTTGCGCACTCTGTTCCAAGAAGCCCATCAAGTCAGTGCCCAAGGCAATGATGATAATGGTTGGCAAGTGACCAATTTGATTGATGTGGCCTCGGCGGGCTGGTTAGAGAATGACGCTAAAGAGTTGGCGGGCGATGCCAATAAAGTCAGCTATCAAGCCAAATCTGATATCTCAGGTCCGATTAATATCGCGGTTGCATTAGAGCGTAAATACGGTAAAAAAGGTCAGCGCGTGGTGGTGGTGGGCAATGCCAACTTCCTCTCCAATACCTTTGTCGCCACCCAAGGCAACTTGGACTTGGGCGTGAATATCGTCAACTGGCTAGCGGGGGATGATTCCCTGATTACCATCCAGCCCAAGCCGCTGAAAGACGCCAATGTGAATATCAAACCGGGCATCCTCACTTGGTTGGTGTTCTTACCTATTTTCGACAAACCTTTGGGATTGTTTATGGTGGTCATCCCATTAGCCCTATTAGTCTCCGGCATTATGCTGTGGCTAAAACGTCGTAAAGCCTAATTTTGGAGTTGAGCGCAATATGAAATCGCGTTGGATATTAAATCTTGTATTGTTGGTGGTCGTGCTGATTGTCGGGGCGGTGGTGTATTTCAGCCCCAAACAAGAGCAACAAGCGGCACAAGATTTTGAGGTTTCCTCGCTCAAGTTGGCGGATATGCAGGCGATTAGCATCGAGTTTCCCGCCCAAGCCTCAGTGAAGTTTGAGAAGCGCGATGGCTTTTGGTATTTGCAACAGCCTTATGTCGCTCGCGCTGACCAGCAATTGGTCGGCAGATTGATGTCGATTGTGGCAGCTCGAAGCAAACAAAAATTCCCTGCAGACGATGCCGCCAAATTTGGTTTAGATCAGCCTAAATTAGTGCTGCGTTTAAATGACGCGGTATTTACTTTTGGCACTTATAACCCTGTCAGCCAAGAGCAATATGTCTCCTACAACGGCTCAGTTTTTATGTTGCCCACCAGCTATGCAGAAAATGCGCAAATTCAAGTAGCCGAATTTTTGGATAAAAACTTGTTCCGACCCAATGAAAAAATTGCTGGCTTTGACCTGGGACATTTGGAGCAGTGGCAAGGGACTAAATTGAATGTCGATTTAGTCGATGGCGCATGGAAAGTATCTTTGCCTAAAGCGCAACCCAAACAAAGCGAAATGCAAGAATGGTTTGACGGTTTTTGGCGCAATATCGCCGCGCCTCGCGTCGAGCCCGATAAAATCGATAAGCGCATGAACCATCCCTACTTCGACGTGAAGATGCAAGACGGTCACAAAGTGCGTTTCTATAAAGTACAAGAATCCCCCGAGTTGCTCATCTATCGTGAAGATGAATGCTTGTTGTATCACCTGCCATCCGACTTGGGTTTTACCTTATTAAACCCACCGGTCAATTTACCTGACGATAAAAAGTCCGCTGGCGCGAAATAGTCCTAGCCCATTCAGGAATCTAGACCTTGCCCGAATTACCCGAAGTTGAGATTAGCAAGCGAGGTCTAGAGCCACTGCTAGGCGCCAGCGTGGCGCAAGTAAATATCTATTTCCCCACTTTGCGTTGGCCTATTCCCACTGAGTTGAGCCACGTATTACCGCAAGCGCAACTCACTCAATTATCCCGCCGTGCCAAATATATCTTGGTCGAATTTTCTAATAGCCAAGGCCTGCTGGGTACTATGCTATTGCACTTGGGGATGTCAGGTCGTCTGTGTTTATTGCCCGCGCAAGAGCCCAGAGGCAAGCACGACCATATCGAATGGATATTTGATGACGGAAGGATTTTGCGCTTGCGCGACCCACGGCGTTTTGGCGCGGTGTTATGGATAGCGGCACCCAATGCCGAAGCGCAAGCCCAAGCTTTGCAACAACATCCGCTATTGACGGCGCTTGGGCCTGAGCCGCTGTTGCATCAGTTTGATGCCGAGTATTTATATCGTCGAAGTCGCGGCAAAAGCAGCGCGGTCAAATTATTCATTATGGACAGTCATGTGGTGGTCGGAGTGGGCAATATTTACGCCAGTGAAAGCCTGTTTAGAGCGGGCATACATCCACAAAAACCGGCGCGCCGTTTGAGCCTAGCGCAATGCACGCGCTTGGTCGAGGAGATTAAAGCTACCTTGGCCGAGGCGATTCAAGCGGGGGGTAGCAGTCTGCGGGATTTTTTTGGTGCGGATGGCAATCCGGGATATTTTCAGCAACATTATTTTGTCTATGGCCGCACGGGCTTGGCGTGTGAGAGATGCCAAGCTGCTATTCAGCAAATCAAACAAGGACAGCGCTCGACTTTCTTTTGCGCTAAATGTCAGCGTAAGTAATTAGATATACTCTAATGAAGCTCAACGATTTGCATGTGAGGCATGTTCATGCAAATAACCACGCGCATGTTCAGGCTGTTCATCGCGTATCCACTGCGGCGTCAAACTTCCTATCAGCATCCCCAAAGCGCTGGCGATTAAACCTGCTAGTTGCGCCGGAATCAGCGGATCTTGAGCAAAAATCAGCACACTCAGCCAAGTTGTTAAGCCAGCATAAATCGCCAACAAGGCGCCTTGATTGGTGGCACGTTTCCAGAACAAACCGCACACCAGAGGAATAAAGGCCATCACCAAAGTCACTTGATAGGCGTTCTCCACCATCTTAAAAATACTGGCTTTGGAATTCACCGCATACAAGGTCACCAAAATAGTAAATACCAAAGTCACTGCGCGCATGGTGGCCAACAACTGCTTATCGCTCATGCCATGCTCGCCACGGCGGCGTATCAACATGGGCTTCAAAATATTTTCGGTAAAGGTCACCGAGGGCGCCAACAAGGTTGCCGAGGCACAACTCATAATCGCCGCTAATAACGCACCAAAGAACATCACCTGTGCCACCAGTGGCGCGTGTTGCAGAATCAGTGAAGGTAGGATCATTTGTGGGTCAGTATGGATATGGCTGTCGACCAATTTGGGATCTATCAGCGTGGCGGAATACGCCAAGAACATCGGCACAAAAGCGAATAGAAAATACAGCGTACCACCAATCACCGAGCCCCACACCGCAATCTTGATGGTCTTGGAAGATTGCACACGTTGGAACACGTCCTGTTGTGGGGTAGAGCCCAGCATCATGGTGATCCAAGCGGCAAAGAAAGCAATCATTTGTTTCAAATCGGCTTGCGGCCAAAAATCAAACTTACCGGCATTGCGCGCATGTTCCACCACAGTCCCCACGCCGCCCAATTGATCACTCAACAAGAAACCGATAAACAGCATGCCTATCATAATCACAATCATTTGGATAAAGTCGGTAATCGCCACCGCCCACATCCCACCGTGAACGACATATACCAAAATGGTCATTGAGCCCATCCACATGCCTGTGGTTTTGCTAATCATGCCATCGGTCAGCACATTAAATACCAAGCCCAGTGCGGAAATTTGGGCACCTACCCAGCCCAAATAAGAAATCACAATCGCTATCGAAGTCAGCGCTTCGGCCTTGCCGCCAAAGCGACGGCGATAAAAGTCACCGATGGTCAGCAGGTTCATGCGATACAAAGGCGCGGCAAATACCAAGCCCACCAAAATTAAGCACAGAGATGAGCCGAATGGGTCAGCCACCACGCCATGTAAACCTTCTTTCAGAAACACTGCGGGAATGCCAAGCACCGTCTCAGAGCCAAACCAAGTGGCGAATACGGTGGCGATTACGATGGGTAGGGGCAAATGCCGACCAGCGATGGCAAAGTCTTTAGCGCTATGAACACGTGAGCTGGCATACAAACCGATGCCAATCGATAAAATCCAATAAGCAATCACAAACCAGAGTAACAAGCGGCTCTCCAGGGGGGTGTTGAGGGTTGATGTTGTTGTAAGGGCATGCGCCGCTTCCGGGTGCAATTTTAACAAAAACTGCAGTGCTGCGTTGAGAGCTTTTATGCGAAAGCATGCGGTGTGGAGAGAAATGGAATGTGCGGGAATGACTCTGGTATTACCTGTTAAGGCCAATGCTAATCAGTGTAAGCAGCTTTATTGCGGCGTCCCGCCGCCGTCATTCCCGTACATCACTCTAATCAATCCCGAACCTCACTCCAATCAATCCCGAACCTCACTTGCGTCATTCCCATATCTCACCGCCGTCATTCCCATATCTCACCACCGTCATTCCCGCGCAGGCGGGAATCCAGCAAAAACCAATAAGCACGAAGTACAACACCTGTTGGGTAAACATATGGCGTTATTAAAAATGCTGTGCGCTACGCGCTTTTTTTAAATTGACTGGATTCCCGCCTGCGCGGGAATGACGGAAGAGGGGAATGACGGAAGAGGGGAATGACGGAAGAGGGGAATGACGGAAGAGGGGAATGACGGAAGAGGGGAAAGCGGCATTGGGTAAGGCATTAGTGGAGATGTTATAAAAATCAATAATTATCTAATATTTATAGGCTATTTTCATTTCAACTAGCGTCGATTGACGCCCACTTTACGCTCTATAGAATGCCCTTCTTTACTCCGTCACTGAGCTTCCTGCGCTCACTAAAAATTCCCATGACGGCTTAATAACAATGACACATTTTTGTTGGAAGAATTGCCAGTGATGCAATGCGTGTTGATTAATATAGCTGTGCGCCATGTCTAAGTCTGATGCTGCCAACAGTGCATCCATCAGCCAACTGTATGAGCAAGCGTTATCTGCCCATCATCAAGGTCAACTCACTGCCGCCAAAGCACTGTATCTCCTGTTAATTAAACAAAAGCCACATCACTTTGATGCGCTGCACCATTTGTGCATGATTGCCATGCATGAGCAGCAGTTGGAACAGGCGTTGCAGTGGATTAACTTGGCTTTGGCACAAAATCCTCAACATGCTGTGGCGCACGCCAATCGCGGCATCGTGTTGTACTACTTAAAGCAATACTCGCAAGCGGTGAGCAGTTATGAGCGCGCCATTCGACTCAATCCCCAGTATGCTCAAGCCTATTGCAACCGCGGTATTGCCTTGCGTCAGTTGGGGCGCTTGGAGGAGGCTGAGCGTAGCTATGACAAGGCAATTGCGCTGCAAGCCGACTATGCCGAAGCGTATGCCAATCGCGGCAACGTACGTCTGAAATTACAGCAGTTTGATTTGGCCTTGGAGGATCAGCAACGCGCGGTACGCTTGCGTCCCAAGCAAGCCAATTATTTGTGTAATCGCGGCACGGTATTGCATGCCTTGCAACAATTTAGCCCAGCGCTAAAAGACTTTAATCTCGCCATACAACTGCAAGCCGATCATGCCGGCGCATATTTAAATCGTGCCATGTTGCAGCTATTACAAGGGCAGTGGGATAACGCTTGGCAAGATTATGAGTGGCGTTTGCGATTGCCAGAATTGGCATGGCAACTCAGGGATATTCCACGTTGGCGCGGCGTGCAATCGTTGCAGGGAAAAAATGTTTTGCTGCATGCCGAGCAGGGTTTGGGCGATACCCTGCAATTTTGTCGCTATTGTACTTTGCTGGCGGAGTTGGGGGCGCAGGTGTATTTATGGGTGCAAGCTACTTTGCTGCCCTTGCTGAATCAGTTGCCACAGTTGCGTGCTATCGGCGCCCTCAGCATCGTCAGCCAGCATACCCCCGATTTGCCGAGTGATTGGCCGGCAATGGACTATCAAGTGTCTTTGCTGTCTTTGCCGCTTATCTTTAAAACCGACTTATCTTCGGTGCCGTTTGCCCGAGGCTATTTAACGGCTGACCCCGGTCGCCTACAAGCTTGGCAACAACGTTTGCCGACTGCAGCAGCCAAACGCATAGGCTTGGTTTGGCGTGGTAGCCCGACGCACGAGAATGACAGACAACGCTCCATCAGCCTGCAAGTATTGTGTAGTGATTTGATTCGCGGGCTAGCCGATTGCGATATTGCCTGGATTAGCTTGCAGATAGACCATAGCCGACAGGAGCAGGCCTTGCTGCGCCAATATCAGATACAGGAGGTGAGTGAGCACTTGACTGATTTTGCCGAAACGGCGGCTTTGTGTGCAGGCTTGGATGCGGTGATCACGGTGGATAGCGCCGTGGCACATCTGGCAGGTGCTTTGTCACGTCCGACTTATTTGTTGTTGGCGTATACGCCCGATTGGCGTTGGCTGTTACAGCGTGCGGATACTCCGTGGTATCGCAGTGTGCAGTTATACCGCCAAGATGATCAGCGCAATTGGTCTTCGGTATTAGCCCGCTTGCGTGCAGATTTAAGCAGGCTTTTTTAGGCAATGCTTTTGATACGCCGTATGCGAGCTAGCGCATAGCCTAGGGATTTTTAAGTCAGCACCCCACATTTTAAATATTCATAATATAATCTTCACTCAAGCGTTCTCAATCAGCCTCAGTGGGACAACTGGTTCAGGCCTTAATTGCAAGTTTAATAAGCATGTTTAAGCAACTGAGTAACAGCAAAAAATAATCACAACAAGCACAACAATTATTCTTCAGGAAGGAGTTTGTATGGCTAGCAAAACCCCCGTTGAACCATTCATTAAAAGTATTAGCGTGAAAGACAATCTAGGTAATGCTAGGATCGGTAGAGCAGGTGAGCAAGTGACCATCACCATCAATTTGTCCGAGGCCATCGACGCCACCAACATGGGAAGTGCGATTAATGGAAGTAGCCTGAAGCCCAGCTTTACTGCTGATGGCTTGGCTAGTTCCTTGTTGACCGAGGTGGGATTTTTGGGCTACGACGCCCGTAAAAAAAGCTTGAGCTTTAGCGCGAAATTGCCCGATATAGTGGATCTTGAAACCAGCCGAATTTCGCTGCTAGGGTTGAGCTTGGGTCCTAACTTGAGTTTGACTGGGGTTAGCAGCAAGCTGACCTTGAGTACCGCTAACTTAGTCGCAGCCCCCTATGTTTCAGCGCCCTATGTGATGGATAACCTTGCGCCGGTTTGGGCGGATAGCAGCATCATCCCTATCACAGAAAATGCGCGTGCCGGTTTGGTGTATAGCGCAAAACTCAACGCGAGCAGCGCAGGTGTGAGCTTTCGTTTGGCGCCCAGTGCGGATAGCTCATTTTTCAATATCAATAGCAAAACTGGTCAGCTTAGTCTAAAGGCCAGTGCCAATTATGAAGCCCATCCCAGCGACTATCAGTTGACCTTGTGGGCCAGCGATGCAGCAGGCAATAGCGCCGCCAAAAGCATTAGCGTCCCCATCCTAGATGTCCCAGAAAATATCCGCCTCGCCAGCACCGCCAAGGGCGTGGGTGTGCTGAGTGCAGTCAAAGGTCGTAGCAATGTGAGTTTTGATATCAGTGCCGACTTTGTCGATCCTGACCAACGCGCCATCAGCTATCACTTGTTGAATACGCTGAGCGGTCTCACTATTGACACGGCGAGTGGCGTACTCAGCTTGGCGACAGTGCCAGATAGTTTATTGCAATTTACCGTGCAAGCCAGTGATAGCCAAAGTAGCCATGTGACCCGGGTATATCGCATCAGTCCAATCAAAAATTTCTCTGTGCAAAGTATGACGGTCACTGATCGTGAGGCGGGTGGTTCGAGTTTGGTGGGCAAGTCTGGCAATACCGTGAATATCAGCTTGCAACTGTCTGAGCCCTTGTCCGGTGCATCCCTCAGCGCGAGCAATTTTGTACCCGTGTTTACGGTGGGCAAAGGGAGTTTGTCGAATTTGTCTAGCCCGGTATTAAGCGATGACAAAACCAGCATCAGCTTTAGCGCTGAATTGCCCAGTGGGGCGAGGGTAGAAGGCAATAGAGTGATACTCAAAAGCCTATCGCTAGGCGAGAGCTGGTCGGGCAGTTATAGCGCTAGCCCCTTGCAATACAATGCCCGTAAGCCGTTGGCCGCCAATTATATTTTGGACAATAGCGCACCCGTGATGACAGCCACTGCGCGTAAAAGCATCAATGAAAATATAGGCAGCAATCAACTGGTGTTCAGCCCCTCTGCGCGCGATGCTAGTCCACTCAGCTATAGTCTGATGAATAGCGGCGACGCTGGTTCATTCTCCATCAACCCCAGTACTGGACGGGTTAACTTAATCGCCAATCCAAATTTTGAGAACAAATCGATTTACAACTTCACCATTATCGCCACCGATGCGGTGGGCAATTCGACCAGCCAAGCAGTTAGTCTGAGTGTGAAGAATCTCAAAGAAGCGCCACAATTACTCAATCTGCCGCAAGGCAAAACAAGCGCCGTGCTCAATCAAGCGCAAGCGCTGGGGGTGAGTGTTGCCGAGCCAGATGATTTGGTGGGCAATAGCCAAATACTGAGCTTGCAAGTGCAGCCTTATAGCGGAGCTTTGCGTTGGAATGGCGAAGCGAATCAAAGCATGCCTAGTTATGCCAGTATCAACAATACGACTGGCGTATTAACTATACGCAGCTCAACCACTCTGATGAATAGCGCCTTGGCAAAATTTCAATTTATCCCCAACGATTTTAGCGGCAATCAAAGCGCCCAACTCAAGTACACGCTGACTGATCCAAACAAGTTGACCACTCAGGCCACGGTGACATATCAGGTGCTGAGTGAGCCACAAATTGAGCATGTGATGTTTAGCGATAACCAAGGCAACGCGGCGGCCGGCAAAGCAGGTGCGCTGGCGCAATTGGCGATTAGATTGAATGAGGCGATTTCTTTGACCGGTAACGCGCTGACAGTACAGGGTACATTCGGTGGAGGAGCGCAAGAGATTCCTCTAAGCGCGAGTTTTGCTAGTCATGCGGTAATCAGCAGTCAAGGCAATCAAAAATCCGTGCTGTATTTTGACGTTACCCTGCCTTCAGGCGACGCCAATTATGTTTTGCTGACCGCTTTGAACATAGGCGCGCAAACGACCCTGCTGGGCAATTTGACCGGCCAGCCGTTGAATAGTCTGAGCAATTTAACTTGGCGCAATGCCTACCTGTTAGACAATCAAGCCCCCAGCATTAGCAGTTCAAATACCCTGAGCGTGGCAGAGAACCAAACTAGAGTGGGCAATCTATCTGCCTCGGAGTCGGTGACATGGAGCTTGTCCGGTACGGATGCCAGTTTATTTAGCTTGCAGGAAAACAGTGCGACCTTGCAATTTCTTAGCAGCAAAAATTTTGAGCTGGATAAAAGTAGTTACAGCCTCACAGTGACCGCGACGGATTTGGCAGGCAACACTACACAGCAGGCACTGACGGTGCAATTAAGCGATGTCAATGAGCCGGTGACAGCACGCGCAGGCATTGGCAGTCAGAGTTTCGTCGTGAATCTGAGCGGGTCGCAAATTGACGCTTGGTCGGATTTTACTGATCCAGAGAATCAGCTGACCTATAGCGTCACTGGCAATCCTGCTTGGCTAACGCTGAATAGCGCAACAGGGGTATTGAGTGGCACGCCCACTACTGCCTCTAACTTCACCATCACGGTCACTGCGCGTGACGATAACAATTCAAGCGCCTCACGGACCTATAGCGTCACCGTGGTCAACACCCCAGTCATTCAATTTGCTGCCGGTCAGGATTTGTATTTGAATCAGGCGGAGGACTTGTTGGGGCTCAGTTTGAAATATGGTTTTGAGACGGGCAATGTTGTACAGATGAAAAAAGCCAATGTGGTGAATGGCACAGAGGGCAGCAAATCGAATTTGGGCAGCGCCGTGACCATTACTGAAAATAATCATGTATTGAGTATTGCTGTGAATAAATCCGATTTTTCTGGTGACGGCGAGTACCGTATTTATGCCGAATACATTACCGCAGGCGCCAATCCAGTGACTCTCAGCTCAGAACCACAACGCATTGTGGTGGACACTGTGCTGAGCCCAGGCACGCTGGGACTGGTCGATTTTCAGGATAGCGGTAGCTCTACGACGGACCGGATTAGCCAAGATAAAAACTTTAGTCTCGCGCTGAAGGTTAACGAAACTGCCGAGATTAGCTATCAAAGATCTGGCGATAATACGCTATGGACGGACACCGTCGCGCAGCAAAGTCATGTGCCAGATGGGCGTTATTACTATCGGGCTTTAGTGACCGACTTGGCGGGCAATAGTGTTTATATCAGCTTGGCGAATCCGCTTACTGTCGATAGCACGGCACCCAGCTTGGTGGCACCGGCCGCGCTGAATAATGACGGACATGAGAAGATTTTGGCTGGCTTTACGCTTAGCAATGTGGGGGGTAGCGCCAGCGAAAGTCTCACCCTCAAAATAAGCGTGAGCAACGGCACCTTGACCGGCGTTGTGGATCAAAATCCCTCCACCCCAGAGATTGATATCACCGCTAGCGCAAGCGAGTTGCAAACGACGTTGAATAGCATGAAATTCCGTGGGCTGGCCGATGGCGATGCGAATCTTCAGTTCAGCCTCAGCGACACTGCGGGGAATAGCAGCAGCGCGCTATTGCCGATAACAGTCAGATTTCCGCTGGCGGCAGGATTTATGATCACTGGAACGGGTAATCTAGAGACCTTTGTTAGTCAAACAGTGTCTACGGCGGGGGATATCAATGGTGATGGCTTGGCTGATTTAATGATCGCCTCACCTAAGGGCTTGGATAGCACCTCAACGGCAGGAAGTGGCTATGGGCGGGTGTATGTGGTGTTTGGCAAGGCGAATACCAATGTAGTGACGCCATCCAATCTTGCAGATGGGACTGCTGGGTTTATTATTTATGCCTCCTCGCATACCGTAGCTTTAGACAATGTCGAATACGCAAAAATATCACTCTCTGCCGTGGGCGACATGAATGGTGATGGTTTGGCAGATATGGTGATAGGCCAGCCCTATCAAGATAAGGCGGGGACGACTGATAATAGCGGGCGTAGCTATGTGGTGTTCGGTAAAACTTCAAACAGCGCGATTCAATTAAGCGAGATTGAAACGGGTAATAGCACGCAGGGTTTTATGCTGCAGGGCGGGGCAAGTGCAGAGCTTAGCGGCGCGTCAGTCAGCGCTGCGGGCGATATCAATGGCGATGGCTTGGCGGATATACTGATAGGCGCACCGATAAAACTTATCGCTGGAGTGAGCACCGGGGGTGCCTATGTGGTGTATGGCAAAAGCTCAGGCGGCACGGTCGAGCTATCCGCCATCGCTGGCAGCAGTTTGGGTTTTCAAATCAATGGAGTTAGCGATTCTCAGAACTTGGGTCGCTCGGTGGCGCCGGCGGGCGATGTCAATGGTGATGGTTATGCGGATCTTATCGTTGGCAACAACAACGCCAACTTAAGTGGGTGCGGCTATGTGGTATTTGGTCGTGCGCTCAATAGCGATATCCAGTTATCGCAAATTCAAGCCGGTAGCAGTAGTCTAGGTTTTGTGATTAATAGTGCAGGCGCCGATAATAGTACCTTTTGCGTGGCTGGCGCGGGTGATGTGAATGGCGACGGTTTGTCGGATGTGATGGTGTCTGCAAATTTTGCTCTTCAGAGTCGCGCACCTGGAGCAACTTATCGCTCTGGGCGTGCGTATGTGGTGTTTGGCAAAACGGATGGCACCCCCGTGGAGTTATCTGGCTTGGAAAGTGCTGCCCCGAGTGGAGGGTTTTTGATGATAGGCCCTGATTCAACAAATACACCTGCACAATTTGGTCATTCACTGAGCGGGGCAGGCGATGTCAATGGGGACGGGTTGGCTGACTTAATCATAGGGGCTGACGGTAAAGATAAACATCAAGGGGCTTGCTATATCGTATTCGGCAAAACCGACACGGCTGCGCTTAGTATGAATAGCCTATCCACGCGGGGATTTAGCATTACCGGTGTTACAAGTTTTCCTAATCTAGGGGTCTCGGTCTCGGCTGCGGGTGATGTGAATGGTGATGGTTTGGCCGATTTGATTTTCGGCGCAACTATTGACGGTGATTACAGCGCGGGAAGAGCCTATGTCATGTTCGGCAAAACCGATAGCAATCCGGTCGATTTAGTCGATATCCAAAATGGTTTTGGGGTAGCGCTGGATGTGGATTTCACCGGCACTGCCAGCGCCAATAGCTGGACTGGGGGTAGCGGCGATCAAATTGCGCTGGGAGGTGCAGGCAATGATGTGCTGACTGGTGGCGGCGGGGCTGACGTTTTGCTAGGGGGTGACGGCAACGATGTGCTGGTGGTGAATGCCAGCAATATCGCTGCGCTATCTAATGGACCTGTGGCGCGTGGCTTGCGTGGTCATATGCAATTAGCGCGCTTAGATGGTGGCGGTGACATCGACACCTTACGCTTAAGTGCTGGTTCCGATTTGAATCTGACACAGATTAGCAATAGCGCGCTGGGTGCCAGCAAATTTGTGAGCCGTATTAGCAGCATAGAGAAAATCGATATGGCGACTGATACGAATAGCAACACGCTGACCTTGGCGGCGCTGGATGTAGTGGATATGGCGGGGATCAATTTATATAACACCGGGAACGGCTGGAGTAATACCTCCGGCACAGCATTGGGCGCCAGTGTGTTTAAGCATCAGTTGCAGATTTTGGGCACCGGCAGTGACAAAGTGGATATTGATACGCATGTCTGGACGCAGGTGGATCAGGCTAGCGTGAGTGATGGCACGCATCAATATCAAGTGTGGAATCACAACACTGTCGCGGCACAATTACTGATTCAACAAAATGTCGCGGTCATTTAGTGTTGCTTGTATAGGCACTGTTGCGCGTGCATCAGTGCCTATGTCATCCATCCACCAAGGTATCCCATCTATATCATGCAGTCCGATATAAATCTAAAGCCTGTTGGCAATATAAAATCCCTTTCCATGCATACCTTGGGCTTATTTTTAAAGGGGCAGCAAGTGGGCATGCGACCAAGCACAATGAACTTCCTAAGACCGAGACATTCAAGCAATTCTGCGTAGAATAATTTCGATTGAGCACTCGGGATTGGGGGTCATGGTTTGGTCAAACTGATCTTCAGGATTATAAAAATCGTTGATGATTTCTACTTTTTCGCATGTGACCAATTCTGAACTTTCCTGAATGAGGTCGAGTACATTGATTGATTTGGGCATGGCCGATTTGGCTTTATGAATAGTGAAACTCCATTTGTGATCATGATTAAACTGGCTGGGCCACTGGCCGTGCTCATACATATCTTCATCAGGAACGGTAATAATCAGATAACCACCGATGCGCACACATTCTATCCACTGTTTTAAAGCAACGCGTGGATCGACCATATGTTCTAAGCTGTGCGATGAGTGCAAAAAATCAAAAGACTGTGGCTGGCAATAGCGTGTTAGATATTGTGCATCGCCATCCTCCATATCAAAGGGTTTTACCGATTTGATTAAGGGGAATTGACGATAATATCTTCCTACTGTATCTGAACCACAGCCAACATCAATTCCGTTTCCGACGAAATATTTACTGATAAAGTTGCCATTATAAAATCGTCTTTTACAAGATTTGCTTGCTTCATACATGACGTTATCCTCTAAAACGATTTGAATTGAGCTGTGCATTTTGCAGACTATAGTAAAAAAAATCAAATGTCAGAGTTTGAACAATCTCGCCAGCATTTTTTGATTAAGCGTTTACAATATCGCCCATGGAAACTTTACCGATATTTCTCAAAATCAATCAGCAACCCTGCCGTGTCATTGGAGGGGGTGAGGTGGCTGTACGCAAAGTGACGATGTTGCTGAAAGCTGGTGCGGATATTTGCGTCATTTCTCCACAGCTTCATCACGAGCTGCTCGATATGGTGGAAAAAGGTGTCATCGCTTGGCAACAAAAATCCTATCAAACAGAGGACATCCATGGCTGTATGGTGGTCGTTGCGGCTACCGATGACGAGGACTTGAATGCGCAAATTTCTCATGACGCAAAATCGCTAGGCATATTGGTCAATGTGGTGGATGCCCCAGCCTTATGTAGCTTCACGATGCCAGCCATTATTGACCGCTCTCCTTTGGTCATTGCGATATCGAGTAATGGTGCGGCGCCAGTGCTGGCAAGGCAGCTCCGCGCCAAATTAGAAACCATGATTCCTGCGAGCTATGGCGGTTTGGCGGAATTTGCCCGCAGTTTTCGTGATCGCGTTAAACAAGCGTTTGCGGGGGTTCAGCAAAGACGCGAGTTTTGGGAAAAGATTTTGCAAGGACCGGTGGCCGAATTAGTGCTGAGCGGGCAGCGTGCACAAGCAGAGAAATTGCTCGAGCAGACGCTGACACAAGAACAACAACGCTTACCTGCGGGAGAAGTGTATCTGGTAGGCGGTGGTCCGGGTGATCCGGATTTGCTGACTTTCCGCGCTTTGCGGCTGATGCAGCAATGCGATGTGTGCGTGTATGACAAGTTGGTGAGTAAAGAGGTGTTGGAGTTGGTGCGGCGCGATGCCGAAATGATTTTTGTGGGCAAACAGCGCGACCAACATACTTTGCCACAAGACGAGATAAATCAACTATTGGTGGATTTGGCTAAGCAAGGCAAACGCGTATTGCGCTTAAAAGGTGGCGATCCCTTTATCTTTGGGCGTGGGGGTGAAGAAATTGAACGCTTGATGGAGCAGGGTGTGGCGTTTCAAGTCGTGCCCGGCATTAGTGCGGCGAATGGGGTGGCGAGCTATGCTGGGATACCGTTGACGCATAGGGATTATGCGCAAACTTGTGTGTTTACCACGGGACATCTAAAAATGCAGGATGGCCAACAACAAGTCGATTTGGATTGGCCTACTTTGTGCAGACCCAATCAAACAGTTGTGATTTACATGGGCTTGGTTGGCCTGAGACATATTTGTGCGCAGTTGATAGCGCATGGTCTGCCAGCGCATCATCCTGCTGCTATTGTGCAACAAGGGACGACACTCAAGCAGCGGGTAGTGACATCTGATTTGGCGAATTTAGCGCAAGCGGCGGAGGCTGCGGCCTTGAAGCCCCCTTGTCTGATTATCGTTGGAGAAGTGGTGAAATTACGCGAGAAATTGGCGTGGTTTAAACCGTCATTAGCTACTGCTAATAGGCAGTGTGAGTCTGACTTCTAGCCCACCTTCTGGGCGATTGATTAATTCCAATTTACCTTTGTGCAGCTTGGCGATACGGTCGCAAATCGCCAAGCCTAGACCGCTACCTTTGGTATTTGAGCGCGCGGTATCCAAACGCTCAAAGGGTCTGAGCAAACGACTCTTTTGTTTTTCTGGAATGCCGGGGCCATTGTCCAACACGCTGACCACAATCGACGAGGCTTCTAGCACTGAGCGGATGGCCACTTGGCCATTGCCATAGGCGTAGGCATTATCAATCAGATTGCTGATCAGGCGTTGCATCGCCAAAGGTCTGAGCGGGATTAAGTGGCTGGGTGCCAACTGGATATCCAAATGACGGCCAGCGCGTTGATGGCGCTCACATACCGACATTAGCAAATGATTGATATCTACCATTTGCGAGGATTCACCCTCCACCCCGCGCACGAAATCGAGGAATTGGTTGATGATATTGTCCATGTCGCCGACGTCTTCAATCATGCCCTGTTTGTGCGCGGCACATGAATCATCGGGCAACATTTCAATCGCGAGACGCAGACGGGTGAGCGGTGTGCGTAGATCATGCGATACCCCTGCCAATAGCAAAGTGCGCTCGGAGTCTAGTCGCTCCAAAGATTCGGTCATTTGGTTAAAGGTATGACTTACGGCTTTTAATTCGTCCACCCCATCTTCCGGCAATCGGATTGGGGTTTCTCCGCCACGAATGCGGTTGGCCGCACGCACCAAAAGATTCAGTGGGCGATTAATACGCGCCGCAATTAAATAGGCACCAGCCAACGACAGCAAGATGACCAGTGCCCCCCAGTTGAGCCACTGCCATGGGAAGTGCCGCTCGGCTTGTAGGCGCGGAATCACTACCCAATAGTCGTCTTGATTGATGCTAAAGCTAATCCATAAACCGGAGACGCCAAAGTGGTTGATGGTGACCAGCGTTTCGCTGCCCAAAGCATTGCGAATCTTTTGTGCCAGCATGCGGATAAACGGATCATCAGGTAGCGGTTCTATTTCCTCCAGAATATCTGCCGCATAGATACGCACCCCTTCACGCCCAGACAACTCGGAGAGCAAGGCCACGCGGCGATTTTCATGCGAGGCCATAAGCGAGGCTTTGGTGAAATTGACGATGGTGATGGCTTGCAATGCGGCAGCATTGGCGCGCGGTTCGCGCTCGAAATAGTCAAACAATTTGAGCGCGGCGAATTGGCCTACCGTGAGCAGAATGGCAATCAGCAACATCACGCTGGCCAACAAGGTGCGTGGCACTAGCTTATTTTCTAAGCCAATCAGGAAGCGTTTGAAGGCTTCTAAGTAGTGCTTACTTTTGCTCACCATCGGGCACGAATACATAACCAAAGCCCCACATGGTTTGCAAATAACGTGGGTGGCTTGGATCTACTTCGATCAAGCGGCGTAGGCGGGAGACTTGCACGTCTATACTACGGTCAAACACATCTAACTCACGACCACGCGCCAATTGCATTAAGCGGTCACGCGAGAGTGGTTGACGTGGATGGTCGATAAATACTTTGAGTAAGGCATACTCGCCACTGGTGATGGTGATATTTTCGCCATTACGACTCAGGCTGCGGGTATTCGGATCAAAAACAAAATCGCCAAATTTGAATGTGGCATTGGCCACACCGGGGGCGGTAGGGATAGACTTCACTTGGCGCCGCATAATGGCATTGATGCGCGCCAGCAATTCGCGCGGGTTAAATGGTTTGGGCAGATAGTCATCGGCGCCCATTTCCAGACCGATGATACGGTCGACTTCATCGCCTCTGGCGGTCAACATAATAATCGGCATCGCGCTGCCATTGGCGCGCAGTCTGCGACAGATAGCGAGACCATCTTCACCAGGCAACATTAAATCTAAGACCAGCAAATCCACTACATCATGTTCTAACACTTGGTTCATTTCGCGCGCATCACCAGCGGTTTTGATACTAAAGCCTTGCTCAGTCAGGTAGCGCTGCAATAGCTCGCGCATTCTGATATCGTCGTCGACGACTAGAATTTTTGCATGTTGTTGCACTTGCTCTGCTGCCATCTTGCTCTGTCCTTTATGTTGCGGATTTGCTTTTGTTGCGGAATGACTAAAGCTGACATTATACGATTGGCAGTCCATTTTGATGGATTTGTTTACATTTTGTTACAAATGGGCTGGATTTTGAAACACTCACTTAACAAACTTGGCGCAACATTCTCATTCTTTTTTTCAGCAGTATCTCTTTCATTTTTCAGCTTTGGTATTTAGGAGGGCGCTTGTAGTATGTGTTTTCGTACCAAATTTCATGAACTCAGATGCCGTCCGGCGGTCTTTTACTTTTATTCTCATAGTTAGTTTTTTGCTATGCGTACAACCACTTCCTATTTTTATCGTTGGTCCTCGCTAACCCTAGCGCAACTGGCCAAGCGTCCAAGCGGCATTTTCTGCGCTTTAATCTTAGGTACTTACGCATTGACTTTTGTTAACGCCAACCAAGCCGCCCAACGCGATAACGCCACCAAAGAACTGCAACCCAATCAAGACGATACTAGCAAATCCAACGATATCCCTCCCAACAAATCCATCATCATTCCGGATGTGCGTGGGGTGAATATTGATGAAAATATCCGTTTGCGTCGCGACTTAGACGAATATACCCGTACCGTTGATCCAGCCCATGTGCAGATAGAAGAGCGTCGTCGTTTGATGCATAAACGCTTGCAAGAGCGTTTTGCGCAAATTGATAGAGACGGTGATGGTTTAATTTCGCGTGACGAAGCTTTAGACGGTATCCCACAACTATTGCGCCATTTCAACAATGTCGATTTGAATGGGGATAATCAACTATCTTTGGATGAGCTAGAAGCGCTACAAGCCAAAATCATGGAACGTCAACGCACCATGACGGTTAGAGTAGAGCCAGTGCCTGAGAGCGAACCGCCCAAGAAAAAATCAGGCAAAGAAGCCAGCAAAGATAACAACTCACGCAAACCCTCCCTGTAATTTCTGTTTCCCTCATTTCCCCTAATGCCGTAAAAGCCGGCTAAAAACACTGGTAAATTTTTTAGCTGCGTTTTATAGTTTCAGAGCTTTTTTATACGGCTTGATGACTGGGCTAGATTGCGCCTAGTCATTGCAGCTCCAATTCCAGCAGCAGACTGGAAAAATCCTAATTCATCGAGAGGTAAACATGGCATCTTTTTTGTCTAAAGAGAGAATTATTGCGTCCGCCGACTACAATCGTTGGTTGATCCCCCCCGCAGCATTGGCAGTCCATCTATGCATAGGCATGGCCTATGGCTTTTCCGTTTTCTGGAAACCGCTAGCCAAAGAAGTGATGGTGGATGGGCAAGCTGCGCCATCTTGTGCGGCAGGTGCGATTAATTTTGCGGAGAAGCTGGAAGGCACTGGCCGGGCTTTGTTTGCCACCGACTGTAATTGGACCCAATTTGATTTAGGTTGGATGTACACCTTGTTCTTTGTCTTGTTGGGATGCTCTGCGGCGTTATGGGGTGGCTGGCTGGAACGTGCCGGCCCACGGAAAGCGGGCGTGGTGGCGACCTTGTGTTGGGTAGGGGGTTTGTTGTTGACCGCGTTTGGTATCCACCAGCATCAACTTTGGATGATGTGGCTCGGCTCCGGCGTGATAGGGGGCATAGGCTTGGGGCTAGGCTATATTTCGCCAGTGTCGACGCTGATTAAATGGTTCCCAGATAAACGTGGTATGGCTACTGGTTTGGCGATTATGGGATTTGGCGGCGGCGCTTTGGTCGGCTCGCCGATTGCCACTAAGTTAATGGAACATTTTGCGCTCGCCGGCGGTACTGGCGTATGGCAAACCTTTGTGGTGCTGGCGGCGGTGTATGCAGTGTTTATGTTGAGTGGCTCTTTGGGTTATCGCGTACCGCCCTCGGGTTGGCAACCGGCTGGATGGCAACCGCCACCTCCTAGAGAAACCAAGGGCATGATAGCCACGCGCCATGTGCATCTAAAGATGGCGCATAAAACCCCACAGTTTTGGTTGTTGTGGCTGGTGTTGTGTATGAACGTTTCTGCCAGCATAGGCATTATTGGGGCGGCAGCGCCGATGTTGCAGGAAACCTTTGGTGGCGCCCTGTTTAATCAGCCTGAGGTGGGTTATGCGGAGATTAAGGCGGATGAAAGTATGACCATGAAAGCGGCTGAGGTGGCTGCCGCCTTTGTCGGTTTGATTTCATTATTAAATATTTTTGGCCGTATCGCTTGGGCCAGCTCCTCGGATAAATTGGGCCGCAAACAAACCTATTTCATCTTCTTTACGCTCGGTATCGTGATGTATCTGCTGGCAGCATGGGCAGCGCATGCCAAATTGATGCCGCTATTCTTACTCGCCATCTTTGTCATCGTGTCTATGTACGGCGGTGGCTTCGCGACTATTCCAGCCTACTTGGCGGATATGTTTGGCACTCAGTTTGTCGGCGCCATCCATGGCAGACTGTTAACTGCTTGGTCGACGGCGGGGATATTGGGTCCGGTTATCGTGAATTCTATGCATGATATTCGTATGGAAGAAAAAGTCCCTTATGCGGATATTTACCATCCTATTTTTTATGTGCTGGCGGGAATATTATTGGTGGGCTTTATCGCCAACTTATTGGTCAGACCGGTGGCAGATAAGTACTTTATGAGCGACGCGGAATTGGCGGCAGAAAAGAAATTGGCGCATGAAAAACCATTGGCCAACAGCAAGTCAGCCAGCAAGTCGGCGAGTTCGCAAGCCGGACAACGCGGGGCGATGACCTATCTCGCTTGGTTGGCCGTATTGATTCCAATTGCCTATGGGGTGTGGAGCACCTTGTTGAAAGCCAAAGTGCTATTAGGCTAAGGATTCAATGCAATAAAAAGGCCGCATTTGCGGCCCTTTTTATTTTGATCGCTCAGCAGCTTAAATCAACTGCTGTGACTTTAGCTCTGCTTTGATATAGGCGTACAGAATAGGCGCCAACAATAAACCATTAATGCCGAATAGGGCTTCCATCAATAATAAGGCCAACAAAATTTCCCAAGCGGCTGCATTGATTTTATGACCGATGATTTTGGCATTCACGAAATACTCCAATTTATGAATCACCACCAAGAACGCCAAGCAGGCCAGCGCCACTTTAAGAGAGATGCTGGCGGCAATAATGGTAATCACCGTATTCGACATCAGATTGCCTATCACCGGCAATAAGCCAGTGACAAAAGTGAGTAATACCAAAATATTGTCATAGGGCAGCGAGTAACCCGTCTTGGGCAAAATAAATAACAAGAAAATCGCTGTCAGCGTGGTATTAAAAGCGGAAATTTTTACTTGCGCGAACACGATATCCTGAAACGCCTGTCCCAAAAACATAAAGCGCTCACGCAAGGCCTTGGCCAGTGGTTTGCTTTGCGCGATGGGCTTAAAGCGGTTGACGCTGAGAATAAACGCGATGGCAATGCTGAGTAAAATTTGCACTAACATATGCGCCCCTTTTTTGCCCGCGATACTCAATTCGGCCGCATGCTCTTTAAATAATTCCCCCATAGACCCAGTCTGATCTAACCAATCTTGAGGGATGTATTGAATTAGCTCGGGTGGTAAATCGGCTTTTAAATCACCCACCGTTCTTTGCAACATTTCCATCAAGCCATGTAAATTTTTGGGGTCGCCTATCAGACTAGAAAAGCCATGACCCAAGCCATAACTACCCAATACAATTAACAGTGAAATGCACAACACCGCTAGATAGCGACTGGCGCTTTCCGGATAATATTTTTTTAGCACGAGGCAGAGTTTTTGTACCAACAAAAAAATCAGCAAGCCAATCAGCAAGGCCGGCACCATATGCATACTCAGTACTATCAATAGCAATAGCGCCATGATGGCGTAGGCACTCAAGACAATTTTATTCATAGCAATTCTTTCATATCAGAAAGCAAACAACCGCCACCGCAGTGGGGAGTAGTGCCAACAGCAATAGTTGTAATGCGCTAATGGCTTCATCGCTAAAACCTTTGCGCAAAATCGCCACACCCGCTGGGTTGGGCGCATTGGCTATCACGGTTAAGCCACCACCCGCCACGGCGCCAGCCAGTAGGGCATATTTGGCCTCAGGGCTAATATTCGGGATGAGTGAGCCTAAATAAGTCAGGGCTGCGTTATCCGTCACCGCAGTTAAGGCAGCAGTGGAGAAGAATAGTTGCTTGGGTTGTAAAGCTTGCACAATGGGTTGCAACCACCATTGCTGTTGCCCACCTAAAATCACCAAGCCTGCGAGAAATAAAGCCACCAACATGGCTTCACGCAGGATGAGTGGATTCTGATACGCCGCAAAAGCGCGGGTAAAGCCCAAGAAGATTAAAAACAGGGCAATAAATATGCTGGCGTGGTGCGAGAAGATGACGATGCCCGCCAAGAAAGCGATATGTAGCAAACTAATCGATAGTGGTACCGGGCGCATATCCATGCGCTCAGGGGTGCTTTGCAGCAATATCGATTGTTTGCGTAAAAGCCAAGTCAATACGCTGGCGTTGATCAGCACAGCCAATATGGCGCGATCACCAAAATGCAAAAACATATATAGGCTGTCCCATTGCCAGACATGCGCCACCATTAATACCGGTGGGGCAGCGTAAGAGGTCAAAACTCCACCTATGGAAATATTCACCAATAGCACCGCCAGCGTGGCGTATTTGTAAGCTTCGGGTATGCGTTGCATAAACACGCTGCGCAACAACATCATGGCGGCGATGGTCATGGCGGCCGGCTCAGTAATCAATGAGCCTAGCAGTGGTACCAGCGCGAGCGATAGCCAAATCTCGGTCAGGCTCGCATTTGCCCCACTGCTACGCGAGAGTCGATGTAAGCTGCGTTGTACAAAGAAAATCACCGGTCTTGACGCCGCTACCACCATAATCACGAAGACAAAAGCTGGTTCGGTGTAATGCCGCGTTTCTAAATAATTGAGTGCCGCTGGCGCGCCTTGCAGATAGCTCATCACCAGCAGTAATACGATGGACCAAATACCAAACACCAATTCGACTTCCCCCAGCAAATGCAAGACGTGACGATAGCGTGGCAATTGATGTGCCAAGTGCTCGAAATGCTTGGTGCTAAACGTGTGTATGAGTGCGAGTAGAAAAATCAGCGCGGCAGCGAATTGCATAAACTCCCTTAGGTGAATGGATATAACAACGTTTCAAAATGGACGAAAAAAGTTAAATGATTATACCGCCATGCCTTTCAAATCGATTTGATAATCCCTTAAAGTTAGTTTTTTATCTGATTTTCGATTAAGAAAACGGTGGGCTTTAAAAAAATCACAAAATTCTTAGTCTTGCCTGATGAGTAGAGGGCAAATGGATTTATAATAGCCGCGCTCTAAAAATCTGAGCATCCCCCTTTTCGTTAATCAACTCCAAAAGAGAAGAAAATGACACCCAAAAATGCTGATATTGGCCTAGTTGGCCTCGCTGTGATGGG
>JACCDX010146886.1_pt1 | contig 44971 bp, 41 predicted proteins | sample 7449681 | NCBI WGS metagenome assembly JACCDX01 (sample SAMN15323450, study PRJNA562643) | freshwater metagenome | isolation source: river surface water | place: USA:Blue River Watershed | collected 2017-08-18
TGACGGCGACCGACGCGCTGAACTCGATGGCCGCCGCCAAGGTGATGTAGCTGAAGTCGGTCAGGGGGTTGAAAGGCGTGTTGGGGTTGATGTTGGGCACCATGGTCAGGATGCTGTCGTTGAACCCGCCGATGGTGTAACCGTCGGGAGCCGACTTGGCGAGCTTGTCCGCGCCAATGATGCCGGCCGCACCGGTGATGTTCTCAATCACGACCGACTGGCCCAGGATGTTCGACATTTTTTGAGCCAGCAGACGAGCGGCCACGTCGACGGCGCTGCCCGCAGCCAAGGGGATGATCATTTTGATCGGCTTGTTGGGATAGGCGCCCTGGGCCTGGACCGTGGGCCAGACGCCCAGGCTGGCGGCGGCACCGAGCGCCAGCAGGTGACGGCGTTGGCGGGGGGTGTTTTGCATGATGACTCCTCAAGTGATGGAAAATTAGGGCTTGAGGCCCAAGACTCGAATGGCGTTTTCACCCAATATACCGAGCCGATCGTCGTCGCTGAGCTCGGAGGTCGACAAGACATGGGCAACCGGGTTTTCCTCCCAGGGAATGGGGTGGTCGGTGCCCATCATGATCTGGGCAGCGCCGACCTCGGCGGCCAGATGCCGCAGGGCCTCAGGCGTGAAGACCAGCGCATCCATGTAGATCTGGCGGATGTATTCGCTGGGCTTTTTCTTCAACACGATGTCCGGGTTGCAATTTTGTGGCGAGACCCAACAGCTGCGGTCCATGCGCGGGGCGTATGAGCCCAAAAATCCGCCCCCATGGGCGGCAAAGATTTTCAATTCGGGATAGCGGTCGAAGACGCCCTCAAAAATCAATTTCTCGAGTGCGATGGTGGTGTCCAGCGGGTTCCCGATCACGTTCGAGAGCCAGCCATTGCCTTTGAAGCGGTGCGCCAACTCTGGCGTGCTTTGTGGATGGATGAAGAGGGTCACCCCCAGTTCTTGGGCTTTGGCCAGGACGGGGTGGTATTCGGCGTGGCAAAAATCGCGTCCGGCCACACTGCCACCGATGGCCGCACCCACCAAACCGTATTTCTTCACGGCGTCTTCCAGTTGCTGCACCGCCAGATCGGGAAACTGCATGGCGATCGAGCCAAAGGCGGCAAAACGCCTGGGGTGTTGCGCGACCAATTCGGCAAAAGCCTCGTTGTGGACCCGACAAATGGCCTCGGCGGTGTCGCGGTCTTTCTTGTACCAGAAGGGGTTGATGCTGAGCACCTGCATGTCCACGCCCATGCGGTCCATGGCGGCCAGACGCGATTGCAAGGGCTCGTCTTGCTGTAAAAAATGCTCGGGGACGCCTTTGACGGGTGGCAAAACGGATGTCGCTTCGTCTCCCATCAGGTCCAGGCCTGCTTGGAAATAACAATGGGCGTGCGCGTCAATGACCCGCGCCTTTTTCCCTTGGATCACCACAGGGGCTTTGCGAGGAGCGGGCGCGCCGCCACCCTCTGGGGCCGCCCAGGCCTGAGGCAACAGGGCGCAAGCACAAAACCGCAGCCCGCCCAAGCGGTGTGTGTGACCCAAAAACTGACCCATGTCTGCTCCCTTAAAGCGCGCATCATAAGCAAAGACCATGGGCTTGTGTGCTTGTTGGTCTTTGCCCCTGGCGCCAACTTTGGCAATGCCCAGGAAAAGACCAAGCAAAAAGGTCTGTAAATCTGGTGTAAACCCTAGACCGATCGATGCCTCTGATGCCCTAACCTTCAACCTTTATTGATCAATTGATGATCAAGGTCAATCGAGGGAGGGAAAACCAATGGGACTTCGTTTTTTGGAGCACGTGTTGATTTTGACGCACGACCCTGAGGGCACGCGCGACTGGTTCGTCAACAACCTGGGTTTTCGAAACGGCTATCACCCCGAGTTTGGCTTTCCCGTTTATTGGCTCTACATCGGCGAGCAAGATGTGATCCACATTGGCAAGGCACGTCACTCCGAACACCAGGACACCTACCTCAAGACCCCCACCGATGGGGATCGTGATTTTTCAGCGGCTGGGGCCCTTGGTTCGGGCCGCATCGACCACATTTGCCTCAATTGCGAGGGCATGCAGGACTTCATCGATCGATTGACCGCCAACGGGGTTGAGTTCAGCGAGCGCAAAGCGCACAACTCCTTGCTTTATCAGTTGTTCATGCGCGAGCCGATCAATGGCATCAAGGTGGAACTGAACTTTTCTTGGGAAGAGGCCGTTAAGCTGGGTCGCGTTCCCGAATACACCGACACCGGCAACCTCGCCAAAACCCCGGCCTGATTTTTAGGAAACCAAGCACCCCATGAAAGCACGTACCGTACGCATCCAAGCCGCTGGCGGCCCTGAAGTCTTGAAGATCGAGACCCACGATTTGCCCGATCCCGCCGCCGGCGAAGTCACGATCCGCCACACGGCGATCGGCTTTAACTTTCAAGACATCTACACCCGCTCGGGCCTGTACCCTGCGCCCATGCCCACGGGTCTGGGTACCGAAGCCGCTGGAGTGGTTGAAAAGGTGGGGCCGGGCGTGACCGATTTCCGTGTCGGGGACCGCGTCTGCTACGCCAGTGGTCCCGTGCTGGGCGCTTGCGCCACCGCCCGCAACTACCCAGTCGCCCGATTGATGAAGTCACCCGATTTCATGAAGGACGAAGAAATCGCCGCCATCTTGCTCAAGGGCATGACGGTGGAATACCTGATGCAGCGTTGCTACCCCGTGAAAGCGGGCCAGTACGTGCTGATGCACGCCGCCGCTGGTGGGGTGGGTCTCTTGGCGGGTCAATGGGGTCGCCACATCGGCGCCCACATGATCGGGGTGGCTGGAGGTGCCGACAAGGTGGCATTGGCGCGTCAAAACGGTTATGAATTTTGCATTGACCGCAAAACCGAGGACATCGCCGCCCGCGTCAAGGAGATCACCGGGGGTGCGGGCGTCCCCGTGGTGTATGACTCGGTGGGCAAGGACTCGTTTGAGGCTTCGCTCAACAGCTTGCAAGCCCGGGGCTATTTCGTGTCCTTTGGCACCACCACGGGCGCGCCGCCCCCGGTTGCCGCTGGCACTTTGCAAAAAATGGGGTCGTTGTATTTCACGCGACCGACCCTGGTGACCTACACCGCGTCGACACAAGAGTTGCGAGACTCTGCCGCTGCCGTGTTCGAGATGTTCCGCAAAGGCGCCCTCAAGTTGTCGATCAACCAACGCTACACGATCGACGACATCGCGCGGGCACATGCCGATCTGGAAGGCGGCAAGACCACGGGATCGAGCATCATCCTGCCGTCCTGACATCACACTGTTTTTTAACCCTGAGCACGAGGAGATTGACATGATCAAACGATTCAAGGTGGGCCTGCTGGCCGGTCTGTTGGCGCTGGCGGGATGGGGATCGGCGCAGGCCGAAACCATCCGCTTGCGGATTGCTTCCGGTCACCCGGCGGCCAACACCTATGTGAACCTGATGCAAAATTTCTTTGTGCCCGAGGTCAGCAAGCGGGTGGCCCAGCGCACGCAGCACAAGGTCGAGTTCGTCGAGGGCTATGGTGGCGCCATGGTCAAGGTGGCCGATACCCTCGAAGGGGTGCAATCTGGCTTGATTGACATTGGTGGGTACTGCTTCTGTTTTGAGGCGTCCAACCTGCCGCTGCACGCTTTCCAGGTGATGCTGCCTTTTGGCACCATGAGCCCCAAGGCCAGCGTCGAGTTGGCCCGCTCGGTGTACAACCAGGTGCCCTATATGTCCAAGGTGTTTGAGGACAAATACAACCAGACCCTGCTGGCGTTGATCGCCGACAACGGATACAACCTGGGCACCACGTTTGAGTGGAACACCGTGTCCGAGCTCAAGGGGCGCAAGCTCGCGGGTGCTGGTTTGAACCTGAAGTGGCTCGAGTATGCTGGCGCGGTGCCGGTGCAATCGTCGCTGCCCGAGGCATACACCTCGATGCAGACCGGCGTCTACAACGGCTGGATCATGTTTCCCTCGGGCTGGGTCAATTTCAAACTCAATGAAGTGGCCAAGCACTACACCGAGACCGGGTTCGGCGCCATCACCTGGCACGGCCTGACCATGAACAAGGCCCGCTTTGCCAAATTGCCCAAGGACGTCCAGGGCATCATCTTGGAGGTGGCCAAGGAGTTTGAGGCCCGCACCGGTACCGTCAACGAGGAAAACTATCCCAAGCAATTGGCCCAACTCAAAGACCTGGGCGTGACGGTCAAGAAGGTGCCCGACAGCGTGCGCGTGGAGTGGGCCAATTCACTCAAAGACTGGCCCCAAACCATGGCCAGCGACCTCGACGCCAAGGGCCTGCCCGCCACCCAAGTGCTCAAGCTGACCCTGGAAGGCGCTGAGAAGATGGGCCACAAGTGGCCGGTGCGCTACAGCATCAAGTGACCATGCTGGATCGCCTGACCGACTGGGTGACCAAGGCCTGCATGGTGGCAGCCGCCGTCTGGGCCTTTGTGTTGTGCTTTCTGGTGGTCGCGGACGTGTCCGGGCGGGTGCTGTTCAACAGCCCCGTCAAGGGCACGCCCGAAATCATCTCCCTGTCCATCGTGATCATCTGCTTTTTGCAAGCGGGCTACGCCATCCGTTCGGGCGGCATGCTCAACGTTGACACGGTGGTGGCGCGCCTGAGCCCTCGGGTGCAAAGCCTGCTGGCCGCTTGGGGGGCCCTGATTGGTGTCTTGTTCTTTGGCATCATCTGCTACGGCACCATCGACGGCGCGGCCCACGCCTGGACTTCGGGTGAATACGAAGGCGAGGGCGCTTTGCGGGTCCCGGTTTGGCCCGCCCGATTCATCATCTTGCTGGGCACGGGTTTGGCGTGTCTGAGTTATCTCTTGCTCATGCTGCAAAACATCTCGAACGCCATCAAGGGCGAGGGCGGCAACTTTGCCGCGACCCAACACTGAGATCCCGACATGTTTGATCCTCAACAAATGCTGATCATGGTCAGCGTGCTGCTGGTTTTGGTCTTCAGCGGCGTTCACATCGCCGTCTCGCTGGGGGTGACCAGCATGCTGGGCATCTACCTGATGACCGAGCAGATGGACACCGTCATCAGTTTCGCGTCCAACACCGCTTACGAGGCCTTGCGCGATTATGTGTTCGCGGTCATACCGCTCTTCATGCTGATGGGTGAGTTCTTGGCCAAGTGTGGAGCGGCCAGCGACCTCTTTACCCTGATCAACCGCCTGACCCGACGCCTGCCCGGTCGCTTGGGGATCGCCACGGTGCTCTCGAACGCGGTGTTCGCATTTGTCACGGGGGTCTCGATCGCGGCAGCGGCGGCGTTCTCCAAAATCGCCTACCCCGAGATGCGCCGCTATGGCTACGAGCGCAAGTTCGCCTTGGGTTGCATCGCCGGCAGCGCTTGTCTGGGCATGCTGATCCCGCCCTCGGTGCTGATGATCGTCTGGGGTGTGTTGACCGAGATGGCCATTGGCAAGTTGTTCATTGCCGGCATCATTCCCGGTTTCATCGTCGTGGCCCTCTACATCCTCTATATCTTGTGGGTGGCGTTCAAACACCCGGAACGGGTGGGCGAGGGCGACAACCTGCCCCTGGCTCAACAGCAGGCCAAGGCCTCTTATGCCAAGGCCGAGTCGGAAGATCTGCGCACGATTTTCTACAGCACGGTCGGCATTTTGGTCCTGGTCGCCCTGGTGCTCGGTGGCATTTGGCTGGGCGTGTTCACGCCGACCGAGGGGGCGGGTGTCGGGGCCGCCCTGTCGCTGGTGCTCGCGCTCATGCGTGGCATGCGCGGCAAGGAAATGTTGCAGGCGATTTTGTCGGTGGGGCGCACTTCGGCCCCCCTGTTGCTCTTGCTGGTGACCGCGGCCCTGTATTCGCGGGTGCTGTCCATGACCGGCATCACCGGCGCGGCCAAAGAGTACTTTTTGGGCTCGGGCTTGTCGCCTTACACGATCTTGGCACTCATGGTGCTGGTCTGGTTCATCTTGGGCTGCATCATCGACTCCATCTCGATCATTTTGCTCACCGTGCCGGTGTTTGGCCCCTTGGCCGTGGCGCTGGGTTTTGATCCGATCGCGTTTGCCATCATCGGCATCATCGCCATCGAGACCGGTTTGTTGACCCCCCCATTCGGCATTTTGGTGTTCACCGTCAAGGCGGCGGTGACCGATGAAAAGGACCTCTCCACTGGCGAGATCTTTAAAGGGGCGATCCCCTACTGGATCATGCTGCTGATCGCCATTTTGTCCTTGGTCTTTTTCCCGCAGGTCGCGACCTGGCTGCCCAATCTGGGCAATGCCGTGGCCGGGGGTTGAACTGTTTTTGTTTCAGGAGCCTTTCATGCCTGCTTATTGGATTGCCCGTTGCGTGATCAACGACCCCGTCGAATACAAACGCTACACCGACCAGGTGCCCGGCATCATCGCCCAATACGGTGCCAAGGTGTTGGCACGGGGTGGCAAATACCAGATCATGGAAGGCCCCGAGGTCTTCCACCGTTTCGTGTTGCTCGAGTTCCCCACCTTTGAGGCCGCGGTCAATTGCTTCCAGTCACCCGAATACGTGGCAGCGGCTTCGCATCGCCGCAGTGGCGCAGGCATCGTGGAGAACGTGATCGTCGAGGGTGGTGAATTCACCAAATGAGCCGAGCGCCTGACGCGTCAGGCGGTGGGTGACGGATCAGGCCATCGCTGCCATCAGGTCTCGCGCGGCCGCCTCGGGGTCGCTGGCACCCACGATGGCGCGCACCACAGCGATCGAACCCACCCCACAGGACATGACATCGGCAAAGCGTGAGAGGTCGATGCCACCAATGCCCACCAGGGGGAAGCGGCGCATGAGTTGGGCGTATGCGCGCAAGCGACCCAGGCCTTGCGGCGCGGTGGCCATGCGTTTCAAGGTGGTCGGAAAAACCGCCCCCAAGGCCAGGTAACTCGGCCCGACGGCGGCGGCCCGCAGCATTTCGGCATAGCCGTGGGTGGACAGGCCCAGGCGCAGGCCCGACATGCGGATGCGCTCGATCGGGGCCAACTGCAGGTCCTCTTGACCCAGGTGCACCCCATAGGCCCCGTGCTCGATGGCGCTGGCCCAATGGTCGTTGATGAACAACAAACTGGCGGTGCCACGCACCGCCGCAACGGCGGCCTTGACTTCGCGGTCGATGGCGGCACGGTCGTCGGATTTGAACCTGAGTTGCAGGGTCGGAACACCTGCTTGCGCCATGCGCGCCACCCAGGCAGCATCGGGCAGCACGGCGTACAGGCCCAATGGCTGTGGACACGGCGCGCAAGGCAGGGGATGGGGTTGAGCCAGGGGCCCAAAATCGATCGCGTCCGTGGGCCAGCGCTCGAGGTCAAATCCACCCAGCCGCTGGCTTTGACGCAACCAGGCTTGCCGGACCACTGCGGCGTCTGCCGCAATGAAGCCGAGACTGGACAAGGCCAAGTCCAGTGCGTGGGCGACCGTGTCCCTGGGGTCTGAACCGACGGGGGAGAGGGGGTCGCCAGCGCGCATGACCGCATGGCGCTCGATCAGGTGTTGGGCCAGGTGGGTGGCTGGGTTCATGTTTGATGCCAAAAAGGGGTGCCCAGCACGGGGGTGCTGGGTTGGGCTTGTTCTTGTGCCTGCATCGCGCCCGCCAGGTGGGCGGCACGACCGGCACGCACGGCGTCGGCAAAGGCCCGCGCCATCGCCACCGGGTCACGCGCCAGGGCGACGGCGGTGTTGAGCAACACGGCGTCATAGCCCCACTCCATGACCTGACACGCGTGCGAGGGCAGGCCCAGGCCAGCGTCCACGATCAGGGGGACATGGAGTCGCTCGCGCAAGGTGCGCATGGCATAGGGGTTGATCGGGCCCTTGCCCGTGCCGATGGGCGCGGCCCAAGGCATCACGGCCTGACAGCCCACATCCACCAGGCGTTGGCACAGGACCAGGTCGTCGGTGCTGTACGGCAAGACCCGAAAGCCGCTTTTGATCAGGCGCTCGGCCGCTTGCGGCAATTGCAGGGTGTCGGGTTGCAGGGTGTAGTCGTCACCAATCAGTTCCAGTTTGATCCAATCGGTTTCAAAGACCTCGCGCGCCATTTCGGCGGTGGTGATGGCCTCTTGCAGGCTGTGACAACCGGCGGTGTTGGGCAGCACGGTCACGCCGGTGTCACGCAGCAACTGAAAGAATTCGCGCGAGGCCTCCACGCCCTGTGCGGTCTGACGGCGTAACGACGCGGTCAGCATCGCCGGTTGCGCGGCTTGTACCGATCGCGCCAGCACGGCGGGCGAGGGGTAGCGGGAGGTGCCCAACAGCAGCCGGCTCTCAAAGCGCTGGCCGTACAACAAAAGGGGGTCGTCGGAAGGGGCGTTCATGGGTCATCCACCGGTGATGGGGGCGATCAGCTCGATCTGGTCACCCGCCTGGAGCGGGTGGCTGGCGTGCTGGGTTTTGGGGACAAAGGCCAGGTTGACAGCCGCCGCGAACGGAGGTTGCACCCCGGCTGCCGCAATGGCGTCTGACAGACGGGCGCCTTGGGGGAGCCGATAAGCGGTCTGGTTGATCAGGACTTCAATGGTTGGGTTCATGTTCGACACGCAGGCCCCATCGCAGGGCCCATTCGGTGGTCTGGGTTTGCATCCACTCCATGGCCGCGTCGAGCATGGCAGGCGAAATCAGAAAACCATGCCGGTACAGGCCGTTGAGGCTGATGTGACGCGGACTGTGCAGGGTGATGCAGGGCAGATTGTCGGTCAAAGTGGGACGTGCCTGGGTGGCGATTTCCAAAATTCGGGCTTCCCCGAAGCCGGGGTGAACGGTGTAAGCGGCGCTGAGCAACTCAAGCGTCGAGCGCACGCTGGCCTCGGACAGGTCCTCGGACTCGATTTCCGTGGCGCCGATCACAAACAGGTGCTTGGGCTTGGGGGCGATGTAGATGGGGTAGCGCGGGTGGATCAGTCGGGTCGGGCGTTGCAGCGTCACATCGGGGGCGTGCAGGCGGATCACCTCTCCGCGCACGCCACGCAAGCGCAGGCGGTCACGCGCGCCCAATCCCCGGCAGTCGATCAACCAATCGGGCGCGTCAGCGGCATTCAGGTCAAAGTCCGCCGGGGTGCGCGGCGATTGCCAGTGCAGGGTGACCAGGGGGTTCGATTGCAGGTCGCGCAACAAGGCGTCGAGCAGGCCTCGGTTGTCGAGCTGCCCCTCACCCGGCAGGTACAGGCCCTGGGTGAAGCGCCCGCTCAAGCTCGGCTCCAAGTCGGCGATGCGGGTGCCGTCGGCCTTCTCCAGCCCGGGCAATTCGGGGCAGTCCCGTCCGGTCTGCTGCAACATCTGTTCAAACTGCTTGGCCAGCGGTGCGTCTTGTCGATGCCAGACGATCAGGCTGCCATTGCGCTGGCTGAAAACGGGCTCGGGCAGTCCGCCCAAGATCTCCGACCAGCGGTCGATGGAATGGTGGCCCATGCGCACCACCGAGGTTTCGGTGATGGCCGATTCAGCCAGCGGGGCCAGCATGGCGGCGGCGATGCGGGCGGCGGCGCCTTGCGCGTCGGCGCCTTGGGCCTCGTGAACCTCGACCGCATGGCCTTGACGGGCCAAGGTGTGGGCCATCAAACGCCCCATGAGCCCCGCGCCCAAAACCACGCAACGGCCCGTGCTAGGTGCAACTCCCTGTTTCATGGTGGCTATTGTCCCCGATCCCAAAGCCCCGCAGGCGCATCTGCGTATGATTCAAGTCATGAAAACGACCGAGACCCATCGATACGCCCGTGTGTTGACCATTGCCGGATCCGACAGCGGGGGCGGCGCCGGCATCCAGGCGGATCTGAAAACCTTTGCCGCCTTGGGCTGCTACGGCTTGACGGCGCTGACCGCTCTGACGGCGCAGAACACGGTGGGGGTGCAGGCCATCCATGCCGTGCCCCCCTCTTTTTTAAAGGCGCAATTGCAGTCGGTGCTCGACGACATCGGCGTGGACGCCATCAAGATCGGCATGTTGCATGCCCCCGACATCGTCGAGGTGGTGGCCTGGGCCATCGACCAGTACCGCCCGGCCCATGTGGTGCTCGACCCGGTGATGGTCGCCACCAGCGGGGACCGGCTGATCGCTCAGGAGACGGTGGCCGTGCTGGTGCGCGAGCTGTTTCCTCGCGCCAGTCTGATCACCCCCAATCTGGACGAGGCCGAGTGGCTGCTGGGGCGCTCCATCGACGGGGCATCGGCCCTGCCCGGCGCGGCGCAAGCCTTGCTCGACATGGGCGCGCGGGCCGTGCTGCTCAAGGGCGGACACCTGGCGGGCGACGAGGTGGTCGATTGGTTGCAAGTCCCCGGCCAGAGCGGGGTTCGCCTGGCCAGCGCGCGCATCGACAGCCCCAATGTCCACGGCACGGGTTGTACCCTGTCATCGGCCATTGCCGCGCACCTGGCGCTGGGGCATGACCTGCCAACGGCGGTGGGGCTGGCACGTCAGTTCATCCTGGGGGCGATCGCCGCCGGGGCATCCTTTCGCCTGGGCCATGGGCATGGGCCACTCAACCACGGGCACGCGCCGCAGGCCACGCACGTGCTTTGACGGGCTTTCTCAGACCTTGAGTCGGGCGTGCAGACGGGCCGAGGCGGTGGTGTATTCGAGCGTGACGGGTCCACCGGCCTGACGCTCGGCAAAGCCATAGGCCGCCAAGGTCGCTTCGTGAAAACCGCAGGCGATGAGCTTGCGCTTGCCCGGGTAGTGATTCACATCGCCGATGGCGTAAACACCGGGCAGGCTGGTTGAGAAGTCCTGCGGGTTGACCTGAATTTGACGTCGTGCCATGTCCAGCCCCCAGTCGGCGATGGGGCCGAGTTTGGGGCTCAGTCCCAAGCTTTGGACCAGCACATCACATGGCAAGTGGAGCGGGTCGCCCTCAGGGGGAGCCAGTTCGATCGATTGCAGACGCCCTTCGCTGGATCGACAGGACAAGGGTTGGCCGGCCACAAAGCGGATCTGCTGACCATGGATCATGGCATCGAGCCAGACTTGGTCGCCGTAGGGCAGATCGAGCTTGTCGCGTCGGTGCACCAGGGTCAGGCTGGCGTGGGGCCGCGTGAGCCATTCGCGCAACACCGGCATGATCCCTTCGTCACCCCCTGCGATCAGCACGTGCGGCGCTGGCAGGGGGCTGTCGATGGCGTCGCCTGCATGGGCGACGCCGTCCAAGCCAGCCAGACCCTCGATCGGCCAGTTGCGCGGAACAAAGGCACCGACGCCAGCGGCAATGAACACCGACTGGGCGTGAAAGGCTTGACCTTGGTGGGTCTGTACCCGGTAGCCGCCTTCAGGGGCGGGGGACAAAGAGGCCACTTGTTGGCGCAGGTGAAACGACACCTCGAAAGGGCGGATCTGGGTTTGCAGCCGCTCGATCAACTCACGTCCGGAGCAACGTGGCAATCCAGGGATGTCATAGATCGGCTTGTCGGGATACAGCTCGGTGCACTGGCCGCCGATGCGGGGCAAGACATCGACCACTTGGCACGAGAAACCCAGCAGGCCCAGTTGGAACGCCTGATACAGGCCAACCGGACCCGCACCAATGATCAGCGCTGGGGTGGCGATCAGCGGACGAGTTCCGACAGTTTGCCGCTTTTGTTTTTCCATTCCTCGGCGTCGGGCAATGGGGCTTTGCGTTTGGTGATGCTGGGCCAGCCCAGCTGCGACAGCTCGGCGTTCAGGGCCACCATGTGTTGCTGGCCATCAGGGACGTCTTCTTCGGCGTAGATGGCGTTGACCGGGCACTCCGGGATGCAGACCGCGCAATCGATGCACTCATCCGGATCGATGGTCAGGAAGTTGGGACCCTCGCGGAAACAATCGACGGGGCACACATCGACGCAGTCGGTGTATTTGCAACGGATGCAGGCTTCGGTGACGACGTGGGTCATGATCAAAAGACGTGAAACGGGCCCAGTGGGGCGAAAGAGGCCCCAAAAGGACCGATCTATTCATTTTACCCCGATCTCAATCGATCAGGGCGGCGGCACTGGTGCGGTGGCTGGCGGTGTCCACCAACACCATCGCCCCCAGTCCACGCGATTGGGCGTAAGCAAGGGCCGGGATGTCTTGCTGCAGTTGCAAGTGCACGCGGCCGATTTCGTTGGGGTGGAGCACCTCGGCCGCTTGCCTTTGCAGGGTTTGGATGTCCAGGCGATGTTCGATGGCCGCCACCCGGGCCTTGACCCAGCGCCTTCCGTGCAGGGCCCAATACACCCGTCCCGTCGTGAGTGGCGTGTCGTCCATCCAGGCCACGGTCGCACGGAGGTCTCGACGCGATGCGATGGCGACGGTGTCGGCCAGCAGCCAGTCGCCGCGTGACACATCGACTTCTCGGTCGAGCACCACGCCGGCGCTGTGGCCTTCGATGGCGGGGGATTCGCGCCGCACGGCGTCCAGCAGTCGAGCGACGGTGGCGGTTTGTCCGCTGGGGAACACGCGCAGCGTTTCGCCCACCCGCAGCGTTCCAGCAGCCAGTCGCCCCCAAAACACCCGGCGACCGACCTGGGTTTCGGCCGAGTCGTGGTTTTTTTCCACCCATTGAACGGGAAAGGCCATCGGCAGGGTCGCGTCGGACGGGGTGTTGGGCAGTGCTTCGAGCAAAGCCAGCAGATGCGGGCCTGCGTAGTCGCACCATTCGGGATGGGGTTCGGCCACATTCCAGCCTTGCAGGGCCGAGATGGGCACGATGGCGCGTGGTTCGATGCCGGCGCCTCGGGCAAAGGCGGTCAGGGCTGCTTTGATGCGTGCAAAAGCCAAATCGGCATCGTCGACCGCATCCAGTTTATTGACCGCAAACACGATCGAGGGCACCCGCAGCAGGTGTGCGAGCAGGCTGTGGCGGCGGGTTTGCGGCAACAGTTCAACGCTCTCGGTGCGGGTGTCAAGCTTGGTCGCATCGACCAGCACCACGGCAGCGTCGGCGCCGCTGGCGGCCGTCACCATGTTGCGGGTGTACTGTTCGTGACCGGGTGCGTCGCCGATGATGAATTTGCGACTTTGGGTGCTGAAGTAGCGGTACGCCACGTCGATCGTGATGCCTTGCTCGCGCTCGGCGCTCAGGCCGTCGGTGAGCAGGGCCAGATCGGTCTGTCCCTGCCGCTGTACGCCCGCCAGCTGGTCAGACAACACCGCTTGGCTGTCCACCAGCAGGCGCCCAATCAAGGTGCTTTTGCCGTCGTCCACCGAGCCGCAGGTGATGAATTTCAGGGCTTCCATCAGAAATAACCGTCCTTTTTGCGTTTTTCCATCGAGGCGTCCGAGGTCTGATCGTCCATGCGGGTGGCCCCGCGCTCGCTGACCTCGGCGGCCAGGGTCTCGATGACGATCTGGCCTGGGGTGTTGGCCTCGCTCAGCACCGGGCAGGTGCAGGTGATGTCGCCCACGGTGCGAAAACGCACCCGTCGGGTCACGACCTCTTCGTCGGGCTTTGCTGGGGTCAGCTCGGTCACCGGCACCCACAGGCCGCGGCGTTCGACCACCTGGCGCGGGTGGCTGTAGTAGATCGAGGGCAGGCCGAGGTTTTCGCGTTCGATGTACTGCCAGACGTCGAGCTCGGTCCAGTTCGAGATCGGAAACACCCGGAAGTGTTCGCCGGGCTGCAACCGGGTGTTGAATTGGGTCCACAGCTCGGGGCGCTGGTCCTTGGGCTGCCACTGACCAAAACTGTCGCGGTGGCTGAAGATGCGCTCTTTGGCACGCGCCTTTTCTTCGTCGCGACGGGCCCCACCGATCAGGGCGTCGAAGCGAAATTCCTCGATGGCTTCGAGCAAGGTCACCGATTGGTGGGCGTTGCGGCTCTCGCCGGGGTGCGCCAGTCGCACGGTGCCGCGGCGCATCGAATCCTCGACGCTGCGCACGATCAGTTCGGCCCCGAGCTCGGCGGCACGCTGATCACGAAAAGCGGTCACTTCGGGGAAGTTGTGCCCGGTGTCGATCATGAGCAAGGGGTAGGGCAGGCGACCTGGGCCAAAGGCTTTTTCGGCGCAACGCAGCATGACCAGCGAGTCCTTGCCGCCAGAGAAAAGCAGGGCCGGGCGCTCGAAGACGGCGGCCACCTCGCGCAGAATGAAGATGGTTTCCTCTTCGAGCGCGTCCAGGTGGCTGTTGTCCAGTTGGTTCAGGTGTTCGGTGTCGGTTCTGGCGTTCATGCGGCCCTCACGTGCAGGCCACATTCTTTGGCCGATTCATCTTCCCACCACCAGCGGCCAGCCCGAAAAGGCTCGCCCAGGCTGATGGCGCGGGTACAGGGGGCGCAGCCGATGCTCGGGAAGAAGTCATCGTGCAGCGGGTTGTAGTCGATCTGCTCTTGCGCCACGAAGTGCCACACATCGCCCCAGGTCCAGTTGGCCAAGGGGTTGTACTTGGTGCGACCCAAGGTCTCTTGTTCAGACGTGTCGACCAGCGGCACGTCGGCACGGGCATCGGACTGCTCCCGGCGCAGGCCCGTGATCCAGGCGGTTTGTCCTTGCAGGGCGCGCGCCAGGGGCTCCAGTTTGCGCACCCGGCAGCAGTCTTTGCGCCACTCGATGCGGTCATAAATGGCCGACTGACCGTACCGGGCGACCCACTGGATGACCTGGGACGCATGGGGCCGATGCACCTCGATGGGCAGGCGGGCGGCGGCCTGTTGACGCTCGAGCAGGGCCAGGGTTTGGTGGTGCAGGGCACCGGTGTCGAGCACAAACACCGTGATGGGCAGCCCCAGCTGGGCGATCAGGTGACTGATCACCACGTCTTCGGCCCCCAAGCTCGACGCTTGTTTGATGGCGACGTGCGCCCGGCTGGCCGTGCGCAAGACTTCCTCGGTCTGGCGCAGCTTGGCCTCGAAATCGGGGCTGGCCTGGGCCAGGCGTTCGGTGGCGGGTGAGGGGGAGCGCAAGGTGTTCACAGGGCGTGCTCCCGCGCAAAGTGGGGACGAGGCTCGATCGCATCGCCCTGATAGGCGGGCAGGTCTTGTTGCAACAGGGCCTGTGCCGTGGTCAGCGACTGATCGGCGCGCAGCACGGCGCTGCCAAAGCCGCAACGCCGCATCTGAACCAATTGATCGACCAGCACATCGCCTGTGGCGCGCAGTTCGCCGGCATAGCCCCGGCGGCGCAGGATGCGGGCCTGGCTGTAGGCACGGCCGTCGGTGAATTTGGGGAAGTGCAATTCGATGCACGTCACCCCCACAAAGGACAGGGTGTGAACGTCGACGGTGTTGTCCAAACGCAGGGCCTGGGGGTCGGCGGGGGGATTGATCAAAAAGGTCATGGCTGGATTCGGGTTCAGTTCATGGTGTCCACGCGCGCGGTGATGTGGCGCACTTGGTGGGCGGCGGTTTTAAAGGGGTCGTGCCCGATGCGCCGCAAGGCGTCGATGAAGGTTTCTCCAATTTGTCGCCGCTCGACGTACACCCCCAGGATGGCCTCGATCGCCTCCAGCACTTCAGCAGCGGCAAACGAGGGGCCGATGACTTTGCCAGGTTGCGCCTCGCCACTCAGTGTCGTTCCGTCGGAGCCTCCCAGCGTGATCTGGTACCACTCTTGTCCGTCTTTGTCGACCCCCAAAATGCCGATGTGCCCGCTGTGGTGGTGGCCACATGAGTTGATGCAACCACTGATGTGCAGGTCGATGGGTCCCAAGTCATCGAGCTCGTCCAGGTCCTGATAACGGGCCGTGATCTCGGCCGCCAGTGGCAGCGAGCGGGCATTGGCCAAGGCGCAATAGTCTCCACCAGGGCAAGCAATGATGTCAGACAGCAGGCCGATGTTGGGCTTGGCCAATCCCAGGCGCCTTGCCTCTCGCCACAGTTCGGGCAACTGCTCGCAAGGCACCCAGGGCAGCAGCAGGTTTTGCTCGTGCGTGACTCGGGCCTCACCGGCAGAAAAACGTTCGGCCAGAAGCGCGGCGGCGTCGAGTTGGTCGGCGTTGGCGTCGCCTGGTGCCTGTCCCACGCGCTTGAACGAGAGGGTGACGGCGCGCAGATCGGGGTTGCGATGGGCGCTGACGTTGCGCTGCAGCCAGCGGCCAAACTCAACGTCGTCTTCGGCGGCGGCGCGCAGGATGCGGGCCATTTTTTGATCGGCGTCGCTGCGGTGACATGCCAGCACGGGGGGGGTGAAGTGGGCCGACAGCCGATCCAGTTCGGTGTCGCTCACCCGATGCACAGCCCCATCTTGCAGCACGCGCGCATATTCTTGCTCGACCTCTCGGGCAAAGCGCTCGCCCTCGGCCTTGACCAAAATTTTGATGCGCGCCTTGTACAGGTTGTCGCGACGGCCCCACAGGTTGTAGGTGCGCACCAGGGCTTCGAGGTAGTTCAGGATCTGGTCGGCGGCCAAAAACTCGCGCAGCACGGTGCCGATGATGGGGGTGCGGCCCATGCCGCCGCCCACCTGAACCCTGAAGCCCAGCTCGCCCGAGGCGTTTCGCAACAGACGCAGGCCCACGTCGTGCCAGCCGGTGGCGGCGCGATCCTCGGTGGCGCCGGTGATGGCGATCTTGAATTTGCGGGGCAGGTACGCGAACTCGGGGTGCAAGATGCTCCATTGGCGCATGACCTCGGCCCAGGGGCGCGGGTCGGCCACCTCGTCTGGGGCAATGCCGGCCAGCGCATCGCTGGTGATGTTGCGGATGCAATTGCCACTGGTCTGGATGCCGTGCATGTCGACCTCGGCCAGCAGGTCCATCACGTCGGCGCTGCGATCGAGTGGGATCCAGTTGAATTGCACATTTTGTCGGGTGGTGAAATGCGCCACCCCGTGCACCAGTTTGGGTGAGGGGCGGCTGGGGTCGATGGCATCTTGTTTGTTTTGCGCCGATTGCCACAGGTCGCGGTCTGGTCGGTCAAACTCGCGGGCCACCCGAGCCAAGGCGCGCAGCTGCTCGCTGCGGATCTCGCCGTAGGGCACGGCCACGCGCAACATGGGGGCATAACGTTGGACGTACCAGCCGTTTTGCAGCCGCAGGGGACGAAATTCATCGGCCCCCAGCTCGCCCTTCAGGTGGCGCTGCAGTTGGTTGCGGTATTGGGCCGCGCGTTGGCGCAAGGCGATTCGGTCAAATTCGGTGTAGGCGTACATGTCGTTCAAGGCGATCGAAGTGCCCGAACTTTAAGCCCTCTTTATGCCAATACAAACCAATTTTTTCTTTGGCATATATTCCAAATGAGATATATAAACAGGCATTGGCCGGATCAGGCCATCCGTTGGGTGTCCAAAGCGGCCCCCAAAGGCATGGGAATGGGATCTGGGGTGTCGGTGAGGCGTGCGGCCAGGTGCTCCCCACACAGGGTGGCCAGGGTCAGCCCACGCGCACCCAGCCCCGCCAGCACCCACAGTCCTGGTGCTCCAATCAGAGGACCCACCCAGGGCAAACGGTCTCGCACCGTGGCCCGCACGCCGGCCCAGGCCTGCCAATCGGCAGCCGCTGGCAGGGCATTTGCGCTGTCGGGCGCCAGGCGTTGCCAGCGCTGCGCGTTCAGGGCATGGTCGCTGTCCAGCACCATGGCCTGGTCGCGGCTGCGGTCAAAACTGGAACCGACCAACCAATGGTCCGAACCTGCCAGGGGAACCTGGGGCAACAGGCTGCCGTCGCCGTTACGGGGCCGAGGGGGCCAGTTCCAGGGCCTGTCGTGGGGCAAAGGCCCCCAACTGACCTGACCACGCACTGGCTGCAGGGGCAGGTGTTGACCTGCTGTGGCCAGCAAGGCGGTGCTGGCGGGGCCCAAGGCCACGACCAGCGCCCCCGCCCCCATGAGGGTGCGCCCGTGGGCGTCGCGCACGCCCCAGCCGTGAGCGGTGTGCAGCAGTGCTCGGACCGACCAACCCCAAGCGGTTTCGATGCCGGGATGGTCGAGCAAATGCCCCACCAATGCGCTTGGGCGCAGCCAGGCCGCATGGGGCTGGTGCCAGCCGCCCGGCATCTCGGCCCACCAGTCGCTGCGCCAGGGGCTTAGATTCACCCCATCGGTCAGCCAGCCTCGACAAAGCGCCTCATCGCTGGGCGGCTGGCGGCGCGCTTTGACCCCAAGCATGTGTTCATCGAGCCCGCTTGGGGCCCAGTCGGTGCCGGGCGGCAGGTTCTGCAGTCGGGACAGGGTGTGGCGCAAGCCCAGGCGGGTCAGACGCGAGAGGGCGTTGTCGTCGCCGCTGGTGTGGGCGGCGCACAAGCCGGCTGGCAGGCCCGATGCGCCTGCGGCCGGTCCCACGGCGTCGATCACCCGAACCGCGAAGCCGCGTTCGGCCAGGGCGCGTGCGGTGGCGGCGCCGCCCAGGCCTGCGCCCAGGACCCAGATCGGCTCACCTCGTCTGAGGGTCGCAGCGCCAGCGACATCGTGGGCTGCCCCCGCATCCCTGCTGGGGCAGATGGCTTGCAGGCATTCTCGCTTGGGCGGCAGGCCAGGGCGCTTGATGACCCGCAAACCCAACCGACCCAGGGTCTGGGTCACGGCACCACTCACGCACCAGGAGGACCAATGGGCCCCGGGTCGGCTCAGGCGCAAAAGTTCAAGCAAAACCGTCTCGCTCCACATGGCGGGGTTGCGGCGCGGGTCAAAGCCATCCAAAAAGACGCTGTCGGCTTGCAACTGCAGTTGGGGCAGGCACAGGGCGCTGTCGCCGATGAGGAGGTCCAACACGACCGCGCCGCCATCAAAGGCCATGCGGTGCATGCCTGGCAAAAGCCCCCACCACCCCTGGGTCAGGGCTAGGGTGAGGTCATGCAGCTCGGGCCAGGGCTGGCTGCTGCGCCGCAGGTCGCTCGCGCCAACCGGGTGGGCTTCGGTGGCCACGTAGTGCAAGCGCTTGGGTCGGTGGGGGTCATGGCGCCAAGCGTGCCAGGTGGCCAAGAAATTCAGGCCCAGGCCAAAACCGTTTTCCAGCACGCACCAGTGGGTTCGATCGCGCCACAAGGCCTCGGGGCCCAGCAGGCGACTGCCGTCCAGAAACACATGCCGCGCCTGCTGCCACCCACGGTCACCCGATGGGCCATGGCTGCGGTAGATGTCCTGGTAGAGCGCGCTGTGCGGCAGCCCATCGCCGCTCCAACTCACCGGGGCCATGGGGGAGCGATCAGGCTTTGGGGGGCACGTAACCCTGGGCCTGGTCGGCACCACCGCCAAAGAAGTGGCTTTCCATTTGACGCGCCAGGTACTGGCGTGCGCGTTGGTCGGCCAAATTCAGGCGGTTTTCGTTGACCAGCATGGTTTGGTGGCGCAACCAGTCGGCCCAGGCCTGCTTGCTCACATTTTCCCAGATGCGTTTGCCCAGTTCGCCAGGGTAGGGGGGGAAGTCGAGGCCCTCGGCTTCGGTGCCGAGCTTGATGCATTGAACGGTGCGTGCCATGGGGTTTCCTTTAAATGTGTTTGACCAGGACCTGGCTCTTGCGGTCCCAGTTGTATTTGCGCTTGCGCGATTCGGGCAACCAGTCCGGATCGACTTGGACAAAGCCGCGCTTTAAGAACCAATGGGTGGTGCGGGTGGTCAGGACAAAGATGCTTTTGACCCCCATCGCACGGGCGCGTTGCTCGATGCGTTTGAGGATTTTCTCGCCATCGCCTTGTCCTTGGGTGTGTGGGGACACTGTGAGCGCGGCCATCTCGGCGGTGCCGGCTTCGGGGTAGGGGTAGAGTGCGGCGCAGCCAAAGATCACGCCGTCGTGCTCAATGACCGAGTACTGGCCGACGTCGCGCTCGATCTCGGTGCGGTCGCGCCGGACCAAGGTGCCATCGCGCTCAAAGGGTTCGATCAACTGCAAGATGCCACCCACGTCCTCGTGGGTTGCTTCTCGAAGCTCTTCGAGCTTTTCATCGACGACCATGGTGCCGATGCCATCGTGCATGTAAATCTCCAGCAGCAAGGCCCCATCGACCGCAAACGGCAGGATGTGGCTGCGCTCGACCCCGCCTTCACAGGCTTTGACGCAGTGTTGCAGGTAAAAGGCGAGGTCCGAGGGGTTATTGGCCGCGGGCAGCTCCGACAACAGGCGCTTGGCATCGGCCAAGGAAAGTTCGGTGTCGATCGGGTTGTCGTCACCCGCCGGGTCATTGGGGCGCACCCTGAGCCCTGGGGTTTCGGTGACGAACAGCAGCTTGTCGGCTTGCAAAGCCACGGCGACCGAGGTCGCGACCTCTTCCATGGTCAGGTTGAACGCTTCGCCGGTGGGCGAGAAACCCAGCGGCGAGAGCAAGACCAGCGAGCCTGCGTTCAGGGTCTGAACGATGCCAGCGACGTCGACCTTGCGCACCAGGCCCGAGTGCTTGAAATCGATGCCGTCGACGATGCCCACGGGGCGGGCGGTGAGAAAATTGCCCGAAATGACCCGCACCGTCGCCCCCGCCATGGGGGTGTTGGGCAGGCCCATGCTGAATGCGGCCTCGATCTCGTAACGCAATTGCCCTGCGGCTTCTTGAGCGCAATCGAGCGCGACCTCGTCGGTGATGCGCATGCCGTGCGAGTACTGGGCCGGATGGCCTTTCAGGCGCAGCTGTTCGGTGACCTGCGGTCGAAAGCCGTGCACCAGCACGATGTTGACCCCCATGCTCTGAATGAGCGCGATGTCCTGGGCCAGGTTGGGCATCTTGCCGGCTTGCAGGGCTTCGCCGGCCACGCCGACCACGAAGGTTTTGCCCCGGTGCATGTGGATGTAGGGCGCAACCGACCTGAACCACGGGACAAAGGTGAAGTTGAAAACAGCGGACATGGGCGAGGATGCGGTGGGCAAGGGATAATTCCCGATTGTCCATCAAACCCGCGTGTTTTTTCAGCCCCGTGAGCCAGCCGTACCCGATCGACTTCCCCCCCGACTTGCCCGTTTCGGCGCGACGCCACGAGATCGAGCAGGCGATGCGCGAGCATCAGGTCATCATCGTTTGTGGCGAGACCGGCTCGGGTAAAACCACCCAATTGCCCAAGATCGCGCTGGCGATGGGGCGTGCGGCGCGGGCCCAGGGACGGCGCCCACAACGGATCGGACACACCCAACCGCGCCGGATCGCAGCCAGTTCGGTCGCCAAACGCATCGCGCAGGAACTCAACACGCCCTTGGGCGAGGTGGTCGGCTACAAGGTGCGCTTTCAGGATCGATTGGAGGCCAGTGCCCAGGTCAAGTTGATGACCGATGGCATTTTGTTGGCCGAAACCCAGCGTGACCCCCTGCTGCGGGCTTACGACACCCTGATCATCGACGAGGCGCACGAGCGCAGCCTGAACATCGACTTTTTGCTGGGTTTTTTGCGGCAGTTGTTGCCCAAACGCCCAGACCTCAAGGTGGTGATCACCTCGGCCACCATCGACGCCGAACGTTTCGCACGTCACTTTGCCTCATCTCAGGGGCCGGCCCCGGTGATCATGGTGTCGGGTCGCACCTACCCGGTTGAGCAACGCTATCGCCCCTACGAGGAAAGCCGTGAGTATGGGCTGAACCATGCCGTGGCCGACGCGGTCGACGAGTTGTGGCGCGGTGGCGCCGGTGGTGATGTGCTGGTTTTCTTGCCCGGTGAACGCGAAATCCGCGACCTGGCCGATCACCTTCGGGGACATCTGGCGCACCAGCCGCTGACGCGTGAGGCCAAGATCCTGCCGCTTTTTTCCCGGCTGTCGCAGGCCGAGCAGGACCGGGTGTTTGACGACTCCGACGGGCATCGCATCGTGCTGGCCACCAATGTGGCCGAAACCTCCCTCACGGTGCCAGGCATTCGCTACGTCATCGACGTGGGCACGGCGCGGGTGAAACGCTACAGCCTGCGCAGCAAGGTCGAACAGTTGCAGATCGAGCCGATCAGCCAGGCGGCGGCCAACCAGCGGGCCGGGCGGTGTGGTCGGGTGGCCAACGGCATCTGCATCCGACTCTATGATGCTGCCGATTTCGAGCGACGCCCGCGCTTCACCGACCCCGAGATTTTGCGCAGCTCGCTGGCCAGCGTGATTTTGCGCATGAAGTCGCTGGGTTTGGGCGAGGTCGAAGCTTTTCCTTTCATCGACCCACCCTCGTCGCGGGCGATCGCCGACGGCCATCAATTGTTGGCCGAACTGGGGGCGGTCGACGACGCGCAACAACTCACCCCTTTGGGCCGTGAACTGGCGCGACTGCCGCTGGACCCCCGCATCGGACGCATGATTTTAGAGGCCCGCGAGCGGGGTGCCCTGGACGAGGTGCTGGTGATCGCCAGTGCCCTGTCCGTCCAAGACATTCGAGACCGACCGATCGATGCCCAAGCCCAGGCCGATCAGCAGCACGCCCGATTCAAAGACGACAAAAGCGAGTTCAGCGGCTACCTGACGCTCTGGAAATGGCTGGCCGATGCGCGAGGCGGGCAAGGCCAGACCCACAAATTGTCCAACCGACAGTATGAGCAGTTGTTGCGCGCCAGCTACTTGAATGTGCGACGGCTGCGCGAATGGCGCGACGTGCACAGCCAGTTGCTGACGGTGGTGACCGAGCAGGGCTGGAAGCTCAATGCCCAACCCGCCACCTACGAACAGATCCATCTGTCGATGCTGGCGGGCTTGCTGGGCAACATCGGTTGCAAGGTCGATGACGAAGAGGTTTACTTGGGGGCCAGGGGCATCAAGTTTTATCGGCACCCCGGGGCACATTTGCGCAAGAAACCGGGACGTTGGCTGGTGGCGGCTGAATTGGTGGACACGACCCGCTTGTTTGGTCGAGGTTTGGCGGCGATCGAACCCACGTGGTTGGAGCAGATCGGCGCGCACTTGCTCAAGAAGCAGTGGTTGGACCCCCATTGGGACAAGCGGGGCACCGAGGTGGTTGCCTTTGAGCGGGCCACCTTGTACGGTTTGGTGGTCTACAGCGGGCGCAGACGGCCTTATGCGGCGGTCGATCCCGTGGGCGCGCGTGAGATCTTCATCCGCGAGGCGCTGGTGGCGGGGGCCTGGGAGGGCAAGTTGCCGTTTTTGCAGGCCAACCGACAATTGGTGCGCCAGGTGCAGGACCTTGAGCACAAGTCGCGCCGACAAGATGTGTTGGTCGATGAGGAGTTGATATACGCCTACTACGACGCTCAAATCCCGGCCCAAGTGCTCAACGCCCGTGACCTAGAGGCTTGGTGGCGAGCCGCCTCGCGCGACAACCCCAAGTTGTTGTTCATGGGGCGTGACGACTTGATGCGGCACGAAGCCGCCAGCGTCACCGCACAGGCGTTCCCGCGCGTGATCCGCCTGGGCGGGGTTGACTGTGCCACCGATTACCTGCACGACCCGGGTGACCCCCGCGATGGCCTGACGGTGACCGTCCCCTTGTTTGTGCTCAATCAGGTCAGCGAAGAGCGCTGCGAGTGGTTGGTTCCGGGGATGCTGCGCGACAAAATCCAGGCCTTGCTGAAAAGTCTGCCGCAAAAGCCACGCGCCCGCTTCGTGCCTTTGCCCGACAGCGCGGCCCGGTTGGCCGATGAGATGGGGGCTGAGGGCGTGTTCGGCCACGGTTCGCTCACCGATGCCTTGTTGCAGCGGGTGCGTCAGCACACCGGCTTGGATGTCAAGCGTGCCGACTTCAAGTTGGACATGGTCCCAACGCACCTTTTCCTGAACCTGCGGGTGGTGGATGAACATGGGCGGCAACTGGGCATGGGGCGCAACCTGGGGGCATTGCGCGCCGAGTGGGGTCATCAGGCCCGGGGGGCGTTTCAGGCCCTGGCGCAACTCAGAACCCGTCCCCCGACAGCGCCGGTGCAGCCAGCGCCAGACCAGCGAGCTGGCCCTGAGCCAGTGGTTGCGCTTGCGTCCGGTCATGCCCCAACGGGCACCGCAGCCCCCGACCCTGGGCCATACACCGCCTGGGATTTTGCTGAGTTGCCCGAGTTGATGGAAATCCGCAAAGGCGGTCAGACCCTGATCGGTTTTCCGGCTTTGGTCGATCAAGGTCAGGCGGTCGTGATCGAGGTTTTTGATGAGCCCGAGGTGGCGGCAAAGAAGCACCTCGCAGGCCTGCGCCGGTTGTTTGCCCTGCACCTCAAAGATGCCCTCAAGTACCTGGAGAAGAACATCCCCGATCTGCAAAAGATGGCGGTGGCCTACATGTCGCTGGGGGGGCAAGACGAGTTGCGGCAGCAGATCATCGATCTGGCGCTGGACCGCGCTTTTTTGCTCGACCCCTTGCCGACCGATGCCCCAACCTTCAAACGCCGCCTCGACGAGGGGCGGGGACGTCTGACCTTGATCGCCAACGAGGTGGCACGCGTGTGTGCCCAGATCCTCACCGAGCACGCCATCGCCCTGAGAAAAATTCGCGATAGCAAAGGCCAAGCCGAGGCTGCCTCGGACTGCACCCAACAATTGCAGCGCCTGGTGGGCAAACATTTTGTGCGCGACACCCCCTGGCCGCAGATGCAACATTTGGTGCGCTATTTGCGCGCCATCACCCTGCGCTTGGACAAGTGCCGCAGCGACCCAGCGCGCGATGCCCAGCGCATGGCCGAGGTGCGCGCCCAGGAACAGCGCTATTGGCGACTGGTGGCCGAGCGCAAAGGCGCGACCGATGAGCGGATGCTCGAATTTCGTTGGTTGATCGAAGAGTTGCGGGTGAGTTTTTTCGCCCAAGAGTTGCGCACCCCGCAACCCGTCAGTCTCAAGCGACTGGACAAGGCCTGGGCCCAGCTCAACTGAGCCTGCATGGCGCCCAATTCAGAGCCGGGCGAGTCGATCCAGGGCCGTTTGCAGGGTGTCGTCGCGCTTGGCAAAACAAAAGCGGATCACCCGCTGGTCAAACCCATCGGCATAAAAGGCGGACAAGGGGATGGCCGCGACCCCGATTTCGCGCGTCAGCCAGAGGCAAAAATCGGCTTCGCTGAGGTTTTTTTCGGGCACGCCCAATCCATCGATGCGCGCACACTGGAAATAGCTGCCCTCACTGGGCAGCAACTGAAACTGGGTTCGGGCCAAGCCGGCCCGAAACAGATCGCGCTTGCGCTGATAAAAGGCGGGCAATTGCAAATAGGGTTGCGGGTCGGCCATGTAGGCGGCCAAACCATATTGCACCGGCGTGTTGACGGTAAAGACATTGAACTGGTGCACTTTTCGGTATTCGACCGTGAACGAGGCTGGCGCCGCGCAATAGGCCACCTTCCAGCCGGTCACGTGGTAGGTCTTGCCAAAACTCGAAATGACAAAAGCCCGCTCGGCCAATTTCGGCAAGCTCGAGACGCTGGTGTGTTGCAAGGGCGCATAGACCATGTGCTCGTACACCTCGTCCGACAGCAAAATGACCGAGGTCGGCTCCAAGATTTCTTGCAGGCGCAACAACTCCTCGCGCGTCCAGACGGTTGCGCTGGGGTTGTGCGGGGTGTTGATCATCATCAAGCGCGTGCGCGGGGTGATGGCGGCGGCGATGCGATCAAAATCAGGTCGGAAGGTCCCCGGCGTCAGGGGCACCCGCACCACGGTGCCGCCCGCGAGTTCGATGTTGGGGATGTAACTGTCGTAGCAAGGCTCCAGCACGATCACTTCGTCGCCCGGGCGAACCACCGCCAGCACGGCGTTGATGATGGCTTGCGTCGCACCGGCGGTGACGGTGATTTCGCTTTGCACGTCATAGCGACGCCCATACAGTCGTTCGATTTTGTCGGCGATGGCCTGGCGCAATTCCAGCACCCCCAGCATCGAGGGGTATTGGTTCAAGCCCTTGCGCATGGCATCGGTGACGGCATCCACCAACTTGGGGTCGCAATCAAAATCTGGAAACCCCTGTCCGAGGTTGACGGCCTTGCACTCCAGGGCCAGGGCCGACATGACGGTGAAAATGGTGGTGCCCACTTGGGGCAATTTGGATTCGATGGCAGGGGTCATGACGCAAACAAATCAAAGTTCATAGTCGGTGTGGCGGCCCTCGAGGGCCTTGAGGACCAGGTCGCGACTCAGGCGGTCGCTGAGCATTTGGGCGAATTCCAGCACGAAGTGGCGCAGGTAACTGCCGCGTTTGAAGGCCACCCGGGCCGTGTTCGAGCCAAACAACTGACCGGCGGGGCGGCTCACCAGCGTGTCGGGCAAGCCGTCTTGGACCGCCATCTCGGCCACGACACCCACCCCCATGCCCAGGCTGACATAGGTTTTGATGACGTCGGAATCGATGGCCTCAAGGGCAATCTGCGGCTTCAAGCCGTGGTGGGCAAAGGCCTGGTCAATGCGAGACCGGCCAGTGAATGACGGGTGGTAGGTGACCAAGGGGTGTTCGTGCAAGCGCTCGATGGTGATGTTGCGCACACCCGCCAAGGCGTGGTCGCGCGGCATCACCAGCACGTGTTGCCATTCGTAGCAGGGCAGGGTGACCAGTTCCGGGTAGTTGGCCAGCGATTCGGTGGCCATGCCGATCTCGGCGGTTTCTTCGATCACCATGCGCGCCACCTGGTCGGGTGAGCCCTGGTGCAGGCTGACCGTGACATCGGGGTAGGCCTCGCGCAGGCGCGACACGGGGCGAGGCAGCACATAGCGGGCCTGGGTGTGGGTGGTGGCGATGGAGAGCGTGCCATGGTTTTGCGCGCTGTATTGCTGGCCGATGCGGCGCAGGTTGTTGACCTCGCGCAGGATCAGGTCGATGCTCTTGAGCACATGCTGCCCGGGCTCGGTGATGCGCTTGAGGCGCTTGCCATGGCGGGTGAAGACCTCAATCCCGAGTTCTTGTTCCAACTCGATGATGGCCTTGGAGACACCGGGCTGCGAGGTGTGCAGGGCTTTGGCCGCTTCGGTCAGGTTCAGGTTGCGTCGGGCGGCCTCTTGGACGAATCTGAATTGGTGCAGGTTCATAACCTGAGTTTATATCAATCCAAGTTATCTAGCGCTATTTGGCATGAAAGATCGACCAGTCGTGGGTCCTCTCCCAAAGCGGGCAAGACCTCGATGTGGATGTCGGGGTGGGTTCGGCGCAATTGGGCGATCAGTTCTGGCAAGTCTTCGCGTGCGTGCCGACCCATGCCCAAAAAGAGGGGCAAGATCCGAATGCGTTGCAGACCTTGCGCGATCAACTGGCCCACGCATTGGGGCAAATCAGGTTCGGTCAGCTCGAGGTAGGCACATCGTACCGCCCGATCTGGGGCCTGCGCTTGCAGGCGTTGCTGCACCGCCAGGATGGGGGTGTGCCACAAGGGATCGCGCGACCCGTGGGCAAAAAGGACGATGCCGGTTTTCATTGTCGAATGACCAGCCAACCAAAGGCCAGCAAGGAGATGAAGGTGTAGATCAGGCCTGGAAAGGCCGCCGCGAGCCAAGGCGACCAACTTCTCAGGTTGCCGATGTGACCGAACACGTTGTTGAGCAAGAAGAAACTGACGCCGATCATCACGCCCACAAAGACCAGGTTGGCGATTTGACCAGAGCGGAAATGCAGATAGGCAAAGGGCAGGGCCAGCACGATCATCACCAGACAACTGATGGGGTAAAAGACCTTGTTCCAAAAGACGATCTCATAGCGTTGGCTGGCTTGGTCGTTGGTTTGCAAGTAGCGGATGTACTGAAACAGGTCGATGGTGCGCATGCGGTCTGGGTTGAGCAGGGCCACCGAGACCATCTCGGGGGTGACCCGCGTCTCCCATGACCATTGCATCAGGGTTTGTCGGTTCTGATCGATGCGATCTTCACGGGTTTGGTGAAACACCCGTCGCTCGACATCGCTCAGAATCCAGCGGCCTTTCTCATCGTCGTAGGTCCCGCTTTGCGCCATGGTCATGCTCTTGAATCGGCCCCGGTCATCAAACTCATAAATGCGTATGCCAGCGATCTCGCCGTTCACCCGGGCGGCCTGAATCTGGATCGATTGTTGCCAGTCGTCGCCGCGCTCACGCAACCAGGCTCCCGCAGCCCCCATCATCGATTGGCCCATGGCCCGCGTCTTGAAGATCTGCGCTTGGCGCTCTGCCCAAGGCCCGGCGTAATCGCCCATGATCCAGGTCAGGGCAATGAATATCAGGCCCAGCCGAGACAAATGACGCAGCGCCTGAAACGGCCCCAGCCCCGAAGTGCGCAAAATGGTGAATTCAGAACTTTGCGCCAACCGTGCCATGACGAACACCGTGCCGATCAGCACGGTGATGGGCAACAGCTCGTAAAGATGATTGGGGACCAACATGGCGCTGTAGAGCATGGCTTGCAGCACACCATAGCCTGGGCCCCGGTTCTGTTGCATCACCTTGAGCTCTTCGACCAGGTCGAAAAAATAAAACAGCCCCAGAAAGCCCACGGTCACCACCGCCACGGCCCAGTAGATTTCGGTGTCGATCAGACGCCGCAAGGTGCTCATGCGACCTCCTTGCGGCTGGGCCACAAGCGCCAGTGCCAGTGGCCATGTCGAATGTTGAGCACGACCAAGGCCAGCCCCGAGATCGAGCCATGCAGTGTCCACAAATGAGACAACCAATGGGTTTTGCCATTGGCGATCCAGGATTGACCCAGGTTGATCAGGTTGTAATAAATGATGAACGTGAACAAGCCCAGTAGGATCTGGCCGCCTCGGGCCGCGCGCGGGTTGATCCGGGCCACCGCCACGGCGAGCAGACACAGGTTGATCGAGGCCCACACCAGTCCAATGCGCCAGGCCAATTCGGCCAAACTGAAGCGGTCGGGGTCGCGCAACAGTTCCATGGTGTCGGTGGCTTGGGCCGTGAACTGCGGCGCGAGCCGTCGAGTGGTGTCGATCTTGGTTTCCAGGCGATCGAACTGAATCAGTCGGGCGCTGGCATCGCCATCGGGCAAATCGAGTTGTTGGCCGTTTTCCAGCACCAAGAATCGATCGCCGTCAATCTCGGTCAAGCGACCCGATCGCGCCGAGGTGATCAGGCGTCGGTTGTTTTCTTGGGTGGCGATGAACACGTTGCGTGCGGTTTGCCCTTCGACGGTGTTTTTATCGATGAAAAACACCCGATTCCCGCTGGCGGAGGACTGGAACAGGCCAGGGGCCACGCGTTCCAAGTCGCCACGCTGTTTGTAGCGTTCCCTCAATTCCTGGTTTTGTTGGTGTGTCCACGGCCAAACACCAAACGCCAGCAGGGCGATCAAAAGCCAGACGGGCCAGCAAAACCGAAAAATCGGGCGAAGAAACCCCATCAGGCCCACGCCACTGCTGCACCAGATGACCATCTCGCTGTCGCGAAACAAGCGCGAGAGGCATGCGCCAACCGACAGAAACAAGCTCAGGGTCAAGATGATGTGCAGGTTCCCCAGCAGGGTGTAGCCCAGAATCAGGCTGACCTCGGATGGGTTGACAAACCCTTTGCTGGCCTGGCCCAGGGTGCGGATCAGCATCATGGTCAAGACCACGGTCACCAGCACCACCAACGTGGCACTGAATGTCCTCATCAATTCCTGGCGTAAGGTGGAATGGAATAACATAAGCCGAATTCTTGGAAGACCGAATTATGACCCCTGAACTCAAGTCCCTGTCCCTGTCCCAGGCCGCCGAGGTCAAAACCGACCTGTTGGTCGTCTTGCTGGCTGGCCGCGCCCCCGAAGCCCAGTCCCCCATCGGGGCTTGGGTGCATCAGGCGTGCAAGGCCAAAGACCTCGACTTGAGCCAACCTGGCCAGACCCTGGTGGGCTATCGGACACCCGGTGTGGCCGCGCGCAAGTTGGTGGTATTGACCACCGCCGACGCGGCCCCGGCCAAGTGGCGCACCGCCTTGTTGAGCGCTTTGCAGGCGGCCAAACTGTCCCAGGCCAACCAGGTTTGCGTGGTCCTACCCAGTGGTGACCCCGCCAGCGTCGAGGTGACCCTGATGGCGGTGTTTGACGCCAGCTATGTTTACACCGCGACCAAGCCCAGCGCCAAAGCGAGCCGAACCCAGCGTTGCGTGCTGGGGGTGCCCCAGGCCAAGGCCTCGCAAGTGGCTTTCGAGCGCGCTCACGCCCGTTGTCTGGGTGTCGCCTTGGCCCGGGAGTGGGGCAACCGCCCTGCCAACCATGCCACCCCCACGCACCTGGCCCAGGTCGCCACCGATCTGGCCCGGCACAAGCGCGTGTCATGCCAGGTATTGGGCCCCAAAGAAGTGGCCAAATTGGGCATGGGGTCCTTCATGGCGGTGGCCCAGGGGTCGGAGCAGTCTCTGAAATTCATCGTCTTGCAATACAACGGGGCGGCCAAATCCCAGGCCCCCACGGTGCTGGTGGGCAAGGGCATCACCTTTGACACCGGTGGTATTTCGCTCAAGCCAGGGCCAGGCATGGATGAAATGAAGTTCGACATGTGCGGCGCGGCCAGCGTGTTGGGCACCTTCAGGGCCTTGGCCGAATTGCAGCCCGCGTTGAATGTGATCGGCCTGATCCCCACTTGCGAGAACATGCCCGATGGCCGTGCGCTCAAGCCTGGTGATGTGGTCACCAGCATGAGCGGGCAGACCATCGAGGTCCTCAACACCGACGCCGAGGGGCGCTTGATTTTGTGTGATGCCTTGACTTACGCCGAGCGTTTCAAGCCCAAAGCGGTGATCGACATCGCCACCCTGACCGGGGCTTGCGTGATCGCCCTGGGCCATGTGCGAAGCGGCATGTACGCCACCGACGATCGCTTGGCGCAAGCCCTGGAGCGTGCCGGCGAGTCCGCCTTTGACCCCTGCTGGCGCATGCCCTTGGATGAGGAGTATGCCGAGGGGCTCAAATCCCACTTTGCCGATGTTGCCAACGTCGCCGACCGGGCTGCAGGCTCGGTCACCGCCGCCAAGTTCTTGCAGCGTTTCGCGGGCAAATTCGCCTGGGCGCACTTGGACATTGCGGGCACCGCCTGGAAGAGTGGTGCCGCCAAAGGCGCGACGGGTCGCCCCGTGGGCTTGCTGCTGAACTACCTTTTGGACCACGCCAAACCATGACCGAGGTGGCTTTTCACTTCAACGTGCCGCAGTGTCTGCCTTATGCCTGCCGGCTCCTGCGCAAAGCCACGCAGGCCCAGGCGCGGGTGACCGTGGTGGCCCCTGAGGCCGAGCTTCAAGGTCTGGATACCCAGTTGTGGTCTTTTGACCCGGGCTTGTTTTTGCCCCACTGCTTGTGGGATGCCCCGGACCATGTGCGCACGCGCTCACCGATCGTCTTGACCCCAGCCACGGCCCTGTCGGCTTCGCCCCACCGTGACGTCATGGTGCATTGGGGTGCCGACTTGCCGCCGACCGGTTTTGAGAGTTTTACCCGGCTCATCGAATTGGTCACCACCGATGAGGCCGATCGCGCCCACGCCAGGGCCCGTTGGAAGCACTACGCCGATCGTGGTTACCCCATTACCCGCTATGATGTTGGCGCAGTTAAAAATTAACCCTTTCGTTCGATCAAAAGGAGTGGCAGCATGAAGAAGCAATGGTTGAGTTTGGCGGTGGCCATGGTCATCGGCACTTCGGCGTTGGCACAAGATGCCGTCGTCAAAATCGGTCATGTGGGGCCCATCAGTGGGCCCATTGGTCATCTGGGCAAAGACAACGAAAACGGGGCCCGTCTGGCGATCGAAGAGCTCAACGCCAAGGGCGTCACCATCGGCGGCAAAAAAATCAGGTTTGAGTTGGTGGCCGAAGACGACGGTGCCGATCCCAAGCAGGGCACGGCGGTGGCGCAAAAATTGGTCGACCAGAAGGTGGTTGGCGTGATTGGCCATTTGAATTCCGGTACTTCGATCCCGGCCTCCAAAATTTACAGCGACGCGGGCATTCCTCAAATCACCCCTTCGTCGACCAACCCCAAACTGACCCGGCAGGGTTTCAAGACCACCTTCCGCGTGGTGGCCGATGATGTTCATCTTGGCGGTACCCTGGGTCGTTACGCCGTGGCCGACCTCAAGGGCAAGGCCATCGCCGTGATCGACGATCGCACCGCCTATGGACAGGGCGTCGCTGATGAGTTTGAAAAGGCCGCCAAAGCCGCTGGGGCCAAAATCGTGGGCCGCGAGTTCACCAACGACAAAGCCACCGATTTCATGCCCATCCTGACCAACCTCAAGGGCAAGAGGCCTGATGTGGTGTTCTTTGGTGGCATGGACGCCGTGGGCGGTCCCATGCTCAAGCAAATGCAGTCGCTGGGCATCAACGCCAAATTCATGGGGGGCGATGGCATCTGCACCAATGAGTTGCCCAAGCTCGCCGGTGCGGCCCTCAAGGACAACCAGGTGGTTTGTGCGGAAGCCGGTGGCGTCGAAGGGTCTGGTAAAAAGGCGATGGATGACTTTTCCGCCCGCTTCAAGAAGCGCTTCAACGACGACGTCAAGTTGTATTCCCCCTATGTCTATGACGCCGTCAACGTGATGGTCGCGGCCATGGAAAAAGCCGGCTCCACCGAGCCGGCCAAATACCTGCCCGTGCTCGCCAAAACCAATGGCCACAAGGGCGTGACTGGCACCATCTCCTTTGACGACAAGGGCGACATCCAAAATGGTGCTTTGACGCTGTACACCTTCAAGGGTGGGGCACGCGAGCAGATCGCGGTCAAGCGCTGAAAGCAGCCCCCTTGGCAACCAGGGCCCCTGGCAGGGGCCCTTTTTTATTCCTCGGTCTCAGAGGTAGCCCACCCCTTTGCCTTGGGCCAACATGGCGGCTTGCATCACCTCCAGCAGGGCACACAGGGTTTGCAGCGTGGGGGTCTCGGTTTGGGTCCAGCCACCGATTTCGATCACAGCGCGCAAGATGGCGTCGGTTTCCAGCGCACGGCCCGCGCGCACGTCTTGCAACATCGACGGGGTGTGGCCGGGTTCATTGAGCACGCTGGCCAATTCGGCTTCGACATCCAGGCTCAGCGTTTGCCCGACGCTGCGGGCCACGGACAAGCCCTCGTGGGCGACTTGGTGCACCAACTGGCGGGCCAATGTGTTTTGGGCAAAGCGATCGGGGCCACTCTGGCTGAGCGCGCAGAGGGTGTTCCAGATCATGTTGCGCATGAGCTTGGTCCATTTGGCTTGTCGGATGTCTGTCACAGGGTCACACGGCAAGGTGGGCGACAGCAAGGTGCAGAGGTCTTGCATGCGCCCGCTTGTGCCTCCCACGATCTCCCCCAGCCTTAGCACCGATTTAGGAAAATCAGGCACCAGGTAGCGGGCGGCACCGGTCTGAATCACGGGGCGAACAATGACGGCGCCGACCACCCGCGAGGTGGGAATCGTGCGCTGGAGTGTTCCATCAGGGTCCAGGCTAAGCAGTTGGCGGTCACGCCAAGGTCCTTCGAGGCCGTCAAAATACCACCAGGGAAGGCCGTTTTGAATCATCAGCAATGAGCCGTTCGGGCCCAAACGCGCCATGAGGTCGCGGGCAGCGGCGGCCAATTGCATCGACTTGAGGGTCACGATGATCAGGTCAAACGACCCGATTGGATCGGTGGGGGCCACCGTCTGAACGGGTGTGGTCTGGGTCTGTCCATCGGGACGCGCCAGGGTGACCCCATGCTGTTTCAGAGCCGCCCAATTGGCCCCTCGGGCCAGCAGGGTCACGTCCAGTCCCTGGCGGGTCATTTCAGCGCCAAGCCAACTGCCAATGGCCCCTGCACCATAGATCAAAACTTTCATGCGCTGTCCTTTGCCATGGCGCATTGTCGGCAATGCGCGCCCATGGGCTTGTCAATTGGGTTACTTTCAAACTTGACCCATGGGCGGGGTGTCCCCAAAAATGGGCCTCGATCGGTGATTTTTTGCCGCCGTCCCCCTTGGCATTATTTTGGAGGTTGCCATGTCTTCCTTGCAGGCCCAATACAAAAACCTGGTTCCCTATCAGTCCCAGCACGCCAACAATGGCATCCCCAAACAGGTCATGGAATATTTGGCTGCGACGCGGGTGTACCCAGTGGTTTCTCCGGTCGGGCTGGTGGGGCGCAACGCCATGGCCCCTTTGCGCGGCTGGCCGGGCCTGTGCCTGACCATCGCTGAGTGCATTCCTCAGGACGGGCCGGTCGCGCACGATCACACCGGAACGCTGGAGACTTTTTTCTGTGTCGATGGACAGTTTGAAGTCAGTTGGGGCAACCGACTGGAGCACGCGATCGTCCTGCAACCGGGTGACATGTGCTCGGTCCCGCCGAAGGTCTATCGGGCCTTTAAAAATCTGGCCGATGACGACGCGCGTCTGCTGGTGTTGATCCAGGGCGATCAGCAAATGAGCGACAAGATCCAGATGCCGCGCTACATCGGCGCCGAGATCGCCCAGCAATACGGGGACCGGGTGGTTGAGTTGCTGGCGGGCATCAACATGCGATTCCAAGGCGAGGACGACCCCGAGTTTGACATGGCGCAAATGATGCGGCGGGTCGTGCGGGCTGAGGCGGCTCAGGTCCAAGGCCTGGCCCACGGCACCCTGCACCGCTACATGGACCCCCAAGCGGCTTCAGCGCCAGTGGCTTGCTGGCCTGGCCTCTCGGTGTCGGTCCTGCGTGCCCACGGGCATTGCGAAGTGGCGGGTCAAGCCGAGCAAGCCGATTGGGTCTTTAACCTGAGCCACGAGCGCAGCGTGCTGAGTTGGGGCGGGCAAAAGGTGGCGCTGGGCTTCATGGACGTGGTGCAAGTCGATCCCGGCAGTGCTTGGTCGGTTCAACCAGAGGCCGGACCCAGCCAGTTGCTGGTCGCCCGCCAGGGCCGCGAAACCATCGTGCACTGAATGCAGACTCAGGCCCAAGGCTTGAGCAGCAATTTGCCGCAGACACGCCCCGACTCCAGCCACCCGTGGGCCAGCGGCGCCTGATCCAGACCCAGCACATCGTGCACATGGGGGCGGATCGCGCCTGTTGCCAGCCAGTCGATCAAAATTTGTGTCACTTGCTTGCGCACATCGGGTCGGTGGTCAAAGGCGTGCATTGAGAAATACCGAAACGCCAAAGAGTCCCCAAAGCGTGCCTTGAGGGCATCGGCATACCCTGCGCCGGGATGTCCTTGGAGCAGCCCGTAATTGACCGCCAGTCCCAGGGGGGCCAGAAAGTCGATGTTGCGCTCAAAGTGCGGACCACCCACAGGGTCCAGCACCAAATCGACCCCCTCACCACCCGAAAATTCTCGGACCGCCCGCGCCAGATCGGCCTGCGGCCTTCGATGGTCGAGCACCTGCTCGGCGCCCATGTGCCGCGCCAAATCCTGTTTGTGCGTGTCGGTGGTCAAGCCAAGCACCCGCTTGCCCAGGTGGCGTGCGATGTCGACCACCGCCGAACCCACGCCGCCAGCCGCCGCCCACACCAAGACATGGTCATACCAAGTCCCTCTGGGGGCACTGTGCAGCAGGTGCCAGGCGACTTGGTAGTTGGACAGGCAAGCGGCCTGCTTCAAATCCACTTGGGGCGGTAAGGGGTGCAGGGCCGACAGCGGGGCCGACAGGTATTGGGCATAGCCGTTGCCCCGAAACGGCAGGTCGCGCGCAGAGACCCAGACCGATCGTCCCAGCCACGAGGGATCGACGTCGGGGCCCAGCGCACTCACTTGGCCAGTGACCTCGATGCCGGGGATGGCGGGCATGGGGGGCATCCAGGCGTAGCGCCCGGTGCGAACCAGGACATCGGGCATGCCCACACCCGCATAGGCCACGCGGATCAGCACCTGACCCGGGCCAGGGTCGGGCGTCGGCACCTCTTCCAGTGTCAATACTTCGGGCCCGCCCGTGCGATGCAGTCGAATGGCCTTCATCAGTCTTCGAGCGGGATCTTGGCTTCCTTGACGACCCGGGTGTATTTGGCGATGTCGTCGCGCATGAATTGGCGCAACTCATCGGGACTGCCGCCCGCCAGCAGCAGACCCAGGTTCTGGGCTTTGCTCTGCAAGGCGGGGGATTTCAGCGCGTCGTTGACGGCTTGATTCAGGCGGCGCACGATGGGCTCGGGCAAGTTGGCGGGGCCCGCGACCCCCTGCCACCAGACGACATGAAACCCCTTGGCCCCAGCCGAGTCCATGGTCGGCACACCAGGGAAGGTGGGGTCGGGCTGCAAGCCCGTGGTGGCGTAAGCGCGCAACCTGCCAGCCTGAACGTGGGACTTGACATCGCCACCGCCAAAGAAACAGTTGGCAGTGCCCCCGAGAACGTCTTGCAAGGCAGGTCCACCGCCTTTGTAGTGGACCTGAAGCAGGTCGATGCCCGAAATCGACATGAACAAGCCACCCATCAGGTGATGCCCGGTGCCAGGGCCAGCGGTGGCATTGGTCAGCTTGCCAGGGTTCTTTTTGGCGTGGTCGATCAATTCGGCCAGGTTGTTGGCCGGTACCGAGGGGTGGCAAGTCAGCAGCGAGGTGTAGCTGAAGGCGGGCGAGATGGGGGTGAAGTCTTTGATCGGGTCAAAGGGCAGGGTGCGCGACATGGCGGGCATGGTGCCGTGCGTCACCGAATTGGCGAACAACAGCGTGTAGCCATCGGGGCTGGCCGATGCCACCGCCTGCATGCCGATGCGGGTTCCCGCGCCACCCTTGTTCTCAATGATGATTTGTTGACCCAAGGCAGGCCCCATGTGCTCGGCCAGCAGTCGGGCCGCCACATCGGTGATGGCACCTGGCGGATAGGGCACGACCATGCGAATCGGTTTGTTGGGGTAAGGCGCCTGGGCCCAGGCCTGGTGGCCCACCAAGGCCAGCAGGGTCAATGACTTGAGCAACGATTTCACCACCATACGACCTCCAAACAACAGTGTTCAGGCCAATATAGGGCAGCCCTGGGTCGGCATCAAGGGCCAGGGCGAGCGTAGGTGACAACACCATCGGTGCTGGCCATTGGCCACAGCGCCCGGTGATCCTCGGTGTTGGATGGGGCCTGACATTTCCAGCAAAATACGCCAGTCGTCCCATTCCCGCACACGACAAACCCGCATCTCACGAGGTGACCCATGACACAAGCCGTTCTCGAGCAGTGGTTGGACGCAGAAAAACAAATTTTGGCCCAGCACGCCCAGGGGCCCGGTCCTGGCGTGGCAGATTTGGGGGTCATGGCCCAGCAAAGTGGCTTGCAGACCATGCAGGCGGTTTTGGACGGCAGTGCCCCCACGCCCACGATTGGGCACACAATGCATTTTTTGCTGGTGGAGGTGGCATCCGGGCACGCCGTGTTTCAGGGCCGCCCAGGGCCGAGTTTTCTCAATCCCATGGGCACGGTCCACGGGGGCTGGTATGCCACCTTGTTGGATTCCGCGATGGGTTGCGCGGTTCACACGTTGATGCCCGCTGGACGCGCCTACACCACCGCTGAATTGAGCGTCAACATCGTCAAGGCGCTCAGCCCGAAGGTGCAGCGGGTGCGTGCCATGGGCCAGGTGCTGCACTGTGGCCGCCAATTGGCGACGGCCCAAGCCCAACTGGTGGGGCCAGACGGCACGCTGTACGCACACGGCACCAGCACCTGTTTGGTTTTTGACCTGCCCAGCAAGGCTTGAAACACCGTTCTGACTGGCGACAACCCAGGGTCCAAGGGGTTGGCGCAGGCCCACAAACCCCAAAGTCCCTGCGGACCATCACTTGGTTTGCGACGCAGAGGTCACTGTGATGTCGGTCACTGGGACATCGTTGTTCCCATTGACCGTCGTGGTGGCTTGGTTGGCGATGTTGTCGATCACGTCCATGCCGGAAATCACGGTGCCGAACACGGCATAACCGGGTGAACTGTCGCTGACGTAATTGAGGGAGGTGTTGTTGACCACGTTGACATAAAACTGGGAGGTGGCCGAATTCGGATCTGTTGATCGGGCCATGGCCACCGTGCCCCTGTCGTTTTTCAGGCCATTGTTCGATTCCAGAGCAATGGCCGCGCTTTGCCCGGTTTTAGCGACCATGCCCGAGGTGAATCCGCCCCCTTGGACCACGAAACCGGCGATCACGCGATGAAAAATGGTCGATTGATAAAAAGACGGGGATTGGTTCACATACGACAAAAAATTCTTGACCGTGATGGGGGCTTTGGTGGGGTTCAACTCCATCACGACATCCCCCATGCTGGTTTGAAAACTCACCTGCGGCATGGGCGCATAAAAATCCGATCGGTGGTTTTCATCGCCGTTGATGTTGGTGACCCGAATTTCAACCTTGAGATCATCGGGAACGGTGATGACACAAGAAGCGGACCGGTTGGTTTCCGAGGTGGAGTTGTCGTTGCTGCAAAGCGTTCCGTTCGCATAGACGCGCATGCCACTGGCCGTCAATGCCCGGCCCACCAGGCTGACATTGATGACGCCCAGCGACCCTGTATAACGCAAATTGGGGATGGTCACACCCGTCACAGCTTGGAGGCCGCCTCCACACGATGCAAGCATCAGCGCGGCACAAGCCATGCCCGACCCACTCAGAAATAGACGCATAAAGAACCAATGTCATGACTGGTTTTCACTGTAGGCAAGATTTGTTGCCGCAACCATCCAAGCGGTCTATTCGAGGGTAGAAACTACCGATATTTCTTAGCTGGCGGAGAGAGCGGGATTGCGAGATTGCTCACCACGCCGACGCTGTTCGCACGCTCGGCCTTCGGCCCGCCACGGCGAAGCCGTGGCGTCCAAAACGCTGACGCGTTTTGACCGAACCCGGGCGCGGTTTCTCACCCACTCATCCGCCAAAAGAAAAGCCCGCTGGCGCGGGCTGGTTTTGGCGGAGAGAGCGGGATTCGAACCCGCGGTGGGCGATTAACCCACACACGCTTTCCAGGCGTGCGACTTAAACCACTCATCCATCTCTCCGAAGCCGAAATTGTAGCAGTGATGCCTGGGCTTTCCAGTACACTTCGCCTTTTCGCGCTGTCCCACGGGGGTCTCCGTCATGAAATTTCGCTTTCCCATCGTCATCATCGACGAGGACTACCGTTCCGAGAACACGTCGGGCTTGGGCATTCGCGCCCTGGCGCAGGCGATCGAATCCGAGGGTTTTGAGGTGCTTGGGGTCACCAGTTACGGCGACCTGAGTCAGTTTGCCCAGCAGCAGTCGCGGGCCAGTGCCTTCATCTTGTCGATCGACGACGAGGAGTTCACCCCCGGCCCCGATCTGGACCCGGCGGTGGTCAATCTGCGGGCCTTCATTGAGGAAGTTCGACGCAAGAACGCCGACGTGCCGATCTACATCTACGGCGAAACCAAGACCAGCCAGCACCTGCCCAACGACGTCTTGCGCGAGTTGCACGGTTTCATTCACATGTTCGAGGACACGCCGGAATTTGTGGCGCGCCACATCATTCGCGAGGCCAAGAGCTACCTCGAGGGCCTGCAACCGCCGTTTTTTCGGGCCTTGCTGGACTACGCCGAAGACGGCTCGTATTCCTGGCACTGTCCAGGGCACTCGGGGGGGGTGGCTTTTCTGAAAAGTCCCATCGGGCAGATGTACCACCAGTTTTACGGCGAGAACATGCTGCGTGCCGACGTCTGCAACGCCGTCGAAGAGCTCGGTCAATTGCTCGACCACAACGGAGCGATAGGGGAGAGCGAGCGCAACGCGGCGCGGATTTTCAATGCCGATCACTGCTTCTTTGTGACCAACGGCACCAGCACCTCGAACAAGATGGTCTGGCACCATGCAGTGGCACCCGGCGATGTGGTGGTGGTGGATCGCAACTGTCACAAATCGGTGTTGCACGCCATCATCATGACGGGGGCGGTGCCGGTCTTTCTGAAACCGACCCGCAACCACTTTGGCATCATCGGGCCCATCCCCAAAAGCGAGTTCGAGCCGGCTTCGATTCAAGCGAAGATCAAGGCCAACCCATTGCTCAAGGGGGTAGACGCCAAAAAGATCAAGCCGCGCATCCTGACGCTCACCCAATCGACCTACGACGGCGTGCTCTACAACACCGAGACCATCAAGCAGATGCTCGACGGTTATGTCGAGAACCTGCATTTTGACGAGGCCTGGTTGCCCCACGCGGCCTTCCATCCCTTTTACGGCACCTACCATGCCATGGGCAAGAAGCGCAGCCGCCCGCAAAGCACCGTGGTTTATGCCACGCAGTCGATCCATAAACTGTTGGCAGGCATCAGTCAGGCGAGCCATGTGCTGGTGCAGGACGCGCAAAAGCAAAAGCTCGACCGCCACCTGTTCAATGAAGCCTATCTGATGCACACCAGCACCAGCCCGCAGTACAGCATCATCGCCAGTTGTGATGTGGCGGCCGCCATGATGGAGCCGCCGGGCGGCACCGCTTTGGTCGAGGAAAGCATCCAAGAGGCTTTGGATTTCAGGCGCGCCATGCGCAAGGTGGACCAGGAGTACGGTCAGGACTGGTGGTTCAAGGTCTGGGGCCCCGAAAAACTGCCCGAAGAGGGCATCGGTCGCGCCGACAATTGGGTCTTGCACAATGACCCGCGCAAGCGCTCGGGCAAGTGGCACGGTTTCGGTCAACAGCTGGCCGAAGATTTCAACATGCTCGACCCGATCAAGGCCACCATCGTGACGCCGGGCATGAATCTGGAAGGCAAGTTCGACAAGACCGGCATCCCAGCGGCCATTGTCAGCAAATTTTTGACCGAGCACGGCGTGGTGGTTGAAAAAACAGGCCTCTACAGCTTTTTCATCATGTTCACCATTGGCATCACCAAGGGCCGCTGGAACACGCTCTTGACCGCCTTGCAACAGTTCAAAGACGACTACGCCAAGAATCAGCCAATGTGGCGCATCATGCCCGAGTTCTGCGCCAAGCACCCGCGCTATGAGCGCATGGGTTTGCGCGATCTGTGCCAGCACGTGCACCAGCTGTACGCACGCTACGACATCGCGCGACTGACCACCGAGATGTACCTCTCAGACCTGACCCCAGCCATGACCCCGGCCGAGGCCTATGCCCGCATTGCCCAGCGCAAGACCGAGCGGGTGGCCATCGATGACTTGGAGGGTCGCATCACGGTGGGCCTCGTGACACCGTATCCGCCCGGCATCCCGCTCCTGATTCCGGGCGAGGTGTTCAACCGAAAAATCGTCGATTACCTTAAGTTCGCACGCGAGTTCAATCAAAAATGCCCGGGCTTCGAGACCGACATCCACGGGCTGGTCGAGGTGATAGACGAGGACGGCAAAAAGCAATACTACGCCGACTGCGTCAAGGGCTGATCACTCGGCGATGCCCCCAACCACCTGGCTGAAGCCACCGTCGACGTAGGTGATTTCGGCGGTCACGCCGGCGGCCAAGTCGCTGAGCAAAAAAGCGGCGACGTTGCCCACGTCTTCGATCGTCACGTTGCGGCGGATCGGCGACGTTTCGGCGACCACGCTCAAGATCTTGCCAAAGCCCTTGATGCCGCTGGCGGCCAAGGTCTTGATGGGGCCGGCGCTGATGCCGTTGGCGCGCAGGCCCCGGCCCTGAGCCCCGAGCGACTCGGCCAGGTAGCGCACCGAGGCCTCGAGTGAGGCCTTGGCCAGTCCCATGGTGTTGTAGTTGGGCACCACGCGCAAGGCACCCAGGTAGGACAGGGTCAGCACCGACGCTTTGTCATTGAGGTAGGGCAGGGCGGCTTTGGCCATTGCGGGAAAACTGTACGCGCTGATGTCGTGGGCCACCTTGTAGCCCTCGCGCGAGAGGCCTTCGAGAAAATCACCGGCGATGGCCTCGCGCGGGGCAAATCCGATGGCATGGACGAAGCCGTCGATTTTGGGCCAATGCGTCGAGAGGTCCTGGAAGAGTTGTTCGATCTGTTCGTCCGAACCGACGTCGCAGTCAAACACCAGGTTCGAGCCAAAGTCGGCGGCAAATTCCGTGATTCGGTCCTTGAAACGTTCGCCGACATAGCTAAAGGCCAGTTCGGCCCCTTGGTCGTGGCAGGCGCGTGCGATGCCGTAGGCGATGGAACGGTTGGACAAGACGCCGGTGATGAGCAATTTTTTACCAGCCAAAAAACCTGTCTTTGAAGACATGGGTGAGCTCCGTGCAGAAAAATGAAGCAGAATTGTCGCATGTGCAAGCAGGGTTCGATCAACACAGGGGGGCGCTGGTGGGCGCGGGTGTCGGCGTTGGCCCTCTTCCTGCTGCAAGGCTGGGCATTTCCATGCTGGGCAGCTCACGCCTACGCGCAGTTTGGCGACATCAAGTACCCCGCTGACTTCACCCACTTTGAGCACGTCAACCCACAAGCACCCAAAGGCGGCGAGATGCGCCTGGTGGCACCCAGCCGGGCCTCGAGTTTTGACAAATACAACCCTTTTACCCTGAAAGGGACCGCCCCCCCAGGCTTGGGGAACTTGGTGTTTGAGTCCTTGTTGACCGGCAACATGGACGAGCCAACCACATCGTACGGCTTGCTGGCCGAGGACGTGAGCGTGGCCCCTGACCGCCTGTCGGTGACGTTTCGCTTGCACCCCTTGGCCCGTTTCCACGATGGCCAGCCCGTGCTCGCGACCGATGTCAAACACTCGTTCGATCGACTCACCAGCCCCCAGGCCGCGCCGCAGTTCCGAACCCTGTATGCCGAGGTGGCCCGCGCGGTGGTGGTCGCCGAGCGGGTGGTGCGGTTTGACTTCAAGCGCGTCAACCCCGAACTGCCGCTGATCGTGGGTGGCATGCCGGTGTTTTCCAGCCGCTGGGGCGGCGGTAAGCCGCTCGATCAGGTCGTGACCGATGTGCCCATCGCCAGTGGCCCTTATCGCATTGGCACGGTTGATTTCGGTCGCGACATCACCTATCGGCGCGACCCCCAATATTGGGCGCAGGACTTGCCCGTGCGGCGTGGCATGTTCAATTTCGACCGCATCACCTACCGCCTGTACAAGGACAACACGGCTCAGCTCGAGGCCTTCAAGGCGGGCGAATTTGACTTCATCCAGGCCTTCATCGCTCGCGAGTGGGCACGGGCCTATACCGGGCGTGCGTTTGACCGTGGCGAGTTGGTCAAGCGCGAATTGCCTCATGGCAACGCTGGCGATTTTCAGGGCTTTTTGCTCAACACCCGGCTGCCCAAATTGAGCGACCCTCGGGTGCGCGAGGCGCTGGGCTTGGCAATGGACTTCGAGTGGATGAACCGCCAGCTGTTCTACAACGCTTACACCCGGGTCAGGGGCTACTTTGTCGGCAGCCCTTTCGAGGCCAAAGGCTTGCCGCAAGACGATGAGCGGGCCTTGCTCGAGCCCTTGCGCGCCCAGCTGCCTGCGGCCGTCTTGGATCAGCCCGTGCCCCTGCCACCCGCCACCTCGCTCGACCCTCAATCGGGCCACACCTTGCGCGACCACTTGCGGCGCGCCCGAGACTTGCTGGCGCAAGCCGGCTGGACCTACCGCGATGGGGCCTTGCGCAACGCCCAGGGTCAGCCCTTTACCTTGGAGTTTCTTGATAACTCTGGGTCGATGGCGCGCGTCGTCACCCCACTGGCCAAAAACCTTGAAAAACTGGGCATTCGGGTGCAGGTTCGGGTGGTTGATTTCGCGGTGCTCCAAAAGCGCCTGGACGTGTTTGACTTTGAGGTCATCAGCAACCGCACCGTGGGCAGCGAGGCCCCGGGCACCGAGTTGCTCGAGCGTTTTGGCAGCGCGGCGGCTCGCACCGAGGGCTCGGGCAACTTGATGGGGGTGACAGACCCTGCCGTGGACGCGCTCTTGCAAAAGGTCATCTCCGCCCAGACCCGACCCCAACTCAGCGCCGCCTTGCGTGCCCTGGATCGCGTGTTGCGACATGGACACTACGCCATTCCCCACTGGTACGGCAGCGTCCACCGGGTGGCTTGGCGCAGCACCCGCTTTGCGCAGCCGGCGACCTTGCCGGTGTATTACCAACCCGAGACCTGGGCCACCGCCACCTGGTGGGCCCGCGAACCTTCCAAGGGGCCTTGACCATGTGGTGGTATGTCCTCAAGCGTTTGTTGTTGATGGTCCCCACCCTCTTTGGGGTGCTGCTGATCACCTTTGTGGTGGTGCAGTTTGTGCCTGGGGGTCCGGTCGAGCAAATGGTGGCCCAGTTGCAGGGGCGCGACACGGGGGGAGAGGGCAGCGCCAGTGCTGGCGCGGGCTATCGAGGGCGTCAGGGGGTCGATGCCGCTCGCATCGAGGAAATCAAGGTCTTGTATGGCTTTGACAAGCCCGCGAGCGAGCGTTTTTGGTCGATGTTGGGGCAGTTCGCCCGCTTTGACTTGGGCAAGAGTTTCTATCAGCCCAAAACCGTTTGGGAGCTGGTCAAAGAAAAGTTGCCCGTCTCGATCAGCTTGGGGTTGTGGACTTTTTTTCTGAGCTATCTGATCTCGATCCCGCTCGGGATCGCCAAGGCGGTCCGAGCCGGAACCCGGTTTGACACCCTGAGCAGCTTGGTGGTGTTGATCGGCTACGCGATCCCCGGCTTCGTGCTGGGTGTCGCGCTGTTGGTGATCTTTGGCGGACAGTTGCAGTGGTTTCCGCTGCGCGGGCTGACGTCGAGCCATTGGGCCGAGTTGAGCTGGGGGGCCAAGGTGATGGACTATCTGTGGCACATCACCCTGCCGGTCACCGCCAGCGTGCTGGGGGCCTTCGCGGTCACCACCATGCTGACCAAAAACGCTTTTTTGGAGGAAATTCGCAAGCAATACGTCATCACGGCCCGCGCCAAAGGGCTGAGTGAGCGCCGAGTGCTGTACCGCCACGTCATGCGCAATGCCCTGATCCCCTTGGTGACGGGCTTTCCAGCGGCCTTTGTCGGGGCTTTCTTCACCGGGTCCTTGTTGATCGAGACCCTGTTCTCGCTCGACGGCCTGGGACTGCTCAGCTATGAAAGCGTGATGAAGCGCGACTACCCGGTGGTGTTGGGCACCTTGTATTTGTTCACCCTGATCGGTTTGGCGACCAAGTTGATCAGCGACCTTTGTTATGTGTGGGTGGACCCACGCGTGAAGCTGGACTGACCATGGACCACGCATCCCCTGCACGTCGCGCTTGGCAACGCTTCTGTCGCCATCGATGGGGGCTATGGAGCTTGGTCTTGTTTGTGGCGCTTTTCGTGCTCAGCTTGGCCGCTGAGCTGATCTCTAACGACAAGCCTTTGCTGGTGCGCTACCAAGGGCAGTGGCACGTGCCGATCGTTCACAACCCACCCGAGACGGCCTTTGGGGGGGATTTCCAGACCCCCACCGACTACCTCGATCCATTCATCCGCCAACAACTCAGCCGGGAGGGCAATTGGGCGATTTTTCCGCCCAACCCCTACCACCACACCACGCTGAACTACTTTGCCAAAGAGCCCA
>JACCDX011193358.1_pt1 | contig 44904 bp, 10 predicted proteins | sample 7449681 | NCBI WGS metagenome assembly JACCDX01 (sample SAMN15323450, study PRJNA562643) | freshwater metagenome | isolation source: river surface water | place: USA:Blue River Watershed | collected 2017-08-18
GAACATGGATTAGAGGTGGTGAAGATTCAAGAAGTTTAATTCGTAATACAGATTATTTAAAGAAATGTGGTTATGAATACAATGGTAAAATGTGGTCTAGAACAAAATAAAGAATTTAATATATTAATAAGATTTCAAAAATTTCTATTAGTATATTATAAATATAATGAGTTATAATCGTCTTAGATATGATGACTGTCAATATAAAACAGATTTAGGACAATCCGTTGGTCCATTATCATATATTTTAAATCCTATGAAATACGAAAATTGTAATAAATGTTCTCATCAATTTGGTTTAGTTGATGGTCCTGCAGTTTCAATTATTAAAGGTAATTTAGTTGATTTAGAAAGTGATTTAAGAAATCAAACACGTCCTGCTTCTAATTGTCCATCTAAGAAATTTCATCCTACAACTGGAAATACTATTTCTTTAGAACCATCCCAATGTAATACTACTAGAACAATTGATATTACTCCTATGCATTTAACTCCTTGTCAAATGATTAGATATCCACCAATTCCTTTACCACCTGCACCTAAAATCGAAAGTTGTCCTCCTCCATTTATGAATGAACCACGTCCAAAAATGCATTAATTTATTAAGATTATCTTTTATTTAAGAAATATTAATTTTAATTCTGATTTTATAAAATATAGATTTACATTTTATAAAATAAAAAATCTATTTATTATATAACATGTCTTTTAATAGAGTTAATTATGACCAAAATGCATATAAACAAGATTTAAATCAATCCGTCGGGCCTGGTATGTATTATTTAGCACGTCCTAAAGTATCTTGCGAACCATGTTATCCTTATGCTCCTACAGTTCGTTTAGATAAAGCAGGTGATTCTATTTCTGGAAAACAATCTTTAATTGATATAGATTCTGAATTAATGAATATTACTCGTAAATATTCTAAAGACCCTAAAGAAAAATATATTCCTACTTGCCCTGATGCTGTTTCTAATTCTGGTGAATGTTGTGCGCAAGGTGTTGTTGGTTCATGTAAAAATCATGTTGGTCCCCGTCCTGGTTCTGAATTAGATGAACTTAAACATTTCCCTGATTGTTTCTTTAATGCTGAAGATACTAGATTATCTAATCCTTCATGTAATTTAAGAGGAACTGGTTGGAACCGTTGGGAATGGTTATGTAAAAATCCTCAAGATAGAGTTCAAATCCCTTTTGATTGGAATATTAGTAATCGTTTAGTTGTTAAAGATAATCATCGTCCATGTATTCCTAGACCAATTGACCAATCTTCTGCATTACCAAGAGGTGGTAATTTACCATGTGAAACCATTAAACAAGTATGTGCTCCTTATACTATTCCTGCATCTGTTAATTGGCAAACTGCAGATGTTGTTGCAAAATACTAAATAATTTTAAACATTTTTTTAAATAAAACGAATTTTTATATTCCTTATTTTATTTAGAATGATGATATTTTTAAGCTAAAAATAAAAAAGCTTTATATTATAAATGGAAAGTATTTTAGTAGGCGGTGTTTTAGGTTCTGGATATTTACTAAGTCAATATGGTAAAAATTCTAGAAAAAATATAGAAAATGAAAATTCATTTATTCAACCAAGTCAAAATAATATTTATGATTCTAATTGGTACACCAAATCTAAAGATATCGAATCTAATTTAGTTAATAATAGTTTTGATAAAGCTAGAAATGGTATTAATACAAATATTATTGCTCCACAATTTAATAATGCTATTTTTAATACACAAACAAATCCTATCTCTTATTTACAAAATCCTGAATTACAAAATAATCAATCATCTGATATTATTTCACCTTTAACCGGTCTTCCCTTATCTAAAACTAATTTTGCTCATAATAATATGCTTCCATATTTTGGTTCTAGAGTAAGACAATCCAATTCTGAAAATTTAAATTCATCTTCTATTTTAGGTAATCATACTGGTATAGAAAATTTTACAAATATTAAAAAAGAAGCTACCCCTTTATTCGAACCATCTAAAGACTTAAATATTCAATATGGAACTCAAAATACAACTGAAGATGTTAAAAATCGTTTTCAACCATCTACTTTTCGTCAAAATGAATTACCATTTGAACAAGTTAGAGTTGGTCCTAGTTTAAATTCAGGTTATTCCGCTAAACCATCTGGTGGTTTTCATCCAGATACTCGTGAATTTATTTTACCAAAAACTATTGACGAATTACGTCCATTATCAAGACCTCAAATATCTTATAAAGGTCGTGTTGTTGCTGGTAAATCCACTGTTGGCAAACAAACTAAAATTGGTTCAGTTGAATTATATCGTCCAGATACATTTGTTGAAATGGCTCCGGAACGTTATCTAACTACTGTTGGTGCTGTTAAAAAAGAAATGTCTAGACCAGATATAATAGTCCGTGATACTAATCGTAAATTTGCAAAAGAATATACCGGTGGTGCCGCTCCAGCAGTCAAAAAGAATAATACTAGTCGTTCTTTATATAAGAAAACTACTAAAACATCATTTAAAACCACTGGTGCTAGAAATGCATTCTCAAAAGATTCTTGGAAAAATGAAAAATTCGGTGATTACGGAAAACAAGGTATCGCTCCAGTTCAAAATGAAAGACAAGTCACTGGAACTAGAACTCATGTTAGTAATTTAACCTCTATAGTTAAAGCTTTAGTAGCTCCAGTATTAGATGTTATGAAAACAACACGTAAAGAAAATGCAGAAGGCAATATAAGACAAACTGGTAATATCGGAACAACTCATATTACTAAAGGTATAGTTTATGACCCAAATGATGTAGCTAGAACAACTACTAAAGAAACATTAATTCATGATACACATACTGGTAATATTAATACAACTCAAGGTCAAGGTAGCACTGTATTAGATAAAGAAACTATGAAATTTAAAACAACTATTCGTGAAACTTTAAGACCAGAAGATTATGTTTTAAATATGAAATCTAATTCTAAAAATGTTGTTAAAGATATGATTAATGATAAAGCAAGAACTACTACTAAAGAAACCACTATCGATGATAATCATGTTGGTATTATGAAAGGTCCAGTTAAATTAACTGTGTATGACCCAAATGATATTGCTAGAACAACTATTAAAGAAACTATTATTGATGATAATCATATCGGTATTGCTAGTGGTTTAGATAAAGGTATGGGCTATACTGTTAATGAAATGGAAGCTGTTAATACTAATCGTCAATTTACTGGCGATTTTGAATATGAAGGTATTGCTAAAACAGACCAAGCGGGTGGTGGTATGGGTTATTTAACTAATGAACATGAAGCACCAAATACTATTAGACAATTTACTGGAGATTATGAATATGAAGGAACTGCTGATTCTTATTATAAAAAACCTACAAGTAATGACGCAGAATATAATATGAGACATAATGCATCTCGTGAATTAACATTAGAAGGTAGAGCTCCAACACAAAATAATGTAAAAGTATATAATGGTAAGGATACATTAAACGTTAAAATAGATAAAATTGATGGTGATTATATGAATCAGCGTGAAGTCGCTAAAACTAAAGTTTATAATTCTACTCCAGAAATTAAAGCATGCACTGTTACAAAAACAAAAACACAATATAAAGATGCTCAATTTATGGGTGAGAGAATTAATCCAGACTTATTAAATGCATTTAAACAAAATCCATATACACATTCTTTGTCATCTTTTAATTATTAAATTAATTTATTAAATTAGATATTTTAATAAAATAATTTATTTACTTTTAGAAGGAGATTTACGACGTTTAGTAGGAGACTTCTTTTTATTTTGAGAACGACGTTTTTGATTACGTTTTCTAGAACCACCTTGAATATTTTGTTCATCTATATTATTTTCAATTGGATTAATAATCATTTCAGATGAAACATTACCTATTTCTAAATTATCATCATCTGTTGTTGGTGCATACATAATCGTATCATTATTTAAACCATTTCCTCCTTTAATATTTTTTTTTGAATTTTGTTTTTTAAAATCACTCATATTATATATTATATACATAAAATAAAATGAAATTTATATAAAGGGGTAAATATAATTGTTTCTAGCTGGTTTATTAATCTGGCTAGCCAGATAGTGTTTAAAACACTGTGTAATCCATACTTGGTAATCCATTAAAACATAATAATCAAATTCTGAAATATATAGTCACATAACCCGATAATTTGAATTTCCATATCTTGAATTAGAATAGAGGTATCTATAAATATCACTTTCTGTAAGTCTTTCAACTCCCATTAAGTAATTTTCACCGAACCTTCTATATAAATCTAGAATCATATTTCTTTTATCCATATATTCTTCATATTCATCATTTTCTTTTTCGAATTTAGCTTTATATTCTTTAGCAATTTCGTCTGATATAAGTTTATTATGCAATGTCATTGGAGAAAAATCATCTTCATATACTGAAAACTTATCTCCTATGATATTATCACACTCTTCATAAGGTTGGAGAGTATCAGGAATTAAAGCATTAAATAAATTTTCGGTATCTCGTTGAGTTAAATAAGATGAGACAATATAGAAAATATCATTCAAAATTAGTTTATCACGTATCCAACGGAAAGGATTAGGTATAGAATCAAATACTGAGAAATAGATAAATGGGTCATAAAACTTATTATATTGACTAAAAACTACAACATCATGCGATTTTACATGTTGTTCTAATTTATATTTTTCTGTTTCTTCAATAATTAATTTGGAAATAGATACTTTTTTAGGAGCATCCAATTTACGCCAAGGTGAATTAATTGTCAGAGAGAACGCGGTTTTCATTACGACATCACCCTCTGTTTTGATATCGTTAATGGTTGTAGCATTAGGCTCAAAAGCATTCTGCTTTAAAGCCTTGGTGTGGGTGGGTATTTCTTCTGCAGCCCCCGCCCGGCCTCTACGTTTCGTCATTTTCAATATTAAGTAATATTATAAATGAATATAATCAAATTTTTTAAAAACTAAAATCTATAAAGGGATAAATTTTAAAATATAATGTTTTTAATCAAATTCTTCAAAATTGTCAATATCAGAATCTTCATTGTCTGTTTCTAAATCAAATTCACTATCTATAAAATCTAGAAAACCTTCTTTAATAAAGATTGCAAAAAATCTAATATTATTTTTATTATCTTTATAAATTCGACCATCAATTATAGAATCTGTTATTATTATATTATTATGTAAATATTCATTTATTTCATCAATTTGATAATTTATTTTGCATGAAAAAATATTATATATTGAAAACCATTCAGTCATTTTAAAAATATATTTTTTTAAGTTTATAATTTCATCTAAACGTATATCATTTTCACCTAGATGACGTAAAATACGAGTATTATTTTTAAAATATTTAAACTCATCTTCAGTAAATTCTAAATTTGTTTTTAATGTATATGTATTTTGCATTTTATTTTATTTATTTTTTTTTAATTATTTTAATTTTATTATCAAATTTTATTTTACCACCATATAGAGTATATGCTATTAAATTTGTAATACGAGCACTTTGTTCTGGATAATTGATTGAAATTTCACCAATATAATCTTTAATTTTTTGTGCAGTATTTATATCAGATTTAAAATTATGTAAAATTTTATATTCTAATAAAAAACTTATTAAATCATCAAATGTTTTATTTTTAAAACGAACTTCTAATTCTTCTAATAATATTTGTTCAAAATCACGTTGTTTATAGGTTGCTAATTGTGTATAAGCAAAATATTCTAAATTATGTTTTTTAGCAGTATAATATGCATGTTTAGTTAAATAATTATTATATTCTTCCATTAAAAATAAATCAATTAAATTAACTAATTTTCTAGGAATATCTTTCGCATAAACTAGATTATTAATTGTAAATGTTTCAACAGTAGTATTTTTAATAGCCTCTGCAATAAATGTTGTTTTAATTTCAGTATCATAATAATTTATTTCATCACTTAAATTATATTGATTTTGTTTAATTAATTGAATAAATAAATCAAAATTATTATCTTCAATAGTCATTAATAATTTATTTTTAATATTAGTTGATAAAGTTAATTTACTACCACCTTTTATTTTATTATTTATTTTTTTAGTGAATCTTTTAGGACTTGACTTTTTACTTTTACGTCTTATTTGCATATTCATATATATTTTAATAAGATTTTAAAAAAATAAAATTATGTATATATTATTTAAGATTATATTATGACTGTTGGAAATTTATTACAAATTGAAGCCAGAGGTCCAGAAGATAATTATTTATATGGTAATCCAAACATTACTCATTTTAAAACTGTTTATAGAAGACCTACTAATTTTGCAGTTGATTATTATAAAATCTCTGAAAATTATTTTAATAATGTTAATTTTGGTTCAACCGTTAAAATTAAAATTCCACATACAGGTGATTTATTAGGTGGTCTTTATTTAGAAATGTTATTTAAAGATATTAAGAGGTTAGAAGATTTTTATGATGTAGATGGAACTGTTAATAAGAATCCTAGATTTACTTCATATGTGAATGGTATCGGTTTTAATATTATTGATGAAATTAAATTATCTATTAATGGTGTTTATGTTGAACAATTAACAGGTGAAATGATATTTTTAATGAATGAATTATCAAATGATTTAACACGTAAAACATCATTTTATAAAATGACTCGATATTATCCTGATAGATTTGAAGTTGCAGATAATAATACACGTAATGTTAATTGTTATTTACATATACCATTTTGGTTCTCAAGAGATCCATCTGTATATTTACCATTATGTGCTATGAATCATTGTGAAATTTATTTAGAAATTAAATTTAAACCATTAGATAAATGTTTAGTTCGATTATATAATTATAATGATTCATATTTACCGGGTAAAGATGGTTTTGATTCATCCGGTGGAAGACCATCACATTATGAACCATATATAGAAGATGTTGAAACTGGTATAATTAGTATGGATTTATATATGAAAAATATATTTTTAGAAAAAGATGAATTGAAATTATTTAGAAATAGAGAATTATCTTATTTAATAGAATTACATAATAATGGTAATTCAGAAAGATTTAAACCTCCATTTAGTTCTTTAACAAATTATTATTTACCATTAACATTTTACGGTCCTACCAAATATATATATTGGGTTTTACAACGTGAAGATGTTTATGATGGAAATTTTTTAGATAATTATACATTTAATTATCGTAATAGATATGGTGATGGAGTATATGCATATAATTTTGAAGAACATTTAATGAAAGATGCAGTTTTAGTTTTAGATAATATTGAATTTACAAGTATAACAAATGCAGTATTTTTAAGTAGTGTTCAATTGTTTGATAATTTTAGATTAGGTTCAGAGGTTAATGTTTATAATTATTCTTTTTCATTAAAACCTAATTTATATGAACCAACTGGAACTATTAATTTTTCAAGAATATTAAAAAAAGAATTAAAATTATCATTGGTTGATCCAGAATATTATACGGTTCCAAATGAAATTTTATCAGAACAAACTGTTCCAAATATTTTATTTCGCAGTTTTTCTTGTAATTATAACATTTTAAGTATTAAAGACGGATTTGCTGGTCTTTTATTTAAATAAACAAACATTCTAATTTTAATAAGTAATAAAATTAGTATATTTTTAGACATCTATTATATAGAAAATGTCATCGGGGAATAAAAATAAATTAACATCCCAGAACTTATACGTTGAAAACGTCTATACCCGAGCCCCAAATGCTAATCCAGTAACATTATTCAGTGAATTACGAATTCAAAATAGATTTGGTCCTACTTCACTTAGTGTTTCTGGAACAACTTTTTATGATGATTTTTATGCAAATACTGGTATTATAAATGATTTAAGTGTATCAGGTGCTTTAGGTATTGTAAATTCATTGAGTGTTGGTGGTAATTTAACAATTGGCGAAGATTTAACTATTTTAGGTAATTTTACAGCAAATACATTTAATGTTGTAGGTGATACTAATTTTGGTAATAATGTTGATATATCTGGTAATCTTACTGTTAGAGGAACACAAACTATTCTTAATACACAAGATACAGTTATTAAAGATAAAATTATTACATTAGGTAGTTCAAATAATGCAGATGATTTTGCAATGGGTATATTAGCTGAATCAAGAAATGTTGATTTATCTCTGAATTATTATTCTGGTTTAATTCGTGATACTACTAATAATAAAAAATGGTGGTTAATTCAAAATATTAATTCTAATTCATTTAATACTTTTTTTTCAACTACGGATGATAAACGTGCTGAATTAGTTGCAGGTGTCGTCAATATTTTAGATACTATTATTAAAGGTTCATTAAGTGTTTCTGGTAATCAAACTCTGGATGGATTATTAAGTGTTAGTGAAAGTGTATTTTTATCAAATAATTTAAGTGTTAATCAAGACTCATATTTTTCACATAAATTAAGTGTTCATGGATTAACATATTTTAACGATACACTCTTTATAGATACTAATAATAATCGTATTGGTATTAATAATAAAAATCCAAACTATGAATTAGATATTTCAGGTTCTGTTAATATTACTAAAGATATTGATATTTATGGTAATTTAAATTTAACAGGAGCTACTTCAACAACTACCGTTAATAATATTATTGCAAATAATAATTTAAGTGTCGGTAATTCTACAACTATATCAAATACATTAAGTGTTTTAAATTCATCTACTTTCGCATCAACTCTTTCAATTGGTAATAATCAAACATTATTTGGAACTTTATCTGTTGGTAATAATCTTACTATCAATGGATTATTATCTGTATCCGATTCAACTATTATATCTTCAACATTATCTATTTTGTCTAATCAAACAATCGGCGGATTATTATCTGTAAATGGTCCTGAATTTATTTCAAATACTTTATCAGTATCACAACCGACAACTTTATCATCATTAATTTCAATAGCAGGTCCAACAACTATATCAAATACATTATCAGTATTATCACCTACAACTATATCATCTACTTTATCAGTTTTTGATAATGCTACTTTCGAAAATACTTTAAGTATTCAAAATTCTACAACTATTTCATCATCTATTTCTGTATTAGGAACTACAACTTTATCATCTATTTTATCAATAAATGGACCTACATATATATCAAATACATTATCTATTACAAATAATCAAACTATTGGTGGATTATTATCTGTAAATAATAAAACATTTTTATCTAATACATTATCTGTAGCAAATAATCTTACTTTATCAAATAATATTTCAGTTTTTGGTAATACGACTTTAACATCATCTATTTCTATTAATGGTAATCAAACATTAAACGGTAATTTATCAGTTTCTGGTAATCATACTATTAAAGGTTTATTATCTGTAAATGGTCCTGAATTTATTTCGGATACTTTATCAGTCTTAAACTCAACTACTTTATCTGATTTATTATCTGTAAATGGCCCTATTTATAATCAATCAACATTATCCGTGTTCGATAATCAAACACTTCAATCATCATTATCTGTAGGATTAGATACATATATAAATAGAAACTTATCAGTATTTGGTAGTATAACTGGTAATAATTTATTATCAATTAATGGTCCAATTACTGATGCAAATACATTATCAGTATTTGGAAGTATTACTGGAAATAATTCCTTATCTATTTTTGGATTTACAAAATTATCAAATGATTTAGATATTTCAGGAAACCAACGAATTACTGGTTATATATCAATTAATAGTGCTGTTATTATAGATGATTTATTAAGTATATCTGGTTCTGAAACTATTAAAGGAAGTTTATCTGTTTTTGATAATACTATAATTAATAATAGTTTAAGTATTGGAACTAATTTAAAAGTTGCAAATGATTTAAATGTTGGTAATAATATTATTTTAACTGGTATAATTAGTATTAATTCTGCTACAACAATTGCGAATACATTATCCGTATCATCTAATCAAACCGTTGGTGGATTATTATCCGTATCTGAATCAACCTTTTTATCAAAAAGTTTAAGTGTATCAAATGCTAGCACATTATCATCTACATTATCAATTGCAAATGCAACAACAATATCATCTACATTAAGTGTCAATCAAAATATGACATTATCGGCATCACTGAGCTTAAATCAAAATATAACTTTACAAGGTTCTTTAAGCACAAATGATACAACAACATTGTCTAGTTTAGTTTCAATTGGAAATAATACATATATAAATGGATTAATGTCGATAAGTGGTCCATTATTGTTAAATAATACTATCTCAATTAATTCACCACAAACATTAGCGAATACTTTGTCTATATTTGGAAATACTACATTAAGTAATTCAATATCTATTGCGGGAAATGAAACAGTTCAAGGATATTTATCTATTGGAAATAATACAACTATAAAAGGTTTATTATCAGTTTTAAATGATACTACAATTTCTGGTTCATTAGATATAGCAAATAATAATAGAATTAACGGTTATTTAAGTGTTAATGATAATACTAAACTCAATAATACATTTATCGGTAATAATCTCAGTGTTAATACCAATACATTTGTCGGCGGAACAATAAGTATTTCATCATCTACTACTATAAATGGAACATTAAGCGTATTTGATAATACTATTTTAAATAATTTATTATCAGTCAATTCATCGGTTTTTATGTCCGATATTTTAAGCGTATTTGGAAATTCAACAATAACTCAATCATTATCAGTCGGTGGCAATGAAACATTAAAAGGTTATTTAAGTGTCAATCGAAATGTAGCTATCGCAGATTTACTTAGTGTTTTTGGTCCAGTTTTCATTAAAAATAACTTATCAATATCAGGCAATCAAACTATTCAAGGATTATTAAGTGTTCAACAACCTACATTTTTATCAGATTATTTAAGTTTAAACGGTTCTATTTATCAAAATGGTAGTATTTCTGTTTCATCCGATTTAACTATTAATGGTAATCTCAGTCTTAACCAAAAATTATTTATTGACGATGATTTAAGCGTATCAGGTAGCGAGTATTTAGTCGGTAAATTATCAATTAATGATTCTACTACTATTTCATCAACATTATCTGTTTCATCATCTACTACAATAAATAACACTTTATCTATATCAGATTCAATAACTATCGCTGATTCTATTAGTATTAATAATAATCAAACTATAGGTGGTTTATTAAGTATTAATGATTCAGTATTTATTAATTCATCTTTAAGTTTATCAACTGATTTAACCGTTGAAAACACAGTAAGTATATATGGTAAAACTTATTTATTAAATTCAATCGATGTTTCTGGCACAACTGTTTTATCAGATGGACTTAGTTTAAACAATAATTTGTTTTTACAAGGTGAATTATCAATATCTGGAAATGATACCTTATCAGGATTATTATCAGTTGGAAATAAAACATTCTTATCAGATACATTAAGTATTAATAAAAACATTTTTATTTCTGAAGATTTAAGTATTCAGGGATTTATTACAACAAATTCATCATTATCAGTTGCAAATTCTCAAACAGTAGGTGGAGTATTATCTGTTAATGATACAGTTTTTATAGATTCAGATATGTCATTATCAGGTAATCAAACATTATATGGAACTATGTCTATAAATAATACAGCAACTATAGGACAAACACTCAGTGTATCATCTAATACAATTTTAGGTGGATTATTATCAATTAATAACGAAACTTTTATTAATTCTAATTTATCTTTATCCGGAAATCAAACATTAAATGGTTTATTATCTATTTATAATGGTATTTATAATAATTCTATTTTAAGTATTGCTGATAATACTACATTAGCAGGTATGATTAGTATTTATAATAAAGTGTTTATTAATGATGATTTATCTATTAATGGTAATGAAACAATTAACGGATGTTTGAGTATTTACGATTCAGTATATATATCTGGTAATTTATCATTAAATAATCCTGTATTTATTTCAAATAATTTATCTATTTCAGACCCAACTTATATTTCAAATACATTAAGTTTATCAGATACAATTTATACATTAGGTGCAATTTCAATTAATAATTCAATAACTACTCATTCTTCATTATCTGTTTTTAATAATACTGTTTTATCTAAAAATCTAAGTATAGGCAATCAAACATTTATTTCAAATTCTTTATCTATTAATAATGGTTTATATGATAAAGGCTTATTATCTGTTTTAGGAAATACTACATTATCAGCAATGATGTCTATTAATGGTCCATCATTTATTTCATCTACATTATCTGTTTTTAGTGATATTACATTAAATGGAACAATGAGTTTATCTAATGAATTGTTCTTATCAAATGATTTGTCTATCTCTGGAAATGAAACTATTCAAGGATTATTAAGTGTCCAATCACCTACATATTTATCAAACACTCTATCTATAAATAATATTATTACCGCATCAAATGTATTATCAATCAATGGTCCAATATATGATTCTAGTAGTATTTCTATATTCGGTAATGAAACATTAAAAGGAACATTAAGTGTCGGAGATAAAGCATTTTTAAATAATGGTCTTAGTATATTTGGAAATACATTTATAAAAGATGTTCTTAGTGTTGGAGGTATGGTATATATTGATAATGCTATTAAAATATCAGGTGAAATTCAATTCAATGGAACATTAAGTTTAGGTTCAACTGTAACAGTTCAAGAAGAATTATCTGTTAATAAAGGTGGTGTTATCGGTGAATCTTTATCTGTTAATAATAACTTAATTGTCGGTGGTCTTATTAGTATTAATAGTAATATTTATTTAAATGACCAATTAAGTGTTAATCAGGATTTAACTGTCGGTGGCTCAGTTAGTATTTTTGACGATGTAGTTTTAAATAATGATTTATCAATCGGTTCTCGCACTTTTATAAATAAAGATTTAAGTATAAATAATTCTGTTACTGTTGGCGATTGGATTAGTATTAGTAAATTCGGTATAATTGGTGATTATCTCAGTGTAAATTCATCATTAACTGTTGGTAATTTATTAAGTGTTTATAATTCAGCTATTTTATCTAATAGTTTAAGTGTTAATTTAGATACAGTTATTGGTAAAAATTTAAGTATATATAATTCCACATTTATTAAAGATGCAATTAGTATTGGAAATACAGCAACTATTTCTAAAACATTATCAGTCGGGTCAAATATCGATGCATCTGGTTATTTAAGATTAAGCGATTATCTTAGTATAAATAATAATGGAACAATCCATGGATTATTATCAGTATCAGGTAATGAGTATTTAGGTGGATTAATAAGTATTTTTGGTTCAACAACTATTGCAAATACTTTAAGTGTATCTAGTATTATTCGTGGTGATATTTTAGAAACAAATAGAATAAGAATACCAACTGATTTATCAGGTATAAGTCAAGGTGTATATGTTGATTCTGATTTATTAATTAATAATAAACGTGTTATTTTTAGCGGCATTGACTCTGAAATTCATAATTTAAATTTATTACATGGAACATCTGGAAACGATTTATTAATTAGAGGTATTGGTTCTGGAAACCGTATAGTATTACAAAGTGATTCAAATAATTATATAGTTATAAATGATAATGCAGAAGTTTATTTATATAATACATTAAGTATTAATGATTCTACTACAATCGGTTCAACATTAAGTGTAGGTGATACAGGGACTATTAAAGGTTTGGCAATTAATAAAAATTTAATAGCTAATAATTATGTATTAGATATATCCGGTTCTGCTAAAGTTGACGGTGATTTTCATGTATCCGGAAATTTAACAGTTGATGGTAGTTCAGTAACTATTAATACAAATAGTTTAGCAGTTCAAGATGGTGTTTTTGTTATAGCAGCTGGTAATATAAGTGATAATATTCCTATTGGTTTTATGGGACAATATCAAACTAATTTATATACTGGGTTAGTTCGTGATAGTAATACTGATAAATGGTGGTTAATTAAAGATTATACCGATATTTCTGGATTACAACAAACATTTACAGGTGTATCTGACAATGATTCATTACGTTCAGATATGTATATAGGTAATATTAATGGTTTAAATACAACTATTAAAGGTGGATTATCCGTAAGTAATTCAGTTAATATAGTTAGTGGTGTATATTTAAATAATTTTATTAGTATAGGTCAGGCTATTTATGGTGATGGACAATATATAACAAATCTTATTAATAAAAAAATAGCATTAGTTGCATCAACTTCAAATATTACTGGTATTTATAATTTATTAAATCAAACATTAACAGTTAGTTCTCCATCATTAACAATTGATGGAATAACATTAAATTTAAATGATACAATATTATTAAAAAATCAAACATTAAAAGAGACAAATGGTTTATATTATGTTTCAGATATATATGGTGGTCAAACTATTCTCAAAAGAACAATTAATTTTAATAGTATTGATGATTTTAGTGTTGGAACCGTAATAACTATTTATAAAGGTCTATTAAATGAAAAAACTAGTTGGATATTATCAGCAATAACCGACGCATTTAATGTTGATTTGTCAGGTAATGAAGTAGTAATTGGTGAAAGTTATTTAATTTTTAATCAAGTAGCATTTAATAATGGAAATTATTATATATCAAATAATTTAAGTATTAATAATAATATCTTTTTACAAAATGATTTATCAATTGGACAAAATTTAAATTTATATGGGTTTGCAAGTATTAATGGTCATGTATTTTTAGACGATAAATTAAGTGTATCAAATGATATTTTAACTAATACAAATTTAAGTGTTAATAACTCCGTGTTTATAACTAATAATTTAAGTATTAATAATAATTCATTTATATCGAATACTCTAAGTGTCGGCGACACCGGAATTTTAAAAAATGATATTAGTGTTGGCAAATCATCATATATAAACAACGATATTAGCATTGGAAATTCAGCTTTTTTAAATTCATCGATGTCTATTGCTGCTAATGAAACATTAGGTGGATTATTATCTGTTTTTGGTCAATCATTTATTGCTAATACCTTATCGGTTAATAACATAGCATATTTATCAAATAAATTAAGTGTGAATGATATAGCAAAGTTTTCATCTGGTATTGAAGTTTCAGTTAATACATATTTAAATAATTCATATATTAGTGGAACATTAAGTATTAATTCAACTATATTTGGTTCAAATGGATTTTACTTAAATAATGGTATCTCAATAAATAATAATTCTTTTTTTAATAATAATCTTTCAATTTATGATTCTATTTATTTAAATAATAACTTGTCTATCGGTAATAATGAAACTCTTCAAGGTTTATTATCTGTAAATGGCCCAGTATTTATGAAAAATAATTTATCAGTATTTGCACCAGTTATTTTAAGTAATATATTAAGTGTAAATGGACAAACATTTATTTATAATGAGTTAAGTGTGAATAATTTAACAACACTATCAAATGATGTAAGTATAGGTGGTAATGTATTTGCTACTAAAAATATGGTTGTTGGTAGTAATTCAATTACATCATCATATATATTCGATGTATCTGGTGCTGCAAGAATAAGAGGAACACTTAGAGTAGGTGGTGATTTAATATTTGATGCAAGTATGATTTATGTTAGTGCTGAAAATGTTATTTATAGAGATAATGTTTTAATTCGTGATAATGTTCCTTTATTATCAGATGGTAATTCATTAGATACAGTTCCTATAGGATTTTTAGGTCAATATGGAAATAATGGTAATGTATTATATTCTGGTTTAGTTAGAGACCCAGATGATAAAAACTGGTGGTTATTAAAAGATTTTGATTCTAGTTTAAATCCACTTCAATCATTTGTTCCATTAAATGAATCAGTTGATAATTCTTATAAAGCAACTCTCGTATTAGGTAAGATTGATACTAATTCAGCAGTTATTAGAAATAATATTAGTATCGGTGGTCATTCTACTATTTATAATGGTTTAGATGTAAATAATAATACAAATATAAATGGTAATTTAAGTATTTCAGGTTCTACATTTATTACAAATAATTTAAGTATAGGTAATGAAACTACAATTGATTCAAGTTTAAATGTTAGTTTATTAGCAACTGTTGGTCAATTAATTTCAAATGATTCATTAAGTGTTTCCGGCAAAACTACATTAACTGATATTGTTCATATAGGTAATAATACATATATAAATGGTATTGTTAGTGCAAGTAGTGCATTAAAAGCAAATTCAGCTTTATTTACAAATGATATTACTGGTAATTCGAACCTATTATTACAAAATAATTTAAGTGTCAATGGTTCCGGATTTATTAATAATGGATTAAGTGTGAATGGTAAAATTGGTATTAATGTCGTTAATCCTTCAGTTGAATTAGATGTAAGCGGAAGTGTAAATGTTAAAAATAATTTATCTATCGGTGGAAACTCATTAATACTTGGAAATAATACAATTTCTGGAAATTCAGTTATTAAAGGAACAGCTAGCATTGGAAATAATGTATTTTTAGGTGGTAATTTAAGTATTTCAGGAATTACTTATATGTTTGGTAATGCAAGTATTAATGGTGGTATTAATGCCCTTTATTATTTAAGTATTGCAGGTAAATCAACTTTAATACAAGATGTAGGTATTAGTGGCCCTACTACAATACAAAATACTATTAGTGTTCAAAACTTAGGTGCATTTCAAAATAGTATTGAAGTAGGTGGTGATACATCATTATTATCTGGATTAAGTGTTAATGGTAATACAGGTATTAATGGTAGTTTATCTGTTAATAATAATTCTTATTTAACTAAAACAATAATTAATGGACAATTATCTGTAAATAATGATACAACATTAAATAATAAATTATATGTTGGCAGTAATACATTTTTAGCTGGTAATTTATCTATTAACAATTCTACATTTATTAATGGTATTTTAAGTGTTCAATCACCTGTAATAATAAATGATTCAGCAGATATTAGTGGTAATATATACATCCATAGTGATTTAAGTGTTAGTGGCTATTCTACATTATCTACTTTATCTGTAAATAATTCTATTTTAGGTGGAAGTCTTAGTGTTAATTTAGATGCTGTTTATAAAAATACATTAAGTGTTAATGCGGGTATTTTTGGTAAAAACTCATTATCTATTAATGGAAATACAACTTTGAATGGTTCATTATTAGTAAATAATTTAGCAACTTTTGCTAATTCTATTTCTGTAAATGGTAATTCTATTTATTTAGGTAATGCAACTATAGAATCGAATTCTAATAATGTTCATATATATGGTGGATTAATAGTAGATTCATCTATTAATGGTGTATTTTTACCTGGAATTGGAACAACAATCTTAAACTCAAATTTAAGTGTATATGGTAGCAATATTATTAATGGACAATTAAGTGTTTCTAATACTGTAAATTTTTCAGATAAATTAAAAGTATCAGGTGATACATCAATTAATTCCACTTTAACTGTTAATAATAATACTTTTATAGGTGGAACTGTAAGTATTACTGGACAAACAAATATTAATAACAATCTATCTATAAATGGTAATGAATTTATTATTGGTGCATTAAGTATTAATGGAAACCAAACTATAATAGGAGGTTTGAGTATAACCGATAAAATGGGTATCGGTGTTGCAAATCCAACCCAATCATTAGATGTATCCGGTAATATAATATTTTCAGGTTCGTTATACCAAGGAGAATTATTATATATTAGTTCTCAATGGACAAATGGTAATAATAACACTGATTTATATTATAATATTGGTAATGTAGGTATTGGTTCAACTACACCAGTATTGAAATTAGATGTAAGTGGTGGGTTGAAAATTGCAGATATATTATCGGTTGGTAATAATTCAAGTATTAGAGGTTCTGTAAGTATATCAGGTCCAACTATAATTGGTCAAACAGTATCCATAAATAATGCGACATATTTAGGTTCAACATTAAGTGTAAATAATGATACATTTTTATTAGGACAATTATCAGTAAATAATAATGCATATTTTGGTAGCAATGTTGGAATTGGGACAAATAATTCTGAATATATATTAGATGTATATAATGGTTATACAACTGATAATGTATTAGCGAGATTTACATCAGAACCTGCAACTGGTATTGGTATTGAATCAAAATCATCCATTCGTTTATTAAAATCAGGAACATCTAATACAATGACCGGTGGTGAAATTGCAGGTTATGTTAGACAAAGTGGAGGAAGTGGTATGACATTTAGTTATTTAAATGGAACTACTCCAGTTGAAGTAATGAGACTTAACTCTAATTCAAGAGTAGGTATTGGAACTACTAATCCTAGTCAAGCATTAGATGTTAATGGAAATATTAATTTTGCGGGTTCATTATACCAAGCAGGTTCATTATATATATCAAGTCAATGGACAACAACCGGTAATAATATTTATTATACAACAGGTAGCGTCGGTATTGGTTCAAATAATCCACAATCAACTTTAGATATTTCCGGAAATGAAACATTAAAAGGAATATTATCAGTATCAAATGGTATATTTAATAGTTCAATTTTATCAATTAATAATACAATAACCGGTGCAAATAACTTATCAATCGCAAATGGTATTATTGATGCATCTGGATTATCTATTTTTGGATTTACTACAATGCAATCTACATTAAGTATATATGATAATATCATTGCAAATAATAGTTTATCAATTAATAGTGGTATAATTGATGCATCTGGATTATCAGTATATGGAATAACAACTTTATCAAATACATTATCTATTGGTGATAATACAATTATTTCAGGTGGATTAAGTATTTTGAATGATATTCGGGGTAATTCATCATTATCTATTAACGGTAATTTAATTGTAAATTCATTAATTTCAGTTTATGGAACAATTTACGATGCTTCAAATTTATCAGTTTTTGGTAATACAACATTATCTTCAACAACATCTATTAATGATTTATATGTTGGTCATCCAACTGTATTATCATCAACACTATCGGTAGATTTAAACACTGTAATGTCAGGTTCATTAAGTATTTTAGATAATATAATGGGTTCATCTTCACTTTTTATTGAGGGGCATTTTATCGATGCTTCTAATATTTCTGTTTTTGGAACAACAACATTAACAAATACAGTATCAATCGGTAGTGATACAACTATATCAGGTGTTGCTTCTATTAATCAGCTTAATGTTTTAAATGGTATTATAGGTAATTCATCACTATCTATTAACGGCAATTTAATTGTAAATTCATCATTTTCAATTTCTGGACCAATTTATGATGCTTCAAATTTATCAGTTTTTGGATCAACGTTTTTATCATCTATTTTATCAATTGCAAATAATACAACTATTAATGGCACTATTTCATCTTCAGGAATTAATTATATTAATAATCAATTAAGTGTTAATGATACAATTCATACTTCAAACAATTTATCTATTGCAAATGGTATTATTGATGCATCAAGTTTATCAGTATTTGGTAATACAACATTAACAAATACATTATCTATTGGTAATAATACTATAATATCAGGTGGCTTAAGTGTCTTAAATCATATTAGAGGAAATTCATCGTTATCAATTAACGGTAATTTAATTGTAAATTCATTAATTTCAGTTTCTGGACCTATTTACGATTCATCGAGTTTATCAGTATTTGGTAATACAACTTTATCATCAAATACATCTATTAATCAATTATTTGTTGGGGGAAGTTCTACAATTGGTAATACATTTATTATTAGTAATTTATCAGTATCAAACACATCATTTTTAAATGGTTTATCTGTAGCAGGTTTAAATACTACAACATTAACAACTTTATCAACTAATACATTCGGTGGTAATACAACGATTAATGGAACAGTAAGTATTAGTAGTAATACAACTATTAATGGAACAGCAAGTATTAGTGGTAATACTTTTGTAAATAATTTATCAGTATTTGGTAATATTGATGCTTCAAGTATTTCAATTCGAAATAATTTAAGTATTGCAGGTATTTTATCTGTTGCTGGAAATACATTATTAAATAATACATTGGTAAATAATTTAAGTGTAGCTAATAACTTATCTGTTTTTGGTAATATTGATGCTTCAAGTATTTCAATTCGAAATAATTTAAGTATTGCAGGTATTTTATCTGTATTTGGTAATACAAGATTAGGTAATACAACTATTCAAGGAACAACTTCAATATCCGGCGCATTTAATACTGTATCGACAAACACATTAGGTGGTAATACAACTATTCAAGGAACATTATCTGTTAGTGGTAAATTATATGGTGATGGTTCTACATTAACCGGTATGGTATGGGGTATAAATGGTAATAATATTTATAATACAAATACAGGAAATGTCGGTATTGGAACTAATAATCCTATATATTTATTAGATTTAAGTGGTAATTCTGGATTAAGAGTTATAAATAATCAATCATTAAATCAGTTATTCTTAGATACAGGTAGTGGAGCTTCATCAAGAGTATCTAATATAAGATTTAATTCAACATTTAATAATTATCCAAGTGATACTGGTTCAAGAAGAACTGCGGATATAACTGCTGGTTTTACTACTGGTATTTGGGGAACTGAATATATGTCATTTAATATAGGTAATAATGGTTCTCCAAATGATTCACAGGTATTAACAAGTGAAAAAATAAGAATATTAAATTCAGGTAATGTAGGTATTGGTACAACTAATCCAACTTATCCTTTACACATTCAACGTTCAGGTGCTACAAATTATGTTCGTATTTCTGGTGATACAAATCAACAACAAGGTATTGAATTTTTTGATACTACAACAAGGTGGGTTATTTATAAACCAGCTAGTTCAAATGATTTAAGATTTAATGATAATATTTCAGATAGATTAACTTTACAAAATGGTGGTAATATTGGTATTAATAATAATTCACCAGCAGTTAAATTAGATGTTTCAGGGGGTGGAACTCTAATTAGATTAACTGGTTCTACAAGTAATAATGAATCTTCTATTGCATTTTATCCTAGTTCAGCAAATACAACTTATTTTAAATTAGGTAATGGTATTACTAATCAAATTGGTGAAACCAATTTTTCATTATATAATAGCACATCAAATTCAATTTCTTGGTATGTAACAAGCACGAATAGATTCATAATAAATAGTTCAGTTGGTATTGGAACTAATAATCCAGGTTATCAATTAGATGTTTCAGGAATAATACGTTCATCTGCTGGAATATATAGTTCATTCTTATCTAATTATACTGGTGCTAGTTTTGGATATTTAACATTAAGTCAAGGAACTGGTTCTGTTCCAGGTTATATGTCATTTTATCAAGCAAATGGTACTAGAGTAGGTTATATTGGTTGGACAAATACTGCAAACTATATATCATTACAAACAGAGAATGGTTATTTAGGTTATGAAGTAACTGGTAAATTACAAGTAAATGGGTCATTAACAACATCATCAACTAATACATTAGGTGGTAATACAACTATTCAAGGAACAACTTCTATTTCAAGTAATACAAATATTGTAGGCACATTAACAACATCATCAACAAATACATTCGGTGGTGCTACAACAATAAATGGCACAGTTTCAATTAATGGTAATTCAAATATTGTAGGTAATTTAGATTTAACAGGATATAGAACCGCATCAACAGGATTTAAAATGGCTAGTATTTATATTAGAGGAACTGGTTTAAATAATGCAGCAAATAGACAAGTTTATTTAAATAATACACTTATTGTCGATAATGCAAATAGAGGTCTAACTTTAACAATATTAAGTAATACACTTACACTTACTTCAAGCACATCTTATGATGTATTTGCAAGTAGCACTGATATAACTAATTTTACCACTGCAATTCAAGGATTAGCTAAAGACCAAATTGGTATTATAACAAGTTATGATGCATGGGAAAGTGGAACTTTTGTATCATCAACCTATTTATCATTATCACCTACACAAGAAAATAATGCTCTTAAAAATGCATTATTATTAATGGGTTTAGTTAAATTAGCTGGTATTATGGATAATTTATATAGACGTCCATATGCAGCAATTTTTTCTGGTTATGGAAATAATTCATCAGTAAGTACACATAATGTAATTGAAAGAATGGAAACTGATAATGCTTCAAGTCCATATGCATCTATTTATTGTGAAGTAGCAGCATCCGGTAGTTCTGTATCAATAATGGGTGGTAATTCCACATCAGCATTATATAGTTCAAATAGCACTTATAAATATCCAATATTACATTGTATAAATGATAATGTTAATATTGGTAATTCATTTGTTAATACAAATGTTAAATTATTAATTTCAAAATCTCATCCAGCATCAACTACATTTTCAAATAATTATTATTTAGGTATAGGTGGTTATGAATTTGCGAATAATAGTAATAGAATTATAGGTTTTGGTTGGAAAGGTTATGGTGGTTCAGAAACTACACATTATCCTGCATATATAGGTTATCAAGAAAGAACTACTGTTGGTAATACATATGGTGATTTAATATTCGGAACTAGAAATTTTACTAATTCAGATACTCAAGCAACTGAAAGAATGAGAATTGATTATAATGGTAATGTAGGTATTGGAACTACGAATCCCGGACAAAAACTTACAATAGTTGATACGAATACGGTATTATCTCAAATTAATAGCACAAATAGCGGTGATAATTATTCTGCATTAGAATTAAAGAGTGGAACTGCGGCTGCTTATTTATTTTTAAATTCAAATGGTAGAACTGCCGATGGTAATACAAATACTTTAACTTTACGTAATGATTCAGGACGTTTAAGATTACAATCATCTGGTGGTGGTGGTGATAGTAATGGTATCCATATAGCAACTGGTAATGTAGGTATTGGAACTACTAATCCATTATCTATTTTTAGTTTAAATAAAGTGTATGCATTAAGTGGATATGATGCAGACCGTAGTAGTAAATTATCATTTTTAAGTAATTTCTATTCATCTGGAACATATCCAACAGGTAATTTAAGTCAAGGAACACAAATAGGACATTCTATTACTTATGTTCCTCAAACTTATGGAAATGTCGGTTCCGGTAATTTAGGTTGGCATGGTAAATTATTATTTAATTTTGAAAATTCAACTGATGGAACAACACCATTAACATTAACAAGTAATAATCGTATAGGTATTGGAACTACAAATCCAGCTACTCCATTAGAAGTATATAATTATTCAAATAATGCATGTATTAAAAGTACATCTATAACTGGTCAAGCACAACTATTATTATCCGCGGGTGCATCTGGTGTTGCATGGCGTGCTTCTAGAATTGATTTCTTAAGTCCTCCACAACATGCTACTCAATCACAATGGACATTTATTAATGACTATGACCAAAATGGAACAAGAGATCTTAGAATATTAGATTATTCAAATACAACGCGTATGCAAGGTCTTCAAGGTGAAAATGGTATGAGAATCCAAGCTGCATATGTTGGTTGTTGGGCGGGAAATACATCATTTGCCCATTTTGGACATAAAGATATGCTTGGAACAACAAATTCATATGGTATAATTCAATTAAATGATGGAACAACATATGTTAATTCATGGAATACTTTATATTTAGGAAGTCAAAATAATCAAGCAATTAATATTACTACTTCGGGTAATGTTTCACTTAATAGTACAAATTATTTCGAATTTGGTAGAGGTATTACTAAAACAACGGATGCAGGTAAAATGGGCTATAATACTTTTGATACACCTGCATTATGTATAGTAGGTGCTCATGATAGTGATACAAGTCAAAGAAGAATAAGAATGTGGGATAGATTAGGTATTGGTATTAATCCATATTATCCATTACATATCAATTCCAGTGTATTTTACAATGGAACTAATGGTTTTGATACTTATTATTGGTTCTGGGCATTTTATAATGGAGGTAGCACTTCAGCAAATACTAGTAATGGTAATGTATATATAAGTATTAGAGCATCTGATAGAGTTATTGCATCTGAATTTGATATACCATCTGATATCAGAATTAAAACAAATATTCAACCAACATTAGATAATCATAGTTTAGATTTAATAAATCAATTTGAGGTTGTAACTTATAATTATATAGATAAAGCATTTAAAGGAGAAGAATTAGTAACTGGATTTATAGCACAACAAGTTAAAGCAGTTTATCCAAGTGCAGTCGAAATTATAAGTGAATATATTCCAAATATTTATAAATTATGTAATATAGAATTGTTGATTAAAGACTCTAGTAATAATATAATTGATTCAAGTAATAATATTATCGATTTAAGTGATAATATAATTGACATAAGCAATAATAGTATTGACTCAAGTAGTAATAGTCTTGACCCAAGTAATAACAAAATAGATACTAGCAACAATATATATTTTTATAAAATAACATCCAATATTGAATTATTTGAGCTTAATACGAAGATTAAGATAATGGGTGAAGCAACTAATTATGAAGCTAAAGTTATTAAATTAAATAGTGATTATTTAGTAATTAAATCCAAAAATGAAATTAAAATACCAAAAGATTCATTTAATAAAATGTTTGTTTATGGAAAATTAGTTAATGATTTTAATGTTTTGGATAAAAATAAAATATTTGCATTAAATGTAGGTGCTACTCAAGAATTACATAAATTACATATAGAACAACAAAATACTATTAATATTCAACAACAAACAATTATAAACTTAGAAACTACTGTTCAAACCCAACAACAAACAATTACTGATTTACAGAATCAAATATCTCAAATGCAACAAATAATGCAAACATTTCAAAATTATATGAATTCACATCCATAATTACTTAACATAAATTATAAAAAATAAATAAAAAGAAATTATATTTTTAAATTTATTAATTTAAAGATATCATTAATATTAAAAAATAAATATGACTTTTAAAATTCTAATTTGTGGTCTTCCAACTTCAGGTAAAACAACCATTTCTAAACAACTTCAAACTAATATTCAAAATTCTTCTAAAACTTGTGATTATTTAAATGGAGACGATATTCGTAAAGCTGCTAATGATTGGGATTTTTCAGTTGAAGGACGTCTAAGACAAGCAGACCGTTTCGCTGAATTTGCATCTAAATCTAATTCAGACTTTATTATTATGGATTTTGTATGTCCTTTACCTGAAATGCGTGATAAAGTTAAAGCTGATTGGATTATTTGGATGGATACTATTGATGAATCCAAATATGAAGATACTAATAAAATGTTTATTAAACCATCTAAATATGATTTTAGAATTACTGAAAAAGATTCTGAAAAATGGGGAACTTATATCAGTAATTATATTTTAAATAATAAAAGAAGACCTACTTTTAATAATCGTAATCCAACTGCACAAATGTTAGGTAGATGGCAACCATGGCATTTAGGACATCAAAAATTATTTGAGAAAGCTTTAGAAAAAACAGGTCAAGTTATTATTATGGTTCGTGATTGTCAAGGTTATCAAGATAAAAATCCTTTTGATTTTGAATTTGTTAAAAATAGAATTGAAAGAGCTTTAGAACCATTATATCAAGGACAATTCATTATTATGTTAGTTCCAAATATTACTAATATAACATATGGTAGAGACGTTGGTTATACAATTACTCAAGAAGATTTAGGAACTGAAATCCATAAAATTAGTGCAACTCAAATTCGAAGAGAAATGCAATCTTCCTAATTTAAATTACAAAAGTTTTATTTTATTAATTATAAAATTGAATTTTTTATTAAATTTACAAAGGAGAAGCATCTATGATGTAACTTGGACGGACAGAGCCCTAATTTATTGCAACGCATCAAGTATTTCATACATGAACTTTGTTTTTTTATTTAAAAATCAGGATAATCGCTTAACTTTTAATAAATTTATAGGAAGTTATTATATAGGCGATGAGCGAAGGAAACAAGGTCCGTCTCACAACACAAAACTTGTATGTAGAAAATATCTACACAAGAGCCCCCAATGCAAATCCACTTAATATTTATGGGGAACTTAATATCCAAAATAGATTCGGTCCAACATCCTTAAGTGTGTCTGGTTCTACTTACTTTGATACTTTTTATACTAATAATGGTATTTTAAATAATCTTAGTGTTTCGGGTGCTTTAGGTGTTGCTACTACTTTAAGTGTCGGTGGTGATTTCTTTTTAGATGGTAATTTTTCAACAAGTGATTTTACAGTTGTAGGTGATGCTAATTTACAAGGTAATGTTTTAGTTGGAGGTGATTTAACTGTTAATGGAACAACTACTTATTTAAATACTCAAGATGTATTAATTCATGATAGAATAGTTACATTTAATGTCAATAATCCAGCTGATAATATTACAATGGGTCTTTTAGGAGAATATACTAGAGTTGATATATCTAATGTTCAATACTCTGGTTTATTACGTGATACAGATAATAAATATTGGTGGCTTTTAAAAGATTTAAGTGATAATAATATTTTATCTTTCGATTCTATGCCAGACCAATATAAAGCAGATTTAGTTGCTGGTAATTTAAGAACATTGAATATTTATAACAATGGTATTTTAAGTGTATCTGCAAATCAATATTTAACTGGAACATTAAGTATTGGTAATAATACTATTCTTTTTAAAGATATTAGTGTTGCAGGTAATGAAACTTTAAAAGGTTCTTTATCTGTTTCAGGTTCATCTTATTTAGGAAATACTTTATTTATTGATTCTAGTTTAAATAGAGTTGGTATTAATAATCCTAATCCTGCATATACTGTAGATGTATCTGGTTCTATCAATGTATCACAAGATGTTAATTTAAATAATTTATCTGTTTTTGGTTCTACAAATTTAACATCAACTCTTTCAGTAAATGGAACAACTACAATGACTACTGCATCTATTAATCAGATTTTCGTTAATAATTTTAATACCACTGGTTCTATCATAGATGCATCTAATTTATCTGTTTTTGGTTTAAGTTCATTACATAATACAACAGTCCAAGGGTCTTTATCTGTATCAGATGTCTTAAAAACTTATTCAATAATTGACTCAACTACTTTATCAGTGAATGGTTCAACAACATTGTCTTCTACTTTATCAATTGGTTCAAATACAACTGTTCAAGGAACATTATCATTATCAGATGTTCTTAAAACAAATTCGATTATTAATTCAACCTCTTTATCAGTCAATGGTTCGACAACATTATCATCTACTCTTTCAATTGGTTCAAATGCGACTATCCAAGGAACATTATCATTGGCGGATGTCCTTAAAACAAATTCAATTATTAATTCAACCTCTTTATCCGTCAATAGTAATACAACTTTAGGTAGCACTTTATCAATTGGTTCAAATGCAACTATCCAAGGGTCATTATCACTGTCAGATGTCCTTAAAACAAATTCAATAATAGACTCAACTACTTTATCCGTCAATAGTAACACAACTTTAGGTAGCACTTTATCAGTTGGTTCAAATACAACTGTCCAAGGTTCATTATCTATATCAGATGTATTAAAGACAAATTCAATAATAGACTCAACCACTTTATCAGTTAATGATTCGACAACATTATCATCTACTCTTTCAGTTGGTTCAAATACAACTATTAAAGGGTCTATATCAGTATTAAATGCATTTGTAAATGGTTCTACAACATTATCATCTACATTATCTATTAATGGTGCTACAATAGTTAGTTCTATATTATCCGCAAATGAAATAAATGCGGTTTCTTTATCAGTTTCATCATTTAATACAGATACTATTTATGCTGGAACAGGAGTAGTAACTTCAACACTTTCAACTGGTTCAAATGCATTTATTAAAGGTGATTTATCTGTTCAATCAAATATAATATCTAATTCATTATCTACTGCGTTATTGAATACTAATTTACTATCGGTAAATACAGTTGATGCATCTAATATTTTAATTTCAGGAGATTTGTCAGTCCAAAGACTCATTAAATCGGCATCATTAATTACAAATACATTATCAACATCATCTTTAATAAGTAATTCCTTTATAACTCCAACATTATCAACATCCAGTTTATATACTAATAATTTAGTTGGAAGTTCTATCTCAATAAGTTCAAATGGAATAATTGCTGGCGATTTATCAGTCAATGGTTCGATAAAATCATCTACATTATTATCAAATTCATTATCTACTGCGTCAATTACATCAAACTTAATAAGTGGTAATAATTTAAGTATTGCTAATTCATTAACATCTTTATTAATTTCCACTGCAAGTTTATATACAAATAATTTAACTGGCACAACATTATCATTAAGTTCAAATGAATTTATTTCAGGTGATTTATCAGTCAATGGTTCGATAAAATCATCGACTTTATTGTCAAATATAATTTCCACATCATCAATTGATTCTAATATTATAACATCTACTTCTATAACCAGTAATAATTTAAGTGTATCATCATCATTAACATCTTCTATTATCTCAACCTCTAGTTTATTTACTAATAATTTAACCGGAACAACACTGTCATTAAGTTCAAATGAATTTATTTCGGGTGATTTATCAGTCAATGGTTCTATAAAATCATCCACATTATTATCAAATTCATTATCTACTGCAGCAATCGCATCAAACTTAATAAGTGGAAATAATTTAAGTATTTCTAATTCATTAACATCATTATTAATTTCAACTTCTACTTTATTTGCTAATAACTTAATAGGTTCTACATTATCATTAAGTTCAAATGAATTTATTTCTGGTGATTTATCAGTCAATGGTTCGATAAAATCATCTTCATTAATTACTAATTCATTATCTACTGCATCATTTGAAACTAATACTATATTGGCTTCTACTATATCTATAAATTCAATTTATACACAAAATGAAATAATTAATATTACATTATCTGTTGGTTCTAATACATTTTTATCGAATGATTTATCTGTTAATGGACACATTAAAACCACATCATTATTAACAAATTCATTATCTACATTTTCTGTTATTACTGATACTATTTCTACTAATTCATTAACATCATCATTAATTTCAGTAAATGAATTAAATGGTCAAAAAGGAACCATTAATAATACTCTATCTATTGGGTCTAATGTTTTTATTTATGGCGACTTATCTATTCAATCTAATCTTATGACAAATACATTATCTTCTTCATTAATATCAACCTCTAGTTTATTTGCTAATAATTTATCTGGAATAACATTATCAATTAGTTCAAATGGAATAATTGCGGGCGATTTATCAGTCAATGGTTCGATTAAATCATCGACTTTATTGTCAAATATAATTTCAACTGGTTCAATCGATTCTAATTTAATTTCAGTTAATAATTTATTTGTTCAAAAGGAAATAATAGATACAACATTATCTGTCGGAACAGATTTATTTGTTAAATCAAATATAATTGGTGATTCATTATCTATTTCTAAAAAAATAATTGCTGATTCAACAATTTTAAGAAATAACTTGAGTGTTTCATCTGATATCTTTGCATCTTCATTATCTGTCCAATCTATTACATCTAATATATTAAATATTGCTACTATTTCAACATCAGGCACTATATTTGATGCTTCCGGTTTAACTGTAAATGGTAATTCTAATTTATCTTCCGCTATTTTATCATCATCATTATCTGTTAATGGACCATCTACCCTTTCATCAAATACATCAATCAATCAATTATATGTAGGGCAACAAACTGTGTTATCTTCCACTCTTTCTATCGCTTCAAACACCTTAATTCAAGGTTCATTAAGTGTTTTTGATAATATTCGTGGTGGTTCAACACTTTCCATTGCGGGTCCAACTACAATCTCTTCTACAATTAGTATTAATGGAGACACAACAATTGCATCATCATTATCTGTATCAGAAACTATTTATGGTAAAAAGGACTTATCAATTAGTGGAACATCTTTTATTTCTGAAAATTTATCTGTTTTTGGTTCAACAACTATTAAAAATACATTATCTACTGGTGCAAATGTTTTTATTAAAGGTGATTTATCTATTCAATATACATTGATAGCCGATAATTTATCAGTTGCTAATATGTCTTCTGGTGCATTAGTTATGAATAATTTATCTGTTTCAGATATATATGCAAAAACTATTAATATAAATAATGACCTATCTATTGGTTCAAATAGTTATGTTAATGGTTTTGTATCTTTAAATGAATTATTTGTATCAGATAATATTATTGGTAATTCTAATTTATCTATTTCTGGTTCTTTTACTAATTCATCTATTTTAACTAATAATATTTCAGTATCTAGTGCGTCAATTAATACATTAGATGTTTCTGATTCATTATTTTCATCAGTTATATCTACATCACAATTATACGTTGGGCAACAAACTGTATTATCTTCTACTCTTTCTATTGCCGGAACTACATTCATTTCTTCTAATTTGTCAATTGCCGATACAATTTATGGCAAAAAAGACTTATCAATTAGTGGAACAGCTTTTATTTTAACATTATCTACAGGAACGACTTCATTTATTACTGGAGATTTATCTGTTCAATCTACATTAATAGCAAATAATTTATCAGTTGGGTCAATGTCATCCGGTTCTTTAGTTATGAATAATTTATCTGTTTCAGAAATTAATGCACAAAATATAAATCTAACTTCTAATTTATCGGTTAATTCAATAATTTTTAGTAATAATATTTCAGTATCTAGTGCATCAATTAATACATTAGATGTTTCTGATTCATTATTTTCATCAGTTATATCTACATCACAATTATATGTAGGGCAACAAACTGTGTTATCTTCCACACTGTCTATCGCTTCTAATACAACAATTTCTGGTGGATTAAGTGTTTTTGATAATATTCGTGGTGGTTCAACACTTTCTATTGCTGGACCTACATTCATTTCATCTAATTTGTCAATTGTCGATACAATTTATGGCAAAAAAGACTTATCAATTAGTGATACAATTTATGCAAATAATATTAGTATAAATGGAAATGAATACATTAGTGGTTTAGTTAGTATTAACGGGTCATTAACATTGAAAGATTATTTAAGTATTTCAAATAATTTATATTCAAATTCTATTATTTCAAATAATATTTCTGTTTCTGATTCTGTTTTTATTAAAAGTAATTTAATTATTAATTCAGATATTAAAAATTCATCATATCAACTAGATGTTTCCGGAATGGCTCGTATTACTGGTGATTTAAAGGTAGATGGTTCTGTATTATTTGATGGTTCGCAAGTATTTGTTAATACTGAAAATTTAGTTGTTCATGATAATATTATTTTATTATCAAAAGATAATCCATCTGATACTTTACCAATTGGTATTCTTGGTGAATATAAATCACCATCTACTGAATATACTGGTTTAATTAGAGACCCTGATACTAAATATTGGTGGTTATTACAAAATTATAATTCTAATTTAGATACTATTGGTTCTTTTACATCATTAAGTTTAACTGATAATACTTATAAAGCAAATTTAGTTATTGGCGATTTAAATACTATTAATTCAGTTATTCAAAATAATCTAAGTATTAATGGAATTATTTATGCAAAAAATAAATTATCAATTGGAAATGATTTAACTATTAATGGTTCTATTTCTGTTTCGAATGCAATCACATTATCATCAACATTATCAGTTGGAAGTGATACAATATTATCTTCTCAATTATCAGTTGGAAGTGATACAATATTATCTTCTCAATTATCAGTTGGAAGTGATATAACAATTAAAGGAATGTTATCTGTATTAAATTCACTTTTTGCATCATCAACTATATCAGTATCAGGTTCTTCGACATTATCTTCAAGTTTATCAATCGGTGGAACTGCAACCTTATCATCAACTACATCTATTAATACTTTATATGTAGGACAACAAACTGAATTATCTTCGACCCTATCTATCGCATCAAATACAAATATATTAGGTGAATTAGATGTATCTAAAAATATCATAGGTTATTCTAGTTTATCTATTGCTGGACCGGTCGCATTTTCATCCAAATTATCAATATCGGATACAATTTATGCACAAAATGGCGTGTCAATAGGTGGAAATACTGTAATTTCTAATTTGTCAGTAGGAGATGCGACTACTATATCATCAACTATTAGTATAAACGGTAATGCTACATTTAAATCCGGATTATCTGTAAATTCAGATATTATTGTTTCTTCTAATTTATCAGTTAATCAAAATATTTCATCGGAATCAATTAAAACATCATCAATTATTGATTCTGGTATTTTATCTATTTCCGGTATTACTACTATGAGTTCCGAATTATCAATAAATGGATTAACCACAATTAATTCCAAATTATCAATTTCAGATTCAATTATCGCACAAAATGGCGTATCAATCAGTGGTAATTCTACAATAAATAATTTGTCAGTTAATGAACTAGCAACATTTAAATCTGGACTATCTATCAATTCATCTACTATAATAAAAGGCACAATATCAATTAGCGATACTGCTACAATTAATTCCAAATTATCTATCTCAGACTTAATCATCGCTCAAAGTGGAGTGTCAATCGGTGGAGATACAACAATTTTTAATTTATCAGTTGGCGATGGTATAACATTGGCATCAAGTATTAGTATAAATGGAAATGCAACATTACAATCCGGTTTATCTATAAATGCAAATATTATTGGTTCTCAAAATTTATCTATTCAATCTGAAATTAAATCTCAAACTATTAAATCATCAAGTCTTTCAATTTCAAATAATATTTATGATTCCGGTATTTTATCTATTTCAGGTATTACTATCATGAGTTCCGAATTATCAATAAATGGATTAACCACTGTATCTTCCAAATTATCTATTGCCGACTTAATTATCGCTCAAAATGGTGTATCAATCAACGGCACTTCTACTATTTCTAATTTATCAGTAGGTGATACAACAACATTATCTTCCACAATGTCAATTGGTGGTTTAACCACAATTAATTCCAAATTATCAATTTCAGACTTAATTATCGCTCAAAATGGTGTATCAATCAACGGCACTTCTACTATTTCTAATTTATCGGTCGGAAATTCAACAATATTATCTTCTACTGTTTCAATTGGTTCAAATACAACTATTAAAGGATTTATTTCAACAAATTCTATTTATGTTTCAGATAATATTAATGCTAAATCATTATCTATCTCTGAATTTAATTTATCTGGTTCAATTATTGATGCATCTAATTTATCTGTTTTTGGAACTACTACTTTATCTAATTCACTTTCTATTTTTGGTAATCAAACATTAAATGGAACACTATCTATATCAAACGATATTTTCACTAATACTATTACTACTAATTCATCTATTTCTATCGGTGGTAAAATTACTACTTTTAATTCATTATCTGTTTTTGGACAAAGCACCATCAATTCTACCCTTTCTGTTTCACAAGATACTTATTTATCTTCTAAATTATCTATTAATGGTTCTACAACTATTAATTCATCCATTAGTGTCGCTGGATCAATTATATCCAATTCATCATTATCTATTAATAGTTCTATTACTTCTTCAAATTCTTTGTCTATTAATGGTCCTATTACTGATTCATCTTCTATTTCTATTTTTGGTTCTTCTACATTAACATCCACACTTTCTATTGGCGATAGCACTACTATTAAATCTACTTTATCATTATCTGGTGCATTAACTGGAACAATGATATCTATTTCTGATTCTATTAAAACTGATGGTTCTATTATCGATGCTTCTAACTTATCTGTCTTTGGTTCTACTACTTTAAGTGCATCAGTTAGTATTAATGGTCCAACGACTATTTCAGCTAGTTTAAGTATTAATAATGATATAACTATTGGTTCATCATTATCTGTTTATAATTCTTCTACATTATCATCTACAGTATCAATTGGTAATAATACATTTATTAATGGTAGTTTGAGTGTTAATTCTAATATAAATTCAACTGTTTTAACCTCTTCTAACATATCTACTTCTTCTTTTATCGATTCTGGTATTTTATCTGTAAATGGTCCTTCAACATTATCAAATACATTAAGTATATCTGGTAATTCTACATTATCCTCTAATATTAGTATCAATGATAATGCTATAATAAAAAAATCTGTATCAATCGGTTCAAATGCTATTATTTCATCTACATTATCTGTAAATGGTTTAACTCAATTATCAGATACAAATATTAATAATTTATCTGTTAATTCAATCATTTCTAACAATATTTCAATATCTACTGCATTAATTGATAATTCATTAATCAATTCTCTTTCAGTTAATAATATTAATTCAAATTCTATTTCTATTTCTAATGCAAATATAACTTCTTTATCTGTTAATAATATTATTTCTAATTTAATCTCTATTTCTAATGCAAATATTAGTTCATTATCTGTTAATAATACTATTTCGAATACAATTTCTATTTCTACTGCAAATATTAGTTCATTATTAGCATCAAATATATCTATATCTGATACAATCTTTACACAAAATGAAATTATTAAAGGTTATTTATCTGTTAATACAATTACCAGTTCATCATCTTTATCTATTTCTAATTCAATTATTTCAAATAATATTTCAGTATTATCATCTACAATTCAAAACTTATCAGTTAGTGGTCAAACTACTTTATCTTCTATTTCTATTTCTGGACCTATTATTGATGCATCTAGTTTATCTGTTTTTGGCTTAACAACTTTAGCATCAGGTATTAGTATAAATGGACCTACAACATTATCTACTAGTATTAGTATAAATGGACCTACAACTTTAGCATCTAGTATTAGTATAAATAGTAGTGCTACATTGGCATCTAGTTTATCTGTTTCAGGAACTACTATTCTTGCATCTACATCTATAAATGATTTATTTGTTAATGGACCTACTATTTTAAAATCTTCTACTTCAATCAATAATTTATTTGTCGGTCAAGATACATTATTATCATCTACTACTTCAATTAATAAATTAATTGCAAACTCTACTATTATTACATCATCAATTTCAATAAGTGAATCAACTACTTTATCATCTAGTATATCTATTAATGGTTCTTCAACACTTTCTTCTGCTAGATTATCATCCACATTATCAGTTTCAGGCACAACTATTTTATCATCTACATCTATAAATAATTTATATGTTAATGGACCAACCACATTATCATCAATTACATCAGTTAATCAATTATTAGCTAATAATTTATCTATTTCAGGACCTATTACATTATCATCATCTTTATCAGTTAATTCTAATATTTATGATTCAGGTCTTTTAAGTGTTAATGGTCTTACAACATTATCCTCTCAATTATCTGTAAATGGTTCATCTACATTATCTTCAAATACATCTATCAATCATTTATATGTTGGACAAAACTCAGATTTATCATCTGCAATATTATCATCCACATTATCAGTTAATGGAACTACTACTCTTTCTTCTTCAATTTTATCTTCTTATTTAAGTATTAATGGTTCTTCAACACTTGCATCCAATACATCAATCAATCGCTTATATGTAGGGCAACAAACTGAGTTATCCTCCACTGTATCTATAGCATCTAATACTACTATTAGTGCTGGATTAAGTGTATCTGATAATATTCGTGGTGGTTCTACTCTATCTATTGCCGGAACTATATTTGGTGATTCAATCATCGCTAATAATAACCTATCTATTAGTGGTATTACAACTATTTCCACAATCTCAATTAATAACGCTATAATTTCAGGTATAATATCTATTTCAAATGGATTAATTGATAGTTCAATATTATCTGTTAGTGGTAATACCATTTTATCTTCTCAATTATCAGTTGGAAATAATACTACTTTATCATCATATACATCAATAAATCAATTATTTATAGGTGGTAATACTAATATAGCTAATAATTTAAGTGTTAATGGTGTAGCAGTATTTTCAAATATTAATGGTAATAATATTTCAATTAATAACATTTATGATTCAGGTATTTTAAGCGTTAATGGCTTAACTACTTTATCAACTACATCTATAAATGAATTATTTACTAATGGAACTATTTCAACAAATGCTATTTATACTAAACATAATATTACAGTAAATAGTTTATCTGTTTCTCAATTTACTTTAGCAGGTTCTATTATCGATGCTTCTAATTTATCTGTGTATGGTTCTACTACTTTATCATCATATTTATCAATTTCTGATTCAACCACCTTATCAAATACTTTATCTATTAACGGTAATACTATAATTAAATCATCTATTAGTGTAAATGGAACATCGACTCTTTCATCCGCAATTTTATCATCGACATTATCTGTTAATGGAAATACTAATCTTTCTTCCGCAGTTTTATCATCATCATTATCCGTAAATGGTCCATCAACCCTTGCATCAAATACATCAATCAATCAATTATATGTAGGGCAACAAACAGTGTTATCTTCCACTCTTTCTATCGCTTCTAACACTACTATAAAAGGTGAATTAGATATTTCAGATAATATTCGTGGCGGTGCTACACTATCTATTGCCGAAACTATATTTAGTGATTCAATTATCGCTCAAAATGACATATCAATTGGTGGTAATACAACCATTTTTAATTTGTCTATTGGAGACTCAACTACTATTTCGTCAACACTTTCCATTAATGGTTCTACTACATTATCATCCGCAAGATTATCATCATCTATTTCTGTTAATAATTCTGCCACATTTAGTTCAACTATAAGTGTAAATAGTAATACAACATTATCCTCTACTCTTTCAGTTGGTTCTAATACTGTAATAAATGGAACTTTAAGTATTCATGACAGTATTATTACTAATTCATTCATTTCAATTGGTGGTAATGAAACATTATCTGGTTCATTATCTATTGCAAATGGTATAATTAATAGTTCAATATTATCTGTTAGTGGTTCAACTACATTATCTACCGTTTCTATTAATTCATTATTTGTTTCAAATAATATTATAGCTTCTTCTTTATCTATTTCTAATAATATCGATGTATCATCAATTTCTACAAATTTAATATCTGTGTCTGCAATTATTAATAATAATTTATCTGTTTCTGATATTAATTCTTATAATCTCTTTTTAAATAATCTTCTTAGTGTTTCAGGTTTATCTTTCTTAGATTCTACTTTTATTAATAAACATTTAGTTGTTAATTCAAATACTATTAATAATGATTTTAATTTAGATATTTCGGGTAATGCTAGAGTTTCTGGTGATTTAAAGATTGATGGTAATGTTTTATTTGATGGTTCTCAAGTATTTATTAATACTGAAAATATGATTGTACATGATAATATTATTTTATTATCAAAAGACAATCAATATGATACTTTACCAATAGGCTTTTTAGGTGAATATAAATCAAGTGGAACTAAATATACTGGTCTTATTCGTAATCCAAATGATAAACAATGGTGGTTATTACAAAATACTGATTCATCTTCAAATAATATTAATTCATTTTCACAAACATATAAAGCTGCGTTAGTTATATCAGATTTAACAGCTGATAATATTATTGGTAATGGAACATTAAGTATTTCAAATAATTCATATTTATCTAATATTAATGCATCTGGAACAATATCATCATCTAATCTTAGTGTTAATGGTTTAACAATGCTTTCTTCTACAATTATTAATGATTCTTTAAGTGTTTCTGAAAATATAATTTCTTCTTTAATTTCATCATCTAATGCAATAATTGGAACAATATCTATTAATTCTATTACTACAAATAATGAATTTATAACAGATTATTTATCAGTCCCATCTATTTATACAACTAATATATCTGCTTCTATTGCGAAATTATCATCATATGCATCTATTAATACTTTATTTATTCAAAATAATACAAATATGAATAATATTAATGCATCCAATTTATCATTATCGGGTTTAATCGATATTAGTAATTATATTATTGGTCATTCTTCTTTATCTATTTCAGATTTAATTACATCATCTACTGCTTCTATTGGAACAATTAATTCTAATTCAGTTATTATTGATAATTTATCTGTTAATAATACAGCAACATTTGCATCATTTATTAGTGTATCTGGACCAACTAAACTTTCAAACGCTATTTTATCATCTTCGCTATCTGTTAATGGTTCATCTACACTTTCATCTAATACATCAATCAATCAATTATATGTTGGGCAACAAACTGTGTTATCTTCCACTCTTTCTATCGCTTCAAACACCGTAATTCAAGGTAAATTAGATGTTTCTGATAATATTCGTGGCGGTGCTACACTTTCTATTGCTGAAACTATATTTGGCAATTCAATTATCGCACAAAATGGCATATCAATTGGTGGTAATTCTACTATTTATAATTTATCGATTGGAACTGCAAATATAACTGGTCTAACAACAACATCCGATATAAATGTAAATGGCAAATTAAGTGTTTCATCAACAATTATTACGCCATCTTTATCCGTAGGTTCTTTAATTTCAGATTCAGTAAGTTTTAGTAATTTATCTGTAAGTGGAACTACTACACTATCATCAACAATGTCTGTAAATGGTCCATCGACTCTTACATCAACAATATCTGTAAATGGTCCATCGACTCTTACATCAACAATATCTGTAAATGGTCCATCGACTCTTACATCAACAATATCTGTAAATGGTCCATCAACACTTGCTTCAACTATTAGTATTAATGGTAATACAACACTTGCATCAAATACATCAATCAATCAATTATACGTTGGTTCAGATATAATTGGTTCATCTTCATTATCAATTTCAGAATCAATAACATCTTCATATTTATCAGTGGCAGATGCATTTTTATCTGATATTACTAATACTACATTATCAACATCATCATTATATGCGTCAATTGGACAAATAAAAAATAATCTTTCTATTGGTTCTAATACATTTATTAATGGTAGTTTATCTATTTCAAATACTATAAATGCATCTGTTATTTCAGTTAATAATATTATTAATTCTTCTCAATTATCAACTTCAAATACATTTATTAATGGTATTATTTCTATTGTTGGCACATCTACTTTATCTTCAACTTTATCAGTTAATGATTCTACAACTTTATCATCTACTACATCTATAAATGAATTATTTGTTGGTCAAGATACACATTTAAATAATACTACATTAACAACCGGTATTATTACATCAACAATTTCTGTTAATGGTTCATCCACTCTTACATCTGCAATATTATCTTCTACTTTAAGTGTAAATGGTTTAACAGTATTATCATCAGGATTAAGTATTAATGGACCATCTATAATTGCATCAAACACATCAATCAATCAATTATATGTAGGGCAACAAACTGTGTTATCTTCCACTCTTTCTATCGCTTCAAACACTACTATAAAAGGTGAATTAATTGTTTCTGATAATATTCGTGGTGGTGCTACACTTTCTATTGCTGATTCACTATTTAGCGACTCAATTATAGCTCAAAATGATGTATCAATTGGTGGTAATACAACTATTTCTAAATTGTCAGTCGGAGACTCAACAACTATTGCATCTACAATTAGTATTAATGGTCCATCAACTTTATCATCAACAATTTCGATTGCAAACTCTACAACTTTATCATCTAGTTTATCTATTTCAGACAATACTACTATATCATCTTCAATATCAATTGCTGAATCTATTACCGCATCTTTATTATCAATTTCAGATGGTATAATTGTTAATGGAACTACTACATTATCTACATTATCTATTGGTTTAAATACATTTGCTAATAATATTAATGCTTCCACTATTTCTATTTCAAATAATTTTATTGGAAGTTCATCATTGTCAATCAATAATTCTATTACAGCATCAACTTTGTCAATCAATAATTCTATTACAGCATCAACTTTGTTAATCAATAGTTATATAATAGCTTCATCATTGTCAATCAATGAATCGATTACTACATCTACTTTATCCGTCAATGATTCTATTACATCATCAATATTATCTGTAAATAATTTTTATACAAATGGTATTATAGATTCATCATATTTATCTATTAATGGTCCATCAACCCTTGCATCAAACACGTCAATCAATCAATTATATGTAGGGCAACAAACTGTGTTATCTTCCACTCTTTCTATCGCTTCAAACACTACTATAAAAGGTGAATTAGATATTTCTGATAATATTCGTGGTGGTGCTACACTTTCTATTGCTGATTCGGTATTTGCCAACTTAATTATCTCTCAAAATGGTATATCAATTGGTGGTAATTCTACAATTTTTAATTTATCAGTTGGAGACTCTACAACTTTTTCATCAACAATTAGTATTAATGGACCATCAACCTTATCATCTACATTATCAGTTGAAGGTTCTTCTAATTTATCATCTGTAATATTATCATCATCATTATCTGTTGCAGGATTGACCACATTATCTTCTACAATTATATCATCAACTATTTCTGTAAATGGAATTACTAATCTTTCATCTGCTATATTATCATCTTCAATTTCAATTAATGGACCAACAACATTATCATCTACTACATCTATAAATGATTTATTTGTTAATGGTAATACTATTTTATCATCATTATCTGTAAATGATTCTATTACTACATCAATATTATCAGTTAATAATATTTATACAAACGGTATTGTCGATACATCTTATTTATCTATAAATGGTCCATCAACCCTTGCATCTAATACATCTATAAATAATTTATATATTGGTCAAAATACAGAAGTTTCTGGTAATACTATTTTATCATCATCATTATCAGTTAATGGTTCATCTACACTTTCATCTAATACATCAATTAATGAATTATATGTAGGGCAAAAAACAGTGTTATCTTCCACTCTTTCTATCGCTTCAAACACTGTAATAAAAGGTGAATTAGATATTTCTGATAATATTCGTGGTGGTTCAACACTTTCTATTGCCGAAACTATATTTGGCGATTCAATTATCGCTCAAAATGACATATCAATTGGTGGTAATTCTACAATTTTTAATTTATCAGTTGGTGATTCAATCATTGTAGCTTCATCAATTAGTATTCATAGTGATGCGACAATTGAATCTAGTTTATCTGTTTTTGGTCCAATTATTTCAAACAATATTAGTGTCAATAATCTTATTACTTCAAATATTTTAAGTTCTACTTTATCTATTCAATCATTTGCTACTTTATCTTCTACATTAAGTGTTAATAGTAATATTATTACACAATCATCTTTATCTGTAAATAATGCTATTAATGCTAATTTATTATCAATCGGTTCTAACTCATTTATATCTGGTAATCTATCTGTTTCTAATAATACTAAAACTAATTCATTAACTACTACGTCATTTGTCTCTATTAATGGACCATTAATTACTTCAAATTATGTTTCAATAAACGGTAATTTAACTATTGCAAATAATTTATCTGTTTTTGGTAACTCTACTATTTCATTAATATCTGTTTCTGATTTATTTACAAATTCATTATCTATCGCAGGTATTACTACTATTTCATCTGATATCAGTATAAATGGTAATACTTTATTATCCTCTAAATTATCTGTTGCATCAAATACTACTTTAGCATCAACATTATCTATTTATGATAATACTTATTTATCATCACAATTATCTATTTATGGCAATTTAACTACTGCAAATATTAAATCTCAAAATATTATTACATCATCAACTATTTCTATAGGTGATAATACAATTGTGTCAGGTTTATTAAGTGTTAATAGTTCTATTTATGCTTCAAATATTTCAGTATCTGATATAAAATCTACATCTATAATTAGTGATACATTATCTGTTTCAACCACTATTTTAAATAATACATCAATTAATCATTTAACAGTATCTAATACAACTATATCTACTGGATTATCATTATTTGGATATTATGTAGGTGATTCGACCCTATCCGTCAGTGATAATATTATTGGTAATTCAAATTTATCAATTTCAGACACTATTATCGCAACTAATTTATCTATTAATAACGCTTATATTAATAAAATAAATGCATCTAGTTTATCTATTTCAGATATAATTGTTTCATCTATTTCAATTAATAATTCTAATATTAATATTTTGGATGTATCTAGTTTGTCTGTATCAGGCTTAACTACCTTATCTACTACATCTATTAATAAATTATTTACTCCAAATATTATTGCATCATCATTATCTATTAATTCGATTATTGCATCATCTAATTTATCAATTGGTTCAAATACTTTTATTAATGGCAATCTATCTATTTTAGATACTATTATTACTAATAATTTAATTGCTTCTTCTATCTCTATTTCTGATAATTATCTTCAAACAATTAATAATAATGTTTTATCAACATCTACTGCATATATTAATAATGCTGATATAGGTTCTATAACATTAGCATCTACTATCTCTATAAACGGCACTTCAACAATTACATCTGCTATTTTATCTTCTACATTATCAGTTAATGGTTCTACCACAATAAATTCATCCTTAAGTGTTAATGGAAATGTTTTATTATCTTCGAATCTTTCAGTCGGTAATAATACTACATTATCATCTGCTACATCTATTAACGATTTATATGTTGGTAATAATGCATCTTTAAATAACCTTAATGTATCATTATTAAGTGTTAATGGTCTTACAACATTATCATCTACTACATCCATCAATCAACTATTTGTTCAAAATAATACATTATTAAATACATTAAGTGTTAATAATTCTACTATTTTATCTTCTACACTTTCTGTTGGTTCGAATACTATTGTAAAAGGCTTATTATCTATTTCTGATAATTTAGTCGCTTCATCCACATTATCAATATATGACAATGCAACATTTACATCTAATTTATCTATTGCTAATGGTATAATAGATGCTTCTTATTTATCCGTTGCTGGATTAACAACTTTATCTTTAACATCTATTAATTCTATAATTGCTAATAAAGTATCGGTATCTAATATTATTGGTAATATAATTTCAGTGAATTCATTAAATAGTTCAAATATTATTACAACATCTATTTCATTATCTAGTGCTTTCATTGATAACACATTAATTTCTTCTAATTTATCTGTTAATAATATTATTGGTTCCCATTTATCAATTGATGGTAATACTACTATTAAAGGATATTTATCAGTTAATGGTTCAGTATATTTAGATGGATTAGATTTAGCAAACTTAAAAGCCACTACATTATCTATCTCAAATAGTATAACAGATGCATCTAGTTTATCCGTCTTTGGTTCAACAACATTAGCATCTAGTATTAGTATAAATAGTAGTGCTACATTAGCATCTAGTATATCAATTAATGGACCAACCACATTATCATCTAGCATTAGTGTAAATAATAATGCTACATTCACATCTACATTAAGTATTAATGGAAATACTACAATATCATCTAGATTATCTATTGGTTCAGATGCAGTAGTAAATGGTGATTTATCTATTTTAGGAACAATAATATCAAATGATATTTCTGTTTATTCTGGATTAATTAAAAGTTTTGAAAGTGATAATATTAAAATCACTAATAGCTTATCTGTAAATGATACTATTACTGCTTTATCAATTGTTATAAATAAAAATAATTTAAACAGTGATTATAAATTAGATGTATCTGGTGGAGCTTATATTTCTGGAGACTTAAAAGTAGATGGAAACATTTTATTTGATGGTTCTCAAGTATTTATTAATACAGAAAATCTGATTGTTCAAGATAGTGTTATTTTATTATCAAAAGATAATCCTGCTGATACAGTTCCAATTGGATTTTTAGGTGAATATGTTTCTTCAGGCACAAAATATACAGGTTTATTAAGAGACCCTGATGATAAAAATTGGTGGTTAGTTCAAAATTATGATAAAGACTTAAATACATTAAGTTCATTTGTTCCTTTATTAGAAAATGATAATTCATTTAAGGCTAATTTAGTTTTAGGAAACTTAAATATTCAAAAAGGTATAGTTAATAATACTATTTCAGTTAATGGACAATCATTCTTTAATAATGATATATCTATTTCAGGTATTGTATTTAGTTCAAATAGTCTATCAATTAATAATATTGCATACTTAAAAGAAATAATTTCAGAAAGTTTATCTATTTCAAATACTATTTTTACTAATAATTTATCTATTTCAAATGCTACTATATCATCTATATTATCTGTTAATTCAAATACATATATTAATGGAACAGCTTCTATAAATTCAATTATTTCTTCATCTATTAGTGTTTCTGAAATATTATCAAGTAATATAATTGGAAATTCATTATCAATTAGTTCTAATGTTGTATTAAATTCAACATCTATTAATACACTTGATGTATCTGGACAAACTAAAACAAATAGTTTATTTGTATCTAATAATTTAATTGGTTCATCTTTATTATCTATTAATGGTTCTACTACATTATCATCTACTACTTCTATTAATCAATTATATATTGGTCAAAATACAATTATGAGTTCAAATCTAAGTATTAATGGTTTGACAACTATTACTTCTGGATTAAGTGTTAATGGTTCTACAATTATGTCGAATACATTAAGTGTAAATGGTTCTACAATCATGTCGAACACATTAAGTGTAAATGGTTCTACAATCATGTCGAACACATTAAGTGTAGGGCAACAAACTGTGTTATCTTCCACTCTTTCTATCGCTTCAAACACTACAATTTCAGGTGGATTAAGTATTTTCGATAATATTCGTGGTGGTTCAACACTTTCTA
>JACCDX011161518.1_pt1 | contig 44897 bp, 43 predicted proteins | sample 7449681 | NCBI WGS metagenome assembly JACCDX01 (sample SAMN15323450, study PRJNA562643) | freshwater metagenome | isolation source: river surface water | place: USA:Blue River Watershed | collected 2017-08-18
AAAAATTCAATTCATTGAATTTTTATCAAAACATGAACAATTTCATGTTTTTCCTTTCAAATCCGAAGCGTAAGCGCAGGTAATCCAGCAAATATCTTTAAAAATAAAGGGTTTATTTTTAAAGATACTTGGTATTTTTACTATAATTTAAAATAAATTTGGTAAAAAACCTGAAAACCCCATAGATGCCCATAGAAAATTATATCACACCGATGATGAACTCAAATTTATTCTATCCGTGCAGCATGAAAAAATTGTTTTCAAAAATTGTCAAGTCTGCCTTGATAACCATATTATTAAAATTAATCCTAAAATCTGGCAAAACCGATTATTTGGTCAGTCTATTATCATCGCCCCCATTTTTAATAGTTACTTCAATGGCTTTACTTCCTTGCATTATGAGAATACAACCATCATTCCTTCTGCAATCCTGCACAACCCTAATGCCCCCAAATTGACAGACCATAAATCTATCAACATTATCATTGATTCTTTTATCAATAATGCTGCTTAGTGGACATTTCTTTTTTGCCAATAGTGGACATTTCTTTTTTGCCTTGACAATTAATGAATTTTCCTTGACATATTATAAATTATGCTATATCGCAATGCTATCGCTGGGAATGCAGAACTTACTCAATGGGCAATATCGCCCATTGATTGTAAAATTCTCTTCTTATTTTTAATTTGAACTACCAGTAAGGACAAATAAATGACAAAAAGAGTTCAGGCTAAACACAAAATTGACCGCCGTTTGGGCGTTAATTTATGGGGTCGTCCCAAATCACCATTCAATAACCGCGAATCCGGCCCCGGGCAACATGGGGCAAATCGGGGCAAACCCTCTGATTACGGGGTGCAATTGCGCGCCAAGCAAAAATTAAAGGGTTATTATGCCAATGTATCGGAAAAGCAATTTTCGCGCTATTACAAAGAGGCAGTGCGCTTAAAGGGCGATTCCGGTGAAAATTTAATCAATATTTTGGAACACCGCTTGGATGCGATAGTCTATCGCGCCCGTTTTGCCCCCACCATTTTTGCCGCCCGCCAATTGGTGTCGCACGGCCATATTTTGGTTGATGGCAAACGCACCACCGTGTCATCTATGTTGGTGCGCAATGGTGCCGTTGTTGCATTAACCGAAAAGGCCCAAAAAATGATTCTGGTTGAGGGTTCGCTGGGCTCTAACGAACGCGAAAACCCCGATTATTTGGAAACAAATGCCAAGGAAGGCACAACCAAAATTACCCGTGATGTCAAATTGGCCGATGTGCCATACCCAGTCACCATGGAACCCCACTTGATTATTGAGTATTACAGCCGGTAATTTTGCTTATTTGTTGCAATTTATACCGATTTGTATTATTTTATAGTTATGTTTATTCCAAATTCCATACAAAATGTTATGCACATTAGGGTGCCCAACCCTATTGAAGATGGAAATTTGCGAATAAAGGCCTTTGGTTCTGATTGGGAAAATCATTTTTCTGATTATAAACAGGCTTTTTTTGTTCATCTAAAAAATACCGGTATAAATTGCACGCCAAGCATTTTTATTGATGGTGACAGGGATTTATGTAATAATTTAACCAATGAATTTATTAAATTTCAAAACCATCGTAATATTGAATGTTATTATGCAATAAACGAAAATGGCCTACCCATCATTGATAAAAGCCAAGATGATATTGAAATATACGATATAATAGTAGAAATATCGTCTGGTTTGGGCAAGTTTTTCATGTATTTTGCATTAAGTTTCAAGACAGGCATAAAACCCGAAATTACGAGTTGTAATCTTAGGGCACTAAAAAGGGTGGTAATATGAAATTTTCAACAAGACAATTTACCCATTCAACTGGTGTTGGTAAGCCAGTATTTACTGATATAACATACAGCGACAACATTTTTACAAGTAATTTGGTTGCCTTTGATTCAAATTCACACTTGCACGGACAACATTTTCATCAAATTTATGCCGGGAGCAAACAAGGTGCATTATCGCATTTAAAAAGCAATCCTGATATATATTCCAATGCTAGTCTTGATAACCCAATTGAATATGGACAAATTTTTGGTGATTCCATGGCAAAGGTTAAATTTAATAATTTCAATTTATTAAATAAAACATTTATTCATTTTATGCCGTTAATTAATAAAAATGTTAATATATTTTTTGATGCAATTACTATTGATAATTGGAATTTCAGAATAAGCAGTGGCATAATATTTTTAATGGTTTATCCTGATGAAAAAATAATAAAAATAAGGTCATTTAAGGATATTATTTTTGAAAATGATGGATATAAATTAGAAGTTTCGCGATATGGCTTGGACGATGATAAGCCAGTTTGGGACCGCGACCACACAGCAAATTCTATCATCGGGGTTGTAAATGGAATATACACAAATGATTAATTACAAAAATATTGCACCGGTTGCCAAATCTTGGCCGTTTGAGGAGGCCCGCCGTTTGGTGGAACGATACAAAAAACAACCACCCAGCAAGGGTTTTGTACTGTTTCAAACCGGTTATGGCCCATCGGGCCTGCCGCATATTGGCACCTTTGGCGAGGTCTTGCGCACAACATTGGTGCGTAGGGCATTTGAATTATTATCAGACATACCCACCAAATTATATTGTTTTTCAGATGACATGGACGGGTTGCGTAAAGTGCCCGATAATGTGCCCAACAAGGAATTATTGCGCGCCAATTTGGGCCGTCCGCTAACCCAAGTGCCCGACCCATTTGAAAAATTCAACAGCTTTGGCGAACATAATAATGCAATGTTGCGCGATTTTTTGGACAAATTTGGTTTTGAATATGAATTTAAATCCGCCACCGAGGAATATAAAAAGGGCCATTTTGACGAAACATTAAAAATATATTTGCAAAATTTTGAAAAAATACAGGATATAATGTTGCCAACTCTGGGCGAGGAACGGGCGGCTAACTATGCGGCATTTTTGCCCATTTGCCCCGAAACCGGCAAGGTTTTATATGTCAAATTATTGGAAAAGGACACCAAAAACCACACCATGACCTACCAGCGCGATGACGGACAAATTGTCACCACTTCGGTATTGGGTGGGGCCTGTAAATTGCAATGGAAGCCCGATTGGGGTATGCGTTGGCACCATTTGGAGGTTGATTATGAAATGTCGGGCAAGGATTTGATACCCACGGCCGAATTATCGGCCAAGATTGTGCGGGCCTGTGGCGGTAAAGTGCCGGAAATATTCCATTACGAATTATTTTTGGACGAAAAGGGACAAAAAATTTCAAAATCTAAGGGGAATGGCATTAGTATTGACGATTGGTTAAGCTATGCCTCTAACGAATCTTTGTCTTATTTTATGTTTCAAAAACCCAAAACCGCCAAACGGCTGTATTTTGATGTTATACCCAAAAATTTTGACGAATATTATCAACAATTGCGGGCATACCAAACACAGGAACCATTGCAACAAATTGATAACCCCATTTTCCATATTCATTACGGGGCCAAACATGCCGTTCCCAACGACAACCCGATAGTTAATTTTTCGTTATTGTTAAATTTGGTGGGGGCCGCCAATACTGAATCGGCCGATATTTTATGGGGATTTATCAGAAAATATGACCCCAATTTGAACCCAACCAATAACCCGGCTTTGGCGCAAATGGTTGGTTATGCCATAAAATATTACCATGACATGGTAAAACCCCACAAAAAATACAAAACCCCCAACGAAACCGAACGGCAATGGTTGCAAAATTTGGCCGATGGTTTGGGCAAATTAACCGCAAACGATGAAAAAACGGTGCAGGAATTTGTGTTTGAGATGGGCAAAACCACCAATTTGGAATTAAAGGATTGGTTCAAATTAATGTATGAGGTTTTGTTGGGCCAAGAAACCGGCCCCCGAATGGGCAGTTTTTTTGCGATTTTTGGTTTGACAGAATCAGTAAAATTGATTAATGAAAAACTATAATTTTTAAATACAGGACACCACCATGCACACATACCGCACCCATACTTGCAACCAATTGCGCGCCGAAAACCAAAATGATATTGTTAAATTATCAGGTTGGGTGCACCGCAAACGCGACCATGGCAATTTGTTATTCATTGACCTGCGCGACAATTATGGCATTACCCAATTGGTATGCGACACCGACAGCAAGGGTTTTGCCATGGCCGAACGGGTTTCGCTGGAATCGGTTATTACCATAGTGGGCAAGGTCAAATCACGCACGCCCGAAACCATCAACCCTGATTTACCCACCGGGCAAATTGAGGTTTTTGTGCAGGAAATACATGTTGAATCGGCCGCTGAAGCCCTGCCCCTGCCGGTGAATCAGGATGCCGGCTACCCCGAGGATATTCGCTTAACATATAGGTTTTTAGACCTACGGCGCGAGGAACTGCACCGCAATATATTATTGCGTTCGCGGGTTATTTCATCACTGCGCCGCAGAATGATAGAACAAAATTTCACCGAATTTCAAACCCCCATTTTAACCGCATCATCGCCCGAGGGCGCACGCGATTTCTTGGTGCCGGCGCGCCTGCACCCGGGTAAATTTTACGCCCTGCCACAGGCACCACAACAATTTAAGCAATTATTGATGATAGCCGGATTTGACCGCTATTTCCAAATTGCCCCCTGTTTTAGGGACGAGGATGCCCGCGCCGATAGAAGCCCCGGCGAATTTTACCAGTTAGATTTTGAAATGTCGTTCGTAACCCAAGAGGATGTATTTGCCGCCATTGAACCGGTTTTGCATGGGGTATTTACCGAATTTGCCAATGGGCGCGTGGTCAGCCCCCTGCCGTTCAAACGCATTTCTTACCATGAATCAATGCTAAAATACGGCAATGACAAGCCCGATTTGCGCAACCCATTGATAATTAACGATATTACCCCGGCCTTTGATGGTTCTGATTTCAAAATTTTTGCTAATTTAATCAAGGACGGGGCGGTGGTGCGGGCCATACCCGTGCCCAAAACGGCCGACCAACCGCGTTCATTTTACGACAAATTAAACGATTGGGCCCGCACACAGGGCCAGGGCGGGTTAGGATATATTATATTCAAGGACGGCACCGCACAGGGCCCCATTGCCAAGAATTTATCGGCCGAACGGGTGGCGATGATAAAGGACAAATGCCAATTAAGCGATGGTGATAGCGTGTTTTTTGCCTGTGGCAAACCACAGGCGGCCGCCAGCTTTGCCGGTTTGGCCCGCACCCGCATAGCACAGGAATTGCAATTAATTGACGAAAATAAATTTGAATTTTGTTGGATAATTGACTTCCCAATGTATGAATATAACGAAGAAGAGAAAAAGATAGATTTTTCGCACAACCCATTTTCTATGCCACAGGGCGGTTTAGAGGCATTAAACACCAAAAACCCGTTGGATATTTTGGCATACCAATATGATATTGTGTGCAATGGCATTGAATTATCGTCCGGGGCGATTCGTAACCATTTGCCCGAAATTATGTATCGGGCATTTGACATTGCCGGTTACAGCCAAGATGTGGTGGATAGCCGTTTTGGAGGCATGATAAAGGCTTTGAAATTTGGTGCCCCACCCCATGGTGGCAGTGCCCCCGGGGTTGACCGCATTGTTATGTTATTGGCCAACACCCCCAATATACGCGAGGTAACCGCCTTCCCCATGAACCAAAATGCCGAGGATTTGTTAATGGGTGCCCCCGCAACCGTCAGCGACAAACAATTGCGCGATGTGCATATTGCCATAAAATTACCGGTGCAGAGCAAGGGTTAGGTATTTGGTATTTTTACTATATAAAATTCGTTTTTTATAAATCATATTGATAATTTAGCGAATATGAAGTAAATTAAGATTATGGAATTAATAAAAAAGCGGTTGGCAATTGTTGGGACAGGCATTTCAGGCCTTGCGGTGGCACATTTTTGTCTTGATAAATATGATATTGATATTTATGAAAAAACAAACAATATTGGTGGCCATGCACGCACCATAACCTTAGATGATGGCCGAAAAATAGATACAGGTTTCATAGTTTTTAATAAAAAAACTTACCCATTATTATGCCAATTATTTGATGAAACAGGTATAAGATATACCCCAAGCGATATGTCGTTTGCCGTTAAAATGGGGAAATTTGAATTTGGCACTCCGTCATTCAAAAAACTTTTTTCCCAAAAGACTAACCTGTTTAATTATAAATTTTATGGTATGATTTATGATATTGTGCGTTTTTTTAACAGGGGTGAATATGACATAAAAAATAATAAAAATTTGAATATAAATATGGGTGAATATATTCATCAATTGGGATTGGGCGACTACGCCATTAACCGCTTTATTTTGCCAATGGGGGCGGCCATTTGGTCGTCAACCCCGCGGGCTATATTAAATTACCCGGCCAAGGCATATTTGGAATTTATGTATAACCATGGCCTATTAACCATTAACCAACAACCACAATGGTTTACGGTGCATAATGGTTCTGAATCTTATATTAAAATAATTACCCAGAAATTTAATGATAAAATAATGTTAGCTAATCCGGTTAAAGCCATTGAAGCACAAGAAAATAAATTAATAATAACTGATTCCCACCAGCGACAAAGAATATATGACCGAGTTGTGATAGCCACCAGCGCACCCGAAGGTTTACAATTATTGCAAAACCCAACCGCCGGCCAATTGCAAATTATGGGCAAATTTCAAACCCAAAAAAATGCAGTGATAGTGCATAATGACATATCGGTTATGCCCCGCAATAAAAATGCATGGTCTAGTTGGGTTTTTCATTCCGAGGATTCAAACCAATTGGGATTAAGCTATTGGATGAATAATTTGCAAAAACATATTGGCGGTGATGATGTCTTTGTAAGCCTGAATTATAATGGCCAAATTAAAGGTAAAATTTATGATAGACACGATTTTCATCACCCAATATATGATGCAAATTCAAACATTGGCCAAGTACTATTGCCCCAAATTCAGGGAGAAAATGGGATTTATTGGGTTGGTGCCTACCAGTTTAACGGATTTCACGAGGATGGAATGCGTAGTGCCAAACGGGTGATAGATTTATTATCATGAAAATAGTTACCATTTCTTTATACCACCAGCGGTTAATTCCATTTAGCCATTCATTTGCATACCGCATTTTTGCCCTTTATTTTAATTTGAATGAAAATCTGCCCGATAATTTAATTTTTGGGCGCAACAAATTGCGGTTAATATCATTTTATGATTCTGACCATGGTGGGCATAATGGCAGTAATTTGTTTGAATATATGGCCAATATGGCCATTGAAACTTGCGGTTTTACCCCCGACAGAATAGATATTATGGCGATGCCCCGCATTTTCAACGGGGTATTTAACCCGATTAGCTTCTTTTTTTGTTATCAGGGTTTACATGAAATGGCAATAATTGTAGAGGTGCATAATACCTTTGGCGAGCACCATTTTTATGTTATTCCTGCTCATAATGGCGTGTATAACCATAAAAAGATATTTCATGTATCGCCATTTTTACCGCGTGAGGGTTCGTATAATTTTAAAATTTTTCATGATGATAATATGTGCGAAATAAAGATTGATTATTGCAATCAACAGGGGCAAATTCAGTTAAAAACCGGTATGAATGGTCAAATGATAGATTATAATATAAAAAATTTGTTGCGCGCATGGTGGCAAAGCCCCCTGCTTTCCTTAAAGGTTTTATGGTCAATTCATTTTCAGGCCTTAATACTATATTTTGGCAAGAAGGCAAAATTTTATAAACAACCCACGGCTATCAAACCTAATGTATCTTAAATATAACCAACCCAAAGGAAACAACTATGGATATTTTGGCTAATCAATTTTACCGGCTGGCCGAAAATATAGACAATGGCCAATTGACACTAATTGATGAAAAGGGAAAAATGCGCCATTTTAACGGGCGCAATGCCGGTATTCATGCCGAGGCGCGCATAAATGATTCAAGTTTTTGGCTAGATATTACCCTGTATGGCGACCGCGGATTTGCCAATGCCTACCGCTTGGGCAAAATTGAAACCCCCGATTTGGGCAATTTGTTAGGTTTTATTTTTGCCAACCAAGAATACTTTGCGCATTTGATAAAGGGTAATTCATTGATTACCCGCATTCAGTCATTTTTACATTATTTCAAACGCAATAATTTAACCGGCAGTAAAAATAACATTGCCTTTCATTACGATTTAAGCAATCAATTTTATCAACAATGGTTGGATACCAGCATGAGTTATTCATCGGCATTATATAACAACCAAGATATTACCCTAAACCAAGCGCAAATGCAAAAATATGACAAAATAATTCGGCAATTTGCCACCAAGAGCGGTGAAATTTTAGAAATTGGCTGTGGTTGGGGTGCTATGTTAAACCGGTGCAATGAAAGTGGCGATTTCAAGCAAACTGGTTTAACTTTGTCGCAAAAACAATATGAATATATAATGCAAAACCCAATAGCCCAAAGCGAGATATTAATACAGGATTACCGCAGAACCAATGGAAAATTTGATTATATAGTATCCATTGAAATGTTTGAGGCAGTTGGTATGGATAATTGGAAAATTTACTTTGATAAAGTGAAATCATTGTTAAAAAACAAGGGGCAGGCCTTTATACAAACCATCACCATTGACCAAAATTTATTTGCAACTTACAATAAATCATCAGATTTTATTCGCCAATATATTTTCCCCGGGGGCATGTTGCCGTCCGACAACTTATTTAGGGCATTTTGTGCCAATTCAGGCCTGCGCATTATTGACCATTTTGAATTTGGGCAAGATTACGCCAAAACCTTGCGTAATTGGTGTCAAAATTTTGACTATGCGACCATAAATATTGCCAATATGGGGTTTGATGTTGGTTTTCAAAATATGTGGCGGTTATATTTGTTGGGTTGTGCGGTTGGGTTTGAAACCGGTCGTATTCAGGTCAGACAATATAGCATAACCCATTAATTTTAGGAATTAATAATGAAATACCTAACCGCCATTTTGATTATTTTAATGCCAATTTGCGCAATTTCTATGGAATTGGTGGCAACCAGTCCCTTTACATATTGGGGATTTAAAATATATCAAATTTCGCTTTATACCGAAAATGGGCATTATGAACCCGATGGTGAAATGCAATTAAAAATAGAATATGAACGTTATTTATCAGGTAAAGACATAGCCAAACATTCAATAGATGAAATGAAAAAAATTGGATTAAAGGACGAAAAGCTTGCAAAAACATGGCATGATGATATGGTAAAAATATTCCCCAATGTTAACAAGGACATAATTTTAATTGGTTTAAAAAAAACAAATGGTCAAACCATTTTTTACAAAAATGCAGTTAATGACAATAATATTTTGGGGTATGTTGATAACCCCGAATTTGGCCGTTATTTTTTTGGTATTTGGTTAAACGAAAAATCATCTAACCCAATTTTATACAAAATATTACAATCAAAGGGGATATTATGAAATTAGAACATTACAAAGATACCTTGCCAAAGTTGGATTTGCGCGATTATTTTAATGGCAATTTAACCGCCAATGGCATTATACAGGACCGGTGGGGGCACGTGCGCAACCGGTTTGCCATTGCTATGGCGGGGCAATGGCAGGGTAATAACGGCACATTGCACGAGAATTTTGCATTTGCCGATGACCAACCCCAACAACGAACATGGTCTATTACCAAAACAAGCGACAATGATTATCAGGGCACCGCCGATGATATAATAGGCACGGCCCGTGGGCGGGTTTGTGGTAATGCGGTGCAATGGGTTTACAATTGCGCCGTGGCCGTTGGCGGGCGCAAAATAATTTTTAATTTTGACGATTGGATGTGGTTGGGGTATAATGATGTAATGTATAACCGTTCTATCATGCGAAAATTTGGTATAAAATGTGCCGAAATTTCAATAACCATAACCAAAAATGCGTGAAGTTATTTGGATAATTGGTGCCAGCACTGGCATAGGAAAGCAATTGGCAATGTTATATGCGCGGGCCGGCCACCATATTATTGTATCGGCGCGCAACGGGCAATTATTACAGGAATTTCAACCCTTTGGGGCGACAATTATCCCGCTGGATGTGTTGAATTATAAGGCCATTGAGGCCGCATTTGACCAAGTTATGAATGAATTTCAAACCATTGAACGCATTGTGTATTTGCCAGCATTTTACAACCCCGATTCGTTTGATACATTAACCACACAAGTGGTAGACCAAACGATAGACACCAATATAAAGGCCCCATTATATTTTATAATTGGTGGGCGTAAATATTTTCAATCGGGGCGGGTAAAGCAACTTGCTTTAACCTCGTCATTGGTGGCCATTCAGGCATTGGTTAATGACCAACCATACAGCGCGACCAAGGCGGCATTAACCCATATTGGTATTAGCCTGTATAACGAATGGGGCGACACATTAGATATTAAAATAATTGCTCCCGGTTTTGTGGCAACCCCAATGACCGATAAAAACACCTTCAAAATGCCATTTTTATTAACAGCCGAACAGGCCGCCAAAATTATACAAACGGGCTTAACCAGCAAAAAATTACTATTAGAATTTCCATTTCCCACCCGTTTTTTGATGAAATTGGCTTCATTTTTACCACATAATTGGATAAAAAACTTGTTACATTTATTATGATTTATAACTATACTGGGAACACTAAATAAGTTTAAAATTAATGGTATTAATTTTAAAGATATTTGGTATTTTTACTATATGATAAAATTATTTATATTGCGTTAATTTAACGCCCAAATCTGCCGGCCCCATATTATTTTGGGAATATAATATATATAATATGAATGTTCAGCCCTGACGATTTTGCAGTATGCCACGCGTGCTGTTAACCGGGTCATTCAGGCGGTTTTGGCGATTAACCAAACTTTCCTTGTATAATTGAGCAGGGCTAACCTGTGCGACATAACGCGAATTTTCAACGGCACGCGCTCCAAACCCCACAAAATTATCCAAAATGGAACGGGTTTGAAAATTCTTACTGACATTATTAATTGCTTCAATGGCCATCATTTCCTCCAAGAAATTTGATGATGATATTATACTACTGATTTTGGGGCTTTGTCAAATTTATTTTTTAAATATTTTATTATTTTTTGCGGTTTATAATCAATAATTATTACCCACAATTTTGTTAAATTTATTTTGTAAATCTATGCTTAATTCATAACCTATTGGCTTAATTTCGTTGCGTATTATATTTTTTGGCGGGAACAAAATAGGGCTTTTTAAATAAGACTGGCTAACCTTGGCTTTATCAAACGGGTAATTGGTCGGCAGGCCCATTATATCAATAACCCGAATAAAGGTCAGCGAGGATAATATAAAATCAATCAATGATAAGGTTTCAAGCATGTATTTGGTATTTTTATTAACACCCATACATATATCATCGCTGTAATAGCCCTGCTTTGGATATGAAAAATGAAGATTTGTTTGGTTTTCTATAATATTGCGGCTCCGGCTGGATGTAGCCATGGAATAATCCAACTCTTTTATTACCACCAAATATTCTATGCTGAAATCGTTTAAAAATATGCGGTTATTTTTGTATGAATATTGTATTAATTCCTCGGCCTTTTTTAATTCGTTGGGGTTGGTGCTGTTAATGTCATAACCCAATGCCAACATGGCCAAACGAAACATGGTGATTCCATTATTTATCCAACCTATACGTGGTTTTTTACCATTGGGTGAAAATGGCTTGTCAAATAACATACGCCAATCATTGGGGTGGCCCTTAAATTCACTATTGGCCAAAATACCCATGTAACGCATGCAGGGCGCAACAACATATTGCCCGGCTGGGTCGGCAAATGGTTTATATGCAATATTCAAACGGGTAAAATTTTGTAAATATTTATAATTTATCGGCAATAATATATTATTATATAATAATTGATCCAACATTGAACCGGTTACAATTATCAAGTCCGGCTCTGTTTTTTTATTTATCAGCTCGCTTATAAATCTATTATCATTGCTGTATTCTTCAATATTAACACTAACCCCAAAGTCAGATTCGGTTAAGGCCGCCACCTTGCGCACGCGGTTAAAACCCGGTATAGCCACAATAAGACCTTCATTGTCCGCCTGCAACTGCCCACCGGCCAGCAAGCCACCGGCCGTTAAACCACCCATTGTCATGGCGTTTAATAATAATTCGCGTCTTTTCATTATATTACCAATTATTTAACATATATTTTTTTAAATAACCAGTTTTTTTTACGCCCGCCATGCAAATTTTTCTGGCAATTCCAAGCCGGCGGTGCTTAAAACCCTCAGGTTTGTTTGACGCACCATATCCATAATGGTTTGGGGTTTTTGATACATCATCGGCATGGGGGGCATTATTATTGCCCCATTTTCGGTTGCGGTGGCCATATTACGGCAATGTTGCAGGGTAAGTGGGGATTCGCGGGTTAATAAAATCAACTTTCTGCGTTCTTTTAACTGCACCTCGGCGGCGCGGGTTAATAAATTGCTGGTGATGGAAAGGGCAATTTCACCCAAACTTTTCATGGAACATGGGGCAACTATCATGGCATTATATATATTAGAACCCGATGCACAGGCCGCCCCCAAATCATTGACCGGAAAACATTTATCGGCCATATCGCGTATATCATCGGGCGTATATTCGGTTTCGTATTTAATGGTTAATTCACCATTTTTTGTAATAATTAAATGGGTTTCAATGCCCAACTCCACAAGGGTTTCAAGCAAGTTTATACCATAAATGGCCCCCGATGCACCAGAAATTGCGATTAAAAATTTCATTTTTCTATTCCCTTTTGTTAAAAATTATGGTATAGTTGGGTTAATTATAATATGGCAAATTTAAAGTATTCATTAATGAATATTATGACTTGCCTTTTAAGTGGGAGTAATATCAACATTCATTGGGGCTTTATGGCCTTACCATGAATGGTTTAAGAGCGAATTTAAAAATTAATTTTTTCTAAGCAGTAGAGGGCGAAAATGTGCGAAAAACCGGAGTTTATACGTAATAAATGAGGATTTTGAGCGCATTTTCAACCGATTAATGCAACGAAAAAATAATTTTGAAATCGTCTCTTCACTTTATATTAATAAAAAGGAGGATATTATGTCAAGCTTAAACTATAAACAATCCCTAATTCGTCAGAAAACAATTTTGGATCAACAAATATTTGATGAAACCCATAAATCTTACCCTGATACATTCATTTTAACCCAATTAAAGCGAGAGAAACTTGCCATTAAAGACAAAATCCAGCGGTTATAACCGCAATCGTTCCGATTCACGGCCATCACGTAATTCCAACCCCCGTAGCAGTAGTTCACGCCCACCGCGTGGCGATGGGCCCCGCCCAGAACGTTCAGACGGACCAGGGGGTGATTCAGGCGAAAGACGCAGTAGTTACCGCCAATATGTGGCCGATGTCGATGCACCCCAACGTCAACCAAGGCGTGATTATGGCGATTCACCGCGCCCGGCCCGTTCAGGTGGCGATAGGCGTGGGCCCAATGATGGGACACGCGGTAGAACTAGTGGAAGCCCCGGGGGTAGAACGGGCGGTAGAACGGGTGAAGGCCGTGGGGGCGATAGACGTTCCGGTGGCTTTGGTGGTGGCGAACGCCAACACGAGGGCAATTACGATTCACGCCCAACCCGCAGTGAACGTTATGGTGAACGCCAAAACCGCTATGAAGCTAATGACCAAGCTCATGATGATTCCGATTTTGCCAGCACCAACCGCTATAACGACCGCAGAAGTGATTCAAGAGGTGCCACCCGAAGTAATGACCGCAGAAGCGATGACAGGCGCGATAGTAGACCCCGGCGCGATTCATCACGCGGTGAATCATCACGTAGTAATTCATCACGTAGTGATTCATCACGGGGCTTTGGTTCGCGTTCCTATTCAAGGGGTGATTCTCGTTCAGATTCACGCGGTGACTCACGTTCAGATTCAAGGGGCGATTCACGTGGTCGTTCAGGCGGTTATGGCCGTTCAAGCTATACCGGACGGGCAACCCAATATAATGAAAGCCATGATAGTAGCGCGCGTCAATATGATGCCCGCCCACGCAGAGATGAGCAAGCCGGGGGGTATGAACGCACCAATGATACAGCGCGTAAACCCCGCGTGGCCAAGGCCAGCAATTTGTTTAAGGAATATGTGGAGGACACCGAAGAAAATTCAACCAACACAAACCCTAAACCCGTGCGCGAACGCAAAAAAATACCGGTGGAACGCGATAATACACCGCGCAGTGATGAGCATAATGACCGCCGCCCCCCCAAACGGGCCCGCGAACAGAACGACAACCAACCATTTTATTATGGGTGGCATGTTGTGCGGGCGATTATTATGAACAAAAACCGCCATAATATCAAAATTTTTGCCAACCAAACCAATTTGGAAAAAATGGAAAAGGATGCCGATTTTGCACCATTTTTAAACCGCATCACCGTGGTTGACCGCGAATTTTTTGCCCGTAAACTGGGCGAAAATGCCGTTCATCAGGGAATTTGTGTTTCGTGTGATTCATTGGCTGAACCATCTATTCATACTATTATCAAGGATAACCCCGATGAATTGAGAATTATTGCCCTTGACCAAGTGCAAGACCCCCATAATATTGGAGCCGTATTGCGCACTGCGGCCTTTTTTGGGGCAACCGCAGTTTTGGTGGTTGATTTTGGCACGCCCGAGGATTCGGCCATTATTGCCAAATCGGCTTCCGGTGCTGGCGAAATAATACCCATTATACGCGTGGCCAATTTACGCAATGCGTTGGAATTATTGCAAAAAAATGGGGCGTGGGTTTATGGTTTTCACCATGACGAAACAGCCAAACCCATTTCTGATGTGGTATTTGACAAAAAATCAGTCCTGTTATTCGGGGCCGAGGGGCGTGGCCTTCGCCCGCTTTCTATGGAAATTGCTGATTTTTCAGTTGCAATACCCGCCAAAAATGGCAAGTCAGATTTAAGCCAATTTGCCATAGACAGCCTGAATGTTTCCAATGCGGTTGCGGTGGCATTATTTCATGCAACCAAACCCAGTAATATATGAGCATAGCCCCACATATTAACAAGGAATTTGAACGCATTGCCATTATGGTTAATAATGGGCAATATAACGAGGCCCTGCCCGGGGCGTTGAAATTATTGCCCATATTGCCCAACCGCCACCAAATATACCAAATTTTGATAGCCATTTACCAAAGGCGCGAGGAATTTGACAAGGCCGAGGATTACGCCAAACAGGCCATAGAAAAATTCCCGAATAATCATGAAATAAATTATGGTTATGGGCTATTATTATTGCAATTGAAGCGTTATGAGGAATCGGCCGAATATTTTGCCAAAACTTGCGCATTAGACCCCAAAAATACCGAGGCCCTGCGCAAACAGGGTTTTTGCCTGTATATGGCCGACAAACATAAAGAATCTGGGCATATTTATAAAAAATATTTGCAATTACACCCCGAGGATTACAAACATTATCCTGATGCCATGCGCCCATTATTGGCCATTGGTGAAAAAAAATTGGCATTTGATTATGCCGATAAGCATTTTAAAAACAGCAAGGATAACGACACGCATGCCTGTTACCATAATATTGGTGCCTATATGATGGAATATTTTTTGTATGATGATGGGGTGGAGGCATTTCAACGCGCGATAGATTTGGAACCCCATAATGCCGAGGCTTACGCCGGTTTGGGGGCTTGCTTGCAACAATCGGGCCGGTTTGACGAGGCCCTAAATGCATATAATAAGGCATTGGAAATTAACCCTGAACAAATTAATGCCAATTGGAATATTTCGCAATTATTATTATTATTGGGCGATTTTGTGCGTGGCTGGGAACAATATGAATGGCGGTGGAAAACCGAAAAATATTCGGGTTTTACCCTGCCATGGACTATCAAGGAATGGAAGGGCGAGGCATTGGCCGAAAAGCCGATTATTGTCCATTGCGAACAGGGTTTGGGCGATATTATATTTTTTATGTCTTTTGTTGAACGGCTGGCCGGCATTGCCAAAAAGGTTTATATAACCGTTGACCCGCGTATGGAAACTTTGATGGCCCGTTCCCTGCCGGTAGAGGTTTGCGTTGGCGGGTATTTGAACGAACCCAACATCGCCATTGAAAAAAATATTCCTTATTATATTCCATTGGGTTCGGTGGCGTGGCGGATTGGCGGGTTTTTCTTTGGCCCGTTCAAATTAATGCCATGGTTGCAGGACGATGAAATACGCACCAGTGCCTATAAAAAACATTTACACGAAAAATTCCCCGGTAAAAAATTTGTGGGTTTAAGCTGGTTTACCCGCCATAACCGCCCCGAATATAACCCACGCAATATAACTTTACAACAATTAATGCCATTATTGCAAAATGACCAATGGCAATTTGTTAATTTGCAATATGGGGCCGATACCGAACCGGCCCTGCAACAATTACACAATGAAACTGGCATAGAAATTTACCAAATGCCGGGGTTGGATTGCATGAACGATATTGACGGATTGGCAAGTTTGGTCAAGGCCTGCGATAGAGTCATAACCATTGACAATACCACCGTGCATCTGGCCGGTGGGTTGGGTGTGGCAACCGATTTATTATTAACATTTGCATCCGAATGGCGTTGGGGCCGTGGCGATAACCCCAAATTTTACCCCAATTGCACCATTTATAAACAACCCAAATTGCATAATTGGGACGAACCCATTGCGCGTTTGACCAATAATTACAAAAATATTTACACTGGTATCACCGAAAGGATTTAAAAATACTACCATTAAAAACCATTTCAGCTAAAGGTTGGGGTGAAATACGCATCGTAGCCCCTTATTGATTCATGGCCAACCGCTATTTCACCATGACCACTTGTGCATGGCTTTGCCCCCAAAAATTGGAAGTGTAATGAAAAACAAGCAGAACTTTTTCTTTGATTTGCCCCAATAAAATATTACGCAAATCGGGGCTTGTTTTTATCTGTTTTCATAAATGAAAACGGCATTAAAAAGCCCTTTAAACATTAGAATCCGGAAATGATGCCTTTTGTTTGCGCACAAATTCGCATAAAGCCTCGTCAATGGCGGGGTCAAAGGCAGGCGGGGTATATTGGGCCAATAATTTTTTGTAATATTCATTGGCACGGGTCATCATATCCTTTTCGCCCTCGGCCAGCCATTGTTCAAAGCTGTTATTATCGGCCAATGGGGAACGATAAAATGCCGATTCAAAATTGCGTTGTGTATGCCCACACCCAAGGAAATGCCCGCCCGGGCCCACCTCGTTAATTGCATCCATTGCCTGTTGTTCCTCATCTGGCGTAATGCCGGTTAAAAACCGCCCCATCATCATCGCTTGGTCGGCATCCATTACAAATTTTTCATATGAAAAACTTAATCCGCCCTCTAACCAGCCGGCAGTATGCAACATAAAATTCACCCCGGCCAAAGCGGCGGCCTGCAATGTATTGGCGGCCTCGTAAGCGGCCTGTGCATCAGGCACCTTGGAGGCATTCAACCCGCCACCCGAACGAAACGGCACACCCAAACGGCGGGCCAATTGGGCCGCCCCAAATAATACCATTGATGGTTCGGGCCCACCAAAAGTGGGTGCCCCTGATTGCATGGAAATGGAACTGGAAAAAGTGCCAAACACCACCGGTGAACCCGGGCGCAATAATTGCGAAAATGCCAAACCAGTTATCGCCTCGGCATATAATTGGGTTAGGGTGCCTATCACCGAAACTGGGCTCATCGCCCCCGATAAAATAAATGGCGAAATAACCGAACCTTGGTTATTGCGGGCATAAACCTTTAAGGCGGCCAACATGGTGCCGTCATACACCAATGGCGAATTGGTGTTGATTAAATTAATTACCACGCAATTATTATCAACAAATTCCTCGCCAAAGACTATTTTGCACATATCCACCGTGTCCTGTGCACGTGAACCGGCAGTAACCGAACCCATGAACGGCTTGTCGCTATATTTAATATGCGAATATACCATGTCGTAATGCCGTTTATTCACCGGTAAATCAACCGGTTCGCACACCGTGCCACCCGAATGGTGAATGCCGGGAGACATATAGGTTAATTTTACAATTTTTTCAAAATCGGCAATGGTGCCATAACGCCGGCCACCGTCCATATCACGCACAAATGGCGAACCATAATTGGGGGCCAAAACCATATTTTTACCACCAATAACCACCGATTTTTGGGGGTTACGCGCATGTTGTATAAATTCGCGCTTGCATGTTTTTTTAATTATCGCCTGTAAAAAGCCCGGGTCAAAACGCACGCGTTCGCCCTGCACCGTGGCCCCGGCCTTGCGCCATATTTCTAACGATTCCGGGTCATCACGAAAATCAATACCAATTTCCTTTAATATGGTGTCGGCATTGCGTTCAATTAACGACAAAACTTCGTCAGAAAATGGGTCGTAAGTGGGTAATGTGCGGGTTATATATGCCGGCACGGCCCCACTGGCTTCGCGGGTCACTCTACGGCTTTCACGGCCACGGCGTTCAGACATTATTTTCTCCATTTTTATATTGTAATTACATTCTATAATATCTAAGCAGTGATTTATTTATATAAATTTTACGACATATATCGTAAAAAAACGACAAAATTAGCTATTATTTCTTAATCGTTCTGCGGCCTTTTCATTGCCAAATTTGGCTGCCTTTTTGTAATAATCGTTGGCGACAGAAATATTTTTGGGTTTATATTCCCCGCGTTCATACAAATATCCCATCTGGTAAAGGGAATCTGGGTTGCCCAAACGTGCGGCCATTTCCCATAAATTAATGGCCTTGGCAATTTCGGGTTTACCCAATTCGCCCTTGAAATAAACCATGGCTAACGAATTTAGTGCATCAATATTGCCATAGCTGGCCAATTGTTCCAAAATTTTGGCGGCCCGTTCCACGTTTTTGGCCGTATTTTGGCCCGATGCCATGGCGTTGGCCAACATTAATTGGGCATCTTGGTGGTTGCTATTGGCGGCCTTTCTTAAATATTTCATGCCCAATTCTTTATCGCCATTCGGTAAAATATTTAATTGCACATTGGCAAAATAAAATTGGGCCTCCACCACACCGGCGGCTGATGCTTGTTCTAAATATTTTAATCCTTTTAATTTATCCTCGGGCCCGTTGGGTTGTTCCCAATTAACCAAACCCAAATAAAATATTGCTTTTGTATCACCATTATCCATAGCCTTTTGAAAATATTCGCGTGATTTTTCAATTTTGATGGGGTAATTGTCCAAACCTAATTGGCGCAGGGCCAATTGGTTACCCAACGAAGCCGCCCGTTCAATGAATAATTTTGATTTTTTATCGTCCAACGGCAAAATTTCACCTTGTTTATATAATACGCCCAAATAATATAACGCGTGCGACAGCGGGGCATTGGCGGCCTTGTGCAATAAATTTAATGCTTCCTTTTTCTTTTCGGCCATATCAAATTGGTTAATATCGGGCAGGTCAAAGGTTAATTGTGCATATTTATAGGCGCAATCTGAATTATCCATTAGGGCGCACGTATAAAAATATTTGCGCGATGATTCTAAATTGCGCGGGGCAAATTCGTCACTTTGCGACATTATGCCCAAAAAATAAATGGCCCGTGATTCATTTTTTTTGCTGGCAATGGAAAATAATTTATTTGCCCGTTCCAAATTACGTTGCAATAATTCGCCACTATAATACAATTCCCCCAACATGGTCATGGCCTTAACATGCCCCTGTGCGACCGATTTTTGCAAATATTCCAACCCCCTTTTTATTGATTGTTCATCGTCAGATTTAATATAACTCTGGGCCAGTTCAAATTGGGCATTGGCATTACCGGCATCAGCCGCCTTTTTCCATAATTCCATGGTTTTGGCTATATCCTTTTCTATCAAATCACCACTTTCTATCATTTTATTCTTATTATAAACCAATAATGGGTCTATATTATCGCCCTCGGCATATAAACGGCCCAACAAAAAATTGGCCTCGGACGAACCGGTGGGGCTTGCGCTGGCCTTTTGCAGGTATGTCATGGCCAAACGGCTGTTGCGTGGCACTTGCTTGCCATCTATATATGCCTTGCCCAAAAACAACATGGCATCCACATTGCCCAAATCCGAAGCCTTTTGGTAAAAATGTATAGCCTTGGGTACATCCTGTTTTAGGCCAAAACCATTAATATACATTTCGGCCAAAATATTATATGCGACATGGTTATTAAATTTATCTATTTTTTTAATTAAATCCAATGTTACATCGTATTTTTTGGCCCGGAAGTTTTTTACAATAAAATATTCCAATGCATCTGGTATTAATTTTTGGGCCGCCACTATGTAAAATCTTTCACCCAATTCTATATTAATCGGTATTTTTTCATTGCCATCTATGTATAATTTGCCCAATTCATTGCAGGCCAAAACATGGCCCTTGGTGGCGGCGCGGGTTAAATATTTTACGGCCTCGTTATACTGTATTTGGCCGTTTTCGGGGGTTATTAATTTAAAATGGCCGTATAAATAATTGCCATCGGCATGGTCGGGGTGTTTGGTTAATAATGCGTTTAGTGACTTAAATGCCAATGCCGGGTCGCGGGTGGTGCCATAACCAAAATAATAATGTTTGGCCAAATAATAATTTACCTCGGGTATATCATATTGGGCCAATAATAAGAATGACCGAAATGAACGATTATAATCATTTTGCACGCCCTCGCCATTAAAATACATACGGCCCAAAAAGAAATGGCCCATATTGGCACCATAATTGATGGCATTTTGGTATAATTCGGATGCCAATTGGGTGTCACGGAAACCTCCCATTTCATATTGCACCACATAACCCAATAATAAATAGGCTAAACCCTTGTCTTTATCAATTAATTCGGGTTGTTGGCTGTATTTTTTGAAATTGGTTTTTATTATTTCTATTTTTTCCATGGCCGGTTTGTCAAATAACTCCAAAAATGTTCTGTCGTCTAATTCATCGGCCACCGCCAAGGGCAAGTGGGTAATCCACAATATACAAAATGCAACAATATATAACCCCATGCGCATTAGTTATAATCTCCTCGTTATATAATTAAATTGAAAAATATATTATATATTCACTTTACATATTATTATTTTATTGAATCATTGTCAAATTATAAAAATGAATAAAATTTTATTTAGAATCAATGATTCAATATTGAATAATTGATTGCATTGCGGTTTTTGGGTATGGAATCTATATATTTTAATTGGGCAACTTACCCCAACCTTTGCATTAACCAATGGTGGAACGATTGGGTGGATGCATCCATGAGAGGGGTTAATATGCCCCCATCAAAAAATGGGCTGGAACGGCCATTTTGCATCGATTCCACCATATCTATATCCTCCTCAAACACCTGTTTCCACAGGGCCAAATTTTGTTCGCGCTTGGTGCGAAAATCATCGCCCACTGCATTTTGGGTAAAATAATAAATTTGTAATTCCTCCCTGCTTTGGTTATGGGCCAATGGGGTAATTATAATCGCAAAGGCATGGTCGCGGTGCACCCCCAACAAAACATTGGGGAAAAACGAAATATATTCAGCACCGCGGGTAAAAAACGGGTTTTTAAAATTATCAAGGGACGGGAAGCTGGCCCCACCCGGGGCATAATGGTGCGAGATTTGCCCCGAACCCAGCCCGGCGATAATCAAATTTTCATGGTCAATTAATTTGGAATAGCTATTTAAAGCTGGGTGAATGATGGGCAGGTGGTATGCCTCGCAATAATTTTCAACCACAAACTTCCAATTTGTTTGCAAATTGAGGGTCAATTGCGAATCTTGGGGGGCATAATAAAATGGAATATCCTGAAAATCATTCCAACGTTGCATTAACCGGCCGGCATAATCGGCAAATTCGGGGGCATTACCATCGGGGTTAATAAATATAACCCCAAACCATTGAACATGGCGAATTTTGTTTAATTTTATATTATTAATATCAAAACCGGCCAATTCGTGGCAATTTTCACCGCCAATATGCGGGGTTTTGCGCAAATTGCCCTGCAAATCATAACTCCACGCATGGTAAGGGCAGGTAATTAAACCCCCGCGTTGCGGTTTTATCAATAATTCCACCCCGCGGTGCCGGCAAACATTGGCATATATATGCACTGCCCCGGCCGAATCACGCACCACCAAATAAGGTTGCCCCATAAATTTTACCGGCACGGCCGTATTATTTTCCCCCACCACCGATTGAAAACACAGCGCAAACCAACCGCAATGAAAAATCCGTTGGTAATCAATTTCTAACGATTGCGGGTTGTTGTAAAATTGGTTAGGGGTGGTTTGCATTATTAATCCTTGTATAAAGTTTGTTTCAATAAGTTTTTTCTTCACACTAATCGGTTAAAAATGCCCTCAAAATGCTCAAATACTTCAAGTATTATCCGCTTTTTCGGGCATTTTTGCCCTCTATTGTTTTGAAAAATTCTTATTGAAACAAACTTTATTTGCAATTTACCAATATATAATTCATAATTCAATGGTAAAATACCCAAAAACCCTTTAATATTTCTTAATATATAAATACTACAAATATTGCTGATAATATATTATAAGGGTATTATGTATAATCAAGCATTATTATCAAATGACGGCCAAATCCCCAATATTCATGGGTTGTTTGGCATTGCACAATATTTGGATAAAGATAGTATGGCAAATAAACAATTTACCATTGGCCGGCCGGTTAAGGTTGCTGGTGTGGCCCTGCATGATGGGCAAAATTCGGTGGTGGAAATATTGCCGGCCGGTTTGGGGCATGGGGTGCAATTTTTGGTTAATGGGCAAAGTATTTCGGCACAATTTGATAATGTGGTGCAATCGCCATTATGCACCATGTTAAAAAATGCCAATAATATGGCGGTTTCTACGGTGGAACATTTATTGTCGGCCCTGTATGGTTTGAATATTGACAATGTTTTAATCCGCACCGATAATGGCGAATTACCCATTTTGGACGGGTCAGCCTTGGATTGGGTAAAATATATTTCGGCCGCTGGTTTTGTTGAACAACAGGGCCCCCGCCAATATTTGCAAATTAATAAAATGGTGCGGGTTGACAATGGTGATTCCTTTGTGGAAATACACCCATATAATGGTTTCAAGATGGATTATACCATTGAATATAAAAACCCGCATATTGGCCGGCAACAATTGGTGTTGGAGGTAACCCCCCAATCGTTTCAAACCGAATTAATGCGCGCCCGCACCTTTTGTTTATTGGCCGAGGTTGAATATATGCGTGCCAATAACAAGGCCAAGGGTGGCGATTTATCCAATGCGATAGTATATGACGATAATGGGGTTATGAACCCCGAGGGCTTGCGTTACCCTGATGAATGCGTGCGCCATAAAATGTTGGATGCCGTGGGCGATTTGGCTTTGGCCGGTTATATGATATTGGGCCATTATATTGGTTTTAAATCAGGTCATGCATTAAATAATAATTTGCTACGCGCCATATTTGCCAACCGGTCAAATTATGAACTGGTTACTTGGCCATAATTGCAACATTATATTGTAAACCCTGTGTGGTATAAAAATGGTTGAAAAAATAAATCAATTGCATATTGGTGATGGCGGTGGGCATATTCGCATTGATTATGCCGGCCATGGCACGGCCCGCTTTCATGCGCTGTGGTTGCTGGATAACGCGCTTGACGAAACCACCCGCCACCCCAAAAACCACCAAAGGTTAATCACCATTTTGGATTTACCGGCCAAACCCATCATTACCAATGCCGAATGGGTGGGCGATAATATTACCATAACATTTGACCACAAAACCACAAAAACATATCCGGTGCAATATTTATGGCAACACCGCTATGACAAGGCCGGTGATGATAAACCATTTAAAACCCCAACCCATACCATTTTATGGGACAAAACCGCCCAGAATATTATATCCACCATTGAATATGGTGATGCATTGCATGACGAATATAAATTATATATTTGGTTGCATAATTTGTATCAATATGGTTTTGCGGTTATGAATGGCGTGCCGTGCGAATCGGGTCAATTAATAAAGGTGGCCGAAATTTTTACATTTGTGCGCCATACAAATTATGGCCAATGGTTTGATGTGCGGGCCGATGTAAACCCCACCAATTTGGCCTATACCAATTTGGGGTTGCAGGCCCATACCGATAACCCTTACCGCCATCCGGTGCCGACCATGCAAATTTTAATGGCTTTGCAAAATAATGTCGCCGGGGGTGAATCTATTGTGATAGATGGGTTTAAGATAGCCGAGCAAATATACCAAAACAACCCCGAATATTATGCATTATTAAGCGATTATTTGGCATTTTTTGATTACCATGGCGATGCGAAAACCCGCCTGAATGCCCGCGTGCCAATTTTAGAGAAAAATTTGTTGGGCGAATTGGTGGCGGTGCGTTTTAATAACCGCTCGGCCGCCCCGTTCAGCGATATACCATTTGATAAAATGGATGCTTATTATAATGCCTACCGCACCTTTGCCCAATATATCGAGGACGAACAATTTATGATAAAGTTCAAATTAGAGGCCGGCCAATTATTTATAGTGGATAACACCCGGGTTCTGCACGCCCGCACGGCATTTCATGGGCATGGGGTGCGCCATTTGCAGGGTTGTTACCCCGATAAAGACGGGTTTGTGTCAACATATAATTATTTGCGTGAAAAATATGGCAATCACCCGCGCTGAGTTTATACCATTTTTGGAAAATATATTCCAAACACAGGGGCGGGCCGAATATTTGGGCGAACCGGTCAGCATGGCCCAACATTTTTGTCAGGCCGCCCATAATGCCACGATTCACCACGGCACCCCAAGCGAAATTGCCGCGGCATTATTGCACGATATTGGCCATTTTTATGGTGAATTTGGCACATACCACCCCACCGACACCAGCGATAAATTTCACGAAAAAACCGGTCAGGAATTATTGAATAAATATTTCCCGCGTGAAATTGGCGAAATGGTTGGCCTGCATGTTATGGCCAAGCGGTATTTATGCGCGGTTTCACCCGAATATTACCATAATCTTTCACCTGCATCGCGCCATACTTTGGCATTACAGGGCGGGCCATGTAATGCAGGCGAAATAAAACAATTTGAACAATATAAAACCCATAAATCGGCCGTAAAAATACGCATCTGGGACGATAAGGCCAAGGACCCCAACGCCATTACCCCTGAATTTGCCCATTATATACCATTATTACAGGGGTTGTTGTTGTAATTGCCTCAATTTTTTATTTGATAGCAATTGTTTCATTATAAAAATCTCTTGCCCATTGGTGGTTTTCCTCGCCCACATAAATACTTTCAATTAATTTGATTTTGTTGTTTAGGCGCGGGTAAATATAGGGGTTGTTTAAATATGCTGAATCCATTAACGATTTATATTTATTATTTTGGGTAGCCAAAAATGTAAATTCCAATAATTGTTTATGCACAACATTGTTAAAAATTACATTTAATACAAATTCCGCATCGCCGGCACTGGGTGATTTTCTGGGTATAGCGGCCGAAATTTCATTAATAATCACATTATCGTTGCAATATATGGCCTTGATGGGGGATATATAATTATTTAAAATGTCGTAAATTTCCGAACCATATATTATGGTGGCATCAATTTGGTTATTATCAAAAAACTTGTTGGGTTCGTCAGACATAACCCATTTATTTTTGTTGGTTAATATGAATTTTTTTAATAAATCGCGGTATAATATTTTGGGTGCATAACCAAACCCCAAGGCCAATGAAATATTAGAAATAACATCAAACGAATAACCTGTCCAAACCCCAAATCTTAAATTATCTCTACCCTCGTATAAATCGGCCATATTGGGTTGGTAATTGGGCGGGGCTTTATTAGAGATAATGGCCAGCAATGAACGGGTTACGCCAAAGGGGACCATTGTATTCCATTCCTCGGCCGTGCCCCGACCAACCAATGAATAATCGGGGCGGGTGTAATTGCGAATATTTTCAAAATTTAAATATTTAAGGCATTTTTTATAATGAAGCCGTTGCAAAATACGGGTGGGAGCCACCAAAATATCGCAAAAATTTTCCTCGGCAATTATGCTATCCATCAATTTGTCGTGGTTTGAATAAGATTTTAATTCAATTTTACCAACATCATTATTTAATAATAATTGCTTTAATTCATTATCGCCATTAAATGTGGGTATGGCCACACGCACGTAGCTGTTTTTGGTTGTTTTTGCCCGCACAATATTGGGTGCCCCCAGCATTGGGATTAAGGGTAGCATCATATTAGTCATTATTTGACGGCGGTTTAATTGATTCATGCATAAAATTATAATTTTATTTTATGCGCCATGTCAACCAATAATTCATAAACAAGCCAAAATTAATAATTGAATTACAAAATATATGTTTAAAAAAACATATATTTTTTATTCCATAACCCAATTATAAATTGCAAAAATGCCGAAAATTATGGTTGTTAATTTTTGCCATGTAACAATTTTTGTTCAATTTTATGCAATAATTCCATACATTGTAATATTTGCCCAACCGAACCATTGGGTTCACGCCCATCATTAATGGCGTTTTTAAATTCCAATGCATCAATATTACGTTTGGTGTCGTCAAAATTAAAGCCAGTAACGGGGTTAATGCATGGTGCCGGTTTGCATGACCAATACCGCCCATGCCTCCGCCATTGGAGAAGATTTGCTGGGCAACCCACAAAAATTGCGCAATTATTTTTATTTTCATATTGGGTGGTATATTGGTGGGCAATAATGCCATTCATAATATTCAATTTGCCAATGGTGTTTTGGGCGGTAAATCACGCGTATTGGGGGCGGCATGTATGCAAATGATTCAAAAATTTGGGTGAACCGGTTTTTTGTTATTTATGGTGCCGTTGAGGTGACTCGAACACCCGACCCACGCATTACGAATGCGTTGCTCTACCGGCTGAGCTACAACGGCATATTTCGGGTTTTATCAAGTTTTTTTGGTAATTCAAGCAAATAATCTAATGACATGCAATTTACCTTTGCCCGCAAATGTCATCGGCCGGTATTATGCATGAATATTCAAAGATTTTTATTGTTGTTGCAAATAACTTAATAATTTTTTGCCAAATGGCGAATCGGAATCCACCTTATGTTTAAATTCGGCATGGTTATTAATTAAGTTTAAATCAACCAAATTTTGCACAAATGCACGAATATCGTTATCGGTAATGGCCAAATTCAATTTTAAAATATCAAAAATGGTCGGTTTGCCTGATTGCAATTCGGCCGTGCCGTAACGAATATCCAACCGCGATTGCAGTGTAAACCAAATTTTCATTTTGCCACCGCCAAAATATTGGGCCTCGGCAAATTTTACGGCTTCATTCCCCTGCTTCATTTGCACCACTTTTTTATCGTCCTCGGTCAAGGCATCGCGCATTACAAATTTATGGGTATTGTTAAACAAAATTTCCAAAAAAGTTTTACAGGCCTTAATATCGGTTTCGCCCAATTTTATCATTTCGCCCTTCATATTTTTGACCATTTTTATGCCCACATTTTCAATAAAGTGAATCATTGCATCAAAATCGGCCGGAGGGGTGGTAAATTCCTCCTTGGTTTTGGCCTTGGGGTCAACCACTTCATATTTGAAATTATAATCGGCAATATCGTAAATAACATTGGCAAAATGGCCGTTATATATATCCTTTTCAATAGATTCATCGGTAATTGGGGCCCCAACACTGCGCGGTTGAATGGCCTTTTGGCGTTCCAACTGGTTTTGTGCCTTTATCATGGCGCGCATGTCAACCTTATCGGGGTTGTCATTACCGGCCTTGCTCTTTTTGTTTTTATCGTCTTTATCACCAAATAATCCGAAAAACATAATAACCTCTTAAATTGTTAGACTAATATTTTGAATATATTTTCCTTATTTGTCAATAAAATTTTATCTATTGAGGCATTTTTTTAAAAACTTGCTTTTTAGGGAATAAATTTGTATAATATACTGGGAATACTAAATAGGTTTAAAAATAATACCATTACAAACCAATTCAGGTAAAAGGGGGGTGAAAATTAGCTCTGTGCACTGCACAACCGCATTTTCACCCCCCTTGTAATCCCCCTACTTACTCAAAATCCATCAAATATCTTTAATATTAATGGTATTAATTTTAAAGATATTTGGTATTTTGAGTATAAATTAAGTTTAAAAGTGATAAAAATGAATAAAGAGCAAACAGAAATATACCAACAAATTCGTAACCTTCGCCAAGAGCACCAAGAATTGGACGATAAAATACACCACCTAACCACCGAACGCACGGTGGAATTATTGCTGGTCAGCAATTTGAAAAAACAAAAATTGCAAATTAAGGAAAAAATTACACAATTACAGGCGCAATTGCCCAACGATATTGCATAACATGAATTATATAGATTTGCATCAATTTGGCGGGGTGGAAAATTTGGTTTATAAAACCAATGGGGTTAAACCCACACCCGGCCCCAACCAAATTGTTATTGGGGTTAAATTTGCCGGGGTAAACCGCCCCGATATTTTGCAACGCAAGGGCCTGTATCAACCACCGGCTGGGGCTTCACCCATTTTGGGGTTAGAGGTCAGCGGCGAGGTGGTGGCAATAGGCCCCGAAGTTAGCGCATTTGCACTGGGTGATAGGGTTATGGCATTATTGGCCGGTGGTGGTTATGCCCAATATGCCATTGCCGATGCGGGTTTATGCCATAAAATACCCGAAAAATTTGACTATTTATGGGGGGCCGGCCTGTGCGAAACTTTATATACGTGCTTTGCCAATTTCAGGTTTGACCGCGATTATCAATTTGCCGGTAAACGGGTTTTAATTCATGGTGGGGCCAGTGGTATTGGCACAACCGCCATTCAATTATGCCGGGCCATGGGGGCCGAGGTGGCGATTACAGCCGGACAAAATGAAAAATGCCATTTATGCACCAAATTGGGGGCCAATTTGGCGATTAATTACCAAAAACAACATTATGCCGAAGTTATAAAAGAAAAATGGGGCGGGATAGATTTTTCATTAAATATTGTTGGTGGGGCAACCATTCACCATGATTTGCAATTGTTAAACCCCAATGGTGTATTGGTATTTTTGTCATTTTTGGCAGGTGCCCAACAGGAAGTGGATTTTAGCCCCATTTTGCGCAAAAAATTGACCATATCCGGTTCCACCCTGCGCCCGCGCCCTTTGGCCGAGAAAACCGCTTTAATTGCCCAATGTTGGGCCGAATGTGGCGAATATTTACAAAATGGCCAAATAAAACCCATTTTGGACCGCGTATTCCGTTTGGCGGATGCCGGTAAAGCCCACCAATATATGGAGGAAAACCAAACCAAGGGCAAGGTATTATTGCAAGTATGATTTTATACCGATTATTACGATTAATGATTTTTATCCGTTGCAGACTGCCCAGTGACGACCCCAAAACATACCAAAAATTGCGCGATATTTTATTTGCCGGTGGGGTAATATTTATAAAATTGGGCCAGGCCCTGTCGGTGCGGGCCGATTTGGTGGGCGACCAATGCGCCAATGCCCTGCGCGATTTTCAGGATAAATTGCCTCCATTTGCCTTTGACAGGGTTAAGGAAATTATAGAAAATTCCATTCCGGCCGGAGGCAGGGGGTTAATACAGCATATAGAACCACAGGCGGTGGCGGCGGCATCTATTGCCCAAGTGCATAAAGCCACCTTGACCGATGGGCGGGTGGTGGCATTAAAAATATTACGCCCAAATATAGCCCAAAAATTTGATGGTGATTTAAAAACATTGTTATTTTGCGCGCAAATGTTAGAAAAATTCTCGGCCGAGGCCAGACGGCTAAAATTAAGCGATACATTGGATTACATGCAAAAAATACATGCCAAGGAATGCGATTTGCGATATGAGGCGGCAGCGGCCGAAGAATTGGCCCAAAATTTTAAGGATTCGGCCGATATTTTTTATGTGCCGGCGGTGGAATGGCGGTTGACTTCGCGCAATGTGGCTTGTTTTGAATGGGTTGATGGGGTGCGTTTTGACAATAAATTGGCCATTGAAAAAATGGGACTTAACCCGCAAACCATAGTGGGTAATGCCGCGCGTATATTCTTTTTACAGGTTTACCGCGATGGGTTTTTCCATGGCGATTTGCACCCGGGCAATGTATTTGTGCGCCCCGATGGGGTGATAGTGCCGGTCGATTTTGGCATAATGGGGCGTATTTCGCGCCAAAAGCAATTATTTTTGGCCGATTGGTTATTGGGCCTGTTGGCGCGTGATTACCATAAAATTGCCCAAATTCATTTGCAATATAATATTATACCGGCCAATACCAATTTGGGCGATTTTTCCTTGGCCATGCGGGCGATTGGCGAGAAATACCTTACCCGCCCATGGGTAGAGATTTCGGTTGGGGCATTATTGGCCGAAATGTTTGAAATGACGCGCGAATTTGGCATGACCACGCAAATTGACCTGTTATTATACCAAAAGGGCGTTTTAATGGCCGAGGGGTTGGGCCGTGGTTTAGACCCATCAGTCAATATGTGGCAATTATCGCAACCATTAATTGCCGAATGGATGCGCCAAAACCGCTCCGCCCCCGCCAAAATAAAGGAATTTATGTATAATTTGTGGCAATTTATACAAAATTATACCCAAAATTCATAATTTTATTAGAATTTATTTCCATAAATTTTTGCTTGCACAAATTATTAAAAAGGCTTATATTTAGTCCAACCATGGCCGTTATGTGACCGCCACACGCCTATAATTGGGCCCTTTCGGGCGGGGCAAATGTTTTTAGTGTCTTTTTTTATCCTCTTGTGATTTTAATAATTTATTGGCATAATTACCCAGCAGGGCATATCCCCATGAAACGGCCACAATAATCACAATTGCCCAACCAAAATCGCTCATTTCAATCTCCTGAAATACTTACCTATCATAATACTGCTTATTATGCCAAAAATCAACAAATATAAATCATGTTCGGATTTAAAATTAAAATAACCCATAATATTTGAAATTAATGTTATTATTGAAACCACGGCCAAGCCGTCCGAAATACGGGCAAAACCCTCGGCCTGTGCGGGGTTATACGAAAATATTTTTAAAACTATATTTGGAACCATAATTTTAATTTTTAAAATTATATGCCCGCCATGTCAAGCATTTTGTATTTTTTTCCATTGGTCAAAATTTTTTAACATTTTGAAATCACCTTATTATGGGTTGTGGTTTATTATGGCTATCTCGCTGGGGGTTAGGTTGTATTGTGCTTACAGGTTGCATTTGTAAACCACCCCGTCAGGCTTCGTATAGTGCATGGCTTCGCCCTTTCAAATGAAAAACATGCCATTGGGCATGTTTTTATCCGTTTTCTTGCGAAAACGGCATTTGAAAGCCTCGTAGAGGGGAACAAGCCCATTTTTAAATAGATATGAAGTGCATACAGGGTTAAATTTATAATATTGATTGTAAGCACAATATTGCATTGCAAGTTGCTATCTTTCCCCTATAAGAGGCTTTCAATTGCCAATTTCATTTATGAAATTGGATAAAAACAAGCCCCGATTTTTCGTAATATTTTATTGGGGCAAATCAATGAATAATTGTTCTGCTTGTTTTTTATTGCACTTCACATTTTTTGGGGCGAAGCCATGCACAATACAACAAATGTTGCATTAGCAGAGCGTTTTTCACCCCCCTTTTCCTTAAATTGGTTTTTATTGGTAGCATTTATAAATTCTTTCGGTGATACCAGTATAGAGTATTATTTTTAAACCCATTTAGTGATACCAGTATACAAGAATAATAATTTATTGGATTTAAAAAACCAACGGGCTTAAAATGATAATTTTAAGCCCGTTAGCGGATATTTTTAAAGCCAATATTACATTAGTCTTTTTGGGTCTTGGTAACCACCAACTGCAATTCGGCAACCACATCGGCATGAAAACGCACCTTAATGGAATATTCGCCCAATTGTTTAATCGGTTGTGGTAACAAAATATTGCTGGCCAATATTTTATGCCCTTGTTCATCGGCCGCATTTTTAATGTCGCGAGCGGTGACCGAACCAAACAAAGCACCGGCCTCGGATGCTGCGCGAATCATGGTGATTTTCACTGCATTTAAATTATCGGCCATTTGTTGGGCGTGGGCGCGTCTTTCATCGTCCTGCTTGGCCAAAATGGCCCGTTGTTTTTCCAATTGGGCAATATTATCGGCCGAGGCGCGCAACGCCTTTTTCTTTGGCAATAAGAAATTGCGGGCAAAGCCGGGTTTTACCCGCACCACATCGCCCAATTTGCCCAAATTTTCAATTCGTTCTAACAAAATTACTTGCATCATATTCTCCTTTAATAAAATTAGTGGCTGATGTAAGGCAAAAGAGCCAAAAAGCGGGCACGTTTGATGGCGGTTGATAATTCGCGTTGTTTTTTAACCGAAACATTGGAAATGCGCGATGGCACAATTTTACCGGATTCAGTTAAATAGCGGTTTAACATGCGAATGTCTTTGTAATCTATCTGGGGGGCCCCAGCAACAGAAAACGGGCAGGATTTTTGAAAAGCCTTTTTGGAATTGGGTTTTTTATCAAACATTTTATTCTCCATATTCTTCGGTTTGGGCGCGTTTATCGTCCTTGCGGTTCATAATGACCGAAGGTTCGGTTGGTAATTCCTCGGTTTTAACAATTAAAACCCGAATCACATCCTCGTTAATGCGTAATTGACGTTCCAATTCCTGTGGCAATTGGGCCGGGGCCGTAAAATTGATACAAAAATAATGGGCCTTGCGGTTATTGTCAATGCGGTAAGCCAGATTGCGCAAACCCCAATTTTCATTGCGGGCAATTTTGCCCTTGGCTTGCTCTATTTGGGCAATCATTTTATCGGCTATCGCCTGTGCCTGAGTGGCGGTGGCATCTTGGCGAACCATGATGACCATTTCATAATTATTCATATTATTCTCCTTTTGGTTATAGACAGAGCATCTCTAAGAATGCCCAAGGTAAGGCCACTTATAGCTTAAAAATTAATAAATGCAAGTTTTTTTATTCAAACCGGTTAAAAACTTAGGCGGCATTAAAGACAATATCAAAAATTGGCAAAAATGCGTTCATGGCCGGGCAACCATACAATAGAGCAATATCGTTTATATTAAATACCGGTGTCTCCTTGATATTATGCATCTGGACAAAGCGGTGGTTCATGGTGACCAATGACGACCATTGGCTGAATGGTTGAAAAATATCCACAACCGCCAATTTATTACGGGTGCAAAATTGGTTCATAATGGTTTGGCAGGTGGCGGCATTGCCAATATCTTGCCCCCGGCAAAAAAAGGCATCCATTAATATTTCGGCCATTTCCATGGCAAAAAACCCATTATTATCCATGGTTTCGGCCCATTTTATCATTGAAAATGCCAAAATAATATTGGGTTGCCGTTCAATGGCATCAAAATCAAAATGTATCATATCATTTTGCCCCAATTTATGCAATTGCTTGGCGGTTAATTCCCAATTTCCGCCATATTTTTTGGCGCAAAATTCCTTGCGGTCCATGCCATTTTGCCCAATATAATCATTTGTAATAAATGGAAAAATGGAAATTTTGAATATACCATTGGGGCGCGCACTCATCGCACGTTGCAGGTGCCGTTTGCCCATATAACTCCATGGGCAACTGACATCCATGATAAAATTAATGGAAACTGCATTTTGCATTATTTATGCAACCGCCAATTTTTGCCGGCCCACCCATTGATGGTAAAATAACAGGGCGATAATAATGCAGGCCGAAAATATATTGACAATTATATTACCGAATATCATAGTAATGGCCGCAATATTCAACAAAATAAAGGCCGGCCAACCAATTTTGGAACCAAAAAAACCACTATATGCCGCCCCCAAACCCAATAGTGAGACAATGGTGGCTGTTATTGCATGAATAAAGTCAAACCACGTAAAATTGATAAATAATATGGCCGGCATATAAACAAAGGTAAATGGCACTAACGCCTTGGCCATGCTTAAACGAAATGCGGTAAAACCACAACGCATGGGTTCGGTGCGGGCAATACCGGCGGCGGCAAAGGCCGCCAACGCCACTGGTGGGGTTACATCGGCCAATACCCCATAATAAAACACAAAAAAATGTGTGGCAATTTGCGGAACCCCCAATTGGGCCAATGTTGGGGCAACAATAGATGCCAAAATAATATAGGTTGGGGTGGTGGGCACGCCCGCCCCCATAATAATACATGCCATAGCGGTAAAGACCAAACCAAAAAATACGCTTAATTGGGTAATTTCCCAAAAATTCCAAATGTCAAAAATATCAAAAAAACTGGCAACATCATTGGCCACGGTTAAGACAAAATTAGAAAATTTGAAACCCATACCAGTCAGTGTCATAATGCCCAAAATAAAACCCACACAGGCCGATGCCGCCCCAATGGAAAGAGCCGATTTCGCCCCCGCCTCAAAACCACGCACCAATATTGCTGGGGTAATCGCCAACCCCTCCATTGGGGTTTTGTTAAATAATGGCAGACGCGGTATCCACGAACATACCACACATAAAATAATACCCCAAAAAGCCGCCAAAAATGGGGTAAACCCATTCAGCAACAGGCTGACCATAGTTATTAATGGCACCAACAAATGCCACGACCTTTTAAAAACATCAATCAAATTGGGTATATATTTTTTATCCATACCCTGCAAATTTAACCGCTTGGATTCGCAATGCACCATAAAAACAATGGCAAAATAATGCATAAATGCCGGCACTATCGCTATTAAAGCCAAATAGGTATAAGGCACCCCCAAAGTTTCGGCCATAATAAAGGCCGAAGCCCCCATAATAGGTGGGGTAATTTGCCCACCCACCGATGCCGAAGCCTCCACCCCACCGGCAAAACGCGGGGAAAAACCGGTGCGTTTCATCATGGGTATGGTCATTACCCCGGTGGTAACCGCATTGGCAATGGCCGAACCCGAAATCATACCAAACATGCCCGATGAAACCACGCATACCTTGGCCGCCCCGCCCGAATATCGCCCGGCCAGCACCATGCTTAAATTAAAAAATAATTGCCCCAACCCCGATAATTGCGCCATTATACCAAATAACACAAAATGGAAAACAAAGGTTGCCACCACCCCAACCGGAATGCCGTAAATCCCCTCGGTGCCCTTGTATAAATGGGCGACCACCCGGCTAACCGAATAACCGCGGTGCGCCAAATCGCCGGGCAAATATGCCCCAAAAACACCATATAAAACCACCACCACAGCTATCAGTGGTAATATAATACCCATGGTTCTGCGGGTAACCTCGCATACCATAATAATCGCTATCAACCCCACCATAATATCGGTTGGTGTATGGGTGCCGGGGCGGTTAATAAAAATTTCGTTAAAAAAAACAACCAAATAAAGCGAAAACCCCCCAGCAAGGGCGGCAAAAAACCAATCACGTAGGGGTATTTTATCCTTGGACACCCCGTCTAGCGTTTTCAGGGGCAGGCTTAATAATGATATTAAAACCACCAACCCATAATAAAATATAATGGTTCCATTGCCCAATTGGCTGGCGTAGCTGGTCATTAATTGATAGGTCATAAGAAGGTAAAAGGCCATGAAAAATAGCGATTCCCCCCATAATTTGACTGCGCTTCCCTTGGCCTCGTTCGGGAATACCAAAAAGCTTAAACCCAAAACCACCGATAAATGGATGGCGCGGTGCAATATTTCGTTTTCCAAACCAAAACCCGCGGTATAAACATGCCAAGCGGATAATAAAAACGAAACGATGGTAATCAATATACCACCAAAACCCAAAACCCGCCTAAAATTGGCCTCGGGGTCAAATTGTTCAATTAACCTATCCACTTCGTCTTGTGATACTTGTTCGTCTTTTACTATGGTTGACATGGTTGTACCTCTATACGTAAATGGTGGGTGGGTAATTCGTGCAGAGCAAAGCTATGCCCGTTTAAAATTAAGCTGGTATGTTGTGATTTTATCGGTATAACCACCAAATTATCAATGGGGCGATGCATGGTCAATTGCCAAGTATCCCCAGTTAATTGTTGCAATTTTTCACCGGTGATCGTTGGTGTATCATTGGGAAGCCCATAACCAAAACCGCTGAAAGTTTCAGAAATTTGGATAATTTGGTTGCTATTGGTAATTTTATAATCGCTCATAACCTTGGTTCCCAAAACCGAATGAATAAATTGCAGGCCAAAATGGTCGTTTTCCATTGGAATGGATTGCACAATAATATCATTGCGGGCATTGGCCATAACCAGACATAAATTGGTGGCATAACCCCCGTTTATGCCGGTTACAACCAACATTAATATCAAAAACAGGCGGATTATTTTATTAACCCTTTTTCCTTGTAATATTTTACGGCACCGGGGTGAACTGGTGTTGAGCCAATATCCAAAGCGGTTTTTTGGGTAATATGCGCCCCCATGGCATGAACCTTACTCATTGTATCCAAATTTTCAAATAATGCCTTGGTTACTTGGTAAACCACTTCATCGGGTATTTCCGCATGGGTGGTCCAGATGGTGCGCACCGCAATGGTTTCCACATCCTTGGCAACACCCTTATATGTATTGCCCGGCAGAATAGATTTGGCATAAAATGGTTGTTTTTTCAATAATTGTTCAATTTTTGGGCCAACCAAGGGAAGAATTTTTATTTCGGTGCCCAATGCCAAATCGGTAATGGCGGCGGTGGGCAGGCCAGCATTAATTAAAGTGGCATCCAAATTATTATCCTTAATTTTATCGGCCGCCTGTGTGAATGAAGACGAATCTTCCTTGACATCGGCACGGGTTAAGCCGTGAACCTCTAATAAATCGGTTAATAATTGATATTGGCCCGAACCCGGGGCCCCCGAAGAAACCGATTTGCCCTTTAAATCAGCAATGGAATTAATAGGTGAATTGGCCCGCACCACAAATTGCACAGTTTCGGGGTATAATGCCCCAATGGCCCGCAAATTTTTAATCGGTTTATCCTTAAATTGGTTGGTTCCCGAATAGGCGGCCTCCAAAATATCGGCCGCCACAAAGGCCGATTCTATATCCTTGGTGGCCAATAAATTGGCATTGGCAACCGAAGCCCCCGAGGATTCGGCCGTGGCCGAAAATTTTTGTCCGTTATAAGTGGCCTTGTTGGAAATTACCTGTGCCAACATACCACCCAATGGGTAATAAACCCCACCGGTGCCACCGGTGGCAATGCCAAAGAAAAACCTTTGGGCATTGGCCGATGATAATAATGATAATGAAATGGGTAAAGACGCTAACCCGGCGAGTGCATGACGGCGGTTGAATTGCATGGTATCCTCCTATTGATATTATTCTAATTTTAACTTTTTTTTTATTGATGTCAATCATTCTTTTGGCAAATACCATGGGATTTAATGAAAAATTTATTACATACTCAAAATACCCAAAATAATTACAATTGAAAATTCATAAAAAGCAGGCGTATTCGTGGGTTGGTGATATTTTTTTGGTTTCTGGCCCATTGGTATCACAGGTGCCGGCCATAAATTGCGGGCAACGCAAATGGAATGCACAACCGCTGGGTGGGCGAATAGCTGATGGTATTTCCCCGCTTAAAATTATCCGTTCCTTAACATGGTTAATATCGGCCACCGGTATAGATGACAATAGGGCCCGGGTATAGGGGTGTTTGGGGTTTTGAAAAATTTCATCGGTGCGCCCCTGTTCCACAATTTTACCCAAATATATCACCACCACCTCATCGGCTATATAACGCACCAACGAAAGGTCATGGCTAATAAACACCATGGTGGTTTTATATTGTTCTTGAATTTCCATTAATAATTCGGTAACCGCCGCCTGCACCGAAACATCCAATGCCGAAACCGGTTCATCGGCTATCACCATACTGGGTTGGCCGGCAAAGGCGCGGGCAATACCAATGCGTTGTTTTTGCCCGCCCGATAATTGCCGTGGTTTGCGTAAGGCAAATTCGCGGGGCAATTTGACGCGGTCTAATAAATCATATAATATTTTTAATCTGTCGTCCTTGCCCTGACCGATATTAAATTTTTTCAAAACGCGCAATATTTGAAAACCAATGGTTTGGCTGGGGTTTAAGGTGTCAAACGGGTTTTGAAAAATCATTTGCAGGTTGCTGACCAGTTCGGGCCCGCGTTTATTAACATGCGTCTTGGCAATATCGCGCCCCATAAATTGAATATGCCCATTGGTTGCCCGTTCCAACCCCATTAATATTTTGGCCAGTGTGGATTTACCACAACCGGATTCGCCAACAATCGCCAAAGTATGGCCACGTTTGGCGGTAAAATTGATATTTTCATTGGCCTTGATGGTATGGCTTTCCGAACGGAACATGCCGGTGAATATTGGGTAATGTTTTTGCAGGCCCTTTACCTCTAACACCACCTCGTCCGATTGAATATGGTGCTGGTTTTGGCGGGCGGCTGGCTTGGCATCCCAATCTATATTTGCTATACGCGCGCACCTTGAAACATGGTCAGATTCAACCGCCTGCATTGCTATGTCCTTGTCGCAAATTCCGGCCGAAAAATAATCACAACGCGGTGAGAAATTGCACCCGTTAGGGCGTTCATGGGGCAGTGGCAATTGCCCCTTGATGGGTATTAACGGGCGGGTAAATTTGTTGGCCCCGGGTAAGGGAATGGCATTAAACAACCCGCGTGTATAGGGGTGGCGCATCGCCCCAAAAACATCCTTTATTCTGCCTTGTTCCACCGCCTGGCCCGAATACATCACGGTGATATTTTGACATGTTTCAAAAATTAAACCCAAATTATGCGAAATATATAACAGGCTGGTGCCCTGTTCGGCCGCGATGGTTTTTATCAAATCTATAATACCGGCCTCCACCGTTACATCCAATGCGGTGGTCGGTTCGTCCAATAATAATAATTTTGGGCGCGACAACAGGGCCATGGCAATAACAATACGTTGTTGTTGCCCGCCCGAAATTTGGTGCGGGTAAGCCCCCATAACCCTTTTGGGGTCAGGTATTTTAACGCGGTGCAATATTTCCAATGCCTCGTTTATCGCCTCGGCCTCGGTGGCGTTGCGGTGCACCAATGGAATTTCGGTTAATTGTTCGCCCACGGTCATCGCCGGGTTTAATGATGCCATGGGTTCCTGATACACCATGGCCAGACCATTGCCCCGCAATTTGTTTAATTCGCCAACCGGCATGGTTAACATATCCACCCCGTCAAACAAAATTTGCCCGCCAACTATGCGCCCATTTTTGCCCATATAATTCATAATGGCCAGGGCCACGGTGGATTTACCACAGCCCGATTCGCCAACCAAACCCATCGATTCCCCGCGGTTAATTTTCATATTAAAATCAGCAACCGCGGGTATTTCGCCATCCTTGGTAAAATATGATATGGCCAAATTACGGCATTCCAGTATGACATCACCCATTATTAATCCTTTATACTATATTCACGAATGCCATCGGCCAGCAAATTTATCCCCAATACCAATAAAACAAGGGCAATGGAGGGCGAAAGAATCATATAATAATTGCCAATAATTTCTGACAAATAATCGCGTATCATCTGGCCCCAATCGGGGTTTTGTTTGGACAGGCCCAAACCAATAAAGGCCAAAAAACCCAATTGAATGGTGGTATAACCAATACGCAGGCAGAAATCAACAATAAGGGGCCCGCGCACATTGGGTAAAATATCCACCAATAATAAATACCACAACGATTCCCCGCGGGTTTGTGATGCATAAATATAATCGCGGGTGCAAATATCCATGGTCAGGCCCCGCACAATCCGGAAAATACCCGGGCTGGATGCAAATACCACCGCAAAAAATATGGAATAACCCGAAGATTCAAAGGTGGAGGCTATAAGAATATACAACACCACCACCGGGAATGACAATATCATATTGGCTCCCCAGCTCATCACGCTATCTATTTTACCGCGGAAATATCCGCCAACTAACCCCATCATTATCCCCACCATATAAGCCACGGTGGTGGCCGAAGTCGCATAGACAATAACATTGCGACAACCAACCATCAAACGCGATAATATATCACGCCCCAAACTATCGGTGCCGAGCAGGAAAAATGCCCCGTCCTTACCATAACCAAACGGGCGGACAATCGGGTCATAATTGCTGTTAATATTATACGGGGTCCAAAATGCCGAAACCACGGCCACGCCCACCCAAAAAATGCTGAGCAATACCCCCAAACGGGTCCAAAAATCGCTGTGAAGCCAAAAGTTTTTAAGTGCCTTCATGATTTGCGAATCCTTGGGTTCAAATACATATAACCAACATCGGACAATATTTGGGTGGTTACCACCACAAAAACCGTAACCATAGCACAGGCCATAACCAATGGTATGTCATTGGTGGTGGCGGCATCCAATAATAATTTGCCGAATCCTTCATAGCTGAATAATAATTCCACGGCCACCACACCGGTTAATAACCATGGCACCTGTAAAACTATAATGGTAAATGGGGCAATTAAGGCATTGCGCAGGGCATGTTTTAATATAACCCGTTTATAGGGCATACCCTTTAATATGGCGGTGCGTATATATTGGGCGGTCATTACCTCGACCATGCTGGCACGGGTCATGCGGGCAATATAACCCAACCCATACAGGGTCAGGCTTAATGCCGGTAAAATAATATGCTGAATACCTATATCGCCATACAGAGTTTTGGAAATGGGGGGCAACCATTGCAAAACCACCCCAAAAACTATCATAAATATAACCCCGCTAACATAATCGGGGATAGATGTGGTAATGATGGAAAAGACACTGATTAATCTGTCAAACCACGAACCCTCCTTCATGCCGGCAATAATGCCAAAGGTTAGGCCAAAGCTGACCATCAATAACATGGTCAGGCCCATTAAGTAGCTGGTATTTAATAATTTTTCGCCCATAATTTTGGCAACCGGTCGGTCCTTTTTATATGACTTGCCCATTTTGCCAACTATAAAACCACTGACCCATTCGCCATATCGTTCCACTATTGGGCGGCGGAAACCCTCTTGTTCCAACCATACCTCCACATCGTAATCCGATGCGCGCAGGGTGGTCATTTCGCGGGCCAATTTGGGCAGGTTAAATTCCATCAAGCCGAACAAAACCACCGACAAAGTCGCCATGGTTATAACCAGAACCCCTAACCGATTGAGTATGTATTTACCCATATTTACCCTTTGATTTTGATTTTTGATTTTTATTTTTCGTCAATCATATATTATACTATCTATAAAATTATGCAAATCAAGTTTTTTTTCTTATCCGCTCAAAAATAGCCGAATATTACAAGAAAACTATTTCCTCGGCCAATGGGGCAAAATATGCATCAATATTTGTAAAATCCTTGCTCCATTGTGGGTTTTTGTCTTTATCTAGCAACAGGGCGCGCACCCCCTCGTAAAATTCATTGCTGTGTGCCAATTTATGGGCCAACCTATATTCCTTGGTAATAGTTTGGCGAATCGTGTCATTTTTAATGTCATGCAAGTGACGCAGGGTAATTGCCTTGGCCAGATGCGAATTTTTTTCCATTTTGCCCCAATAATGGCGGGCGGTTTCGCTTTTATCCTTGGCCAAATTATCCATAATCACCCTAAAATCGCTTTGGTTAAATAACGGGGCTATGCGGTCAATTTCGGGGTTTTGGGTGGTTTTTTTGGCCAATGGCAGTCTATCTAACCCTGTCAAACCATTATCCACCACGGCCTTGATTATATCGTTTTTATCCATATTATCGGCATAATAATCGGCAAAGCCGGCATAAATGGCATCTGTTCCGCTTATAGTATCCGAAGTTAACCCCATCAAAAACCCCCAAAAATTCGGGGCATTTTTTAATAAATACGAACCCCCAACATCGGGCACAAAGCCAATGGCGCATTCGGGCATGGCAATTTTGGTATTGGCAAAGGCCACGCGGTGCGAACAATGGCCCCCAACCCCCACACCACCGCCCATGACTATACCGGCCATTAAGGGAATGATGGGTTTTTTATATTCGTGAATCAAACAATTCATTTGATATTCGGGGTATAAAAATTCACGGGCGAAATCGATACCGGCCTTTATTTGCAATGCCATTTTGGCCACATCGCCACCGGCACAAAATGCCTTGTCGCCCGCGCTGTGGATTATGATATTGTGAATTTTCTCATCACCCGCCCAATATTGCAATTGGTGAATTAATGGCATAATCATTTGGTCATTAACCACATTTAATTTGCCCGGGTTATTTAATAAAATAATGCCGGTGTTTTTTTGGGTGGTGAATATTATCGCTTCGTTGCTGTGGTTCATTGTGGTGTCTCCTTAAAATTATAAATACGGGTGATTATGTTTACCATGCAAATATATTATTGGCTTGGCTATTATATTTATCACCCAAAATTGCTTTTTGCATTTCTATATATATTTCAACGGCCAAGTTTATATTCAATTTGCGTGCATCAATGGTGGCCTTTTTATCATTACTTAAAGGTGATTTGCTCATATTAACAAAGCGGGCCAATTGAGATTTAAAAAATTGCCTTGCCTCGTCATTTGGTAAATTATTGATATTATTTTTGGGTTCCTGATACGATTGCGCACGAATTTTATATTCATCGGGTTTATTTTGAATGACTTCAATAGCATTATTGGTAATATTAATGCTGGTTAAGGTTTGTTTCAGGCTTGATTCCATTGGTTTTGAATTATTATAAAATTGCAGTTCGTGAATATTAATTGCCCTTTCGGCAGACATTATAAGCTTAATATCGCGGGTTTTGCCAATTTCTTGAATTATCTTGACCATTTGTTTTTGCACCATGGCTTCATCTTTTGCTAAAAAGGCAATACGGGCATTTCTTTCAATTAATAATTTTAATTTGAGTTCATTTATCAAGCCAATCATGACCAAATTTCCTATCTGCTAGGGTTGTATTTAATTTTCTTTCACGAATCCATTGGGCTCCCGATAATATTTTTGCGGACATTAATGCATCAGGGTCGTTATAAATTTGAGAAAGATGATATGCTTCGGCTTCTTCATCATTGGCAAGCATGGCCTCGGTTAACAATGGTATATGATACTGGTTATGCTTTAATTCTTCTTCGGTTAAATCCCATGGTTGTGTTTGGGGTTGTGCATTGGTCATGATTTTTTCCTTTCCTTATTTTTAATTATATATACCATCATTTGACCGAATTTTCAATAAAAAAGGCCAATATTTAATGGATAGAACTATGCAATAACCATGAAAAATCATATTTGATTATTTAATCCCAATTATTTAACCCCAATTATTTAACATCGTCCTTGAAATCCTGTTTCATTTCGTTAATTGAACGGCGAATGGCGCGGGTTTTTTCAAACCATTTGTATAATTTTTCGCCGTCCTTATCACGAATCGCCCGCGACATAATGGCTATATCCTCTTGCAGTCGGCCCAAAAAATCCAACACGGCCGGGCCGTTATGCAAAAAAACATCGCGCCACATGGTCGGGTCTGATGCGGCTATACGGGTGAAATCGCGAAAACCGGTGGCCGAATATTTTATAATCTCGCCCTTGGCAATGGTATTATCGTTATCTGAAATACCCTCGCGTTTTAATCGTTCCTCTAACTCGGCCGCGGTGCCAACAATGGTATAGGCAATCAAATGCGGTAAATGTGAAGTAACCGCCAATACTTTGTCATGGTGTTCGGCAGACATGGTCTCCACCATGGCACCCATGCCCTGCCATAATTCCACCACCCGTTGTAACGATTTTTCGTGGCAATTTTCGGGCGGGGTAATAATGCAATATCGGTTTTGAAATAATGTGGCATAACCCGATTCCGGCCCCGAATTTTCGGTGCCGGCCAAGGGGTGGGCCGGTATAAAACGGGCAAATTTGGGGGCGTATTTTTCCATATCGTTTAAAACCGACTTTTTAACCGAACCTACGTCCGACAATATCATATTGGGTTGCATAAATGGGGCAATATGCTGTATGGCTGCGGCAATGGCCCCCACCGGCACGCATAATATAACCAAATTGGCCCCGTCCAATGCCACCTTGGGTTCGGTGGTTGCGCTATCAACCGCACCGGTTTTTTGCGCCCGCGCCACCAAATCGGTGGTTAGTTCCAACCCGCAAACATGGCCGGCCAAGCCATGCTTTTTAACCGCATGGCCAATGGACGAACCAATTAAACCCACCCCCACCAAACATATTTTTTCAAAAATCATGGCAACCCCTGTAATTTTATATTTAATTGTTGGAATATGAAATATTTTTTATCACATTTCAAGTCAATTTTTAACCACCACCCATAAAACCCACAGGTTGGTTGCAAAAATATACCCAAAGTATTTTTTTGGGGGCAAAAATGGTTGGGGTGGGTATTGGGGAAAATTAGTCAATTATTTGCTTGCATGGGGGCATAAATATTGATATTTTTCATAAACCACCACCCAAACCAAAAAATTCATGTTAAAGCTATTTGGTATTTTTACTTATACTGGTATCACTAAATACGTTTAAAATTTATACCATTACAAACCAATTTAAGGAAAAGGGGGGTGAAAATTTGCTCTGCTAACGCAACTCACATTAAATTGTGCATGGCTTCGCCCTTTCAAA
>JACCDX010734852.1_pt1 | contig 44888 bp, 53 predicted proteins | sample 7449681 | NCBI WGS metagenome assembly JACCDX01 (sample SAMN15323450, study PRJNA562643) | freshwater metagenome | isolation source: river surface water | place: USA:Blue River Watershed | collected 2017-08-18
CAGACAATGACCAACCGCTGCTTACCGTTGGCAAAAGCAGAGATTTTCTGCTCGGCGTAACGGTACCTTTTGGGAAGCACAACTTCATCGCTTCTTACATCAACAAAGATGGCCGCTCTGCTTCAAACTGGGCTGCCAATCAGTTTGGCCTCGGTTATACCTACGCCTTGTCGAAACGCACCAATATTTACGCAGCATGGGCCACCATCGATAACAAGCGCGGCGCAACCTACACCGTGGGCAACAACTCCGAAGCTGGCACAGGTGACAAAGCGTTCAACCTCGGCGTGCGCCACACGTTCTGACCGATTCGGGCTTGATGCCCGCAAAGCATTCGTTGTCCGTGATCGCGAACGCCTGACGGACATCGGATAAGGCTGTCAGCCAGCCTGCAGATCTTCTTCTGCGAATTTAATCTCCTCTGTAATACCTTGGGTACCTTCGGGTACCCTTTTTTATTTGATTACCTTGCCCGGTGGCACTTATCCCTCAGGTGCGCGAGTAGAATGACGAGAACGCCTGCTCGCCAAGAGAGCAGCTCATCGCCACTTCTTACGACCTGCCGCCATGCAAGCCTTCACAGTTGACAAGCTGCACCAACGACTCGACGACATTTTGGGTATCGCAGAGACCGAGGAGGTCCTGATTGCCCGTGATTCCGGTGAGAATCTGATGCTGATCACCGAGGCCAGCTGGCGTACTTTGCAGGAGACGGCCCACCTGATGGCGAGCTCGCTCAATGAGGAACGACTGCAGCAAAGCCTGCAGCAGCTGCGGGACGAGCATCTGCACCGGCACGAAAAAAAATGACAATCTGGCTGACCTCGCATGCCCGCGAAGACCTGGAGTACTGGCGCCAGTCCGAGCCTGCGATGGCGGGGCGGGTGGAAAAACTGCTGGACCGCCTCGCAGCAGGCGAGAAACTCCCTGATCTGGCGTATACCCGGCTAAAATTCGGGCTGGTTTCGCTGATAACGATCAAAATCGCGCCCGAACACCGGCTGGTCCTCGAAACGCTGGGTGGCGATCTGATCGTGCACCAGTGCCGTTTTCATTACTGATCACTCAACCATCACATGACTGAACCCACGAACGCGCAAGCGGTTGCCGACTTCCTCGCAGAGCATCCGGAATTTTTCGAAGCCAATCCTGAGCTGACCGCCAGCCTGAAGCTAAGCTCGGCACTCGGGGGGCGCACCGTATCGCTGCAGGACCGGCAAGTCGAAGTGCTGCGGGAAAAAATTCGTCAGCTGGAATTGAAGTTATCCAATCTGATGCGTGTCGCCAAGGATAATGATGCAATCATTGCTAATTTCCATCGATGGACACTGCAGTTGTGGCGCTCAAAAGACGCCGACGATCTCGCCGGTACGGTCGCACAAACACTCAAAGACGCCTTTGATTTGCCGGCCACCACGCTGCGGCTGTGGGATCACGCGACCGACGCCGGGGATGCACGCGAATTTGCCGACCTGCTGAAGTCACCCTACTGCGGCCCGGCCGGCGGCAAGCCGGGCCTCAGCTGGCTGGCGGATGCGGCAGCGATGCAGTCGGCGGCGCTCATTCCTCTGCATAAGCCTGACAGCACGCAGAGTATGGGCTTACTGGTACTGGCATCACCGGATCCGCAACGTTTCAGCAGCGACATGGCCACCGATGTGCTCTCGCGCATCGGAGAAACCGCGAGCGCTGTGCTGCAGGTACGGGCTGGCTGACTCATTGAATAATTGAATGATTCCGTGAGTACTGCGCGCGATACCGAACAAATTGCCGCCTACCTCGGGTATCTGCAGACCCAGCGCAAACTCTCCGATCACACGCTGGACAATTACCAGCGCGATCTTCAACAGTTGCAAAGCCTGTCGGCAGAAAAACCAGGGACCACATTAGCAGTGCTGACCCAGGTCGACATACGCCGCTTTGCAGGTCAGCTGCATTCGCGCGGACTGTCGGCCAGTTCGATCGCGCGCAAGCTGTCAGCCTGGCGCGGCTTTTATCAGTGGCTGGCGCAGCATCAGACACTGAGCGCCAATCCGACTGATGGCGTCAAAGCGCCGAAGCGCGCGAAGCCCCTGCCCAAGGCACTGGGTGTGGATGACGCGGTACGGCTGGTGTCGGGTGCAAGTGATTCAGAGGAAGACCCGGCCAGCCGGCTGTGCAATCAGGCGATGTTTGAGTTGCTTTATTCCAGCGGTTTGCGTGTCTCCGAACTGACCTCGCTGGACAGGCAATACGTGAAAACGCCCGAGCATGAGTCGGCAGGGTGGATTGATGTGAACGCTGGCGAAGTCACTGTCACGGGCAAAGGCAACAAACGCCGCACGGTGCCGGTCGGCGCAGCAGCCATCAGTGCATTGCGCAACTGGTTGCAAGTGCGCGAGACGCTCACAAAGCCTGCAGCCATCACTGACACACATGCCTTGTTCATCACCGCGCGCGGACGCCGGATGACACCGCGCGCTGTGCAGACGCGTATCAAAGTGCTGGCACAGTCGTTGGGCATACCGGCCGATGTGCATCCGCATGTGCTGCGGCACTCCTTTGCATCCCATGTGCTGCAATCTTCGGGCGATCTGCGTGCGGTCCAGGAAATGCTCGGTCACGCGTCGATTGCATCAACACAGGTATACACTTCACTGGATTTTCAACGGCTGGCGCAGGTTTATGATGCGGCGCATCCGCGCGCCAAAAAACAAAGCTGAGGCAGCCGACACGGTCGCATTCATCTCGCTTTCTTCATTTCATATCTCAGGAAAAACGTTCAGATCATGTCTCTCATTCCCGCCACCATTCTCACCGGCTTTCTCGGTGCAGGCAAAACGACGCTGCTTAATCGCATTCTTCATGAACCACATGGATACAAAATTGCGGTGATCGAAAATGAATTCGGCGAAGAAAATATCGACAATGAAATTCTGGTTCGCGACAGTAATGAACAGATTGTCGAGATGAGCAATGGTTGTGTGTGCTGCACCGTGCGCGGCGATCTGATCACAGCACTAGGTGAGCTGGCACGCAAACGCCGCGATGGCAGTCTGCAATTTGATCGCGTGGTGATCGAGACCACCGGCCTGGCTAACCCCGGCCCGGTCGCGCAGACTTTTTTCATGGATGAAGAAGTAGCGACCGACTACCTGCTCGACGGGGTTATCACCGTCGTGGACGCCAGTCATGCAATGCACCAGCTGGATACCTACGAAGAGGCACAGCGGCAGGCAGGCTTCGCCGATCGCATGCTGCTCTCAAAAACTGATCTGGTCAGTGCGGATCAGATCAGTGCGCTCGAAACGCGGCTCAAGCGAATCAATCCGCGCGCGCCCTTGCTGCACGCTGATTTCGGCAAGGTGGCAATCGCCGAGATTCTCGATATCCGCGGCTTCAATCTCAATGATCGTCTGGATATTGATCCGGATTTCCTCAAAGCGGAATCCCATGAGCACGACCACACCTGCGATGACCAATGCGATCATCACGACCATGATCATGCACACCACCATCACGAGCACCATCATCACGGCGGCAGCCACACTGACGATATCGCGGCCTTCGTGTTTCGCAGCGATCGCGCATTCGATCCCGCCCGCCTGGAGGAATTCATTGGTGGCCTGATCCAGGTCTATGGCCCTCGCATGCTGCGGTACAAAGGCATTTTGTGGATGGCTGGTGCTTCCCGCAAAGTGATCTTTCAGGGCGTGCATCAGACCATGGGAAGCGACCTGGGCACGCCATGGGCCGAGACCGAATCCCGGGGTAGCAAGATCGTCTTCATCGGCCAAAACTTGCCGAAAGGTATTTTTATCGAGGGCCTGGAGCAATGTCTGGTATAAAGTTGGTAAGCTTTGCACCGTATTGATCCGGCTGACAATGCGAAATAGCTTAAAAATCATGCAAAGCTTGTCCTGCGACCGGGCAATGCGATTAAAATAGCCGCCGGTTTCAGCCGGGTGACGCTGGTGGCGCAAATGTGCTTCTGGCGGCCAGAGACAACCCGGAACCACGACCCCGATTGCCTGCGCGGCCACAATTCCACGCAGGCGGCCATGGGTAAAATTCACAGATTCGCAGCAACGAGAGCAACTGACGTGGCAACCAACACAAAAACCTCCAAGGCCGGCATCGACGGCGCTCTTCTCACTGAAGAGCAAATTCTCGCTATGGGCGAGAAGGACTACATGAATCCCGTCCAGCTCGCTTTTTTCAAGGCGCGGTTACAGCAGCTTGAGAAGGACCTGTTGAAAAACGCCGGCGAGACCACTGAGCATCTGCGCGAAACCGTACTGGTACCCGATCCGGCCGACCGCGCGACAATCGAAGAAGAACATGCGCTGGAGCTTCGCACGCGCGACCGCGAGCGCAAGCTGCTCAAGAAAATCCAGCAATCACTGGTATCGATCGATTCCGGCGACTATGGCTGGTGTGAAGAAACCGGTGAACCCATCGGCATTCCGCGCCTGCTGGCACGTCCTACGGCGACGCTGTCACTGGAAGCCCAGCAGCGTCGCGAGCTCAAACAAAAACTCTACGGCGACTGATTCGCCTCCTGCCGCTCACCTGTCCGGCGAACCCGCCGGGCGGCTGCGGGTGCTGACACGACGACGCGATGCCCAGCTGTGCGCGCTTCGACCTGCGATGACAAGTACCGCCGCTTTGCAGTAGTATCTGCAAAATAATTTCTGATTAGTTCGTCATCAGCGCCAGCAAACGCATGTCATCCAACGGACTTCCCCGCAAACTGCATCATCGCGCCGCGCTTCTGAGCCTGGCGCTGATGCTGAGCCTGCTGTTCACGCAGTGGCTGGGGTATGCCCACCTGATTGCGCACGCCGATGGCGTCAACGAAGCCACCCGCACCGAGAATGCGAAGTCCGGTATTCCGGATCATCAGAAGACAGCGAGTGCCTGTGCCGCCTTTGATGCCGCCACGCTGGGCGTAAGCCTGCACACACCCGACATCATTCTCGCTGTCACCCCCGCGGCCTCATTTGTGCCGCAGACAGCAATACCTGCTGGCCACGCACCGGCGTTCTTTGCACACTTTGCCTCACGCGCACCCCCACTGAAAGCCTGAACCCTGCATCAGGTCTGTCGCTGCCACCGCCAATGCCGGTTGGCTGGCGTTTCATTTTTCAGTGGAGATTTTCATGAACTTACGCAAGAATTTTCTGGCGCATGCTGTTGCCTGCGCCGCCGCCAGCATTGCTGCATCCGCGCACAGTCAGCAAGCAACGAAAAGCCTCGCACCCGTGATCGTGACCGCCGATCCGTTTGGTGCCAGCGAGAATTCCATGATTCTCGCACCGGCCAAAGTACTGACCGGTGACGAGCTACGCAACAAACTCGGGAGCTCACTGGGCGACACGCTGGGCAGTGAGCTCGGGGTGAGCGCGTCAGGATTCAGCACCGGCGCATCGCGCCCCATCATTCGCGGACTCGAAGGGCCGCGTGTGAAGATCCTGCAAAACGGCATGAGCGCGGGTGATTTGTCGGCAATCTCCAACGATCACGCCGTCGGCAGCAGCATGATGAGCGCGACTCAGATCGAAATTTTACGTGGCCCGGCAGCCTTACTGTACGGATCGGGAGCCATTGGTGGACTGGTCAATATCGTCAACGGCCGTATTCCGACGGTGCTTGAGCCCCGCGCCACCGGCGAATCCGAGCTGCGTTACAGCACTGTCGATCAGGGCACCGGCCTGAGTTTTTCGGCTGATCGATCTGCCGGAAATATCGGTCTGCACGTTGATGGCAATGTCATGAACGCAGGTGACTATCGGATACCGGGTAACAGCGCGGTCGACAGCAGCAATGCGCTCAACGATACCGGCAAACTCGGCTTTTCCCGCAACCGCGAAAACAACATTGCCGTGGGTGGCTCAGTAATACAGGACTGGGGATATATCGGTGCCTCGCTCTCGCAACTAAATAAAGTCTACGGCATCCATGGCCGCGACGAACTGGCCAAAATCGATTTGGCACAAACCCGCTTCGATGTGGACAGCTACATCAAATCGCCTTTTACCGGCTTCGAGGGCTTGCGCGTAAAACTGGGGCAAACCGATTATCGTCACACTGAGCTGGAGGGCGGAACGGATCCGCATGTTCGCTTCAGCAACAAAGGATTCGAATCCCGCTGGGAGCTAACCCATCTGCCTATCGCCGGATGGCGTGGAAAATTCGGATTGCAGACCGAGCAATCGACGGTGCAAGCACTGAATCTCGAAGGAGAAAATCCCACCGTCCCTCGTACGCGCTCGCAATCGACCGCTGGTTTTATTGTGGAAGAGCGCGACTTTGGTGACCTGAGAATCAACGTGGGCGGACGCTTTGAATCGGTCTCGCGCAGCCCGCTTGGAGACACCAAACGATCATTTAATCTGGGCTCCTATTCCGCGGGGGCGCTCTGGTCGTTCATCCCGGGTTATGGCGTCGGCGTAACGGCTTCGGTCGCGCAGCGCGCGCCCACAGCAGAAGAACTGTATTCAGGCGGCGCCCATCACCCGACAGAAACTTATGACATTGGCGACGCCAATCTGAAAAAAGAGACGTCGAAAAATATCGATGTCTCATTGCAGAAAACGACCGAGGCACTGCGCTGGAAAGCCAATGTGTTTCAAAACAAGGTGAATAATTTTGTCTATGGTTCGCTGTCAGCGGTCGATCCCAACGCCTTCGATGACATGGAGTTCAGTCGTACTTTCAGCCAGGCCGACGCCACCTTGCGCGGCGCCGAAGCCGAGTTAAGTTATAACTATTACGATCCCGGCTGGTTCGGTCGCGTATTTGCAGACACCTCGCGCGGCACGCTGGACAATCTCGGCAATCTGCCCTTGCAACCCACAACGCGCAAAGGTCTGAGTTTTGGTTATCAGGATGCACAATGGCGCTCCTCACTGTCTGTCCTGCATGCAGACCGGCATACGCGCATCGCCAGCACCAGCATTTCCGAGGAAACACCCACACCAGCCTACACCCGCGTGGATGCAAGCATCAATTATGTGCAGCGCTATGGAACAACCGACATCACCTGGTTCCTGCTGGCCCGCAATCTGTTGAACGAAGAAATTCGTCTGTCAACATCACTGCTGAAAGACTATGTTCCACAGCCCGGCAGGAATTTCATCGTCGGCCTGCGCACCCGTTTTTAAGGTGGCTCTTTTTCAGCCCCCAAGATCCAACAATACGCAAAATCAGTCGCCACCTTTCAAGGCGACTGATGCTGCGTCAAAAAAATCCTACATCAAACACAACACTGTTTGACAAAAGTGATACGCATCGTTGTAATTGAGGCGGGTACATTGCTTCGTCGTTGAACCACACCATCAGCGACCCAAACCGCGCGGCGCGGCCATTCTCCAAGCCTCCGCTTGTCTCCATCGACCTGATGCGACCGTGAAAATCTTCGGCTTATTCGGCAAAACTGCAACGCGTCATGTGCGACATGCCGCAGCCCATGGAACGCAGCCTGATGCACAGGCAATCAAAACATCGAAAAAAATCGATGCGATTGAATGCGAGATGTCTGCCGAATTCAGTACGGGCCTGTCAACGTCGGACGCATTGCCTCAGGCTTCACCAGCCGTCAATGATCTGCAGCAAAAAATTGAAGAAGCAGCCCTTCTCTTTGGTAGCGGGCAAGCCGCTGCTGCACAGCAATTACTGATTGCAGCCATCGAAGATGGTGGCACATCTTCCGAAGAAAAGCTGGCCTGGCGTATGCTGCTTGAACTCCATGAGGCCGAAGGTGATCAGATCGGCTTCGACCAGCGCGCACTCGCTTTTGCGCGACGCTTTGAAACCTCACCACCCCCATGGCAAAACACTGACGAGATCACTGCTCACGCGTCTGAGGACAAACTGCCGGTATTAAGCTTCCGCGGTAAGCTGACCGCCAGTTGCCAGCCCGTGCTCGAGCAGCTTTTCAGGCTCGGTTGCCAGCATCGCCGGTTTTGTCTTGAATTCGTCAGCGTCTCCGAAGCCGATCTGGCCGGCTGCAGTGCCTTACTGCAGACACTGGAAGCCTGGCGGCGGGAGGCCTGCGAGGTTCGCATTCAAAAAGGCGAAGCGCTGACTGAAAAAATCAGTGGGCTGATTCAGACTGAACGGCGCGATGATAATGACAGTGGCTGGCAGCTGTTGATGGAATCATTGTGGCTGATGCATGCGACAGCAGATTATGAAGCGGTCTGCATCGATTACAGCATCACCTATGAAGTGTCACCGCCGCCGCCGCGCTCGCTTCGAATCGCCTCGCATGAGCCGACCGTCAGCCTGGCCGATCAGGCCTTCGTGATGCCCGCATCAATCGACCTGCCGGTCAACGCGCTGCTCGCCGACATCGCAACCCACGCACAGACCCACGAGCGCATTCTGCTAAATTGTCTGGCGCTGCGCCGGGTGGATTTCAACGCCGTGACACCCTTGATCCGAGGCCTGAACCAACTAGCTGACATCAAACCGGTAGAATTGCGGCATACCAGCTTTCTGGTTTCCGTCCTGGTGCAACTGGTAGGCGGAAAAGGCAAGCTTCATATCATCAACCGCAAAACCTGAACGCCCGGCACCACCGTGGCAGCGCAGGTTTTTTGAGATACCCGACATGGAACAATTTCACGGCACGACGATTCTCTCCGTGCGAAATGGTGCGAAGGTAGCGCTGGGCGGCGACGGTCAGGTTACGCTGGGCAATGTCGTCATGAAAGGCTCCGCGCGTAAAGTGCGCAAGCTGTTTCACGGCAAAGTGCTCGCCGGTTTCGCGGGCGGCACCGCGGATGCGTTCACCCTGATCGAGCGCTTCGAATCCAAACTGGAAACGCATCAGGGTCATCTGATGCGGGCATCCATTGAACTGGCCAAAGACTGGCGGACGGATCGCATGCTGCGCCGGCTTGAGGCGATGCTGCTCGTCGCTGATCGGGAATCAACGCTCATCATTACCGGCAATGGCGATGTGCTTGAGCCTGAGGATGGCGTGGGCGCGATAGGCTCCGGTGGCAGTTATGCGCAAGCGGCTGCCAAAGCCTTGCGGGAAAACACTGAATTGTCACCGACCGACATTGTCAAAAAATCGCTGACGATTGCGGGCCAGCTCTGCATTTACACCAACCTCTCGCTGACTATAGAAAGTCTGGACTGAACAAGAGCCGCCGATGAATCTCACGCCCGAACAAATCGTCACCGAACTCGACAAACATGTCGTGGGTCAATCTCGCGCGAAACGTGCCGTAGCAATTGCACTGCGCAATCGCTGGCGGCGTCAGCAAGTACCCGAACCGCTGCGGCATGAAATTACGCCGAAAAACATACTGATGATTGGCCCGACCGGAGTCGGTAAAACCGAAATCGCGCGACGACTCGCGCGACTGGCGGATGCACCCTTCATCAAGATCGAGGCCACCAAATTCACCGAAGTCGGCTATGTGGGTCGTGATGTCGACACCATTATTCGCGACCTGACTGAAATCGGCATCAAGCAAACTCGCGAGCAGGCCATGCGAGACGTCCGCGCACAAGCGGAGGATGCCGCGGAAGACCGCATCCTGGATGTCCTGTTACCAACCGCGCGTGATTTTGGCTTCGCCAACACCGGCGCAACCGAGGACAAGGACAGCAACACCACGCGCCAGACTTTCCGCAAGCGGCTGCGCGAAGGCGCGCTGAATGATCGCGATATCGAGATTGATATCGCTGAGCCGCGCGCGCAAATGGAAATCATGGCGCCGCCGGGCATGGAAGAAATGACCGAACAGATCAAGTCCATGTTTTCCGGATTGGGAGCGGGCCGCAAAAAATCTCGCAAGCTGAAAATCGGCGAAGCGTTGAAATTACTGGCAGAAGAGGAAGCCGCTCGTCTGGTGAATGAAGACGAACTGCGGCAAAAGGCGATTGCCAATGTCGAACAGAACGGCATCGTCTTCCTCGACGAAATCGACAAAATCGCCTCACGCGCCAGCAGCCAGGGTGTGGATGTCTCACGCGCCGGAGTCCAGCGTGATTTACTGCCATTGGTCGAAGGTACGACCGTTAACACCAAATACGGCATGGTGAAAACCGATCACATTCTCTTCATCGCTTCAGGCGCATTCCATCTGGCCAAACCGTCCGATCTCATACCCGAGCTGCAGGGCCGGTTTCCGATACGCGTCGAACTCGAATCGCTGGCGATCGCGGATTTTGAACGAATACTCACATCGACCGATGCCTGCCTGACACGTCAGTATCAGGCGCTGCTGAGTACTGAAAATGTCCAGGTCGAATTCACCGATGACGGCATACGTCGTCTGGCCGAGATCGCTTACTCGGTTAACGAAAAAACCGAGAACATCGGTGCGCGCCGTTTGTACACGGTGATGGAAAAGCTGCTCGAGGATGTGTCATTCAGCGCAGGTCAGCAGAGTGATCCGGCAGTGCGCGTTGATGCACACTATGTGAACGACAAGCTCGCTGCGCTGGCAGTCGATGAGGACTTGTCGCGCTACGTACTCTGATCGACACTACCATGGTCGCAGTGCCCAAAGTTCCGAAGCCTCGCAATCCGGTGGCAGTCGCAGCGCGCCAGCGTCTCGCCGGCTCTCATCGAAAAAGTAATGCGGCGAACCGACAATATCGAAAACGCGAACTGGTGCGCTTACTGATGCGAAAAAACGAAGACGAATAAAGATCGGTCTTTCCAATTCAGGGGCGCTCATTGGCCCGGCAGGACACTGCCGGCACTGGTCGGTGGCGGTGGCAAGGACTGCGCTGGCATTCTCGATCGCTCTGGCGGCGATGCCATACCACTGCCCTGTGTTCCGCTGCTGCCCTGAGTCATCACACCCGGCGTATTTATACCTTGCGCACCGCTGCTGGATGGCCCGGGACTCACTACGGCAGGCGCATTGGCCTGTGGCACATTGTTTGGTACTGATGTTACCGGTTGAGCAGTACCGCTACTCTCTTGCGCGGTGAACACCGGCAAACTTAATTCACGTTCTGCGCCTTGCTCCGACACCACCACTGTTTTATTAAGAATCTGCTTGACCTTCACACCCGGCGCTATGTCGGTGTTGATCCTGACCGCGCGCGGCGGTTTGCCTTCTACCGCGATGATGGCTACGCTATCGGACGCACGACCTGAATGCACCACACCTCGCAATTGCACATTGGCCATGGCGGGGCCCTGTGCGCGCCCGCCAAACAGGCTTGCCGCAGCACTGACAGGTGGCTGCGCCCGCTCGCTTTTCGGTGGTGATGACACCGCACGCGGCGGGGGCGCCATCCACTGCGGAATCCAATAGGCCAGCGTTGCTGCCAGCGCAAGGAACAGCAGAAACGACAGAATGACGGGTAGGCGTGTCATCGCAAGCGGTATCCGTAGTACATCGGGTCAGCGCACCAGCTGATTGATTTCAATAATTGGCATCAGCACCGCGAGCACGATCAGCAGCACCACCACACCCATCGCAAGGATCAGCACCGGTTCCAGCAAGCCCGCAATCGTGAGCGCACGTCGCTCCAGATCCTGCTCTTGCATTTGCGCGGCGCGATTGAGCATGGCCGGTAATTCACCAGTCACTTCACCGGCGCGAATCATGTGAATCAGCATCGGCGGAAAATGCGGATGCGCCGACAAGGCGCGTGCCAGACCCACACCCTCGCGGACACTCGCCGTTGCTGCCTCTACCTGCGCGCGCAGGGCGACATTGGACAAGGTATCGCGACTGGTCTGCAACGCGCGCAGTATCGGCACTCCCGAGCTGATCGTAATCGCCAGCGTGCTGGCAAAGCGCGAGGTGTTCAGACTGCGCTCGAAGCGTCCGTAAATGGGCGCGCCCAGCTTCCAGGTATCCCAGCGCATTTTCAGTATCGGATCGCGCAGCGCCTGGCGACTACCAATGGCTGCAATGAACACTAGCAGCGCCAGCAGCCAACCCCAGTGACGCACGAAATCCGACAAGGCCAGCATCGCGATCGTGAGGAAAGGCAGCTGCTGTCGTGTGTTGGCAAAGACCGAGACGATTTGTGGCACCACATAGGTGAGCAGAAAAATCACAATCGCAAAGGCAACGGCAGTGACAATAGCCGGATAAGTAAACGCCAGCCGCACCTTCTGCACCAGCGCATTACGTCGCTCGACAAAATCGGCGAGCCGCGACAGTACACCGGATAACTGTCCGATATGTTCGCCGGACGCGACCAGTGCGCGGTAAATATCGGCGAAGTCCCGCGGATGCTGCGCCATCGCATCCGACAGAGATGCACCGCCCATCACTTCAGCGCGTATGGCGGCAATCAGATCGCGCATGTAGGGCCGCTCGGCCTGCTCAAGCAAGGCCGTGAATGCCTGCTCAAGTGGCAAGCGTGCTTCCAGCAGGGAAGCGAGCTGACGCGTGAACAGTGCCAGCTCGATCGTCGACAGTCGATCACTGAAATAACGCTGGAAGCCCTGACCCGACACTTCTGCCTGACCGGTAATGACATCCATACCGAGAGGCACCAGACCACGCGCGCGTAAATCACTGCGTGCAGCACGCGGATTGTCGGCGTTGATCACACCCTTGCTGGTGGTGCCGGCAAGATCAATGGCTTCGTAACGATAAGCTGGCATGCTCAGCGCACTCTCATTCTTTGGTGACTCGCAATAATTCAGCTTCGGTGGTCGTACCATCGCGCAGCCAGCGCTCACCATCCTCTCTCATGCTCTGCATACCATTCTGCTGCGCACTGGCGCGTATTTCCGCTTCCGAAGCACGATTGTGAATCTGCTCCCGAATGGCATCGGTCGTCAGCAGCAATTCATAAATACCGACACGCCCGTGGTAACCGGTGTTGCCGCATTTATCGCAACCCACGTCATGCCAGCGCTGCCCGTCAAACTGCCGGCAATGCGGGCAAAGCTTGCGCACCAGTCGCTGTGCTGCAACGCCGATGAGCGATGACGACAACAGGAACGGTTCAATACCCATATCCAGCAAGCGCGTCACCGCCGCTGCGGCATCATTAGTATGCAGTGTCGCCAGCACCAGATGCCCGGTCAGCGATGCCTGTACGGCGATCTGCGCAGTTTCCAGATCGCGGATCTCGCCGATCATGATCACATCCGGATCCTGGCGCAGAATAGCCCGCAGCGCTTTTGCAAAACTCATGTCGATACGAGCATTGACTTGCGTCTGTCCGACACCGGCCAGTTCATATTCGATCGGATCTTCGACGGTCAGTATGTTGGTTGTCACCGCATTGAGTCGGGTCAGCGCCGCATACAGTGTTGTGGTCTTGCCCGAACCGGTGGGCCCGGTCACCAGCACAATGCCATGCGGCTGACTGATCAACTGATCAAACTGTGTCTGCGTCGTTGGACTCATGCCCAGCTGCTGCAGATCGAGCCGTCCGCCTTCCTTGTCCAGCAACCGCAGTACCGCGCGTTCGCCATGCCCAGTGGGTAGCGTGGAAACACGGACATCAACGGGTTTGCCACCGACACGCAAGGTGATGCGTCCGTCCTGCGGCAAACGCTTTTCGGCAATATCGAGTTGCGACATGATTTTTACGCGCGAAATCAGCGCTGCATGAATCGCTTTTTTCGGTCGAACGATATCGCGCAGCCGGCCGTCAATACGAAAGCGCACCACCGATATCTGCTCGAAGGGTTCAATATGGATATCAGAAGCACCCTCCCGCAAAGCCTGCGTCAGCAGCGCGTTAATCATGCGTATGACCGGTGCATCATCAGCCGACTCGAGTAAGTCTTCAATCGCCGGCATTTCCTGCATCAATCGTGCGAGGTCCAGATCGGATTCGACTTCGTCGACCACTTGCGCCGCATCGCCGCCGGATCCTGCGTAAGCACGCGCAATCGCCGTTTCGAGTTGTTCGCGTGACAGAGGATTCAGACGTACACGACCAAATCGCCGACTGACTTCGGCGACAGCTGAGGGCGCGGTGGCATCCGACAGCCAGACATCGACCGCATCATCCGTTGCTTGTGCAAGTAGACCAAAATCACGTGCGAAACTGAAGGGTAATAAACGCGGGTCATGCATCACCGTCATGATTTCCTCTCTGCTTTTCTCTTAACGCTGATCAATCACTGGCGGTTCGACAGGAAAAATCTCGGAAGGTGCCGGCAGAGGTGAATTCGTCGGTGGATTTGTCGATGGCATCACAGGCGGATCATCGCCACGGTGCAACAGCGCACCACCGACCGGCTTGCCATCGATCAGCGGTGGTAGCGATGGTGTTTCAATACGGGGCAGCAGCGCATTCGGTTCCGGCTGTATCGCAAACTGGGTGTTGCGAATGTAGTCATAGCGATCGCTGGCAACGGCGACTGCATGCTCGTCCGTACGCACGACGGTCGGACGCAGGAACACCATCAGATTGGTTTTCTCACGGCGACGCGACTGATATCGAAACAGATAACCAATGATGGGTATGCTGCCCAGGCCAGGTACTCGCTCGACACTGTCATTGACGGTGTCTTCGATCAGTCCGCCAAGCACAATGATTTGCCCGTCATCGACGAGCACATTGGTGTCAATCGAGCGCTTGCTGGTAATCAGTCCCGACGTCGTTGATTGCTGGATGTTCGATGTCTCTTGGTAAATCGCCATTTTTACGGTGCCACCTTCGGAGATTTGTGGCCGTACACGCAGCGACAAGCCGATATCGCGACGTTCAATAGTCTGAAAAGGATTGACACCCGCCGTGCCACCGGACGCTGGCGTCGTGAACTGACCAGTGATGAAAGGCACGTTCTGGCCGACGATGATGCGTGCCTCTTCATTGTCGAGCGTGATCAGATTCGGCATCGAAAGAATGTTTGCTTTGGCATCGCGCTCGAGCGCACGGGCCAGCAGCCCCAGGCCCAATTGTCCGTCACGCTGCCGGAATAAGGCCGCGGTCAGTCCGTTTCCCGGCGGCAGTGGTGTTTTATTCGGTCCGAGCACTGACGCTGCCTGCGTTACCAGATTGTTGCCCTCACTCGAAAATCCGGTAAGCATGCCGATGCGATAGCTGCTGTTTCCATTGCCCGATAGCGCAGCCCACTGAATACCCAGCTCCGCTGCTTTATCCGCACTAACTTCGACGATCAGTGATTCGACATAGACCTGTGCACGCCGGGCATCGAGCTGATCAATGATGCTGCGCAGATTGCGATAGATACGCTCATTGGCAGTGATGATCAGCGTATTCGTGGTCGGATCCGCCTGAATGAATCCGCCTGCGCCGCCGCTGGGCAAAGGGCCTTGTTGTGGCACGGCCGATGCGGGCGGCGCCTGCAAGCCGCCAGTTGGCGGCGCAGTCGTTGCCTGCGTCAGGGTCTGCGGCGATGTCGGCGAGATCGTGCCCGGTGTCGCAGCACCCGACTCGCCCGCGACCACCGCACGCAGTACTTGTGCCAGACGCGTGGCTTCGGCATTGCGTAAATAGACGACATGGACATTGCCCGGCAATGCAGTGGGCTGATCGAGTTTTGCAATGAGCGTGCGCGCCAGATGTGCCCGTGCTGCCGTTGGTGCGCGAATGATAATGGCATTGGTGCGCGTATCCGCCAGCAACATCACGCGCCCCGGATCGACGGTACCCGGGGCTGTGCCGGGATCCAGCAGTCGATTGACGGTGACGGTTAAATCAATCGCAATCGCATGCTCAAGGCGTATGACATCCATCTCGCCGATCGATGGTGTGTCGAGCGATGCGATGATGCGCGACAGCCGCTTCAGGTTATCCGCATAATCGGTAATGATCAGTGTGTTGTTGGTGGGGTCAGCGCTGATGGTGTTGTTCGCCGAGATCAGCGGCCGCAGGACTGCGACCAGTCCGGTGGCCGACTCATGATTCAGACGAAAGATCTGGGTAGCAATCTGATCGCCGCGTAATTTACCGGTCTGCACCGGGGCTGCCTGCAGCTTGGCATCAGCTTCGGGAAGCACTTTCACATAGTCAGGGGTACGAACGACCGCATAACCTTGCAGTCGCAGCACCGATGTCAGCATTTGAAATGCCTGCGTTTTGGTGACCGGTTTTTCCGACACCAGATTGATCGTGCCCTTGACACGGGGGTCGATGATGAAGGTGTTGCCGGTGTAATGGCCGATAGCGCGAACCACAGATTCGATATCGGCGCCGACAAAATTCAGCGTCGCCTGATTGCTGGCCGGATCCTGCGCCTGTGCAGGGGGCGATGTCACACAAATAAAAATCACGAACACCGCACACAACAGCAGTGTGTGCGCTTTGTCGGTGGTGATAGAGCGGGGTGTGATAGTCGTCATTTGAATTCAAGCGCGATGATGTTCCGGTTCCCTACCTGACGCCGCTGCCCGAGCAGATTGAGCAGAATCGCCAGTCGCTGTTCCTGTCCTTCCTGCGCCCAGGCCTGACCTGAGAATTGCAGACGTCCGTTCACGAGCAGGCCATTACCCTGCAATTGCAGAGGCCCCGACAGCGTTTTCAGTTTCAGTTGTGCACGCACGCCGCGCCAGTCAACTTGCAACTGATACGCACCCAGTGGCTTGACCGGCGATAAGGCTGATGCAATTTCTGTCATGTCGAGCTGCATAGCACCGTCAATCGTCAGACCTCTGGGGGAACGCGCCAGCGTGAGCATCTCCCATGACAAGCGCATGCGCCCCGAAGGCTGGATGGTATTGATCGGCGCGCCCAGCGCAGTCAGCCGGTCTGCCGAGAGCATCAGTGCGGACGGCGTCAGTTGCCAGCGCTGCCAGCTGCCACGCAGATCGGCAGACTGATGCAACGCTTCACTGTTCTCTATATGCATGTCAATACGACCCAACAGAATCGTCGGTGACAGTCGCCATTGAAAGCGTCCGGGCAGCAAAGGTACGATTGGCGTCCGAAAGTCATTCGCATTGGATGCACCGAGAAACGCTGAGCCACGCCAGATGCTGCCTGCGGCATCACCCAGCGATAAGCGCCCGCCCGTCTGCTGCTCGACGACTGGCGCCAGCCATGCGGCCGGCAGCGTTACGATGACGGTGATAATCATGACCAGCAAAGCAGCAACGATCCAGACCACTGCTCTCATGACGATCGCTGCAGTGATAGCGTCGCATCAACACGATCAAGACGCTCTCGCGCGGTGACCGTGGCTTCGGTGACGAATAGTTGCTGATCGTGCTGCATTTTTTGCAGCCACTCAGTCAGCGCAGAAAAAGATGTATCGGAAAAATTCAAAGTCACTGTGTTGTCTGCCACTGTGAGTTGCTGTGCCCTCAGACCCGACGCAGCGAGCAAACGCTCCAGTTCTGGTCGTGACAAAGGCTGCCCAGCGGGCACAGTGGCCGGCAGCTCAGCAATCGTTTTTGCGAGTGTCTGCATTTGCGCCGACTGCGCGCGCAGTTCAGGTAACTGTTGCTGCATTTTTTTTCGCATGCTGAGCGCGGGATCAATCAGCCACCACCAGATCAGCAACATCGCGAGCAAAACGACACCGACCAGCATCACACGACGCTCGCGCAGCGTTCGGCTCTGCCAGGCCGCTGCGATACGCTGATGCTGGGCCGGCGCACGCTTCATGGTGCGCTGCGCACCTGCCAGACATTCGCGCCACCCTGTGCTTCGCTAGCGCGAGCCGCCAGTGAGCGTTCGGTAAAGTACGGCTGCGCAGACTCGAGCGAGGGCTTGATATCGGGTTTGAAACGCACCTCCAGCATCTGGTCGCGGTAGGCCAGCCCTGCAATCGGCTGTGTACTGACGCCGGGTGATGCGGGCGTTTGAGATGGTGTTTGCGCTGGTGTTTGCGCTGGCGTCTGATTTTGCGTGTTCGCCCAGACATCACCGAATGCGGCTGCCAGCGCCAGAAAATCATCAGGCAAAACTTCACCCGCCTGCCGGCGCGAAGCCGCTATTTTTTTCTGCATTTGTGTCAGCGGATCAACGACGGCTGTCTCGTTCGGAAACGCACCTAGGTAGGTACTGACCATGGCCTGCTGCAAATCTGCGGCCTGGCTTTGCAATCGCCAGCTGTCGATCTGCAAAGCGATGATATTCAAGACAAGCAGAAGTAAAGCCAGGCGCAAAGGCCATCGCCAGCGCTGCCAATCGATACCTGTCGCCTCAGGTTCACTCACGCCCGACATCAGATCGGGGCCAGCGGCGTCCGCTGCCTCAATCAGATTCGCCCAGTTGAGTTCATGCACGGCGCTGAGCCTGAACGGATGCCGACCCGAAGCCAGTGCCGACTCAAGCTCACCGATAAAATCACGCGGTAACAACAAATCCACCGGGCGCTCGCCGGCCATCGTTGCGATCAGTTGCAGTATCTGGTCAGGCAGAGTGACATCATCGGCATTCGTCAACGGCAGTCCAATGCCTTCATCGTCGCTGTAACGAATCACCAGTTCCATCGCATCGCTGTTGAACATCAGGGCAGCAGCAAGATGGTCAGCCTCCAGTGGCAGACACAGCTGTACCGGCAAGGCACGCAGACGGTTGAATCCGGATGCACGTAGCGAACTCGTCCATGCCAGCAGCCAGTCACGCTGCATGACCGCTACCAATCGTTTACCCGCCACTTCTTTACCGGCCGCGATCACGCAATCGGCGGCATCGCCTATCAGCCGGTCTTCCACCAGCGCAGGCAGCACCAGATGCAGACGATGTGCAGGCAAAGGTGGCACCTCCACACGCAACAGCGTGACGTCACTGGCAGCAATCAGCAGCACGACGGTGTGCGTCGCAGCCAGCTCACGTGCGGCTTGCGACAGCGATGTCATTCCTGTCTGTAGCAGTTTGCCTCGCGCAGCCAGTGCATAAGGCAGCGCAAAATCGGCGAGCGCCTCTTTCTTATCGATAGCGGTGCGCGGCGGCAAACGCAAATAAGCGATCGTATTTGTTTTGTGACGCATGCTCAGACCTCGCGCACCCAGAGCAGCCGCGTCAGCACACCCTGACGCTCGATCAATGCCTGCACCTGCAACATGGCTTCACGCATGCTTACGCGCCCGTTCACCAGAAAATAACGGGTTGCGACCGAAAGCTCATCCGGATTGCTGTCTGCGCCCGGCACACGGGTATTAAAATCATTCAGATCACGAAAAGCGGCTGAGCGTCGGCGTGCGACCAGCGCACTGGCATCGGAGAGCGATAGCGCAGGCAGCCGCGCCGACAGTGCCGCAGCGCTGGCGGTGTTCACATTCAAGGGTGTGGCACGAGGCAAAAAAATGACTTCATCGCGAATGGCCGCAATAACCGATGGCGTAAATCCGGGTACGGCCAGCAAATCATCGACCTGTAAAAAACGGATCGGCCGGGCAGCGCCGCTGCCAGAATACTGCTGACTGGCAGCGATCTGGTCAGCTGCAGCACGGGCCAGCGAGGGGTTCTGCCGGAGCGACGATAACAAGCGCTCGAATGCAGCGACTTCCGTGCGCGCTGCCTGACCATTGGCCGCCAGACGCATGAGGTTGAAACGGGCCTGGGCATCCTGTATCGAACCGGACAGCACCGCATTGGCGGCTGCGTCGCGGGAAGCGGCATCGACATAGCGGTCTAGCCGTGTCTCCGACAAGGGAACAGCCCATGGCTCGGACAAATCGTCGATCGAAGAATATTTGGCGTCTTCGCGCAAGATCAGTCGCGCCCAGTCGAGTGCGCCGCGCAAGACCCATTGTTTTTGCAATTGCATGCGCTGGTTTTCAATCGATCGCACCTGCACCTGCTGCTGCCAGAACAGGCTGGCCACAATCGTGATGGCCAGTGTGGTCAGCAACAAGGCAGTAATCACGGCTACGCCCTGCTGTTTTTTTAACAGGTGCTTGGCTGACTGCACATGATGATTTTTCAGCATGTGTCGACACAGTGTCATACCGACCCCAGCATGAAAATTTTCGTCAGACTGGCCTGCCGACCCGGCAATCGCAACGCGACTTCCACTCCGGTCCAGCTGATTTGAGATGAGGTCGTACCGGCCTGAGGATTCATCAGTGCCGCCCGGGAGGTCAGCACACTGCTATCCGTGTTATTCGGAATACGCCAGCCGAGACCGTCGTCAGCCCATACACGCAGGTTCATTGCCTGCACGCCCGCTTGCAAGCGCACCTGGGTCTGCGCTGCTGATGGTGCAGGAGATTTCACCAGCTGCGCGTATTGTTCCAGCCGCGTGAGATCGCGTGTCGGCAACGATTCCTCGCGCGTGAGCAAACCCTCGCGCAGGCGATACGTCACCAGTTGCAATGCACCCGGTTGCGCTTCCGGTTGCGTGCGGCGAATCAGCGTAATGCGCGCCAAATCAACTTGCACCGGCGCGCGACCGTCGAGCTCGGTGGCATTCACGACATTCATGCAATCGGTCTGCATTTGTGCGAATGCCAGTTGCAAGCCACGGGTTTGTTCCAGCTCCTGATTCAGGCTGGCGCGGGCCCGGGTGATGCTGTCCAGCCCGCGCCATCCCAGTACGGCCACAAAAGCCATGATCGAGATGGCTACCAATAATTCAATCAGCGTCAGCCCGTGCTGCGCAGAGGAACGGCATCGGGATCGTTCAGAATGCATTGGGAACAATCTGAGACAGCATGATGATCCGGCGTGATGTATCACGCTCATCAACCACCGCCACCTCCACCCGACGAAAAGCGGGGTTCGGCGTCGGATAAATCTGTTCTTCGCAGCGCAGCGGCAACTCACCTTGTGGACAGGAAAATGTTCTGCTTCCTAGCGGCGGCCATTCACGCGCCAGCCGGATTTGGGTCAGACGATTCTCTGCCGACCAGGTCGCCATCATGGCACCGCGCAAGTCACTGCTGTTTTGCGTCAGGCTGGCAACTGCACGCAAGCTTGCTGCGAGCGCGGTGCCAATGATGACCAGCGCGACCAGCACTTCAAGCAAGGTAAATCCTTCGTGCACGGGACGACAGCGGTTGATATGTGACACGGTCGATTTTCTCTCTGCATTGCGTTGCGTTGCCTTGCATTGGCCTGTTCACGCTCTTGCTCGTTTACTGCACCTGAAAATTGCCAATTCCATCGGCCCGTATCGTTGCGCTGTGCGTACCGAGCGTCAGCCGCAATGCAAATGGCTTATCGACCGGTTCGCGACCAAATACGATTCGCAGCGGTAATCGATCCGATGTTGCCGGTACCATACTCACACCTAGTGGGGGTCGACGAAATTCGCGTTCACGCAAAAGCGCATCCTGCGTCAATGTTTGCCAGCTGTCGTTCTGCCGGATCAAGAAACGGTAGCGCTGCTCATCGATTTCGAAGGCGATCGCACGATTGCGCACAATCGCCTCATCGCGCGCAGCCTGGAGCAGCAATGCAATGCGTTGTGCATCATCCTGAACCAGCTGTCCGTTGCCGGGCATCGCGTTGAGCGCGACCGCACCCAGCAAAATGCCGGCGATAACCAAAACCACCAGCAACTCCAGCAAGGTGAAGCCGTGCTGCCGGTAGAGGCCAGAGGCTCTGTCAATCTGACCGCCTCGAAGCACAGTCGTTACTGGAAAACCGAGCCCAACGCTGTGAGCGACTTTTTGACAGAGATGCTCAGTCAGCCCAGGAACCAATGTCCGCGTCATTTCCGCTACCACCCGGCTTGCCGTCTGCGCCATAGGAAAAAATATCCACTTCGCTGCGCGTGCCAGGCGATAAGTATTGATAAGTATTTCCCCACGGATCTTTGTTGAGACGATCGACATAGCCACCGCTTTTCCAGTTGGCTGGCTGAGGCCCATTGGTCGGACGTGTAATTAAGGCTTGCAAACCTTGCTCCGTCGTCGGATAACGCTGATTGTCCAGTCGGTAAAGTTTGAGTGCCTGCATCAGCGTGGCGATGTCCTGCTTCGCTGCAAGAATGCGCGCATCATCCGTGCGACCCATCAATCGCGGCACAAGCAACGCTGCCAGCACCCCCATAATCACCACCACGACCATAATTTCGATCAGCGTAAATCCGGAATGTCGGCGACCAGCCCGAAGACAATGGAATGCGCGCAGCATAGGCATTGAATCTCATAAAAGGAACTTTGTTCTGACCAGCGCGCAGCCATAAAGTGCCCGCGAATTGAAGCATGCATCGCTCGTTGCAGCATTGCAGTCAGCCCCAGTGCAGTCAGCTCACCGGGAATGATCCTCTATGTGGAATTTTCAACCCGGATCTGGGTCAATGAAAAGCACCAGCCACAGGAGTCCGTGATGTCGCTTAGCCATGCTGAATCCGGTGATGTCGTCAGCGTTCGACCTCTGGACGATGCTTTACCGAGTGCAGTATCGACCGCCATCGTTCGCACACCTCATCTGGAACTGATACGTACTGTGCTGCACGCAGGGCGCAGCGTTCCCGAACACCAGATCAGCGGCGAACTAACTTTGCAGTGCATTGAAGGTGAGATGATTGTGCGCGCACACGGACGAGACATCACGCTGACTCCCGGTCAGATGCTGTTTCTCGATGGTAGCGTTCCCCACGCGGTCGAAGCTGTTAAAGACAGCTCCGCCTTATTGACCTTGCTACGAGTCAATTCATCGAAGAAAACTGCCCGCGCAATTTAGGGATGCGTTGAATAAATTCACGTTTTATAGCGAGCCAGCGTGGCTGTGCGACGCGGGGCACAGAAAAATCAAGGGCTTGCCGCAATTAATTTAGCTAAAAATTTTCAGGTTTTATTTAATCAGCGCCTCATCAGAATGCAGGCCGCCAGATACAGAACAAACTTCCAGAAGTTATCAGGAATGATGACGAGGCAGGAACGAGAGAACGACTTTGATTTTCTTTCAGGACATTCGTTGTGGCTACAAGCATTTATTAAAAGAAAATTGCTGGTCAAAAATGGGAACCTTGCCGAGCATAAAGACACCAAAATTTGCAAAAAATAATTTGGTAATCATTAACTCTTATTCCTGAGGAAAAACATGAGACCGACCAGTAACACACCCCGAACAAGTGCAGATTTTCATCTGTCCAAACATGACAAGAAAATTGAACAACGTGCAAAAGATTTCATGGAGATTTTCAAAAATTTTGATTTCAGCCCGGCTGGCCATATCACTTGCCTGATTCATCTGTTAGATCCGAGCGAAGTCAAGTTAGGCAAAGGTCCGGCCGCCGAAAATTTTAACCGCAAGTTCGCTCAGTTCTCAAACGAACTCGATCTGGCGCTTGGCAAATCAAAGAAAGAATCCAACAGGAATGAATTAAAAATGGCACTCATCGCGAAGATCGCTGCGAGAGGATTGCCGTTCAGATACCAGAACGACTACCAGAAAGTCTCGAACAATTGCTCAACTGATGTCGTAATCAATTGGCTGAAGGAAATACGAAAACAAATTAACCCACCGAAAACGATATCGCGGCCGCACTCCCAAGTTGTTACCAGCACTTATACGACCAATAACGCAAATTCCAACCAAATTCTGCCATCGGCGGCAGCCCCCGTGTTTCGCGCCTTCAATTACAGTCCACCTGCTCCGGTACAGTACACCGCCCCTAATCCGTCCAGCCCAGCTCCGATGTTTTCCCAAGCACCTGCGACGACCTGGAATCAGGGTCAGTCTAATCCGGGAAATACGAACTGGCCTCAGCAGCAGTGGCACTACCCGAATGCCGTGCCTCAGCAGCAGTGGCAATCTCAGAATGTGATGCCTCAGCAACAGCAATGGCAATACCCGAATGCAGTACCTCAGCAACAGCAGTGGCAGTCTCCGAGTGCGATGCCTCAGCAGCAACAATGGCAGTCCCCGAATGCGGCGCCTCAGCAGCAACAATGGCAGTCCCCGAATGTGATGCCTCAGCAGCAGCAGTATTTTTATCCACCTCAACAGAACGGCCGCACACCGAACTCTGGCAGTTGATTCGCCTCAAGGCCCGCTGCAGGACTGGCACACAAGTCCGCACGCGCATAGAAAAAGCCCGCAGACGAAACGTTTGCGGGCTTTTCATTTTTGGGAAGCGCTGAAGAGGGTAGACGATTTACATCGGGTTGCAAGCTAAGTAAGCAATGATTAAATAACACCTTACACTTTTGTAGCCTGGGAAATGGAGCCACGCCATTGATTTATCAAGGCCCCGCGTCGCACAGCTGCGCTGGCTCGCCACAAAATAGAGATTTGTTCAGCGTTTCCCTTACACGAAAGTCACTTTTAGTTCCGACTACTCAGTGTGACTAAGCACTCTCGACCCGCGCTTCGCGCGCAAGCAATTGTTGCAACGCTTTGGTCGGCGTTTCGGATTCAAACAAAACCCGCGCGACAGCATCGACAATCGGCATCGCAATCTGATGTTGCTGCGCGATCTGCTGAACAGCGCGTACGCAGCGCACGCCTTCCGCCACGTGCCCCAGTTCATTGACGATGGCATCCAGCGATTTGCCGGCAGCCAGACCGAGACCGACCTGACGATTGCGCGACAAGTCACCGGTACAGGTCAGTATCAGATCACCGACACCGGTCAGCCCCATGAAAGTTTCACTGCGGCCACCCAGCGTGATCCCCAGTCGCGTGATTTCTGCCAGACCCCGCGTAATCAGTGCAGCGCGCGCGTTCATCCCGAGACCCAGACCATCGGCAATACCGGTGGCAATGGCCAGCACGTTCTTGATAGCGCCGCCCACTTCGACGCCCCACAGATCATCGGTCGAATACACGCGCATGCCGTTGCCATGAATCGCCGATACCGTAAGCTGACGCAAGGCCGGATCCGATGAACCAATGGTCAGTGCGCAGGGCAGGCCGCGCGCCACTTCCTGCGCAAATGAGGGACCCGACAAAGCGCCACATGGCAGCGACTCGCCCATGAGCTCACGCACGATCTGGTGCGGCAGCAAAGCACTGCCCTCTTCGAATCCTTTACATAACCAAACAAGATTAGGTATTGCATAGGGTCGTAAAGCGGTCAGCAGCGGACGCAGGCCGGCGACCGAGGTGGCGACAATCACCAGTCCGTCAGCTGCATGGGCCATTGCACGGGACAGATCGGCGGTAAGCTGCAATGCAGACGGCAAGGCAATGCCCGGCAGATAGCGCTTGTTCTCTCGGTGCGCATTCATGTCGGCGATCGCTTGCGTATCTCGCCCGTACAGCAGGACCGAATGGCGAGTGGCCACCGACAAGGACAGCGCGGTGCCCCATGCCCCTGCGCCAAAGACTGAAATGTTGAGGGAGTTCTGCATGAATGAGGGCGGCGAAAGGCCTAGTCGCCCCAGACTTCCGATGCCCGGACGAAGCCGGATTCACCGTCGCGATGTCGGACCCGGATCCAACCGGACTTGATGGGTTCGGCCAGCTCAAGCAGTACGCCTTTAGCGGCGGTGAAAACGACCGGTGCGGACTCGCTTTCGGCAGCACGAATAACGGCCTGATCGACCTCGACGATCAGCGTCCGACGCGGCAGTAGCGAGCCTGACGGAACCCAGCTGAGTTCACCCGATGCATCTCGCACGCGCGCCCAGTCGCCGCTGGTCAGCAATACCTCAACAGGCATGCCGGCGGGTGCGATATGAAGCTTGCGACCTCTCTGGGCCGGCGCGTCATACATGACCGCGTAGGGCGGTGCGACCGAACTGAAATCAGCGGCCTCGGTTGCGGCCGCAAGCAGCGCGCACGACGTTCCGATCAAAAACTTCAGGGTTCGCAGCGCGCGCATGGCGGGGTTTTATTGCACCTGAGTCGGCGCAGGCTGGGCAATCGCCTGCTTGCGCTGGTGGTAAAACGCTTCAAAATTGATTTCGGACAGATGGAATGGCGGGAAGCCCGCGCGGGTGATCATGTCCGACACATTGGCGCGCAGATAGGGATACAGAATATTCGGGCAGGCAATGCCCAGCAACAATTCGAGCTGGTCTTCCGGCACATGCCGCACTTCGAAAATACCGGCCTGCTTGCATTCGATCAGGAAGGCGACCTTGTCACGGATTTTGGCCGTGATGGTGACGGTGACGGTCGACTCAAAAAAACCATCGGCAATCGCCTCGGAGCTGACGTCGAGCGCGATTTCCATCGCGGGGCTTTCCTGCTCGAGGAAAATGCCCGGGGAATTCGGCTGCTCCAGTGACATGTCCTTCAGGTACACGCGCTGGATGTTGAACTGGGGTTGTTGCTCGGTGGCTTGCGAATTCTGATCGGACATGAAGCACTTTCATCAAGGAGTAAAAAACAGCCGGCAAAAATGCCGAAGCATCAGGAAACGTCGGGGAAAATCAGGCACCTTGCAGCAAGGGTTCGAGCCTGCCTTCACGGTCCAACGCTGAGAGATCATCAAAACCGCCGACATGGGTCTCGCCAATATAAATCTGGGGCACAGTTCGACGCCCGGTCATCTCCATCATTTGCACACGCTGATCGGGCTCAAGGTCGACACGGATTTTTTCGATCTCATCAACGCCTTTGGCTTTGAGCAAACGCTCGGCCATGTTGCAGTAAGGGCAGACGCCCGTGGTGTACATACGCACTTTCGCACCCATGATCGGGATCTCCTTATTCAGCTATCGGCAGGCCTTGCGACTTCCAGGCCATAAAACCACCTTCGAGCACGTAAACCTCACTGAAGCCGGCGCGACGCAATTGCGACGCGCCGCGGCCGGCACGCGTATCCGTCTGACAAACCACCAGAACCGGGTTCGATTTGTTCAGATCGCCGATACGTTCAGGCAATTCATTGAGCGGGATGTTCCTGGCCTGGCGCAGATGTCCCGCCTTGAATTCGTCGGCGGAGCGCACATCCAGTATCAGTGTCTTGCCCTTGTTGAGCAATTGGGTCGCCTGCAAGGTGGACAAGGTATTTTTGCTGCGGCTCAGCGACGGCCAGGCCAGCGCGCCCCCGGAAACCAGGGCGATGAGAATCAGCCAGATATTATCAATCAAGAATTTCACGACAGTCCATTCGTTTGAAGCAAGCGCGCCATTATAAAATAGAAGGCTTGGAGCGTCTCAGCGCATTCTTCTTGTCACTACCGAACTACTCAGCAATTAACATGTACAAAATCGTCCTGATGCGCCACGGGGAGTCCGAATGGAACCGCGATAACCGATTCACCGGCTGGGCCGACGTCGATCTGACGGAGAAGGGCATTGCCGAGGCACGTAACGCAGGCCGGCTGCTCGACGAAGCCGGCCTTACCTTTGATCTCACCTACACTTCCGTGCTCAAGCGCGCGATACGCACGCTCTGGTGCACCCTCGATGAAATGGATCTGATGTGGCTGCCGACTGTCCACAGCTGGCGGCTGAACGAGCGTCACTATGGCGCGCTGCAAGGCCTGAACAAGGCTGAAACGGCGGCCCGCTACGGCGACGAACAGGTACTGATCTGGCGTCGCAGTTATGACATTCCTCCGATGGCGCTCGATGCAAGCGATCCGCGCGCTTCCTTCGCCGATCCTCGCTACGCGAAACTCCGGCGTGAAGAAATTCCGCTGACCGAATGCCTGAAAGATACTGTTGCACGCGTTCTGCCCCTTTGGAATGAATCCATCGCGCCGGCGATCCGGGCAGGCAAACGTATCCTGATCTCCGCGCATGGCAACAGCCTGCGCGCGCTGGTCAAGTACCTTGACGGTATGAGTGATCAGGAAATCGTTAATCTGAATATTCCGAACGGCCAGCCGCTCGTTTATGAGCTGGACGCAGATCTCAAGCCACTCCGTCGTTATTACCTCGGCGATGCGTCGGCGATTGAGGCAGCGATGAAGGCCGTCGCCAGTCAGGGCAAATCCAGTTAATACGCTCATGTCCGCCCGTCTCGCCGTCATCAGCGGCTTGCTGCTGGCACTGCTGGCCGCGCAGGGTCCAGCCCTCGCCGAACCACCGAACCGGGGTAGCGATCGCCATCGGCAAAAGCAGGTGGCCGAGCAGGAGCGCGCCACACTGCGCAAAAAACTCTCCGAGCTCAAGGAAGACATCGTCAGGACGGAAAAAGCCCGTGGTGATGCGGCCGATGCGCTGGCAGATTCGGAAGCGGCAATCTCCAACGCCAAACGCGCATTGCGGGAACTGGCCAGCGAACAGGAACGCACAACGCAGCGGCTGCATGCGCTGTCCATCAGCCAGGAAACGCTCGAGAAAGCGGTACAAGCGCAACGCGAGCGTCTGGAAAAAATGCTGCGCGAGCAGTACATGAGCGGACAGGATGATCGTCTGCGCCTGCTGCTCTCAGGCGACAATCCCAATCGCATGGCGCGCGAGCTGCGCTATCTGGGCTATGTCTCTGCCGAGCAGGTGAAAGCGATCACGGCGCTGCAGGAAAATCTGGCGGCGATCGAAGCCAACAAGGCAGAAGCGGAAAAAGCGCGGGAATCGCTCGACGAAATCGCCCAGGAGCAGCGCGAACAGAAATCCTTGCTGGAAAAACAAAAAAACAAGCGCCAGGCGCTGGTCGCTCAGCTGTCAGGCAAGCTAGCCAATCAGCGCAAAGAAGCGGGACGACTGGAGCGCGACGAAGAACGGCTGGCCGCGCTGGTCGACCGTCTTGCAACGCTGATCGCGCAGCAGCGCAAAGCAGAGGAAGAAGAGGCAAAGCGGCGGGCGCGCTCTCAAGCCGAGGCGAGGGAACGCGCAGAAAAGCGCAAGGCGGCTGAAAAGTCATCTGACAAAACTGCCGACAAAGCGGCCGACAAACCACCGGCCAAAACCAGCGACAAGCCCGGCACCAAGCCGAAACCGTCCGAGACTGCGCGCGACACAGAGCCCGCCGTCGCGCAGACGAACCCGGCCAGACCTGCACCCGAAGAGCGGCCCGCGCCGCCTGATGGGGCCGAGTTTGCCAGTCTGCGCGGCAAACTCAGAATGCCCGTCAAGGGTGAGCTGCTGGCCAGCTTTGGCACGAAACGCCCTGAGGGCCCGACCTGGAAAGGCCTGTTCATCAAAGCGGCCGAGGGTACGGAGATCCGGGCAAGCGCGGCAGGCGAAGTGATTTTTTCTGACTGGATGCGCGGCTTTGGCAATCTGATCATTATTGATCACGGTGCGCAGTACATGACCATTTACGGTAATAATCAGTCGCTGCTCAAACGACCCGGCGACCGCATCAGAGCGGGCGATGTGATAGCCACGGCGGGTAACAGCGGCGGCAATGAGCAATCGGGTTTATACTTTGAAATGCGGCACCAAGGGCGGGCGTTAGACCCGCTGACATGGATGAACAGGTGAGACATGAGTAGCAGACTGAAGAACGCAGGATTAATAGGGCTGGGACTGATCGCCGGCATCGCAGGTTCCATGCAATTTGATGCGCTCGCCCAGAAAAATGCGAGCTCGCCCTTGCCCATCGAGGAGCTGCGACAGCTCAGCGATGTGTTTGGCCTGATCAAATCCGATTACGTCGAACCGGTCGAAGACAAAAAGCTGCTCACCGAAGCCATCTCCGGCATGGTGGCGTCACTCGACCCGCACTCTGCTTATCTCGACAAGAAAGCCTTCAAGGAACTGCGTGAGGGCACGCAGGGCAAGTTCGTCGGTCTCGGCATCGAAGTCGGGATGGAAGACGGCTATGTCAAAGTCATCTCGCCGATCGAGGACTCGCCTGCTTATAAAGCCGGCCTGAAAGCAGGTGATCTGATCACCCGCCTCGACAGCACACCGGTTAAAGGCATGACGCTCGATGAAGCCGTCAAGCGCATGCGCGGCGAACCGAATACCAAGATCACGCTGACTGTCGCCCGCAAGGAAGAAGACAAGCCGCTGATGATCACGATCGTGCGTCAGGAAATCAAGGTGCAGAGCGTCAAGGGCAAGGTCATCGAGCCTGGCTATGCGTGGATACGGATCTCGCAGTTCCAGGAACCCACGGTCGACGACCTGGCGAAGAAAATCACCGCAATCTATCAGCAAGACCCAGGCATCAAAGGACTGGTGCTGGACTTGCGCAATGACCCGGGCGGCGTGCTCCCCGGCGCAATCGGCGTTTCCGCAGCCTTCCTGCCGAAAGACGTGCCGATCGTGTCCACCAATGGCCAGCTGGCGGATTCCAAGGCGACCTATCTTGCGCGTCGTGAGTACTACGGGAATCGCGGCGGCGGCGATCCACTGGCTCGTCTGCCCGAGCAAATCAAGAAAGTCAAAATGGTGGTGCTGGTGAATTCCGGCTCAGCCTCCGCCTCGGAAATCGTCGCCGGCGCACTGCAGGACTATAAGCGCGCCACCATCATGGGCACGCAGACCTTCGGCAAAGGCTCGGTGCAAACCATACGACAGCTGTCTGCCGATACGGCAGTCAAGCTAACGACAGCACGTTACTACACGCCGAATGGCCGCTCGATTCAGGCCAAGGGCATCGTGCCGGACCTGCTGGTCGATGAATATGCGGATGGCGATGGCATGAACGGCATGCGCCTGCGCGAATCCGATCTGCAGAAGCACTTGTCGAATGACCGCGACAAAGAAGCGGGCAATGGCGCAAACATCGTCGATGAACTCGAAGAGGCAAAACGTCTGGCTGCACTGGAGAAAAAGCGCAAGCCCCTGGAATACGGCAGCAAGGAAGATTTCCAGCTCGCGCAGGCGCTGGCCCATCTGAAGGGTCAGCCGGTACAGACCTCCAAATCTGCCAAGATCGAAAACAAGAAAGAGCCGACCATCAATAACCCGGACGGCAACGGCGAGAAAAAATAATCCCGCTCTGAATCGAACCCGGCCGCAGTGATGCGGCCGTTTTTTTATCTGCTGAACGTTTGTTTGCCATGAACGACCAACAATTGCTGCGCTATTCGCGCCATATTCTTCTCGACGAGATTGGCATTGAGGGGCAGGAAAAGCTGCTGGCCGCGCATGCGGTCGTGATCGGCGCGGGTGGACTGGGCTCGCCGGTAGCGCTGTATCTCGCCTCGGCCGGGGTCGGCAAAATCACGCTGGTCGACCATGACACGGTGGACCTGACTAATCTGCAGCGGCAGATTCTGCATACCACTGCGCGCGTGGGACAACCGAAGGCTGTTTCAGGCAAAGAGACACTGGCGCAGATCAATCCGGAAGTCGATGTGCAGACCGTATGCGAACGCGCCGACGAAGCGACCCTGGCACAACTGGTTTCGGGGGCGACCGTGGTGCTCGACTGCACCGACAATTTCCAGACACGACATGCGATCAATCGCGCCTGCGTCGCCGCGCGTGTGCCACTGGTATCCGGCGCAGCAATACGGATGGATGGGCAGGTCGCCGTGTTCGATTCACGCAGTGGGCAGACGCCGTGTTACGCCTGTCTGTTCCCACCCGATCAGCAATTCGAAGAAGTACAGTGCTCGACCATGGGGGTCTTTGCGCCGCTGGTCGGGATCATCGGCACGGTGCAGGCCGCCGAGGCATTGAAGCTGATCATGGGCGTCGGGGAGTCACTGGCCGGCCGCTTGCTGCTGCTGGATGCACGCAACATGGAATGGACCAGCATCCGTACCACGCGCAGCAGCGATTGTGCCGTGTGTGGCTAGGGCACCAGCATCGCCAGTTGCTGTGCCATACCCTCGGTCGGTCGCGACTGAAACCCGCCTTTCGCGTAGCGATGCCAGCGGCCGATCACGAAGGCCATCACCAGCGCGGCACGCGCACTGGCCTCAGTCTCAGGAATGTCGCTTTGGGTAGCCGCGATCTTCCATGACTGCCGCAGCGCCAGTTCAATACGATCGACAAACTGATTCATCCGCTGTTGAAGACGCTCATCCTCATTAACCAGCGCATCACCAATCATCACGCGCGTCATGCCGGGATTCTGTTCAGCGAATTCGAGCAGCATCGCAGCTATGCTGCGTACCTGACGCGCACCGCTCTCTTCGCTGTCGCTGATCTTGTTGATGAGACCGAAGACCGAGGTCTCGATGAATTCAATCAGGCCCTCGAACATCTGCGCCTTGCTGGCGAAATGGCGGTACAGCGCCGCTTCGGACACATCGAGACGCGCCGCCAGCGCAGCCGTGGTGATCCGGTCACCCTTGGGATGCTCCAGCATGGCAGCCAGTGCCTGCAGTATCTGAAGTTTGCGCTCGCCCGGTTTGGTATTGGCCATGGTCGTTATCAGTCAGGCAATCGGTCGCGGCGTGATGTCGCGCTCTAGCGGAGCCGGTGCAGCGTTTTCGGCAGCTGGTTCAGGGATTTTACTGCGACATCAACAAATCCCGGACGGCGCGCAACGGCTCTAAGGTAGCCAGTAAACCACACTGTGCGCAGGCCGAGGGATTTTGCGGATTTGAGATTGGCCAGCGTGTCCTCCACCAGGACGCAGTCACGCGCGCGCAGGCCGCGCGAGGCGAGCAGTTGTTGCAGCATCAGGCGGGAAGGCTTGGGGCGTAACTGACGATGCACGACCATCGATTCGATCGGTACATGCTCGGCGAAATGACGGTGCAAACCAATGTGACGAATCACGTCGCGCGCATAAGTCTGTGGCGCATTGGTGAGCAAAATTTTGGTACCCGGCAGACGACGAAACACGCGGGCAAGGCCGCGCTCGGCGCGAATCATTTGCGACAAATTCTCGAAGCAGTGAGCGTCACGCAGAAATTCATCTGCACGCACCGCATGATGGCGCATCATGCCAAGCAGCGTCGCGCCATAGCGCTGCCAATAAGCCATCCGCACCGCATTGACCGCCTCGGGATGCGCGGGCTTTTGTTCAGCATGGAGCACTCGCGCAATCGCGGCATTCATGTTGCTGTTAATCGCCGGGAAAATCGCGTGCGACGCATCATGCAGCGTGTTGTCCAGATCGAACAACCAGGTCAGACGCCGGCGCGCACGCATGCGTGCCGGACTCAGTGCGAGCGAATCATCGTGCCGAACGCTTGCTCGGTCAGCACCTCAAGCAGCAGCGAATGCTCGATACGGCCATCAATGATGTGCACGGTGTTCACACCGGATTTGGCCGCATCCAGCGCGGAGGAAATTTTCGGCAGCATGCCGCCGGAGATGGTGCCATCTTCGAACATCTCATCAATCTCGCGCGCCGACAGATTGGTCAGCAGCTGACCATTCTTGTCCATCACGCCGGGGATATTCGTCATCATGATGAGCTTTTCTGCGCGCAGGATCTCGGCGATCTTGCCGGCGACCAGATCGGCGTTGATGTTGTAGGCCTGACCATCCTCGCCAAAACCGATTGGCGAAATGATGGGAATGAAGGCATCGTCCTGCAAAGCCTTGACCACCGCCGGGTTGATCGCTTCGATTTCACCCACAAAACCAATATCCAGAAATGCCCCCGGATGCTCTTTGTCAGGCATTTGCATTTTGCGCGCCCGGATCAAGCCGCCGTCCTTGCCTGTCAGGCCGACCGCCTGGCCGCCATAGTGATTAATCAGCATTACGATGTCCTGCTGCACTTCGCCGCCCAGCACCCATTCGACCACTTCCATCGTTTCTTCGTCGGTGATGCGCATGCCCTGGACGAAGCTGCCCTGCTTGCCGATTTTTTTCAGCGCGTTATCAATTTGCGGTCCGCCGCCGTGGACGACCACGGGGTTCATGCCAACCAGCTTGAGCAAGATGACATCGCGCGCAAAACCGTGCTTCAAACGTTCCTCGGTCATCGCGTTGCCGCCGTATTTGACGACAATCGTCTTGCCGTGGAATTTGCGGATGTACGGCAAGGCCTCGGCCAGTATCTCGGCCTTGATTTCAGGGGCAATCGCAGTGGTGGGCATGGGACTGGCGGGTTCCGATGAGGGTGTCAGGCAGGCACGCCTGCTTCAGATGAAGCGACATGCTCTGATAAAAACTGGCGAGATTTTACAGGCAAAACAATCGATGTTCGCGCGGAGTTGATTGTCTTTTTCGCTCAGGCACAGTAGCCTGCCAAGCAACAAGGAGGGAAATCGACGATGAGCGCCTGCGTTCAGTGTGGTCAGCAATTCAACTGCGGCATGGCAGACATCCCGGCGACCGAGCCCTGCTGGTGCATGTCTTTGCCATCCCTGCCGCCGGCGCTGCTGGCCAGTGCCGGCGATGCTACGCGTTGCTTTTGTCCGACATGCCTGCAAGGCTTGCTGGACCGCCACCTGAGCGAGTAGCGCAGTCAAGAGCGCATCCGCTATTGCCGCTCGACAGTCCCCGCCGCATCGGCATGCGCAGTACAGGGCTGCATGCGGGTGCCCTCGAAGCTGCTCTGCACTGCCTGCACGCCGGTTTTCAGGTTCCGATCCAGACCGCGCAACTCGTACGCAAAGCGCGAGGAATTGATCGGATGCTCTTCCAGACGCGCATCGGTGATACCGGCATTTTTCAGTAATTTCAGTCGCGCCTCGGCCAGCTCGAGGCTCGTGAATATGCCCAACGACACACCCCATCGCCGCTCGCCCGCATCCCGAATCACCGCGATGTCGTTAAAACCCAGCCCGCGCAATTGGGTCAGACGGCGCTGGGCGCCGGCCTCACCTTGCTGAGGTGTCAGGAACACCAGATGAGAGGGCGGTGCCTGAACCAGCCGTTTTTTGGGAAGCTCGCGCAAAGACAACGGCGCAAGCGCTGTCTCGAATTTCAGCGCGCTCTGCGTGGTGAACGGGCCGACCTCGACGCATTCACCCTCGGCAGCTTGCCGGACCAGGGGCCGGGCCGACAGCAAGGTCAACCGCTCGGGCGCAATTTCGCTGATGACCGGGCTGCCTGATTTTTCAGCAGGCGGGCTGCTCGACTGCATCAACAAAAAGGCCAGTACGGCGTTGGCGATTAGCAATGCCCCAAAAAAAAGTCGCATCATGCAACAACCTCCGTCAACGCTACTTTATGTAATCCGGCCAGCACCAGGTTGGGCGCGAGCGCATGCGGCACCTGCAGATGGGGGGCGATGAAAGACGCCGCGCCGCCCGACATCAGGCACAGGGGCGAGTGTCCGGAATGTTGTGCAAAGGCGCGCTCGATTGCGCCGGCCTGGGCATGAATACACCCGCTGATGATGGCCTGGCGGGTGTTATCCGCCAGCGCGCGCTCCAGCAGCACCTCGCCAACTGCGGGTAACTGCGCGGTGTTCACTGCCAGTGAACGCGCCATCGTGCCCAGCCCGGGAAGAATCATCCCGCCGATAAAACGGCCGTCTGCCGTCAGTGCATCGACGGTGGTGGCCGTGCCGGCGTTGACCACCAGCAGATCGCGATCGGGGTAGTGATGACGCGCGCCGATCAACGCAGCGAAGCGATCGCAACCGAGCTGAGACGGCTCGCGATAACCATTACGCACGCCCGCGCACGCTGGCTGCGACGCAAACCAGTGCAGCACATCGGGCGCCATGCCGGCATCCGTCAGTGCTTGGGCTAATTGCTTTGCCAGCGCAGGGCCAGCCACATTGGATATCCAGACAGCGCTGATGTCAGCAGCCCGCAAACCATGTGCCTGCCACTGACCGGCAAGCCCGGCCAGTGCCTCATTTGTGACGGTACCTTCAGCATGCCAGACTATCGGTAAAGCGGGCGCAGCGGGCGCCGCATCACCGGACGCCGTCAGCGCCCACTTGACGCGTGTATTGCCTGCATCAATCAGCAAGCGCATGGGAAGTACCCGAGTCGGATTGTTTGCGAAGAGAAATGTCGCCGGCCAGCACAGCAATACGTCCGGCGCGCGTATCAAGTAACAGGCATCCCATCTCATCAATGCCGCGCGCAATGCCCTGCTGTAATAATCTGCCGCGCTCGATCAAATCGACCGCTTCGCCCGCGTACGCATGCAAGGCTTGCCAGCGCGGCACAAACGGTGTGAAGCCCTGCGCATCGAACAAAGGCAGTCCTTCGGCCAGCCCGTCGGCCAGCGCGGCAAGCAGCGCATTGCGGTCGACGCCAGCGCTAGCGAGTGACGCCGTATCTGTACCCGCAGCTGCGTCACGCTCTGCGTGAGGGTGGACGTTGATGCCGACACCGATGATCGCCCAGCTACCGGGACGGGCACTCACCGTTTCAATCAGAATGCCGCCCAGCTTGCGGCCACCGAGCAACAAATCATTCGGCCACTTCAATCCTGCCTCCCAGCCTCGGGCACGCAAAGTCTCGGCAATCAGGACGCCCACGACGAGGGAAAGGCCGGACACCTGTGCGAGCGCAGCACCAAAGCGCCAGGCAAGCGAAAAACTCAGGCTGTCGCCCGCCGCATCCACCCAGCTGCGGCCCGCACGGCCGCGGCCGGCAGTTTGTTGCTCGGCCGCCAGCAGCACCGGCTCCGTGAGGCCCGGCAAGCGTGCGCGAAGGTCCGCGTTGGTCGAGCCGGTCGATGCGACAACTTCGAACTGCATCACCTGTGCCGCGCTACGGCACAGACGGGTGAGATGATCAGCAAGCAGGGGAGCGTTCATGGGGCGCATTGTATCGGCTGCCACCGGGCTGCGGGTGACGGCTGCACGAAACTCACATACACTGCCGGGCATGGCGGATCCACAGATGCACAGCGCTGGCGAGGCGAAGCTTTCGCCGGGCACCCACAGAAAAGCCTCCGCATCGGTGCGTATTGCGCTGCTGATTTATGTCCTGCTGATCATTTACGCCAGCGGCTTTCCGTTTTCCGGATGGCGCGATAACGGCCTTCTGCCCTGGACCTATCTGGGCGAGCGAATGCCGCACTACTGGACCTTATTCGACCTTGTCGTCAACGTGATCGGCTATGTGCCGCTGGGCGCGCTGATTGTGCTGGCCTTATATCCGCGGATGCGCGGGGTTGGGGCGATCCTGATTGCGATCGCGTCGGGTACGCTGCTGGCCGTGTCGCTCGAGGCGCTGCAGAGTTACCTGCCATCGCGGGTGCCCAGCAATCTGGATCTGATGACGAATTCGCTCGGGGTCGTGATCGGCGCGCTGAGCGGGACGCGGATGTATTCACCGGTGCTGGAAAAAAGCTGGCTGCGCTCGCTCCGCCGCGCCTGGTTTTCGGAGCAAGCGAGCCGGGGGCTGATCGTGGTGGCGCTGTGGCCGGTGGCGCAAATCTATCCGCAGCCGTATCTGTTCGGTCACGGGCAGTGGATGCCTGCGGTATCGGGCTGGCTGACATCCTGGCTGGATGTGCCGGTAGATCTGAGCCAGCTGCTGTGGCAGGAAATGCATTTCAGCGTCGATCACTACCGGTTGCTGGAGCTCATCATTACCGCCTTCGGCATGACCGGCGCGCTGCTGACGCTGTTGTGCCAGACGCGCAGAGAAGCACCCAGGGTCGCGCTGGCGCTGTTGCTGTTGCTGGCGGCGATGGCCACCAAAACGCTGGCCAATGCGGTGCTGTTTACACCGGATGATGCCTTCAGCTGGCTCACGCCAGCCACCGTCAGCGGCCTGATCGTCGGTCTGCTGATGCTGGGTGGATTGTCGTTTGCACCACGCGCGGCTCAGCGGCGGGTGGCCATGCTGTCGCTGCTGATTTCGCTGCTGCTACTGAATGTCGCACCCGCCAATCCGTATTTTCTGTCGACCCTCCAGTACTGGGCGCAGGGTAAATTCCTTAACTTCAATGGTGCAGCCCAGTTTCTGTCGCTTTGCTGGCCTGCTTTCGCCCTCTGGTTTCTGACCCACAGCACGCACCACAACGCCACAAAATCCGGCTGAAATTCAGCCACAGCGCCCGGTGTATGATGCGAAACTTTAACGGCCTGACCTGATTTCCATGAGCGACACTTCCTTTTATCAGCATCACGTCTTTTTCTGCATCAATGCGCGCGATGACGGTCGCGCCTGCTGCGCCGATCGCGGCGCAAAAGAAGCACAGGAACATGCAAAGAAGCGAATGAAGCAACTGAACATGAACGGCCAGGGCAAGGTGAGGATTAACAAAGCCGGCTGCCTGGATCGCTGCGAGGAAGGTCCGGTACTGGTGATTTACCCGCAAGGCACCTGGTATACCTATGTTGACAAGGAAGACATCGACGAAATTATCGACACGCATCTGGTCGGCGGTCAGATTGTCGACCGACTCAAGATCTGAACAGTCATGAATTCCCAGACCCAGGCTTTCACGATTGCGGGCGATGCCGGTGCGATTGAATGCAGTCTGGATTTACCCCCCGATGCGCCACCACGCGGCATCGCACTGATTGCCCATCCGCATCCGCTGTACGGCGGCACGATGGACAATAAAGTCGTGCAAACTCTCGCACGCGCTTTCATCGCGGTGGGCTATGCCAGCGCGCGGATGAATTTTCGCGGCGTTGGTTCCTCAGCGGGCACGCATGACGCCGGCATCGGCGAAACCGACGACATGGCGCGACTGCATGCGCACATGCGCTCGCTGTATCCCGGACTCCCCGTGGCAATGGCCGGATTTTCATTCGGCACCTTCGTGCTGTCCCGGCTTCAGCAGCAATTGATCGCGCAAGACCAGCCTGCAGAACGACTGGCGCTGGTCGGCACCGCTGCCGGTAAGTGGGCCTTACCCGACGTGCCTGCCGATACGCTGCTGATCCATGGCGAGCAGGATGACACCATCCCGCTGGCTGATGTGCTCGACTGGGCGCGTCCGCAGGACCTGCCTGTTGTGGTGATACCGGGTGCGGATCATTTTTTTCATCGCAAGCTGCATCACATTAAAAAACTCGTGATCGACAACTGGCAGCGTTAATCTCCCACCACACCCTCTATAATCCGGGTCTGTGTTCTACCGCTTCACTCAACCCATCTTGCAACTGGTGTTCATGAATAAACTGCTGGTCTTTTGTCTGAGTCTTTTTCTTACGGCCAGCGCCTGCGCACAGACCATCCTGCCGCCAACGATTGCAGCCCGCGCGTGGTTATTGCTGGATGCAAGCAGTCAGCAGGTGCTGGCCTCGCATGAGGCTGACATGCGTATCGAGCCGGCGTCACTCACCAAAATCATGACCGCTTACCTGACGTTCTCTGCGATCCGGGACAAGCGGCTGGATCTGAATCAGACGATCAATGTGTCAACCAATGCGTGGAAAGTTGACAGCGGTAGCTCGAAAATGTTTATCGAGCCCGATACGGCCGTTCGCATCACCGATCTGTTGCACGGACTGATTGTCCAGTCAGGTAATGATGCAGCGATTGCCTTAGCCGAAGCGGTGTCAGGCGATCAGGCGACGTTTGCCGCATTGATGAACCGGCAGGCTGCGCAAATGGGCATGAAAAATACGCGCTTTGCCAATCCCCACGGCCTGCCCGACCCGAACAATTATTCGACCGCACGTGATCTCTCGATACTGGCGTCACGTCTGATTACGGATTTTCCGGAGTTTTACAAAATTTATTCGGTGAAGAATTTCACCTACAACAAAATCAGCCAGCCGAATCGCAATCGTTTGTTGTGGCTCGATGAAACCGTCGATGGCATGAAGACTGGCCACACCCAGGTCGCCGGCTATTGTCTGATCGCCTCGGCCATCCGGCCCAATGGCAACGGCCAGCGGCGGTTGATTTCTGTCGTGCTCGGCGCAGAATCCGACGCGATGCGCGCGCAGGAAAGTCAGAAGCTGCTTAATTGGGGTTTCATGAATTTTCAGGCGTTCAAAATTTATTCCAAAGGACAGGCGGTGCTGACGCCCGTGGTCTGGAAGGGTTCCATAAATGAGGTCCGGCTCGGATTCAATCAGGATGTTTATGTCAGCCTGCCGCGCGGATCGACCGCCCGGCTCAAGTCAGTGGCAGAGCGTACCGACCCGCTGATTGCACCGATTGCCCAGTACACACCAGTGGGTAAACTGAAAATTCTGGCGGATGGAAAAATCATCAGCGAACTGCCTTTGCAAACGCTCGATCCGGTCAATGCGGCCACGATCTTCGGGCGCGCCTTTGATTCGGTGCGGCTGTTACTTCCTCATTAATCGATGAACAGTTCTGACGAGAGTCCGATTACCTACCCCTGTGACTTCCCGATAAAAATTATGGGTGTCACACAAGACGCGTTCGCACAAACGATGGTCGATCTGGTGCGTCTTCATGATCCGGAATTTGATGCCGGCAAAATGGAAATGCGGCCTTCCGCCAAAGGCAATTATCTGTCGCTGACCGTCACCGTCCGCGCGACCAGCCGCGAGCAGCTCGATAATCTTTACCGGGCGCTGTCGTCGCATCCGATGGTCAAAGTCGTTCTCTGACATGCCTGAGCTGCAGATCCTGCAACGGGGTATTGAAGATTACGCGCAGACCTTTGAAGCGATGCGGGCATTCACCGATGCCCGCGATGCCTCAACGCCCGATCAGTTGTGGCTGGTCGAACATCCACCGGTATTTACCCTGGGTCTGGGCGCTGATCCGGCCCACATTATCGATGCGCATGAGGTGCCCGTTGTGCAGACCGATCGCGGCGGTGAGGTCACTTATCACGGGCCTGGTCAGGCCATCGCTTATCTGCTGTTTGATCTGCGTCGTTCAGGACGAGTCTGTCTGCCGCGCGAGTTCGTCAACCGGATTGAACAAGCCGTCATCGAGACACTTGCGGCGTATAATTTGAGCGGTGTGCGCAAGCCCGGTGCGCCGGGCATTTATGTGGCGCACGGCCCGTATGCCGGTGCAAAAATTGCCGCGCTAGGCTTGAAAATACGGGCCAACGGCGGCACCTATCATGGCGTGTCACTGAATGTCGCGATGGATTTGCAACCGTTTTCATGGATTCATCCCTGCGGTTATCCGGGACTGCAAACCGTCGATATGCACACGCTGGGTGCTGACATAACGCTGGCGCAAGCGCAACAGACGCTGGCGCAGCAACTGAACAAACAACTTCGGGCTTGATATGGCTTCCGACAATTCCACCGCTTCCACCTACAACCCCGCCGAGAAACAAAAAGGCGCGGGCAAAACCGCTCGCATTCCGATCAAGATTGTACCGGCAGAAAAACTGCCCAAGCCCGACTGGATACGCGTGAAGGCTGCCTCACCAACGACGCGGTTTTATGAGATCAAAGATATTCTGCGTGCGAATAATCTGGTGACCGTTTGCGAAGAAGCGTCCTGTCCGAATATCGGCGAATGTTTCGGTAAAGGTACGGCCACCTTCATGATCATGGGTGACAAATGCACGCGGCGCTGTCCGTTCTGCGATGTAGGTCATGGCCGGCCCGATCCGCTGGACGTGAATGAACCTGAAAACCTCGCGAAGACCATTGCCGCGCTGCGCTTGTCGTATGTGGTGATTACCTCGGTTGACCGTGATGATTTGCGAGACGGCGGGGCAGCACACTTTGTGTCATGCATTCAACGCGTGCGTGAGCTTTCACCTGAAACCCGCATTGAAATTCTGACGCCGGATTTTCGTGGTCGCATGGATCGCGCGCTGGAAATTTTAAAAGCGGCACCGCCGGATGTAATGAACCACAATCTGGAAACGGTACCGCGTCTGTACAAGGAAGCGCGTCCCGGTTCGGATTATGCGTATTCGCTGGATCTGCTCAAGCGCTTCAAGGCGCTGCATCCGGATGTGCCGACCAAATCAGGCCTGATGGTGGGTCTGGGCGAAACCGATGAAGAAATTCTGGAAGTCATGCGCGATCTGCGTTCACACAACGTCGATATGCTCACCATCGGGCAGTACCTGACGCCGAGCGGCGATCATTTGCCAGTCAGGCGCTATGTGCATCCGGATACATTCAAGATGTTCGAAGCAGCAGCAGCCGAGATGGGCTTCGTTCATGCCGCCGTCGGTGCGATGGTGCGTAGCTCATATCATGCAGACCAGCAGGCACATAATGCAGGACTACGCTAACACGAGATACAGCCAAGTGAAGTAATGCGGATGCGGATGCGGGTTCGGCCACGTCGGCCAACCCGCAGTCAATCAGGCAGCGAGTGCCTTTTCGATCAGCTGATGCATCGCCGGTATTTCCGGAATGCCGATATAGCGCTTGAGGATTTCACCGTTTTTATCGATCAGGAACGTCGTCGGTGTCAGTTTCACATCACCGAAAGCGCGCGCCACCTGTCCGTCGGTATCCAGCGCTACCTTGAACGGCAACTGACGGGTCTCGGTGTAATTCAGCACATAATTTGGCGGGTCATAGCTCATCGCCACGGCCACGAACTCAAATCCGCGTTCCTGATATTTCTTGTAGGTCTCCACCATATCCGGCATTTCCTGCACACAGGTGCTGCAACTGGTGGCCCAGAAATTCACCATCACCACCTTGCCGCGAAGTGACGCGGTCGTAATCTCTTCACCCTGCAGCGTCTTGAAGGTCGTCGCCGGCGCCAGCTCTTTTTTCAGCAGGGACAACGCAAAAAACAAAACCACACCCAGAATCGCCAGAATGGCCATGGTCTGAATGATAGTGAGGCCGCCAGCGCGGCGAGGGAAATGACGAGACATGAGATTTTCCGGAATTAACGATGTAACAGGCCCCATTATAGGCCAGGCCTGCGCAGCGCCGGCATAAAGGCGCTTGCCTTCATGCCGGTCCGGTCTGTCATTTAGCTTTGCGTCAACCCGCCTTTGGCGGGATGCTTATTGCTCGGGTGCTTCTTTGGGCTCGGCAGCTTTCGGCGCCGGATTTGACGCCGGTTTCGTCGGGGGTGTCGACTCAACTACCGCAGCAGGCTTTGCCTGATCGTCGGCCGACTTCGGAATGAATTTTTTCGCTTCGTCTTCTTCGATGTATTCGAACAGCAGCACGACCTTGTTGATCTTGCTGGCGGCATTACGGGCAACTTCACCACCCAGCTTGGCTTCTCTTTCCGTAACGCGCCCCATCAGGTAAACGATGCTGCGATCGGTGTGCACCTTAAACGCACTGACGTACAGGTCGCGGGTATCAATGATGGCAGCTTTCACTTTCCCGGTGATCAGCGCGTCATTGGTTCGCACGCCGACGCTGGAGACAGGTGCAATCGTCAGATCATTTTCGATCGATTTGACGCCTTCAATGGTTGCAATCTGCTTCTGTACTTCTGCCTTCATTTTTTCATCGGCCACTTCGCCGGTCAGCAACACGACACGATTGAAGCTAGTGACAGCAACCCGTCCCTTGTCACCCGTGATTTTGCTGGCACGACCAGTCGCCTTGAGTTCAATCGCCGCATCGTCAGTCTGCGCACCGAGAGAACGGCGGTCGGTTGCCACCATCGCACCAGCCACCGTGCCACCGACCATCAGCGGCACGCACCCTTGCAGGCTGGCCAGCAGCGCAGCGCCCAGTGCGAGGGTGGATACACCGCGAGCCAGCTGCGACTTCACAATATGCGGCTGAAAAACGCGCGCCTGAAAAATGGGTTTCATTCCGCATCTCCTCCAAAAAGTGCGACATCAATACCATCGCAAAGACAATGAATTACCAGTAAATGAACTTCCTGAATCCGTGCCGTACGGTCGTTCGGCACACAAATATGGACATCAGCATCGGTCAGTAATCCGGCGATGGCACCGCCACCTTTACCGGTCAGCGCAACAATGCGCATATCGCGCTCCTGAGCTGCTTCAATGGCCGCCACCACGTTGGCCGAACTGCCCGACGTGGAAATCGCCAGCAGCAAATCACCTGCCTGTCCGTAGGCTTGCACCTGCTTCGAGAAAATTTCGGCAAAACTGTAGTCATTGCCAACCGCGGTCAGTATGGATGAGTCGGTCGATAAAGCGAGCGCGGGCAGCGGCAGACGCTCCCGCTCAAAGCGCCCAACCAGCTGGGCCGCAAAGTGCTGCGCATCAGCTGCTGATCCGCCATTGCCACAAGCCAGGATACGATTGCCATTCGAAAGGGCCATAAACATCAGTTCGATGGCCTCTGCAATCGGATGGGCGAGTTCAGCGGCCGCCTGAATCTTGAGTTCGGCGCTTTCGTTGAAATGTCCAATAATGCGTTGATGATTCATCCTGGGCCCGATTATAAGAGCAACCGGCTTTGAAAGTCAGAAGGGTTTGGTGTCGGCCTTCAGCGCGGCGACAGGCGGAGATTTTTTATCCAGCGCAGATCATTGCCCTCGATCGCGACCAGATCGAAGCGGCAGGCGGGCGGCTTCGGAAATCTCATCAGGTAGGTCGAAGCGCTGCGCCACAAACGCTGCTGCTTAACCGGCCCGACGCTGGCAGCCGCACCACCAAAACACTGATTCTTTCGAAACCGGACTTCGACAAAAACCAGCACTTGTTCGTCGCGCATGATCAGGTCAATTTCACCGACGCGACATCGAAAATTTTTTTCAATGAGCGTGAGCCCTTGCTGCTGGAGGAAGCGCTGTGCTCTTGTTTCGGCATCGCGTCCGACTGAAACCGCCGTTACCGTTACTCGCTTGCGCTGTTCCGTCACCGGAGCGAATTTCCATAGTGAGTGCTATCGGGTACAGTTTTGTACAATAGACCGAACCAACGCCCACTGAACCACGACGTTTCACTCATTTTCAGCGCCATCCTCCATGGACCACTCAGCAAATGCTGCATTCGCCGCAAGTATCACCACCCTGGCCGGTGATCTCGAACGGCAAAGTTTTCCGGACGGTGCATTATATGTAGTTGCTACGCCGATTGGAAACATGGCGGACATCAGCCTGCGGGCGATAAAAGTATTGTCGCTGTGTTCCGCAGTCGCCTGTGAAGACACCCGGATGACGGGTCAGTTACTGACACGTCTGGGCATCGACAAATCGCTGCTGGCAGCGCATCAGCACAATGAACGGGAAGCAGCAGAGAAAATCATTCATCGCTTGCAGGCAGGCGAGCGGATCGCGCTGGTATCGGATGCCGGCACGCCGGCGATTTCCGATCCGGGCGCACGCATTGTTGATGCGGTGCTGGCTGCCGGTCTGCGTGTCATACCGGTTGCCGGCGCATCGGCCGCAATTGCTGCACTCTCGGTCTCCGGGCTGACCGCTGATCAGTTTCATTTTGTCGGGTTTATACCTGCGCGTGACAAGCAGCGCGATATGACGTTGAACTTATTAAAAAATTCAGCGGCAACGCTGGTGTTTTACGAAGCGCCGCACCGTATTGCCGACACGGTGTCCGCGATGGGCAAGGCTTTTGGACCTGATCGGCGCATTCTGATCGCACGCGAACTGTCCAAGGTATTCGAGCAGGTGCATCGGTGCTCGCTAGCCGAAGCATCAGACTGGCTGGCTGCAGACACCCATCACCAGCGAGGG
>JACCDX011754913.1_pt1 | contig 44836 bp, 34 predicted proteins | sample 7449681 | NCBI WGS metagenome assembly JACCDX01 (sample SAMN15323450, study PRJNA562643) | freshwater metagenome | isolation source: river surface water | place: USA:Blue River Watershed | collected 2017-08-18
GAACGCCTTGTGCGCGACGCGGGCGGCGTCCTCGGCCTTGGCCTTGTCGATCAGGACCGAGATCTTGATCTCGGAGGTGCTGATGAGCTGGATGTTCACGCCGGACTCGGCGAGCGCGGTGAAGAGCGTGGCGGCGACGCCGCTGTGGGTCTTCATGCCGACGCCGACCACGGAGAGCTTCGCGATGGCCTCGTCGATCTCGACCTGGCCGCCGCCGAGCGCGGCGAAGACGGGCTCGAGCGCCTTCTTGGCCTTGTGAGTCTCGGTGCCGGGCACGGTGAAGCTCAGGTTGGCCACGCCGTTGCGGCCCACGTTCTGCACGATCATGTCGACGATGATCGAGGCGTCGGCGAGACCCTTGAAGATCTTGGCCGCGGAACCGGGCTGGTCGGGGATGTTGGTGATGGTGACCTTGGCCTGGTCCTTGTCGACGGCCACGCCGCGGACGACGACTTTTTCCATGTAGGCGACTTCTTGTTTCACGATGGTTCCCGGGTTGTAGTTAAAGGAGGAGCGGACTTCGAAAACGACGTCATACTTCGCCGCGAACTCGACCGAGCGCGACTGCATGACCTTGGAGCCGGAGGAGGCGAGCTCGAGCATCTCGTCGTAGGAGATCTCCTCGAGCTTCTTGGCGTCCTTCACCACGCGCGGATCGGCGGTGTAGACGCCGTCGACGTCGGTGTAGATCTCGCACTTGTCGGCGTGGAGCGCGCCGGCGAGGGCGATGGCGGTGAGGTCGGAACCGCCGCGACCGAGCGTGGAAATGCGACCGTCGTCGGTGATGCCCTGAAAGCCGGCGACGATCACGACCTTGCCGGCCTGGAGGTCGGCCTCGATGGGCTTGGCGTTGATGCCTTGGATCTTCGCCTTGGTGTGGACCTTGTCGGTCACGATGCCGGCCTGCGCGCCGGTGTAGGAAACCGCGGGCACGCCGATGCCGTGAAGGGCCATGGCGGTGAGCGCGATGGTCTCCTGCTCGCCGACGGCGAGGAGCTGGTCCATCTCGCGATCATCCGGGTGTTCGCACACGGCCTTGGCGCGCGCGATGAGCTCGTTGGTCACGCCGGAGCGGGCGGAGACAACCACGACGACATCGTGGCCTTCGTCGCGGTAACCCTTGATGCGGGCGGCGACCTTTTTGATGCGTTCGACATCACCGACGGAGGTGCCGCCGTATTTTTGGACGATCCGGGACATGGTGGTTGAAGGGGTTGGAAAAGACGAAAGGGCGAAAGGCAACCGGGAGTGGCGCGCTGACTCAAAACAAAACTTAAACCGCGGGAAGGGCCCACGAAACACACGAAATAGCACGAAATTAGGCGCTCCGGCTTTCGTGCCCTTTCGTGTGTTTTGCGGGCAAACTTCTCCGAAACAGGCTGGCGCAGGGGAGCGATTTCCGCACGGTCCCCCGCATGTTCGAAATCACCGGCACCATCAAAAAAGTCTTCGAGGAACAGACCTTCGGCAGCGGCTTCAACAAGCGCGAGTTCGTGCTCACGATCGAGAGCGGACGCTTCCCGCAGGACATCAAGTTCGAGTGCGTGAAGGACAAGGTGGAGCTCGTCGCCGGCCTCCAGCCCGGCGCCAAGGTGAAGGTTTTCTTCGACCTGCGCGGCCGCGAGTGGAAGGACAGCTACTTCGTGAACCTCAACGCGTGGAAGATCGAGGCCGAGGGCGCGGGCGAATCCGCCGCGCCGGCTCCGCGCGCGAAAGGAGCGCCGGTCACCAAGGGCCGGAAAGCCGCGCCCATGACGGACGACGACGGCGCCCCCCTGCCCTCCGAGCCCGGCGACACCGTGCAGGACGAAGACGTGCCGTTCTGATCAACGGCGGCGAAACGGCTCCGCCGTTCCGCTACGTTTTCGCCCCCTGGTCCGTCACACTAAAAAGCCCCGGCCTTTTTGCCGGGGCTTTTTAGTTCACTTGCGGATCGAGTAACCCGCGGCGGTGAGGTCGGCCTGCACCTTGTTGAAGGCGGCGTTTACCTCGTCGTCCGTCAGCGTGCGGTCGGCGGCGCGAAAGGTGAGAGAGAAGGCGAGGCTCTTCTGGCCCTCGGGCACGCCCTTGCCGGTGTAGACGTCGAAGATCTCGACGCCCTCGAGCGCGAAGGCGTTGCCCGCGGCGGCGCGGGCGTGCTTCGCGATCGTCTTCTGCGCGTCGATCGCGGTCGTGGCGGCGGGCACCACGACGGCGAGGTCGCGCAGCGCGGCGGGCTGCAAGCTGAAGGGCTTGTAACCGCGGCGCTCGGTCTCGGCCGTCACCTTTTCCGACACGATGGCGAAGAAGCCGGCGTAGACCTTGCCGGTGATGCCAAGCGCCTTGAGGTGCGCGAGGCTCACGAGGCCGAACTGCGCCATCCAGCCGTGCTCGATGTTGCCGGCCGTGGCGGCGTGGCCGGCCTGACAGGCGCGGGCGGCGTCGGAACCCTCGGCGATCAAGGCGGTGGGCTGGCGGTCGAGCTCGATGCCGGCGAGCGCGGAGACGGTGGCGGCGTGGCGCTTGGCGGTGTAGAAATCCGCCGCCTCGCGGACGCGCCAAGAGCGCTCGCCGGTCTCGTCCGCGATGACGAAGCCGACCGCGACGCACTCGGAAAGCTGGCCCTTGCGATCAAGGAACACGCGGCCGGTCTCGAAGAGGCGCGAGGCCGCGACGCCGCGGGCCTGGTTGAGCGCGAGCGATTCGAGCAGGCCGCCGACGAGCGTGGAACGCAGGTGAGACTGGTCCTCGACGAAGGGATTGGCGAGCGCGAGCGCGGCGGTCTGCGCGGGCGTGGCCCAGGCGGCGACTTCCTTGGCGGGACGCAGCGTGTAGTTCACGCACTCGTTGAAGCCGGCGCCGACGAGGGCCGAGGCGACGGAGCGGTTGAAGAGCACGATGGCGTCGTCGTTGCCCACCAGACCGGGCGACTGGATGACGGTGCTCGGGATCTTCTCGGTGCCGTAGAGGCGCACCACTTCCTCGACGAGGTCGATGGGACGTTCGAGGTCGTCGCGCCAGCTCGGGACGGAGAAAGTCCAGGCCGGGCCGCGGCCCTCGGTCGGGTCTTCACGGGTGACGACGAGTTCGAGACGCTCAAGCGAGGCGCGCATCTCGGCGGCGGGCACCTCGAAGCCGAGCTTCTCGTTGATGTAGGCGGGCGTGACGGTGATCTCGCGCTCCCAGGGCGGCACGGAGCCGACGCGGTGGATGGGGCCGGCGACGGCGCCGCCGGCATGGGCGAGCACGAGGTCGATGAAGCGGTGCGCGGCCTCGTCGAGCGAGTGGACGTCGATGCCGCGCTCGTAGCGATAGGAGGAATCGGAGGCGAGGCCGAGGCGCTTGGAGGTGGCGCGCACGGACTGGCGCTTGAAGGCGGCGACCTCGAGGACGAGATCGGTCGTGTCGGCGGAGACGCCGGAGTTTTCGCCGCCCATGATGCCGGCGATGACGACGGGCTTTTGCGCGTCGGCGATCACGAGGACGTGCGGGTTGAGCGCGCGCTCCTTGCCGTCGAGCGTGACGATCTTTTCGCCCTCGGCGGCGTGGCGGACGACGATCTCGGCGCCGGCGAGCTTCTTCGCGTCGAAGGCGTGCACGGGCTGGCCGTATTCGAGCATCACGTAGTTGCCGATATCGACGATGTTGTTGATCGGACGCAGGCCGACGGCGGCGAGGCGGCGCTGGACCCACTCGGGCGAGGGGCCGACCTTCACGCCGGTGACGACCGTGGCGGTGTAGAGCGGGCAATCGTGCGAGCCGGTGACGCGCACGCTCGTGAGCAGATCGGGGCGCGGCTGGGCGGCGATCTTGGCGGGCGTGAAGGAAACCTCCGGGTAGCGGAGCTCCTTCTTGAACCATGCGGCGAGTTCGCGGGCGACGCCGAGGTGGCTGAGCGCGTCGGGACGGTTGGGCGTGATCTCGATGTCGAAGACGGTGTCGCCGGCGGGGAGCACGTCGTTGATCGGCGCGCCGAGGGCGGGCTCGCCGGAGAGGATAAGAAGACCCTGGGCGTCCTCGGCGATGGTGAGCTCCTTGGCGGAGCACATCATGCCGGCGGAAAGCTGGCCGCGGACCTTGGACTCCTTGATGACGAAGTCGCCGGGGAGGACGGCGCCGGGGAGCGCGACGGGCACGCGTTTGCCGGCGTCGCAATTGGGCGCGCCGCAGACGATGGTGCGGACGCCGCCGTGGGCGGGGCCGACGTCGACGGTGCAGACGGAGAGCTTGTCGGCGTTGGGGTGCTTGTCGCGGGTGAGGATCTGGCCGACGACGACGTTGGAAAGCTTGGGCGCGCCGGTGCGGATGACCTGCTCGACCTCGAAGCCGACGAAGGTGATGGCGCGGGAGATCTCGTCGTCGGAGATGCCGGCGAGGTCGACGTAGTCTTGGAGCCAGGAGCGGGAGAGTTTCATCTTAAAATCTTTTCAGAGAGGGCCCACGAAACACACGAAATGACACGAAAGAGCAGAGGCTTGGTTTTCGTGTGTTTTCGTGTGTTTCGTGGGCAATAAGGTTCGGGGGTCTCAGGCGAACTGCTTCAGGAAGCGAAAGTCGTTCTGGTAGAAGTAGCGGATGTCATCGATTCCGTAGAGGAGCATGGCGAGGCGCTCGAGGCCCATGCCGAAGGCGTAGCCGCTCCAGACCTCGGGATCGTAGCCGACGTCCTTGAACACGACGGGATCGACCATGCCGCAGCCGCCGATCTCGATCCAGGGTTTGTTGACCTTGGGCAGATGCGTGGCGCTGAGGTCGACCTCGAAGCTCGGCTCGGTGTAGCCGAAGTAGTGCGGGCGGAAACGGGTCTTGGTGTCCTTGCCGAGGAGGGAGGCGAAAATGTAATCGAGCAGGGCCTTGAGGTCGCGGACGGTGACGTTCTTGTCCACGTAGAGACACTCGAGCTGGTGGAAGTTGGCCGAGTGGGTGGCGTCGGTGGTGTCGCGGCGGTAGACGCGGCCGGGCGAGACGATGCGGATCGGCGGCTGGCCCTTCAGCATGGTGCGGATCTGCACCGAGCTGGTGTGGGTGCGGAGCAGATATTTCTCGTGTGGGGACTTTTTGGATACGTTGCCAAAGCGGGCGGACTCGGGCAGGTAGAACGTGTCCTGGGCGTCGCGCGCGGGGTGGTCGGCGGGCGTGTTGAGCGCGTCGAAGCAGTAATACTCGGTCTCGACCTCGGGGCCCTCGACGACGGAGAAGCCGACCTTGCGCAGGATGCGCGTCATCTCCTCGCGGACGAGGGTGAGCGGGTGGTGGGTGCCGAGGCCGCGGTCGGGAGAAGGCAGCGTCGGGTCGACGGCGGGCCCGAGCTGGGCGGAGAGTTCGGCGGCCTCGATGCGGGAAAGGGCGGCGTCGAGGTGGGCCTGGAGGGCGGTCTTGGCCTCGTTGACGAGCTTGCCGACGACGGGCTTCTGCTCCTTGGGCACGGAGCCCATCTGCTTCATGAGCGCGGTGAGCTCGCCGTTGGGGCCGACGTAGCGGGCCTTGGCGGCCTCGAATTCGGGGCGCGTGGCGAGGGCCGGAAGCTCGGCGGAGGCTTTGGCGAGAAGGGCGGCGAGTTGGTCTTGCATGAACGGGCGAAGTGAATCGGAGGAATTAACCACGAAACACACGAAATACACGAAAAGGAAAGGCACCTAGCAGCCTTGGTTTGGTTTCGTGTGTTTCGTGGTTTATAAATTCGGGCAAAAAAAGAGGACGGCGCCTCGTGAAGCGAGGCCCGTCCTCCGGGACTGAAAGGGAGGCGAGCCGTCCTGGGCTCGCGTTTGATTTGGCAGCTTAGGCGGCCTTCGCGGCGGCCTTGGCCTTCAACGCGTCCTTGGCTTTGGCGACCAAGGCGGTAAAGGCGACCTCATCGCGGATCGCGATGTCGGACAGGACCTTGCGGTCGAGACCGATCTTGGCGGCGGCCAGACCCTCGATGAGGCGGCTGTAGCTGATGCCGTTGGCGCGAGCGGCGGCGTTCAGACGAACAATCCAGAGGCCACGGAAGTTGGCCTTCTTCTTGCGGCGGTCACGGAAGGCGTAGAGCCAGGCGTGATGAACGGCCTCTTTCGCGTAGCGGAAGAGCTTGGACTTGTTGCCAAAGTAACCCTTGGCGTAATTGAGGACCTTCTTCCGGCGACGGCGGGAAGCGGCGGCATTGGTTGCACGAGGCATGTTGGTATTTCCTTTTAGTTAGAGCCGGCGGGTCGTCTCGTTAGGATTCACCCGTCAGGCTGATTTTTGTTTAATCGCCGATCTGTTTACTGGTTACAGACCGAACGGCAGACAACGCTTGAGCGGCTTGGCATGGCCTTCGGCCACCTGCTTGTCCTTGGTAGCACGGCGCTTGGCCTTGGTGCTCTTCGAGGCGAGGAGGTGACGGAAGCCGGGCGTGCGACGCATGAGCTTACCTTTGGCGGAAAGCTTGAAGCGCTTGGCGACGGACTTCTTGGTCTTTTGCATGGGTGGGAAGGTGAGAAAGCAGAGACCCGCGCCGTCCTTGGCAAGGGAAAATCTGGTCGATGGCTGCTCAGATTTACCCTCTGGCTCCCGCGGTGACGCGGGTGCATGATGGATGGATGCTCCTTCCTCGTCCGGCTCTTCTCCTGTTGCTGCTGTCCGCGCTGCCGGGGCCGGGATCGGCCGGAGAGATCGTCGTGACCGATCCGGTCTACGGCAAAATCAACGCCAGCGCGATCGATCAACCCCGGATGTATGTGCTGGTTTCCGATCCCGCGGCGGGAGACTCCCTGATCACCTGGAACAATCCCGACGGCGCGGCCAACGAGCCCGCATTGCTGACCGCCTTCGTCGACACCGGCGCCTCGGGGGTGGCGATCAGCCACCTCAACGCCACCGGACTCTACGACCAAGCCAATCTCGGCCTGGATTCCGCCGATTTCACAGGGGACTTCACCGAAACGGGCATCGGCGGCAACGAGGTAGGCGACGTGACGCGGCCCTTCGGCATCCGGGTGCGCAGCGGAGGTCTCGCGACCGACGGGGAGATTTTGCCGGCGGAGTTCGACGCCTACGGGGATTTCAAGCTCTGGGTCCGCCGCGAAACCGGCACCGGGGAATACAACGATCTGCTGGGCGCGGATCCCATCAACCTCATCGGCATGCCGATCATCCGGCAGCGCCGATTCTACCTCGATCCGCGCCCGATGGAGGAGCTTGCGGGGCTGGAGAGCCAGTTGCTCGCTCCGACCGCGACGGAGATCACCACGCAGGCGACGATTCCGCTGATCTTGCGCGATTTCATCGGTGACACGCCCCCGAGCGGCGAGGTCCCGCCTTCGCACTATGCCAACCCGCTCGTGCCCGGAATCACGTTGCGTGAAGGCGCGCTCACAACGACCGGAACCTGGCTGCTCGACACCGGCGCCGGCTCGAGCTTCGTCAGCTTCGCCGCCGCGAAAGCGATCGGCCTCATCCCCTCGGGTTACGCCACGCTGGCCGGCTTCATGGCGGGCTACACCGGACCGAAGGCGGAAATCGGCGGCATCGGCGCCTCGCAAACCGTGCCGATCCTGACCCTGGACCGCATCAGCGTCACCTCGCGCGAGGGCGCGGTGATCGTCTGGGAAAACGTCGACGTGCTCGTGGCCGACGTCGCCGGGCTGGACGGCATCTTCGGCATGAACCTGCTCGTGCCGTCGGTCACGATCGATTCGGGCATGCTGGCCGGACTGACCGGCGACGGCGAAATATCCGGCAGCCTCACCGACTCGCTCGGCCTGCTGCTCGCGCTGCTCTTCGACATCTCGCCGAGCCCCTTCACGGGGATCGTCATCGACACGACCAACGCGTCCGATCCGGTGATGCGGCTGGCCACTCCCCGCGCAAGCGGGACGGCCTACGGCTGGCTCGGGGCGGCCTTCTCCGCGGCCGAGCGATCCGATCCCGTGATCGGCGCGCTCGCGTCCGACCCCGATGGCGACGGCTTGGTCAATCTCGCCGAGTATGCACTGGGTTTGGACGCGCGCGTGGCGAACGCCGGCGCCGGCCCGGTGGCGAAAAAAGTCTCCGCGAGCGGCGGCGATTATCTCGCGCTCTCGTTTTCCCGTCCGACGGGCGGGGCGGCGGGAGTGGCCTACGCCGTGGAGCTGTCCAACGATCTTGCGACCTGGCGCCGGAGCGCATCGGAGGTGGTGCTTCATCAAACGCTGTCCGATGGCGCGCGTGAAACGCTCACCTATCGGGCGACGACGCCGCTGACGGCGGGAGCGCGCCTGTTCCTGCGTCTCGTGGTCGAGACGACGCCCTGAACATCGCGGGCGCGTTCACGAAGGACGTTCGCGCGAGAGAAAAAGAAAAGCCGGCGCACCTTGCGGTGCGCCGGCCTTGATGGATTCGACCGTGGCGGAAGCGCGGAGCGCTTTCGTCACGAGCGGAAAGGACCTTAGTAGTCCATGCCGCCCATGCCGCCGCCGTGACCGCCGGCGGGGGCGGCGGGCTTGTCCTTCTCGGGGGCGTCGGTGATGATCGCCTCGGTGGTGAGGAGCAGGCCCGCGATCGACGCGGCGTTCTGGAGGGCGGTGCGGGTGACCTTGGTCGGGTCGACGACGCCGGCCTTCACGAGGTCCTCGTAGGCGCCGGTGGCGACGTTGTAGCCGTTGGCACCCTTGGAGGCGAGAACCTGCTGGACGACGACGGCGCCTTCGACGCCGGCGTTGAAGCACAGCTGCTTGAGGGGAGCCTCGACGGCGCGGCGGATGATCTGGGCGCCGAGCTTCTCGTCGCCTTCGAGCGAAGCGATGGCGGCATCCACAGCCTTGGCGGTGCGCAGGAGGGCGACACCACCGCCGGACACGATGCCTTCGGCGACCGCGGCGCGGGTGGCGTGGAGGGCGTCCTCGACGCGCTGCTTCTTCTCCTTCATCTCGGCCTCGGTGGTGGCGCCGACATTGATGACGGCGACGCCGCCGGCGAGCTTGGCGAGGCGCTCCTGGAGCTTCTCCTTGTCGTAATCGCTGGTGGTTTCCTCGATCTGGCGGCGGATCTGCTTCACGCGGCCCTGGATGTCGGAGCTCTTGCCGGCGCCTTCGATGATGGTGGTGTTCTCCTTGTCGACGACGATGCGCTTGGCGCGGCCGAGGTCGGAAACCTGGACGTTCTCAAGCTTGATGCCGAGATCCTCGGAGAGCATGCGGCCGCCGGTGAGGACGGCGATATCCTCGAGCATGGCCTTGCGGCGGTCGCCGAAGCCGGGGGCCTTGACGGCGCACACGTTGAGCGTGCCACGGATCTTGTTCACGACGAGGGCGGCGAGGGCCTCGCCCTCGACCTCCTCGGCGATGATGAGGAGGGGCTTGCCGGTCTTGGCGGCGGCCTGGAGGATGGGAAGGAACTCCTGGAGGTTGGAGATCTTCTTCTCGTGAATGAGGATATAGGCGTCCTCGAGGATGGCTTCCTGGCTCTCCTGGTTGGTGGAGAAGTAGGCGGAGAGGTAGCCCTTGTCGAACTGCATGCCCTCGACGACGTCGAGGGTGGTCTCGATGGACTTGTTCTCCTCGACGGTGATGGTGCCGTCCTTGCCGACCTTGTCCATGGCGTCGGCGATGATGTCGCCGATGGTGGTGTCCCAGTTGGCGGAGACGGTGGCGACCTGGCGGATCTCGTCGGTGTCGTTCACCTTCTTGGAGATCTTGGCGAGCTCGGCGACGGCGGCCTCGACGGCCTTGTCGATGCCGCGCTTGAGGTAGATCGGGTTGGCGCCGGCGGTGACGTGCTTGAGACCTTCCTTGTAGACGGCCTCGGCGAGGACGGTGGCGGTGGTGGTGCCGTCGCCGGCGGCGTCGTTGGTCTTGGAGGCGACTTCCTTCACGAGCTGGGCGCCGATGTTCTCGTAGGGGTCGGCGAGCTCGATTTCCTTGGCGACGGTCACGCCGTCCTTGGTGACGGCGGGGGAGCCGAATTTCTTGTCGATGACGACGTTGCGGCCCTTGGGACCGAGGGTGACCTTGACGGCGCGGGCGAGGAGTTCGACGCCGCGGAGGACCTTGTGGCGGGCGGCTTCGTCGAAGAGGAGTTGTTTGGCGGCCATGTTTTTAGAGGATTTTAGATTTGAAGTTTTAGATTTGAAATTGCGCGAGGCGGGACGCTTCGCGTCAGGCGACGACGCCGAGGATGTCGTCTTCGCGGACGAGGGTGAACTTCTCGCCGTCGATCTTCACCTCGGTGCCGCCGTATTTGCTGATGAGAACCTTGTCGCCGACCTTCACCTCGAAGGCGACGGACTTGCCGTTCTCGTCCTTCTTGCCGGTGCCAAGGGCGATGACCTCGGCCTCCTGCGGCTTCTCCTTGGCGGAATCAGGGATGATGATGCCGCCGCGGACCTGCTCTTTTTCCTCGATGTGCTTCACGAGGACGCGATCGCCGATGGGCTTGATTTTGACTTTGGCCATGTTGGTTGGATTTGGGTTGGGAGTTTTCTCTTACGGGAGTTTTGTATTCGTTTTTTAACGACACGCGGCTCGCGCCGCGTGAAAGGGGGACGCCGGGACACGGGCGGGAAGCCCGCGCCACGACGGAGCGGAGATCACTTCTTGTCGTCGTCCACGACCTCGAAGTCGGCGTCGACGACTTTCTTCTCCTTCTTGGCGGAGCCGGAGGACGCGCCGCCGGAGGCGGAGGCCTCGGGGCCGGGGCCCGACTCGCCGCCGGGGGCGGCGCCGGCGGCCTGCGCGGCCTGGTAGAGCTCGGCGCCGATCTTCTGGAGGTTCTCGAGGGAGGCCTTCATCTTGTCGGCGTCGCCGGACTCGAGGTCCTTCTTCGCGTCGGCGAGGGCGGTCTCGAACTTGGACTTGATCTCGGCGGGGAGCTTGTCGCCGGAGTCCTTGAGGGTCTTCTCGAGGCCGTAGATGGTGGAATCGAGCGAGTTCCTGGTCTCGACCTCCTCCTTGCGCTTCTTGTCGGCCTCGGCGTTGAGCTCGGCCTCGCGGGTCATCTTCTCGACCTCTTCCTTGGAGAGACCGGAGGAGCCCTGGATGGTGATCTTCTGGTCCTTACCGGTGCCGAGATCCTTGGCGGTGACGTTGAGGATGCCGTTGGCGTCGATGTCGAAGGTCACCTCGATCTGCGGCGTGCCGCGAGGCGCGGGAGGAATGCCGTCGAGCTTGAAGTTGCCGAGCTTCTTGTTGTCGCGGCTCATCGGACGCTCGCCCTGGAGCACGACGATTTCCACGCCGGGCTGGTTGTCCGAATAGGTGGAGAACACCTGCGACTTCTTGGTCGGGATGGTGGTGTTGCGCGAAATCATCGCGGTGGAGACGCCGCCGGCGGTTTCGATGCCGAGGGTGAGCGGGGTGACGTCGAGGAGGAGCACGTCCTTTACATCGCCCTTGAGCACGCCGCCCTGGATGGCCGCGCCGATGGCGACGACCTCGTCGGGGTTGACGCCCTGGTGGGGCTGCTTGCCGGCGAGCTGCTTGGCGATGTCGACGACCTTGGGCATGCGGGTCATGCCGCCGACGAGCACGAGCTCGTCGATGTTTGCGGAGGTGAGGTCGGCGTCCTTGAGGCAGTTCTTGAACGGAGCGACGCAGCGCTCGAAGAGGCGCTCGCAGATCTGCTCCATCTTGGCGCGGGTGAGCGAGATGTTAAGGTGCTTCGGCCCGGAGGCGTCGGCGGTGATGAAGGGCAGGTTGATGTCGTAGCTCTGCGCGGAGGAGAGCGCGATCTTGGCCTTCTCGGCCTCTTCCTTGAGGCGCTGGAGCGCCATCGGGTCCTTGCGGAGGTCGATCTGGTTCTCGGCCTTGAAGGAGTCGACGAGCCAGTTGATGAGGGCCTCGTCCCAGTTGTCGCCGCCGAGGTGGGTGTCGCCGTTGGTGGCCTTCACCTCGAAGACGCCGTCGCCGATCTCGAGGACGGAGACGTCGAAGGTGCCGCCGCCGAGGTCGAACACGGCGATCTTCTCGTCCTTCTTCTTGTCGAGGCCGTAGGCGAGCGAGGCGGCGGTGGGCTCGTTGATGATGCGCTTCACGTCGAGGCCGGCGATCTTGCCGGCGTCCTTGGTGGCCTGGCGCTGGGCGTCGTTGAAGTAGGCGGGGACGGTGATGACCGCCTCGGTGATCTTGGTGCCGAGGTAGGCTTCGGCGTCGGCCTTGAGCTTGCCGAGCACGAAGGCGGCGATCTGCTGCGGGGCGAATTGCTCGGTCTTCTCGCCGACCTGGACCTCGATGTAGGCGTCGCCGTTCTTGCCGGCCACGACCTTGTAGGGGAGGTTCTTCGCCTCTTCGCTCACCTCGGTGAACTTGCGGCCGATGAGGCGCTTGGCGGAGAAGATGGTATTCTTGGGATTCGTGACGGCCTGGCGCTTGGCGGCCTGGCCGACGACGCGCTCGCCGTTCTTGGTGAACGCGACGATGGAAGGCGTGGTGCGAGCGCCTTCCGCGTTGGGGATCACGACGGGCTCGCCGCCTTCCATGACGGACATGCAGGAGTTGGTCGTGCCGAGGTCGATGCCGAGAATGTAGTGGGCCATGATACCAACAGGATAGCAGGCGACATGCACAACCCACCCGGGTTCGAATTAAACATATATCCATCAAAGACTAATAAATATAATACCTTCCGCCTTTGCCTCCCGCCGTCCCACCAAAAAGAGACGCCCTGTCACACATTTGCGGCACACTGGCTCAATAACCGTGTCACGCGACACAGCAAGGCAGCCCACAAAGGGAGTGTTTCACGGGGCGGAGCCGCCTGTTGCGGGCGGCCCGCGCCATGCTAACTTCGCCGGATGGACCTTGAAGTCACTCTTCCCGACGAAGTCGCGGTGATGACACTCCCGGACGTGGCGTTTTTCCCCCAAGCGCTGCTGCCGCTGCATATCTTCGAGCCGCGCTACCGGCAGATGCTTCGCGACTCGCTCGATACGCACCGGCTGTTCGCCGTGGCGGGATTGGACGCGAAGCGGGCGCCCAAGGCCTTCGAACCGCTTTATCGCGTCGCCACCGTCGGGATCGTGCGCGCCTGCCAAGGCCGGGCGGACGGCACCTCCAACCTTCTTCTTCAAGGACTCACCCGCGTGGCGGTCACCGAGATCGTGGGCGAGGAGCCTTACCGTCGGATCAAAATCCGCGCCCTGAACAGCACGCCCGGCGCGAGCGATGAGGAAAACGCACGCCTGCGCACCCGTCTCTCGCGGCTGCTCGGCACCCGGCTGCGACTGGGCGGAGGCGGCGCGGACGAACTCACGAAATTCCTGCGCTCCATCGAGGATCCGGAAACCTTCGTCGACCTCGCCGCCTTCAATCTCTGCGGCGACGCGCGCCTCAAGCAGCGCCTGCTCGAAACGCTCAACATCCACGAACGCATCGCGCTCCTCTGCGACTGGGCAAACCGCGAGGTGGAGTCGCTCCGGCTCCGAAAGACCCTTCAGGGCAAACTCGGCGACGACGAGATCGCCAACAACTGACCCCGCCCTCCGCCCGCCCTCCGGCCGGAGCCTGGGTCGAGGTCCTCGACGACCCCGCGAATCTTGTCCGCCCGCGCTCTCGGCCAAGCGATGCGCAGCCATCATCTCGCGGGCTAATTCACACCGGAGGCCGCCGCTTTTAGTCGCGCCACCCCACCTCTTCCCGGCTCGCCGTCGCGCCGTTTTTGTCGGAAACATCCGCTGCGATCATTGTCGACGCCTTCGCGCCGAAAGGATCGCTCCGACCAAGACCCGACCAACGTTCCCCCCCCCCCACGACCCGCATGAACACCCGCCGCAGTTTCCTGAAGTCCATCCCCGTCACCCTCGGCGCCTGCGCCCTCGCCCCGCGCATCCTCGCCGCCGACGCACCCGCCCCCGTCGAGGAATCCGATCCCGCCGCCGCCGCGCTCGGCTACAAGAAAGACGCCAGCACCGTCGACACCGCGAAATACGCCCAATTCAAGACCGGCAGCGCCTGCGCCAACTGCGCCCTCTTCGCCGGCAAGGCGGGCGACTCGGCCGGCCCCTGCATGGCTCTCGCCAACCGCCCCGTCTCCGCAAAGGGATGGTGCATGGTCTGGGCGAAAAAGCCCTGACCACGCCCACGCGAGCGACACCCGCCGCGCCAAGCGCGCAACGGCCTCCCCGAACTCCGCGCGACCCGGGTTTTCATCCCGGCTTCGCCCCCGTCCCGGCCCCGGAAAAGGCCGGGATTTTTCGCGCCCGTCCGCCTCGCCCGGCGTAGTCTTCACACAACTACACGAAAAGACGAAAACACCGCTTGCATTTTAATCATCGATTACTTTACCTACATATCTAACATAACTCATCTCCGACTCGTCCGCACGCGGAACCCGCTTTACCGACCATCGCTCGATAAGCGGCCGACCCAGAGGCACCCCGATCTGGTTCCGTGGACGAGTCCTTCCCGCGGCCGATCCCCTGACCGGCGCGCACCATTCACCGACGTGACCACACGAGGCTCCGCCATCGGCGGGGGCATTTTCCGCTCGTTTCCGTCCCATGTCGTCCGTCGTCGCCTCCCCTTCCCTGCTCGTCGTTTCCTCCGCCGCCCGGCGGATCCGCTTCGCCCGCCCGCTCGCGCGCCTTGCCCTCGGGCTGCTCGGCCCCGCCCTCGCCTCCGCGCAAAGCGGTTCCACCTGGACCGGTGCCGGCGGCGACAATCTTTGGGCAAACCCCGCCAACTGGAGCGCCGGCGTGCCCGCCTCCGTCGACGCCACCGCCGACCTCGGCCGGATCGACCTCGGCGCCGACCTCGCCCTCACGCTCGCCGACGTGACGCTGAACCACCTTATCGTCGGCGACCTCGTGCCCGGCGGCGGATCCTGGTATCTCACCGACCCTCTATTCAGCTATTCGCTCACCCTCGCCGGCGTCTCGCCCACCATCACCGTCGGCGACCTCGGCGCGGGCGCGATCTCGCTCAATTCCGGCGCCGGCGCCCTCCCCCTTCACGCCAGCTCCGGTTTCACCAAAGACGGCCCGGGCCGCCTCGAGCTCTCCGCCAACAACGCCCTCGGCGGCACGATCCTCGTGAAGGAAGGCACACTGGGCGGCGCCAACGCCTCCGCCCTCAACTCCGCGGCCTCGGTCGAACTCGCCGGCGGCCACCTCTCCTTCGGCTCCGGCACCTTCACCTTCAGTCCCGCCGTCCACGTCGCCGCCGACGCCACGATCGCCTTCGGCAACAACAGCAAGACCCTGACCGGTCCGATCAGCGGAAGCGACGGCAAGGTCCTCACGATCAACCAAAGCGGCGGCGCGTCCTCGACGATCTCGCTCGCCGGCAACCTCGGCGGCTTCAACGGCGAACTCGTGCTCGGCAGCCGCTACTTCCGACTCGATACCGCCTACGCCACGTAATTCGCCACCTCCGGTTCAAACGCCGTCTGGACGATCAACGCCGGCGCGACCGGCGCCGCCAGCGGCGACGGCGGCCTCTTCTACCGCAACGGCACCAACGCCACCGTCACCTTCGCCCTCGGCGCGCTCCAAGGTTCCGGCGTCCTCCGCGGCGGCGCCGCCGCCGGCACCGGCACCGTCGTCTACGAAGTCGGCGCGCTCGGCCGCGATTCCCGCTTCACCGGCCTGATCCTCGACGGCGCCGCCGGCTCGACCGCCTTCACCAAAACCGGCCTGACCAAAGTCGGCTCCGGCACGCTCACGCTCTCCGGCGCCAACGCCTACACCGGAGCCACCACCGTCTCCGCCGGCGCGCTCGTCGTGAACGGCGACCAAAGCGCCGCCACCGGCGCGCTCACCGTGGCCGCCGGCGCCACCCTCGGCGGCGCGGGCAAGCTCGGCTCCGCCGCCACGGTCCATGGCATCCTCGCCCCCGGCGACGCCGCCACGCCCGCCATTCTCACGACCAAAACGAATCTCGTGCTCTCCGCCTCCGCCACGCTGCGGCTTCGCGTCCAGGCGGACGCCCACGACGGCCTCTCGCTGGTCAACCCCGACGCCAACGGCGCGACCTCCCGCTCACTCTCGCTCGGCGGAAAACTTCGCCTCGAGGTCGCCGGCGACGCGCCGCCCGGCGCGCGCACGCTCGTGAATCTCGGCGCGAATGTCCTCCGCTCCGGCGACTTCGCTTCCGCCGAACTGATCGTCGGCCCGGACGCACTCGCCCTCCAGTCCTCCTCCGGCGGCGTATGGAGCGGAGAACTCGCCGGACGCACCTACGTCTTCGATTCCACGACCGGCGTCTTTTCCATCGTCACCGCCACCGCGCCCGTCGCGATTGAAGCCTGGCGGCAAACCCACTTCGGCGCCACGGCCGCGACCGGCGACGCCGCCGACACCGCGGATCCCGACCACGACGGCCTGCCCAATCTTCTCGAATACGCCACGGGCGGGGATCCGCTCGCGGCAAACCCCTCGCCGCTGATTCCCGCCCTCGACTCCGGCCGGCTCGCGCTGCGCTTCCCCGTGCGATCCGATCCGAACCTGCTCTACGCGGTCGAGGCCTCCGACGATCTCGCCGTCTGGGCCGCCATCTTCAACGCAGACGGCGCGACGCTCGCCACCGGCGGCGTCACCACCCGCACCGTCGTCGACACCGTCGCGCTCTCGGCGCACCCGCGCCGCTTCCTGCGCCTCGTCGTCACGATCGCGCCCTGAAACGCGCCTCCCGCGCTCCCTGCGTTCCCCGCACGCCGCGTCTCGCACCCGTGCGATCGCGTCCTCGCGCGCACCGCCCGTCCCGCCCCCCTCCGCCGTTCCTCTTTCGCCACCGCCGCCCATGCACCCGTCGATCTCCTCCCGCGCGCCTCGCGCCGCCGCCTTCACGCTCATCGAGCTCCTCACCGTCATCGCCATCATCGCGATCCTCGCCGCGATCCTGATTCCGACCATATCCAAGATCCGCAAGACCGCTCGTGCCACGCAATGCGCCAACAACGTCCGCCAGTGGGGCCAGGCCATCCAGCTCTACGCTCAGGAAAACAAGGGCGCCTACACGGCCAAGGGCTGGGCCGCGGCCACCACCGACACGAGCGAGAATCCCTACACGCGCTACTTCTCGCACCACACCTCGCAGCGCGCGCTCCGCGTCTGCCCCTTGCGCCCGGACCACGCGACGCTGCTCGACACGACCAGCGTCACCTACGTGCTCGCCCGGCCTCGCCTCAACGCCACCAGCGCCGCCAACGGCACGCTCGCGCCGGAGACCGCCGTCCCGCTGGGCCGAGCCACGAGCCCGTCGCAGTTGCTGCTCCTGCTCGACCGGGCCGACCCCGCGGGCAGCAGCACCTTCAGTAATCTCACGGACCTCAACTCCGCGGTGCGACCGCTCTTTCAAAACCCGACCACGTCGCCGCACGAGGGCGGGGGCATCAACGCCGTCTTCGCCGACGGCCACGTCGCCCGCGTGGTGTGGGCCGCGGGCTCCCCCGGCTCGCTCGTCACCCACGGCGATCAGTGGACACGCCTCAATTGAGGCGCGTCGACGGCGTTCTCGCGCGTTTCCGTCACGCTCCGCGCGCCTAAAACGTCGCCATGCGACCTCCCCGCCCGAATTCATCGTGTTAGACATCGCCGGGACGATATATCGCCGACCTTGAGCGTCGTCTCCGCAACTTCGGGCGCGGCACCAAGAGACTCGCGGGACAATGCGCCAGAGGTCCGGGCCGCATGCGTCTCACCGACGTTCGTCGGAAAAGCGCGGCGATTCAGGCCTCCGCCCTACGCTCCGCCGCCCGACACCACGCGGCGAAACCGCCCGCCAGGGAGCGCACGCGACCGTAGCCCATGCGTCTCAAGCTGTCGGCCGCGAGCGCGGACCGGTTTCCGCCGGCGCAATAAAGCACGATCGACGCCCCCGTGTCGGGTGACACTTGCTCGATGCGCCCCTCGAGAATCCCGCGCGACAGGTGGCAAGCGCCGGGGATGGCCCCGCGCGCATGCTCCTCGGTCTCGCGAATGTCGATCAGCAGCGGCTTTTCGCCCGCCTCCAGCTCGGCCTGCAACTCGGCGCCCGACACCTCCCTGATCCGCGACTTCGCGTCCTCCACCAGTCGCTCGAAACGAGAGGGGGGGCTCGCCCACGCCTCCGGAGCGAGGATCCGCTCCGCCACCGAGCGGGCGTGCGCGCGGATCTCCGCCGCGGAACCGCATTCCCAGAGGACGCCGCGCAAGGGCGCGCCGAGCGTGTGCAACCACGGAATGACGCCGCCGCGGTAGCGCTTCACCCGTCCCTCCGGCGTCGCCGCCACGCCGAGCGCGAGCGGGTCGTGGTCGAGAAGGCCGCGCGCCAGCAGGTTCACGAAAAGCGGATGCTGATACTTCGAGTAATCGGTGCGCGGCCCGGTGCAGTTGACCAGTTTCGCCGCGTGCCGTTCTTCGTCGCGCTCCGCCCCGCGGGGCCGCCAGACCACGCGCAGCCCCGTGTCGGTCTCCTCAAGATGCTGAAAGCGTCCCGCCAGATACTCGAGCCGTCCCGCGTCGACCAAGGCCTGTAAACGCGCCGCCACCTCGGGGGCGATCCGGTGGCGATGCACCTCCCAATACGGCCTCACATGCCGCAGGAATCGCGCGCGCTCCTCCCAGTCGAGCGCCGCCCAAAGGCGAGCGGAGTGCGGACGGAGCGCGTTGATCACGCCGCGCCAATCGAGACCGGACTCCGCCGCGCGACGGACCTCCGCACGGACGCGCGCCACCAACGCGCGAACCGTGCGCGGCGCCGGCTCCCGCGCGAGAAAGTCGGGGTAGTCGGGCCCGGACCGATGAGGCAAAGGACGCAGACCGCGGCGAGAAAGGCAGGTGATGCGGCCGCGGTGTCCGCGCTCCGCGAGCTGGATGACGATGTCGATCGCGGTGAGGCCTTGTCCCGCGATCAAGACCTCGGCGTCGGCATCGATCCCGTCGATCACGCCCGGCGACCACGGCACATGGACGTAGCGTCGTCCGCGAAACACCCTTCGTCCCGAGCGCACGGGATACTCGCCCGGCAAATTCCCCAAGGCCAACACCACCTGGTCCGCCACGAGGGTCGTATCATCGGAGAAAAACACCCGCGCGGCCCCACCCGCCGGCAGCTCGTCGATGTCGACCACTTCCCCCACCCTCACCGTGAAGGACACGGTCGGATCGGCCTGCTGCCGCTCCTCCGTGAGCACGTAGCCGAGGTAGTCTCCGTATAGGCAACGCGGCAGAAAATCCTCCGCGCCGACCGTCTTGGGAAAGCCCGCCCGGCCCAGACGCTCGCGGACCCACTCCAGAAAATGATCCGGCTGATCGGGAAACGCGCTCATGCGCCCCGCCGGCACGTTGAGCAGATGGACGCAGGCGTGGGTGGCGTAGGCCACGCCGCGCCCGATCGGAGGCTGGCGCTCGACCAGCGTGATGATCATGCCGGACGGCGCCTGGCGAAGGAGATGCACCGCCACGAGCGTGCCCGAAAGCCCACCGCCGACGATGACGACGCGTTGAGGTGCGGAGGGTTTCGACATGGTCGCGAGGGAATTCGGGTTCAGGTGCGGAAGGTCACGAAGAGCGGACTCGTCCACACCTTCGCGTCGTCGCGTTCCCGGGCGAAAAGATAGAGGGCTCGGTGCCTGTGCGGGCCGTTGGCCGGAGGAATCGTCGCGACTCCCGCCAGCCGCGACGGAAGCGGGCCGAAGGAGAGACGCTCGGCGGCGAGAAAAAGTTCCTCCCCGCCGAGCTCCCAACGTAGTCCTCCGTCCGAAGCGGCGATCAGGTCCGCGCCCGAGAACTCGCGCGTCGCGCCCGGCGTCACCGGATCGGGATTCCGCGCCCGCGCGTCGCCGGTCTTGTTGTAGGCGTCGATTTCGAAACGCAGCGACACCCGCGCCGCCGCCAGGTCGTCCACCACGAGTTCGAGGTGGTCGGCGTCGCCGTAGGTGTCGGTGCGGATCTCGAAGCGCCCGGGCGCCGTCTCGCGCACCGTTTCCTCCGGATGCTCCAGCCCGAAGGCGGCCCAACGCAGCACGCGCGCGCCGGAGACCTCGACCACGGCGCGCCATTCGGCCCAGCGGTAGCGGTCCCGGATACGCGCTCCGCCCCAGCGAACGCGGAAGCGGTTACGCTCGTGACCGAGCTCGGCGTGAAGGTCGCGCACGTGCCAGAGCACGCCCTGGTCGTCGCGCAGCTCGACGCGTTCCCACGCCTCCCCGAACAAACGATAGGAGATCTCCAGGGGCCCCTCGTGGTCAAACGCGTCCCCTTGCCGATGAGGCCCCGCGGAGAGCAGCGCCACCGCTCGCCCGCCGCTCGTCGCCCAGGTATGGCGCGCGCGCAGCGCGCGGGCGACCGCGCCGGAACTCAGCTCGTCCGCGAGCACGCCGGTGAGCCCGCCGGCGACACCGAAGGATCCGACGCCCGGCGCGCCGCCTCCCGGACGCCCCCGGTGCTCGTCGCCCGCCGCGGAAGCCCCGACCCGGAGCCCGCGGGCGAGCGCGTCGCGATAAAACCAATCGAAGTGTCCCCACGAGGAGGCGACCTCGACGAGGCGCTCGAGCGCCGGATCGTGCCACTCGTGCAAGGCGCGCCGTCCCCCCACGTGCGGGATGAGCAGCGCGCGGTCGCCCTCGGCGAGATCGCGGTAGGCATCGTGCAAGTGCGCCGCGGTGGGTAGTCCCGCGTCCTGATGGCGCCCGGGCGGCGTGTCCTCGTTCCAGTCGAAAACGCGCAGGCTGCGTCCGTCGGCGCCGAGCGGGAACCGCACCTCCTCGCCGAGAAAAATGACATTGCGATCGCCGCCGACCGCGCTGGCGCCGCACCACTCGGTGCCGGGGAAACAGAGGAAGCGCCCCTCGGCGTGAAGGTCGCGGCAGACGTCGACGGCGGCGGCCCAGCGGTCGACGCGCACGTTGAAATCGTTCGCCGTGTAGCCGGCGACATCGAGCGCGGCCGCGTCGCGCGCGAAGCGAAGCACGGTCTCGGTCGTGTTCACCCCGACCGTGTCCTGCGAATGGATGTGCAGATCGGCGAACAGCGCCCGCGGGGTCGGCGCCGCCGCGTCGATCGTGACGCGCGCCCGGGCAAAAGGCTCGGGCACGAGCAATTCGTAGTCGCCCTCCTCCGGCAGGCGCAGCTCGGCCCGCGCCCAGGCTCCGTCGGAAGAAACGATGAGCGAACGCGGCGCGGACGGAGCCGCGCCCTCCAGATGATCTAGATCGGAGGGCGGCGCTCCGTCGCCGCCGCGCGATGACCAGACAAGCGGCAAGGCCAGATAGACGGAACCGTTGCGCCGGACTTCCAAGGCTTCAGGCGGCGCGATCTCCGCGGAGGCGAGATTTCCCCACGCGTCCTCGACGCGATAAACGACCGGGAAAGGAACGCCCGGCCGCACGAGCCGAGGCGTGATCAGCCTCGCCTGCGTCGCGAGGTTGGGCACGACGCGAAGCGCGAGGTCGCCCGGCACCGCGGCGAATCGCGAGGCGCCGACCGTGTCGACGAAGACCCGGAAGCGAAACGCGTCCTCCACGAAGGTCTGAGCCCGCGTGCCCGGGCCGCCGTGGCGCCGGTCGCCGAGGCGCAGGACGATGCGGTCGCCCGGCTTCAGGTAGCCGTCGACCACGTCGACGATCACCGCCTTTTGATAGGGTCTCTCGTGACCCTTTTGATCGAAGCGAACCTTGAGCGAACGCACGGTCGCCTCGCTCTCGCCGGGAAACGCGGGCCGGGGCTCGTATTCGGCGGAGACGTGGTCGGCCGCGCCGGGATCACTGGTCTGGAAGGGCGCCCAGTCGGAATAGAATTTGAAGACGAGTTTCAGCCATCCCCCGTCGGCGAAGCCGGCCGCGCCCACCTCGTAGGTGACGAGCAGCTCCAGCCATGCGCCCGCCCGCACCTCGCGATGCGAGATCGTGGCGCGGCCGAGGAAGGGCAGCGTTTCCAGGTAGGCGGCGAGCGCGGAGGGATGACTCATGGGAGGCGGTGGTCGGGGTTATTTGCCCTCGCGTCCCTCGACCCAGGTTTTGACCACGAGGGTGACGAGCGCGATGGAGGTAAGGATGGAGGCGACCGCGAAGGCCCCGGTCGCGGCGCGGTCGTTGGAGAGAAGCTCGATGTGGAGCGTGAGCGTGTTCGTTTCCCCGCGCACCGCGCCCGACACGACCGCGACGGAGCCGAACTCGCCGAGCGCGCGGGCGAAGGACAACGTGACGCCGTAGAGCAGCGCCCAGCGGATGTTCGGCAGGGTGACGCGAAGAAAAGTCTGCCAGCCGCCGGCGCCGAGCGTCACCGCCGCGTGCTCCTCCTGCACCCCTTGGGCGAGGACGAGCGGGAGCACCTCGCGAAACACGTAGGGCAAGGTGACCATCGTCGTGACGATGACGATGGCCGCGACGTTGAAGGCCAGGGAGACGCCGTGCTCGTCGAGCCAGGGCCCGAGCAGCCCCTGCATCCCGAAGACGAAAAGATAGGCGACGCCGAAGATGATCGGAGAGACCGACAGCGGCAGCTCGATCACGCTGGTGAGCAGGCGGCGGCCGCGAAACTCGAACTTCCCGATCACCCAGGCGGCGGCCAGTCCGAAGGCCGTGCTGGCCGGCACCGCCACGCCCGCGGCGAGAAGCGTGAGTCCGACGGCGTGGCGCGTCTCCGGCGTGGACAGATGGCTCCAGTAGGCCGCGAAGCCTTCGCGCAGCGCGTAGGAAAACACCGCCGCGAGCGGAAGAAGGATGAGCAGACCGACGGAGCCCGCACCGAGCAGCACCAGCGCCAGACGGGCCGGGTGGCCGCGGATCGGAAGCCGGGTCTGACCGGAGGCGGAGCCGGCGGATCGAAAGCTGGCGACACTCATCCGTGGAAGCGGCGATGAAGCCGGGTTTGCAGCAGGTTCATTCCGACGAGAAAGAGCAGCGCGAAGGCGAGGATGACGGTCGCGAGCGCGGCGGCGCCGGGGTAGTCGAACTCGTCCATCCGCACGTAGGTGAGCAGCGCCGTGATCTCGGTCTGGAAAGGCAGGTTTCCGGCGATGAAGACGACCGCGCCGAACTCGCCCAGGCTGCGCACCAAGGACAGCGCGGCGCCGGAGAGCAGGGCGGGAAAAATCTCCGGCAGAACCACATGGCGGAAGGTGGCGAGCGGTCCCGCGCCCAACGTGGCGGCGGCCTCCTCGAGCGAGGGCTCCAGATCGGCCAGCACCGGCTGCACGGTGCGCACGACGAAGGGCAGGCTCGTGAACGTCATCGCGAGCACGATGCCCGGGAAGGCGTAGGCGATTTTTATCCCGAAAGGCGCGAAGAGCGCGCCCACCGGACCGCCCGGCGCGGTGAGCGCGGCGAGCGCGATGCCCGCGACCGCGGTGGGCAGCGCGAAAGGCAGGTCGATCGCCGAGTCGAGCAGGCGCCGGCCGGGAAACTCGTAGCGGACGAGGATCCAGGCCGCGAGGCCGCCCAGCAGCACGTCGAGCCCGGTGGCGACGCCGGCGGCGAGCAAGGTGACACGGTAGGTCGCGAGCGCGCGCGGGTCGCTGATGTAGGCCCAGTAGTCCGCCCACGAGAGCCCGGCGGCCTTGAGCACGAGCGCGCCCAGCGGCAACACGACGGCGAAACTGGCGACGAGCACGGTGCCGCCCAAGGCGGGGCCGAAGCCGGGAAGAACGCGACGGGACATGGCGGAGCGGAAGGGAAACGAATGAAGGCAGGGACGGACCGCCGGGCGTTCGGCGAACGCGGCGGAAGCGAGCCCGGCGGGCCCGCCCTACCCGCGGGGCTCAGTTGATCCGCTCGGCGGCGACTTCCTTGAGCAAGGTGTCCACCAGGGCGCCGTTATCGAAGAAGGTCTTCGCGGCCTTTTCCCAACCGCCAAAGACGGCGCCGACCTCGAGGATCTTCACCGGCGTGAGGCGGGCGGCGTGGCGGGAGGCCACCTCGACGTCGCGCGGCCGGTAGAAGTTGGCCGCGATGATCTCCTGCGCCCCGGGCGTGTAGAGGAACTTCAGGTAGGCGTCGGCGACCCCGGCGGTGCCGCGCTTTTTCGCCACCTTGTCGACCACCGCGACGGGAAACTCGGAAAGGATGCTGACCGAGGGCGTGACCACCTCGTAGCGCGGGTCTTTGGCGAGCGAGAGCGTCTCGGCCTCGAAGGTGACGAGGACGTCGCCGATCTCGCGCTCGGTGAAGGTCGAGGTGGCGGTGCGGCCGCCGGACTCGAAGACGACGACGTTGGCCAGGACCTGCTTGAGGAAGGCGCGCGCCTTCGCCTCGTCGCCGCCCGCGGCGTCGAGGGCGGCGGCGTAGTAGGCGAGGACGGCGTAGCGACCGTTGCCGCCGGTCTTCGGATTGACCTGCACGATGTCCACGCCGGGTTTGGCGAGGTCGGCCCAGTCGCGGATGCCCTTCGGGTTGCCTTTGCGGACCAGGATCGAGTGGACGCTGTAGTAGGGCGAGGCGGCGTGGGGATAGCGCGCGGCCCAGTCGGCGGCGACGAACGTGTTGTCGGCGAGGAGCTGGACGTCGGTGACCTGGTTGAAGGTGACGACGTCGGCCTTGAGGCCCTCGAGGATGGAGCGGGCCTGGCGGGAGGAGCCGGCGTGCGATTGCTTCACGGCGACGGCCTCGCCGCGGGAGGCCTTGTAGGCCGGTTCGAAGGCGGCGTTGAGCGCGACGAAGAGCTCGCGGGAGATGTCGTAGGACGCGTTCAGGATCTCGGCGGCGCGCGCGACGGGCGAGGCGGCGAGGCCGAGAAGGGCGAGGGAGACGGAGAGGAGACGGATGGATTTCATGAGGACGAGGACGGGGCGACGGCCTCCGCGCGGAAGCGGTGGGCGTAGTCGCAGGACGGATACTCGGCCATGAAGTGGTCTTCTCTGGCGAAAATGGAGGTGGGGGTTGGAATCAAACCAACTCATACGGCGATTGCGGCGCCGGGCCTTCTCACTTGGCTACCCCACCGGGGCGGGCGCGCACGGGCGCGCCCAGGATGGAAAAAAGAACAGGATCGCGCCGAAGCGGCGCGGGGCGGCTCAGATGCCGCGGCCCGGATCGGTGACGGCCGGGACGGCGTCGTCGGCGACGACGTCGCGCTCGGTGAAGCGGCCCTCCTTCGGGAAGAGTCGGATGTGGCGGAAGACGACATAGACCTCCTCGCCGGCCCGAAGGCCGAGCTCGGCGAGCCGGGCGCGGGAGACCTCGGCGTCGATGGTTTCGAAATTATCGAGACGTTGCAGCGCGACGCGGCCGAAGTTGCCGGCGGAGAAGACGTGCTCCACGCGCACGCGGATGCCGTGCTCGCCCTTGTAGTCGCGCTGGATATCGACGTCGTGCGGGCGCACGTAGAGGACATCGGGGCCCGCACCGGGAAGCGGATGCCCGAGGGCGCCGAAGCGGTTCACGTTGCCGAGGAACTCGATCACGAAGGGCGAGGCCGGCTGGTCGTAGACCTGCTGCGGGGTGCCGACCTGCTCGATCTTGGCGTTGTTCATGACCACGACCTGGTCGGCGAGCTCGAGGGCCTCCTCCTGGTCGTGGGTGACGAAGATGGTGGTGACGCCGATCTCGCGCTGGAAGTGGCGGAGCCAGCGGCGGAGGTCCTTGCGCACGCGGGCGTCGAGGGCGCCGAAGGGCTCGTCGAGAAGAAGGACCTTGGGGTTGACCGCGAGGGCGCGGGCGAGCGCGACGCGCTGGCGCTGGCCGCCGGAGAGCTGGGTGGGAAAACGGCCGCCGAGCTCCTCGAGCTGGATGAGTTTGAGCAGCTCCTTCACGCGGGCGTCGATCTGATCCCTCGAGGGACGCTCCTTGCGGGACTTCACGGTGAGACCGAAGGCGATGTTCTGGGCCACGGTCATGTGGCGGAAGAGCGCGTAGTGCTGGAAGACGAAGCCGACGCCGCGCTTGCCCGCGGGGGTGTCGGTGACGTCGTTGCCGTGGAAGTCGATGCGACCGGAGCCGGCGTCGGCGAACTCGAGGCCGGCGATGATGCGCAACAGCGTGGTCTTGCCCGAACCGGAGGGACCGAGGAGGGCCACCAGCTTGCCGGTGGGCACCTCGAGGGAGACGTCGGCGAGGGCGGTATAGGCGCCGAAGGTCTTGGTGATGTTGCGGGCGATGATGGACATGACGGGAGCCGAATTTTAACCGCTAAAGAGCGCTAAAAGGCGCTAAAACGGAATGATCGGAGGCTTGATTTGGCGGGCTTTAGCGAGGTTTGGCGGTTTCCAAAGACAGGACTCAGGCGGTGCGGCGGGCGTGGGCCCACTCGACGACGGACTTGAGGACGAGGGTGACGAGCGCGAGAAGGGCGAGCAGGGAGGCGGCGGCGAAGGCGCCGACGAACTGGTATTCGTTGTAGAGGATCTCGACGTGGAGCGGCAGGGTGTTGGTCTCGCCGCGGATGTGTCCCGAGACGACGGATACGGCGCCGAATTCGCCCATCGCGCGGGCGTTGCAGAGGATGACGCCGTAGAAAAGACCCCACTTGATGTTGGGCAGCGTGACCTTCCAGAAGGTTTTCCAACCGGAGGCGCCGAGGGTGATGGCGGCGTATTCCTCGTCGTTGCCCTGCTGCTGCATGAGCGGGATGAGCTCGCGGGCGACGAACGGAAAGGTGACGAAGATCGTGGCGAGCACGATTCCGGGGACGGCGAAGATGATTTTGAAATCCTGCTCGACGAGCCAGGCCTGGAGCGCGGGAAACCAGGGATGCTCGGCGTCGAGATAGTGCCCATACCAGCCCTGGGCGCCGAAAAGCAGGACGTAGATCAGGCCCGAGATGACGGGCGAGACGGCGAAAGGCAGGTCGATGAGGGTGATGAGCAGGCTCTTGCCCGGGAACTTGAACTTCGCGATGCACCAGGCGGCGGCGACGCCGAAGACGAGATTGGCCGGGACGGCGATCGCGGCGGTGAGGAGCGTGAGCTTGAGCGCATGCAGCGCGTCGGCGTCGCCGAGCGCGGCGAAGTAGGCGCCGACGCCGCGGCGCAGGGCCTCGGTGAACACCGCCACGAGCGGGAGCAGGAGGAACAGGGCGAGAAAGCCGAGCGCGACCGCGGTGAGCGCGTAGCGAACCCAAGCGGCGTCGCGGGTGGCGAGCGGCCGGTGGGCGTGACCGGCGGCGCGGTTGAGGGAGGAGACGGCGGAGGCCATGGAGATTTAAAATCTGAAATTGGAGATTTGAGATTCCGAGGTCCTCAGACCGTGGCGTGGCGGCGGCTCCATTTCTGGAGCAGGTTGATGACGAGCAGGAGCGTGAAGGAGGCGACCAGCATCACGACGGCGATGGCGGTGGCGCCGGCGTAGTCGTATTGCTCGAGCTTGGTGATGATGAGCAGAGGGGAGATCTCGGTGCGCATGGGCATGTTGCCCGAGATGAAGACGACCGAGCCGTATTCCCCGAGCGCGCGGGCGAAGGCCATGGCGAAGCCGGTGAGAAGCGCGGGCAGGAGCTGAGGGAAGATGACGCGGCGGATCGTCTGCCAGCGATTGGCGCCGAGCGAGGCGGAGGCCTCCTCGAACTCGGGCTCGAGCTCCTCGATGATCGGCTGGAGCGTGCGGACGACAAAGGGCAGGCCGATGAAGGTGAGCGCGACGAAGACGCCGAGCTCGGTGAAGGCCACCTTCACGCCCAGGTGCGAGAGCGGGGCGCCGAGCCAGCCACCCGGAGAACTGTCGGAAGGCGGGGCGTAAAGCGCGGTGAGCGCGATGCCGGCGACGGCGGTGGGCAGCGCGAACGGCAGGTCGACGAGGGCGTCGACGACGCGGCGCCCGGGAAAGGGATAACGCACCAGCACCCAGGCGACGATCAGCCCGAAGAAGCAGTTGACCAACGCGGCGGCGAGCGAGGCGAAGAAGCTGATCCGGTAGGAGGCGACCACGCGCGGCGAGGCGACGGCCTCCCAAAAGCCGGTCCACGACATGCCCGCGGTCTTGATGAAGGCGGCCGCGAGCGGAAGCAGAACGATCAGGCTCAGGTAGGTGAGCGTGAGACCGAGCGACAATCCGAAGCCGGGTATGACGGAGCGGTGGGTGCGGGACATGGGATGCGGAGAGAGTGGCGCGAAATGCGGAAGGCCGCGGGCGGCGAATAAATAGACGAGCGGGTCAGAGATTCTGGGCGTAGGCGAGGAAGACGCGGTATTCGTCGAGGATGGTGTCGAGCGCGGTCACCATGGCGTCGACCTGCTTGTCGATCGGCGCGAGGGCGGGCGTCTCGAAAATGAGATCGAAGGGACGAGGACGCTGGCCGGCGGGCGCGGAAAGCACGCCGTCGAAGCAGGCCTCGATCTTGCCATCGCGGGCGAGGAAGCCGTCGATTTTGGAGCGGCGGTCGCGCGGGATGACGTAACTGGCGGAGCGAAGGGCGGGCTCGAGCAGGGCCTCGTTGAGCACGTGTCCGCGCGTGTAGCCGTAGATGCCCTCGCAGGTGTCGTCCGCGTGGAGCGTGATGATGCCGTCGAAGCGGGTTCGGGTGAGCTCGCGCTCCACGGCGCGGACCTCGGGCTGGGTGGAGCCGCGCCAGAACTGGCGGTTGAGATCCAAGCCGGCGCCGTTGGCGCGGGTGTCGCGCGCGTAGCCGACGGGATTGAGCAGAGGATACACGGCGAGCTCGTAGCCGGTGGCGCGGGTGGGCTCGGAGGCGAGACGTTCGAGGAAGGCGATCGGGGCGAGCACGCTGGCGGGCTCGTCGCCGTGAAGGCCCCCGAAAATCGCGAGCCGGATCGGATCGTGCGAGGCGGAGGGCGGACCGCTGAACACGACGCGCGGGATGCTGTAGGGGGCGTCCTCGAAGTCGAAGACGCCCGCGAAGGAGGTTTGCACCAGGGGCCCCCACTCGCCGAGCGCGACCAGAGGCTCGATCAACGCGCGAAGATCGCGCGCCGGCCGGGTGGTCGGAGTTTTGGCGAGGTGGGTCATGGGAGGGAGAGGCGGTGGCGCGGACTTCCAGCCTGCTTTTCGGAGGCAGGCTGGAAGCCCGCGCTACCTGGCGTTTATTTCTTCAGGTAGATCTGGTCGAAGCTGCCGCCGTCGTCGAAGTGGTCCTTCTGAGCCTTGGTCCAGCCGCCGAAGGCCTCGTCGATGGTGAAGAGCTTAACCGGGGCGAACCGAGCGGCGTATTTGGCGGCGGCCGCCTCGGAGGTCGGGCGGTAGAAGTGCTTGCCCGCGATCTCCTGGCCTTCGTCGGAGTAGAGATACTCGAGGTAGGCCTTGGCGATCTCGGTGGTGCCCTTCTTCTTCGCGACCTTGTCGACGACGGTCACGGGCGGCTCGGCGAGGATGCTGAGCGAGGGCGTGACGATCTCGAACTTGTCGGCGCCGAACTCCTTGAGCGCGAGGTAGGCCTCGTTTTCCCAGGCGAGCAGGACGTCGCCGATGCCGCGCTGCACGAAGGTCGTGGTGGAGCCGCGGGCGCCGCTGTCGAGGACGGGCACGTTCTTGAAGAGTTTTTCGACGAAGGCCTTCGCGGTCTCGTCGGAGCCGCCCTGCTTGCGCTTGGCGTATTCCCAGGCCGCGAGGTAATTCCAGCGGGCGCCGCCGGAGGTCTTCGGGTTGGGCGTGATGACGGAGACGCCGGACTTCACGAGGTCGTCCCAGTCCTTGACCGCCTTCGGGTTCCCCTTGCGGACGAGGAACACGATCGTGGAGGTGTAGGGGGAGGAGTTGTGCGGGAGGCGCTTTTGCCAATCGGCGGGCAACGAGCGCCCGTTCTTGGCGATGGCGTCGATGTCGCCGGCGAGGGCGAGGGTGACGACGTCGGCCTGGAGGCCGTCGATCACGGAGCGGGCCTGCTTGCCGGAGCCGCCGTGGGACTGCTTCACGGCGACGTCGTCGCCGGTCTTGGCCTTCCAGTGCCTGGCGAAGGCGGCGTTGTATTCGACGTAGAGCTCGCGGGTCGGATCGTAGGAGACGTTGAGGAGCTCGACGGTCTTGGCGGTCGCGGCGCCGGCGAGCGCGAGCGCGGCGGCGAGGGCGGAGATGAATTGTAGTTTCATGACGAATACCTTTCGGGTTCGTGGTTCAGGTTGGGCGGGCGGATCAGAAGGAGAGCTGGACGCGGCCGATGATGGTTTGCTCGTCGCCGCCGACGACGGCGCCGGACGCGGGGCTGGCGCCGGAATCGAGCTCAAACTCGTTGTGGAAGTAGTTCAGGCCGACGCGGACCGCCTTGGCGGGATACCAGTTCACGCCGACGCCGTAGGTGGTGATGCCGGAGGCGCTGGTGTCGCGGTTGGCGAGACGGGTCGCGGAGGTGCCGGTGAAAACCTCGTCGTCGATGTCGAGCTGGGCGACGCGGGCGACGACCTCGAAGGCGCCCCAGGTGCCGGCGGAGGGGTTGAAGACGGTCTTGGGCGTCACGCCCTTGTAGGACGCGTCCTCGCCGGTGAGCACGTAGCCGGCGGAGACGTTCCAGCCGGTGTTCTGGATCTCATGCACGGGCTGCGTGGCGTTGCGGCGGACGTCGATGGTGGAGCCGACGTATTCGGCGAGGACGCCGAAGGGGCCGTAGTAGTAGTAGGCCTGCGGCGAGATCGTGGTGCCCTTGCCGTCGGCGAGGACGCTGGTCTCGTAGGTGAAGAAAGTCTGCTGGCCGTCGGTGCGATACTGGCCGGCGCGGCCGCTGGCGGTGTCGTAGTTGCCCTGGCCGGCGGCGATGCCGAAGCCGAGGCCCTTGAGGGCGGACTCCTTGTCGTTGACGAAGGGCGTGGCGAAGAGGCGGGCGGCGACGGACTTGTCGCTGTCGAAGTCGGTGGTGGCCTGCGTGGTGTTGCCGCCGTCGGGCACGCCGTTGAAGACGCCGAGCTGGTAGGAGAGCCCGCCCTGGAAGAAGGCGCCTTCGGCCTGGACGCCGACGTCGCGATTGGGCGTGAGGCCGGTGGCGACGGAGCGCTCGTTGAAGAAGGCGACCGGGTCGGACTGGAGCTGCTCGAGGCCGATGGGCGTCTTGAATTTTCCGATACGGACGCCGAACTCGGGAACGATCGCGGTGTGGATGTTGGCGTCGAGGACCTGCACCGAGGAGCCGGTGCCGAACTCGGGCTGGACGACGTAGCTGTAGCGCTCGGCGAACTTGCCCTCGAAAATGAGACGGGCGCGGCGGAGGAGGAAGGAGTCGTTCGTTCCCGCGGGATTGGTCTCGTCGAGGTAGAAACGGCCGTCGGCCTGGACGAGGCCGCGCAGGCGGATCGAGTTGGCGCCGTCGGCGGAGCTGAGCTCGAGGCGGCCGTCGGAGAAGTTCAACTTGGGCTGCTTCTTGGCCTCGGCGACGGCGGCCTCGTCCTTGAGCTCTTGATTGCGCTCGAGGACGCGCAGTTTCTGGTCGAGGAGGCGGATCTGCTCGCGGAGCGCGGCGATGTCGTCCGACGAGGCGGCGGGCGCGGCCGGAGCGGCGGACTGGGCCTGCGCGGTGAAAGGCGCGAGGGCGATGGCGGTGAGCGCGGCGGCGTAGGTGGCCGCGCGGAGGGTGCGGGAGGACTTCATGGCGTGACGGGGGTTGCTTGGTGCGGATCGCGGAAGCTCCCGTGGTCGGGTCGCGGCGAGAAGTGGTTGATGCGGAGATCGCCTCCGCCAGGCGGCGGTGGGCGAAAAGGGATGAAAAAGGCGCGAACGCGGCAGGTTACTCGTCTCGGACGTTGCCGGAGAGGCGGGTCTTTTCGGTGCGCTCGATCTGGGTGACCTTGCCGTCGTGGACGACGATCTGGACGACGCCGAAGCGCAGGCCCTCGACCTTGGCGCGCACGATGGCGAGCCAGTCGGGCAGATGGAGGGAGGCGGAGGAAACGGCGGGAGAAACGGGAGAGCTCATGGGAAACGGGCGCCGACGCGGGGCGCACTGAGGATCAAATGGTGTAATCGGGAAGGAGTTCGGAGAGCAGGCCCTCGACCGGCGCGAGCCGGCGGGCGTCGGAGGCGGAGGCACGGGAGGAAACGCGACGGGCGCGGGCGCCGGATTTGACCGGTTGGCCGCGGGCGGGACCGCGCGGAGCGGCGAAGGGAAGCGGGAGGGAATCGCGGCGGAGTTTGCGCAGCGTGACCTCCACGACATCGGCGAGGGAGTAGCGGTCCAGGATGCCGGCGATGGCGTTGCGCACATCGAGCATGAGCATCCGGAGCCCGCAGTGCTCCTCGTCCGGGCAACTACACTTTTCGTAAGCGGTGTGGCTGACGCAGCCGATCGGCGCGAGCGGCCCGTCGATGAAGCGCACGACGGCGCCGATCGTGATCTCGGAGGCGGGCCGGGCGAGACGGTAGCCGCCGAACTTGCCGCGCTGGGCGACGACGAAACCGGCCGCCTTCAGCTCCTGCATGATCTGCTCGAGAAACTTCGCCGGGATGAGCTCCTTGTCCGAAAGCTCGGTAACCTGCACCAACTCGCGCCCCACCTCGGCGGCGATGCCGAGGTCGATCAGGGAGCGGAGGGCGTATTCGCCTTTCTTGGAGAGCTTCATGGCGGTGAGTTAATCCCGACAAAACTACTAGGATTAAGCGGCGCAAGCTCTTTTTCCCACTTAATGAGTAGGAATTAAATAAGCCTAGAGCTCCACTCGCCATCCATCATACGCAAAGCCCTGGACCTCAGGTCCCAAAGAATCCCCGTAGGTATGATGAACGGCATGCGCAAGGTGCGTGAGAAAGGTGCGTTTTGCGCCGATCAACGCGGCCTGTTCGCGTGCTTCGGCGATGCTCATATGCGTGGGATGCGGCATGGGGCGCAGGCCATCGAGCACGAGCAGGTCGGCGCCGTGGGCCAACTCGCGGGCCGCCGGGGGGACGGTCTTGCAATCGGTGTAGTAGGCGAAACGCGCCCCACTGCCCCGCTCGGTGAAGACCAAACCCAACGTCTCGACGCGCCCGTGCGGCAAGGGACTGCTCTCGATCACCCCCTCGGGCAGCTCGAGGCGGGCGGGCATGCGCCGCACGTCAAAGCGCGCATAGCCGTCGGGCTTCTCGCCACGCGGAGCGAACGCATACGGAAAAATGGCCCGCACCCGCTCCTCTCCCTCCTCGGAGCAATACACCGGCAAGGCGCCGTCGGCGCGTCCGTCGCAGTAACGCCGAAGGTCATCCATTCCAAGGATATGATCCGCATGGCCATGGGTCAGAACAAACAGGTCGATCGCATGCAGACCGGCACGCAGGGCCTGAATGCGAAACTCGGGGGTGGCGTCGACCTGGATGCGGAGGCCGTTCATCACCACATGAATGGAGGCGCGCAGGCGTTGATCGCGGGGATCGGGCGAACGGCAAACGGCGCAGTCGCAAGCCAGCATAGGCACGCCGTGCGAGGTGCCGGTGCCGAGGAAGTGGATCTCCATGAAGGGAAAGGAAGCGTCGGGGAAAGCGTCGTGTCGAGGCGTGGCCAAGCGGGAGAGGCACAAAGAAGCCACGCCGCGGAAGAGTTTTCGGTTTTTCTTCGAAAACGGCGTTGACAGTTGCCGGCCAAATCTGCCCCTTCGTCCCTCCGTTTTTTGGTTTCCTAGCTCAATGGTAGAGCAGTTGACTCTTAATCAATTGGTTCAGGGTTCGAGTCCCTGGGGAACCACCACTTTCCGGCCTGCTTGCGAAACAAGCAGGCCTGTTCTTTCCGACATCCGAAGACAGCTAGGACGGCTTTAGCCGCCGGTGTAGCTCAACGGTAGAGCACCTGTTTTGTAAACAGGCGGTTGCGGGTTCGAATCCAGTCGCCGGCTCCAGCCCAAGCACGCCCTGTCCCCCCTTTTGTTTTTCACTGCCCGATGGTGTAATGGTAGCACAGCAGATTCTGACTCTGCTTGTTAAGGTTCGAGTCCTTATCGGGCAGCCACTTCTCCCCCACCCTTTTTTCGCCCACGACGATTTCCGTCGTGGGCTTTTTGTTTTTCGCGCCCTCACCCGCGTCGCTTTTCCGCGTGGAAAAGGCCACCCGACGGGTGCATCCGGTCGGGACGTGGGCGCGCGATCCCACGGCCCGTTGAGACCGTGGTCCCATGGCGAGGCCCTATGGTCGCGGGCTGACTGACGCCAAGCGCTTGCCCGGCGTCACACGCCTCGGCGACACCTCCCGCTGAAGCGCCCGACCGCGAAAAGGTGACGACTTCCGGTCCTCAAATACCCAGCGCTTTTTGCCGGTAATGTTCGTCGGGGCGTCCGGCGATGCGCTCCACCTGGGCGGGTGTGAGGAAAACCGGCTCCGCGCCTCCGGAGGCCGCCGCGGCGCCGACGAAGATCTCCGCGGCCTTCACCGCCATAAGCGTCGCGGCGAGCACGGCCTCCGGCGTCGCGCCGAGCGCGACAAGACCGTGGTTCTCCAGCAAGATGACGCGCGGCGGACGCGAGAGACGCCGGATGTAGTCCTCGACCGCGGCCTTGATCGCCTGCGAGAGCTTCAGGCCCGGATCCGTGTAGGGGACAAAGACGCTCTCGACCCCGCAGCACACGATCTCGTCGGGAAAAAGACGACGCGCCGCGAACGTGCGCGCGTGCTTCGAGCAGAGGAGCGCGTTGACCGCGATCGGGTGCGTGTGGCCGACGTAGTTCACGCCGGGCAGCGTGAGCAGGTAGGCGTGAAAGATCGCCTCGACCGAGGGCTTTTTCATCTCGGGAGAGACGCGCGCGGCGAAGAGGGCCTCGTCGACGGCGGCGTCGCTCATGCCGGCGGCCGAGAGCAGCGGGATGAGTTTATCGAAGCGGCAGGTGGCGGTGCCCGAGACGGAAAGCGTGGCAAGGTTCGAACCTGATGCCTTGACCGTGAAAGTCTCGGCATCGTGGCGCTGGGAGGTGTTGCCCTCGCCCAAGATGGCGAGCCGGCGCTCTTCGCGGCCGAGTTGGTGGGAGAGGTCGAGGAGGGCGTCGAGGGACATGTCGTGAATGTCGGGGATGAGTTTTTAACCACGAAACGCACGAAAGCCCAGGAAGCCGGAAGAGAACTTAGGGCGCTCGTCCGATTTCGTGTCTTTCATGTGTTTCGTGGTTCTATTCCGCGGTTCCGCCTAGAACGCCTTGCCGTCGGCCTTGGTGCCGCAAAGCGAGACCTCGAGGCCGAGCTCGGCGGCGAGGGCGGCCTTGGTGTAGAGCGCGAGGTCGGCCTCCTTCGCGCTGTTCGCGTAGGCGACTTGGATGTGGTTGCTCTTGTGGCGGGCCATCATCTGGTCGCGGCTCACGCCGTAGGTGACCGCGTGCATGATCGGCCACTGGTAGGTGGTCTCTTTCCAACGACGCTCGGTCTCGGCCTCAGGCAGGCTGATGACCTTGGCGCGGCCGAGGTCCATCTTGAGTTTCCCGTTCTCGACGAAGACGCGGCTCCAGACGAGTTCGCCGGGCTTGGCGACGCCGCGAAGCGTGCCGCCGCCGAGACGGAAATACATGCCGGGCTGGCGATGCGAGTCGCTGCCCGCCCAACCGCCGACGTGGTGGTCGGCGGGGGCGCTGCCGGAGATGAGGAACACCCAGACATACTCGTCGGTGGTGCCGGACTTGTCCCAATCCCCCCAACGGAGGTCATGCAGCGTGTTGGCGCGCGGCTGGCCGAGGGCCTTGTGCACCCGATCAGTGAAGAGGCCGTCGAGACCGGCGCACTCGTCGACCTCGTTGAAGTGCGGGATGGGCTCGCCGCCGCGGATGACGGAGCCGTCGGCGCGCGTCACAGGCGGGCGCTCGGTGGAGTTGAGCGTGCCCTCGACGAGGTCGGAGGCGGGCAGCAGGTCCTTGAGGCCCTGCTGGTATTGGATGCCGATGGTCTCGCAGCCGAACTCGTCGGCGATGCGCACGGCGGCGATGTAGGTTTTGCACTGGAGCAAGACCTGGCGCTCGGTGAGCTCGGTCGCCTCGTCGGTGCCGAAGTGGAATTTCAGCCCCTTCTTCTTATACCAGGCGAACACCGCCTTCGCCTCGGCGTCGGAGACCTGGGTGGCGGCGTAGTAGAGCGCGGATTGGGAGAGGCGCTCCTTGTAGACCCCGGTCGGGAAGAGGAGTTCGTCGGGGATGATGGCGTTATACATGCCCATGCAGCCCTCGTCGAAGACGCCCATGATGGATTTTTTCACGCGCAGATCCGCGGCGATCTTGGCCGCGGTGACGCGCGCCTTCGGCGGGAGGGCGGCCTTGGCGAGCGGCTTCACGTGGGCGGTCTTGTGCTTGACCACACCGGTCTTGAGCCAGCTCTCGAGCCCCCCGAGGAAAAGCGCGTCGTCGAAATTTTCGCTCCACAGCGTGGCGTAGCGAACGCCGGCCTTGGTGAGGGAGCCGTTGAGGTTGAGCATGCCGACCAGGCCGGGCCAGGTGCCCGACCAGTTGGCGACATTGAGGATCGGACCGCGGTGCGAGATGAGTCCGTGCAGGAGGTGGTGCGAATACTGCCAGACGCACTCGGCGACGATGAGCGGCGCGGTCGGGTCGATGTCGGCGAACACCTCCATGCCCTCCTTCTGCGATCCGATGAAACCGTGCTTCACGTCCTTTTTGTAGGGATGGGCGCGGACGAGCTTGTAGCCGAAGGACGCGACGACCTCGGCGAGCCGCTTTTCCATCGCGGCCTGGGCGGGCCAGCACTTTTCATTGGCGGACTGGCGAAGGTCGCCGTTGGCGACGAGATAGACGGAATTTTTGGGAAGCTTTTTTGCAGGCATGGGGAGCGAGGCGGCGCGCGCGGGCGCCAAGGGGTTTGTCGATAATCGACCCGAACACATTACCATAATCGACAGAGCCGTGAATGGAGGATAGCGACCCGGGCATGGATAATCTAGACCGCTCGGAAGACGCCTCCTTGCTCGCCGCGCAGGTCGCGGAGAGCCGGACTTTTTTTCTCCAGCTCTCGGGCCCCTGGCGGGAGCGCGTGAGTGTCGCGCTCGGCGGCTGGGAGCTTTGCCGCCCGGATTATCACGTGGCGCGCGACCGCTATCCCTACGTCGTGCTCGAGTTGGTGGTCGGCGGACGCGGACGCGTGTCGCTCGACGGAAGCGAGCACCGCCTCGAGGCGGGTGTCTGCTTCGCCAGCGGGCAAAAGACCGCCTGCCGCATCGAAACGACGCCCGACGAACCGCTCGAAAAGTTTTTCTTCGCGCTGGCGGGCGCGGGGGTGACGCGCGCGCTCACGCAGGCGGGCCTGCTCCACGGGCGCGCCCGGCGGGTGGCGGCGCTGGGGGAACTGCGAGAACTCGCGGAAGACGTGACGCGGGAAGGCCGCCGCCACGGCGCGGCCGCGCCGGCGATCTGCGCGCGGCTCGCCGAAGTGATGTTGCTCAAGATCGGCGAGGAGCCGGCGAGGGCCGCGAGCGCTCGTTTCGGAGCCGGCGCGGAGGGAGCGAGGGAAAACTTCGAGCGTTGCCGCGCCCTCGTCGACCAGCACGCGGCGGCGTGGACCGGCCTGGGGGACATCGCGGCCGCGGCGAAGCTGGACGGCTCAAGCGTTTGCCGACTTTTCCGCCGTTTCCTCGGGGTGAGCCCGCACCAATACCTGCGTCGCAGAAAAATGGCGTTGGCGGCGGCATTCCTGCTCGAACGCGGCGGTCGGGTGCAAGATGTGGCCGCGCGAGTGGGAATGGACGATCCCTTTCATTTTTCGCGCGTTTTCCGGGCGGTTCATGGCGTTTCGCCGAGCGCGTTGTTGCTGGCGCGGCGTTGAGCCGACCTAAGTTCCTTTTGCTAAGGAAAATGGTCGGGGTGGAGAGATTCGAACTCTCGGCCTCTCCGTCCCGAACGTAGCGCTCTACCAGGCTAAGCTACACCCCGATTTACCGTCCCTTGCGGGCGGCGGAAGGTCACCATCCTTGGCGAATCGGCGAAGTTCAAGGGCGAATTTTTATTACCTCGCCGACGCCCCCTAAACGCCGGAACCACGTGACCGTTTTGCAAGCCGCCGAAAACGACCGATCAGGATGGTCCCACAAGACGATGGCGGAGTCACTCCGCTTGAAGGCCGTCACTCCGCGCCGTCCGCGCCGAACAAACCTCGTAATCCGCCGCGCCGATGCGAACGCGCTCAGGCCACGCTCCGCGAAGGGCGGGTCTTCACGCCGGATCCCACGGAGCTTCCCGAGCCGTGCTCGGACTTACGAGCGGTCCCCGCAGACCGCCGGTGCGCCGGTCTGCGGTTGATCCGCGGTCGGTCCGCCGACGAGACCGACGCCACGAAAAAGGCCGCCCGTTCGGGGCGGCCTTTTTTCGCGTTCGGGGCACGCGGGCAACGAGCCCGGGCCCTTGGCGCGACTTTACTTCAGCGCGGCGGCGATGCGGGCGAGCGCCTTCTCGACGTTCTCGCGCGAGTTGAAGGCGCTGATGCGCACGTGGCCTTCGCCGCACTTGCCGAAGCCGGCGCCGGGCGTGCACACGACCTGGGCTTCGTTGAGGAGCTTGTCGAAAAACGCCCAGGAATCGGTGCCGGTGTTGATCCAGATGTAGGGCGCGTTATCGCCGCCGACGCACTTGAAGCCGAGCTTGGTCATGGCGTCGCGGATGAGGGCGGCGTTGCCGAGATAGAAGTCGGTCATGGCCTTCACCTGGGCCTTGCCGGCCTCGGTGTAGATGGACGCGGCGGCCTTCTGCACCGGGTAGGATACGCCGTTGAACTTGGTCGTGTGGCGGCGGTTCCAGAGCGCGTGCACGGAGTGGGCGTCGCCGGCCTTGTCGAAGGCCTGTAGTTTCTTCGGAACTACGGTGTAGGCGCAGCGGGTGCCGGTGAAGCCGGCGGTCTTGGAGAAGCTGCGGAACTCGATCGCGACCTCGTCGGCGCCGGGGATCTCGTAGATGGAGTGCGGGATCTTCGGGTCGCGGATGTAGGCCTCGTAGGCGCTGTCGAAGAGGATGATGGCCTTGTTGGCCTTCGCGTAGGCGACCCAGGCGACGAGCTGCTCGCGGGTGGCGACGGCGCCGGTCGGGTTGTTGGGGAAGCAGAGGTAGATCAGGTCGCTGGCGGACGAGGGGATGGCGGGCACGTAGCCGTTGGCGGGCGTGCACTCGAGGTAGGTGATGCCCTCGTAGCGGCCGTCGAGGTTGGCGCCGGTGCGTCCGGCCATGACGTTGGTGTCGACGTATACCGGATACACGGGGTCCGGGATGGCGAGCTGGAGGCCCTCGGTGGCGAAGATTTCCTGGATGTTGCCGCAGTCGCACTTGGAGCCGTCGGAGACGAAGATCTCGTCGGCGGCGATGGGGCAGCCGCGAGCGGCGTAGTCGTTGGCGGCGATGGCCTCGCGGAGGAAGGCGTAGCCCTGCTCGGGGCCGTAGCCCTTGAAGGTGGCGCGGTTGGCGAGTTCCTCGGCGCCGCTCTTCAGCGCATCGATGCAAACCTGGGGCAAAGGCTCGGTGACGTCGCCGATGCCGAGGCGGATGACCGGCTTGTCGGGATTGGCGGCGGTGTAGGCGCCGACGCGCTTGGCGATGTCGGAAAACAGGTAGCTGGCCTTGAGCTTCAGGTAATTCTCGTTGATGCGGATCATGGCGTGGGAGGCGGTAAGCGGTGGGTGAAACGCTTGAACAAGAGGCGCGGCGCGACTTTGTTCAAGCACGGCGTCTCCCCCGCGCGACCCCGTATCCACGCATGCAAATCATCACCTCCGTCTCCGAGATGCAGACTCTCGCCCACGAGCTTCGCTCCAAGGGGCAGATCATCGGGCTCGTGCCCACCATGGGCGCGCTCCACGAGGGGCATCTCAGCCTGGTGCGCCTCGCCGCCGAACGCGCCGACAAGGTGGTCGTCTCCATCTTCGTCAATCCGACGCAGTTCGCTCCGAGCGAAGATTTTAACAAATACCCGCGCGAGCTCGAGGCCGACGTCGCCAAATGCGAGTCCGCCGGCGCGGACTACGTCTTCGCCCCGCCGCCCGACGAGGTCTACCCGAAGGGCTACTCGACCTACATCACCGAGGAACGCGTGGCCAAGCCGCTCGAGGGCGTCTCCCGCCCCAGCCACTTCCGCGGCGTGACCACCGTGGTGGCCAAGTTGTTCAACATGTGCCGCCCCGACCTCGCGGTCTTCGGCCAGAAGGACGCCCAGCAGGTCGCGGTGATCCAAAAAATGGTCACCGACCTTAATTTCACGGTCGATATCGTCGTCGCCCCGACCCAGCGCGAGCCGGACGGCCTGGCGATGAGCTCGCGCAACCGCTACCTGAGCAACACCCAGCGCACCGAGGCGCTCGCGATCAGCCGCGCGCTCTTCAAGGCCCGCGACATGGTCGCGACCGGCGAGCGCCGCTCCGACCGCCTCATCGCCGAGGCCACGCACATCCTCAGCCAGCAGCGCCGCATCCGCGTCATCTACGTGTCGCTCGTCGATCGCCTCACGATGGAGCCGATGAAAGAGGTCGAGACCGGCCGCTCGCTTATCGCCATCGCCACCTGGGTCGACGAAGTCCGCCTTATCGACAACATCGTCCTGTGAGCGCCCCCGCCCCCGCGCCATCCGGCGCACCCGAGTCGACCTCGCCCGTCCTTCCCGCGGCCCGTCGCTACGACGTGCTCGTCATCGGCTCCGGCATCGCCGGCCTCAGCTTCGCGCTCAAGGTCGCCCGCCAAGGACGCTCGGTCGCGATCCTGACCAAGAAGAACAAAGCCGAGTCCAACACCAACTACGCCCAGGGCGGCATCGCGGTCGTCACCGCGGAGACGGACGATTTCGCGAAGCACGTGACCGACACCCTCGTCGCCGGCGACGGTCTCTGCGACCGCAAGGTCGTGAAACAGATCGTCACCGACGGCCCCGCCCGCGTGCGGGAACTGATCGACCTCGGCCTGAAGTTCTCCCGCGACGGCGACGGCGGTTACGACCTCGGCCGCGAGGGCGGCCACAGCGAGCGCCGCATCCTGCACGTGAAGGACATGACCGGGAAGGCGATCGAGGAGTCGCTCACCCGCGCCATAGCCCGCGAGCCGCGCATCTCCCTTTTCGAACATTTCTTCGCCATCGATCTCGTCACCACCGACAAGATCGCCAAACGCCGCCGAGGCAAAAAAGCCTCCGCGCGCGCCGCCGGCCCCGACCGCGTCGCCGGCGTCTACGCCCTCGACGTGCACGACGGTCGCGTCGTCGAGTTTCACGCGCCGGTCGTCATGCTCAGCAGCGGCGGCGCCGGGCAGGTCTACCTCTACACGACCAACCCCGACATCGCCACCGGCGACGGCATCGCCATGGCCTACCGCGCCGGCGTCGAGGTGCGGAACATGGAGTTCATCCAGTTCCACCCCACCGCGCTCTACTCCGTCTCCGGAAAACGCTTCCTGATCAGCGAGGCGGTCCGCGGCGAGGGCGCCATCCTCCGCAACGCCGAGGGCGAGGCCTTCATGGCCCGCTACCACAAGCTCGCCGACCTCGCCCCGCGCGACATCGTCGCCCGTGCGATAGACGCCGAGATGAAGCGCACCGGCGCGCCGCACGTCTGGCTGGACATCACGCATCGCAACGCCGCGTTCCTGCGTTCGCGTTTCCCCCTCATCTACAAGGCCTGCGCCGAGGAGGGCATCGACATCGCCAAGCAAAAAATCCCGGTCGTGCCCGCCGCGCATTACACCTGCGGCGGCGTCGCCACCACGCTTTCCGCCGAGACCACGCTCCCCGGCCTCTACGCCTGCGGCGAGGTGGCGTGCACCGGCCTGCACGGCGCGAACCGGCTCGCCTCCAACTCCCTGCTCGAGGCCGTGGTCATGGCCCACCGCGGCGCCGCCTCGGTCGGGGCCTATCTCAAGCGTATCGAAAAACTGGATGCGCCCGCGCCCGTGATCCCGCCCTGGCGGGACCTCGGCGGCGGCGACCTGGACGAGCGCGTCGTCATCACCCACAACTGGGACGAGCTGCGCCGCACGATGTGGGACTACGTGAGCATCATGCGCACGACGAAGCGCCTCGAGCGCGCCCGCACGCGCATCGCCACGCTCGCGCGCGAGACGCAGGAATACTACTGGAACTTCGCGGTCGACCCGCGCCTGCGCGAGCTCCGCAACCTCATCCAGGTCGCCGAGCTGATCGTCGCCTGCGCGCTCCAGCGTAAGGAGAGCCGGGGCCTGCACGCCATCGCCGACTACCCGAAGAAGCTGCGCAAGGCGGCCGATTCGCGCGTGAGACGGAAAGACTGACGGCAAGCCGAAGCCCCGCTTCTTCGCGCGACCAGGCACGCCGATCAACAAAGAGGCCCGCGCCTTCCGGCGCGGGCCTCTTTGTTTGGCTCGAAGCCACGCTCAGCCCTGCTGCGGCGGCTCGGGCTGCTGCGGCGCGGCGCCGCCGTCGGAAGCTTGGGCCTGCGGCGGACGGGTGCGACCGCTGGTAGTCATGACGGTGCGCACCTGCGCGGTGACGCGCGGAACCTCGCCGGCGGGCGGCTGCGGAGCCGCGACAGGCTCGGGCGCCGGGGCCTGAGCCGGAAGCGGTTGCGCGGGACGCGTCGGCGCCGAGGCGGCGGCGCGCACCTGCATCGGCGGCACGGTGCCGGCGGGACCCTGGGCGCGGGCGTTCTTGGCGAGCATGGCGAGCATGTTCTCGAAGACCTGCATGTTCGACGCGCTGCGGAAGAGGCCGGTGCAGATTTGCAGGCGCACGTTCTGCATCAGTTCCTCGAAGTATTTGTAGGCCTCGCCCTTGTATTCCACGAGCGGGTCCTTCTGGCCGTAGCTGCGAAGACCGATGGAGCGGCGCAGCTCCTCCATCTCGGTGAGATGCTCCTGCCAGTGGTGGTCGATCGCGTTGATGACGACGTAACGCTCGATGGATCCGAGCGCCTCGGGGATCTCGACCGACTCCTTCACCGCATAGGCGTCGCGAACCTTGCCCACGGTGAGCTTGAGCGCCTCGTCGAGCGTCTTGCCTTGCACATCCTCGATCCTGAGACCGATGGGGAAATGGGTGTTGGCCCAGCCGACAAAGCCCTCGGAGCCGGCCTTGGCCGCGTTGGCGCTGGCGGCGTTGCCGCCGAAACCGGCGGTCTCGAGACGGGCGGCGACCTCTTCCTCGACCTGCTCGAAGATGATGTCCTTGGGCCGTTCGGCATGGATCGCGCCGTTGCGGATGCCGTAGACGACCTCGCGCTGCTGGTTGAGCACGTCGTCGTACTGGAGCAGGCGCTTGCGGATCGAATAATTCTGCTGCTCGACCTTCTTCTGGGCGCTCTCGATCGAGCGGTTGAGCCACGGGTGCTCGAGCTCCTCGCCTTCCTGCATCGAGCCTTCCATGAGCTTCGAGGCCAGATTGCCCTGAAGGAAGAGGCGCATGAGGTCGTCCTCGAGCGAGAGGAAGAACTTGGTCTGACCCGGGTCGCCTTGGCGCGAGCAGCGGCCGCGGAGCTGGCGGTCGATGCGGCGGGACTCGTGACGCTCGGTGCCGACGACGAAGAGGCCGCCGAGTTCGCGGACGCCTTCGCCCAGTTTGATGTCGGTGCCGCGGCCCGCCATGTTGGTGGCGATGGTGACGGCGCCGCGCTGACCGGCGCGGGTGACGATCTCGGCTTCCTGCTGGTGATACTTGGCGTTGAGGACGGTGTGGATGACCCCGGCGCGCTTGAGCATGCGCGAGAGGACTTCGGACTGCTCGACGGTGACGGTGCCGACGAGCACGGGCTGGCCGCGCTGCTGGGCCTCCTGGATGGTCTTCACGACGGCGTTATACTTGTCGCGGCGCGTCTTGAAGATGGAGTCGTTCTTGTCGACGCGGATGCAGGGCTTGTTGGTCGGGATCTGCGTGACAGCGAGCTTGTAGATCTCGTTGAACTCGGTGGCCTCGGTCTCGGCGGTGCCGGTCATGCCCGCGAGCTTCTCATACATGCGGAAGTAATTCTGAATCGTGACCGTAGCGTAGGTGCGGGTCTCGCGCTCGATGGTGACGTTTTCCTTGGCCTCGACCGCTTGGTGGAGACCGTCGGACCAACGGCGGCCGGCCATGATGCGGCCGGTGTTCTCGTCGACGATGACGACCTTGCCGTCCTGCACGACGTATTCGACGTCGCGCTCGTAGAGCGAGTAGGCGCGGAGGAGCTGGGAGATGGCGTGGATGTCCTCGGAGACGACTTCGTAGCGCTGCTGGAGCTCGCGCTTGGCGTGCTCTTTTTCCTCAGGCGTCTTGGCGGTCTCCTTCTCGATCTCGATGAAGTGCGTGGCGAGGTCGGGGAGGACGAAGGCGTCGGGATCGTCGGGGCGGAGGCGCTTGCGACCGATCTCGGTGAGGTCGGCTTGGTGGTTCTTTTCGTCGATGACGTAGAACAGCTGTTCCTTCAGCGCGTAGAGCTCCTTCTTGTTGAAGTCGGAGTGCATCTCGACGTCGTTTTTGTCGAGGAGCTTGCGCCACTCCGGATTCTCCATGAGGCGGAGGAGCTGCTTGTTCTTCGGCATGCCCAGTTTGACCTGGAGCATCTTCATCGCCGCGGCCTGCTGGTCGTCGGCGGTGGCGTCCTTCTTCTCGAGGAGATCGGTGGCTTCCTTGACGAACTTGTTGACGAGGCGGAGCTGGTCGTTGACGAGCGACGCGACGCCGGGCTTAAGGCGCGTGAAGGGCTGCTCGCGCTCGATCGGCGCGGGGCCGGAGATGATCAGCGGCGTGCGCGCTTCGTCGATGAGGATCGAGTCGATTTCGTCGACGATGCAATACCAGTGGTCGCGCTGGACCTGGTCCTCCTTGCGCGTGGCCATGCCGTTGTCGCGGAGGTAATCGAAGCCGAACTCACTCGCGGTGCCGTAGGTGATGTCGCGGCCATACATCTCGCGGCGGAGGTCGGAGGGCATCTGTTGCTGGATGCAGCCGACGGTGAGGCCGAGGAACTGGTAGAGGTGCCCCATCCACTCGGAGTCGCGGCGGGCGAGGTAGTCGTTGACCGTGACGAGCTGGGCGTTCTTGCCGACGAGGGCGTTGAGGTAGAGCGGCAGCGTGGCGACGAGGGTCTTGCCTTCGCCGGTGGCCATCTCGGAGATGCGACCCTCGTGGAGGCACATGCCGCCGATGAGCTGGACGTCGAAATGCACCATGTCCCATTTCAGTTCGTGGTCGCACACGATCACCGGACGACCGCACAGGCGGCGGGCGGCGTTTTTCACCGCGGCAAAGGCCTCGGGCAGAATCTGGTCGAGGGTTTCACCC
>JACCDX010925593.1_pt1 | contig 44750 bp, 38 predicted proteins | sample 7449681 | NCBI WGS metagenome assembly JACCDX01 (sample SAMN15323450, study PRJNA562643) | freshwater metagenome | isolation source: river surface water | place: USA:Blue River Watershed | collected 2017-08-18
CCAGTATCTGACCATCTGTCGGCTGAACAACTCCGGCTAATAATTGCAACAAAGTGCTGCGTCCTGCCCCGCTCTGCCCCTCAATCAAGAGGCATTCGTTTGGTTCAATCGTGAGAGACAAGTCTTTAAAGACAGGGGCCTTGGCGGAGGGAAACTGGTAGGCCACGTTGACAAGATCAAGGCTCACTCCACGCGGTTCAGATGCGTCACACACGGTATCCAGAGAGACCGCATGGGGAGGTTCAACAGGCAAAACAGGTTGGGCAAGCTGTGCAGAAAGCTCCTCACGCAAAATTTTGTCCTGCTGATGCTTTGACCAGATACCACCCAGACGCTGAAGAGGGGCCAGCGCACGCATACCTAACAGTACACAAGCCGCAAGTTCGCCGTTCGTCATCTCGCCATTGATCACCAACCATGCGCCAAGAGCCACCGTCAAAGTGGTCATTAGAGGTGAAAATATGTTCCCAAGCCCCGAGGACATATCGAGCGCATAGGTGACTTTGGACATCAGGCGGGCACAGGCTTCTTGCAAGCGCTCGTGGCGACGCAACATCAACGCCTCCATCGTCATCGATTTGAGCGTATGTATGTTGCGCAAGGTTTCATTTAAAAAATTGCCTCGCCTGAGATCCGCCTCTTTTTGCTCTTTGACCAAAGCAGGAAAAGTTTTCCCATTTCGCCAGATGATCAGCATGAAGACTAAATAACCAGTCAGTAGCAACACACCAATCCAGGGGCTCATGACTGCCGCAATCAATACATATAAAAAAGTGAACGGCAAGTCCATCAGCTGCTGAAACGTCTGACCAGAGTAGTGATAGCGAAGCGTCCCGATAGACTTAAAGCGGGACATCACCGCGCCAGTCCCCTTGCGCTCAAACTGGTGAAGGGGCTCGGCTAAGGCGCGCTCGGTCAAGGCCATCATCGCCCTGTACTCAAATCGTGCTGCTGTCCACGCTGTGGCATAAGAGCGTGCAATCCGCAAAAGAGTCTCGACAAAGATCGCAAGCAAAACAGTCATCGCGACCAGACCGAGCGTATCGACTGACTCGTAAGGCAAGATTCGATCGTAAAGCTGCAACATCAGCAAGGGGAACGCCAATGCAAGGATATTGATCGTGATGCTGGAGGAAAAAATGGTGAATCTCTCACCCGCAAACGGCGACAACAAGCCCAGCGTTTCACTGGCTTTAGACCGGTCGTTCATCTTCGTTGTGGTCTTATTTGCCATCGTTCTTCTCTGCTCTGGCCCGCCAGCGCGCATCCGCCTCTGGAAGCTTGCCACCACCCAAACAAGGGTTCTCGCCCAAACGTAGTCCACCGCCGATCGCTTTGTAGAGGTCTACAGAGGCCCGGATTTGCTCATAACGACCATTGATCGCTGCATCTTCTGCAGCGATCACTGTGCCTTGAACTTGATACAACTGCACAAAATCCATACCACCCCGCTCAACCACCTTGACACTGTATTCAGCCAATTGACGCGCGCGTTTGCGAGCGTTGTCCAGTGCCGCATATTGTTTGGCAGTCAGTGCCACGCCAGAAAGTCCGTCCTCGACGTCGCGCATGGCTGACAAGACGGTATTGGCATACGCCTCAAGCAACTCCCTGTTCTTGGCATTTGCCAACTCAACCTCGGACTTGCGTTTACCGCCATCAAAAACGTTCTGAACCAGATTTGCGCTCAGGTTGTAAAAAAGACTTTGAGGCGCAAGAATGGATGACAACAAGAAACTACCAAAACCACCTTGTGCGGATAACGCAAACGAAGGCAGTAAATTTGCACGCGCGGCATACAAGTCAGCCTGCGCAGACTCGAGTGCAGCTTCAGCACGGCGAATATCGGGTCGTCTGCACAGCAGGTCCGAGGGCAAACCCGGCTGAACCACTGGCGTGTTGACATTTTCAACCAGCCCGCCGCTGAGCTTTAAAGCCGAGGGCGTTGTCCCCACAAGCAAAGCCAAGCGATTGAGTGCCCGCTCGCGCTGCAGTTTCAAGTTTGTGACCTGAGCATCCGTATTGCTCTGCAACACCAATTGCTGAGAGACATCGATCACTGTCGAGTCCCCGCGGTCCAGGCGTCTTTGCAAGTTACGACCGACCATGCGGATCGTCTCGAGGTTGCGCTCTCCGACAGCAATACGTTCCGTTAAAGCCATCACCTGAAAATAGACCGTGACCACATCGCTCACCAGACTGAGCGCGACAACTTCACGATTGAACTCACTCGCTAAGGCTAAGGAATATGCCGCCTGAGAGTTGAATCCCTTTTTACCCCACAGATCCAGCTCATAGTTGACGGCTAAACCCGCTTGCCAAACAGGCTGACTGCCCCATTCGTCCGTTGTCGCGGCATAACCCACGCCTTGTCCGGGCGCCTGATTTTTATAGCCAGCCGTTAAATCAACAGAGGGAGATTGCGCAGCGCGAACAATGTTGGCTTGTGCGCGCGTCTGAGCCACCCGGGCAACCGCGACACGCAAGTCGAAGTTATTATTCAACGCAGTATCTACAAGCGCGTCAAGCTCACTACTGCCAAAATCTCTCCACCAAAACTCTTTGGGACGCGGCAAACTTTCGTTGACCGGGCCATTGAAAGTTTTAGGAATCCATTTAACGTATTCAGGTCCGTCTGGAGCATCACCCTCTTCTTTGATGGGTGTGGAACAACCAAACAATTGCAAACACATTAAAGCGAACAGGCAGGCTAAAACAAAACGGCCAAACCGCTGCGCAAAACTTAATCTCAACAGCGGACTGGTTGATTTTGTTAAAAGCATTCTTAAGCTGGAGTAATGAAAAGTTACAGCTGACTTGTATCACGAGGTTATAGGACACAGTCTAACTTTTAATGAACGTATCGGAAATCATTATCGACTTGACAGGTACTAGGTGTTGTCGACTCGATACGTGATAACTATGCCATAAGACATAGTACCTTTGTACCATAAATTTAATTCAAATATAAAAACCCCTATCCGCACTGCGCGATAGGGGTCAAAGTGACAAACCAACAGCGTAATGTTTAACGTGTCAGATGTTGCTGAGCAAAAACAAAGAGCTCAAGTCGATTCGCAAGTCCAAGCTTGCTGTAAATGGAACGTAAATGATTTCGCACAGTGTTTTCACTGATTTCGAGATCTTTTGCGGTTTCACGCAAAGTTTTACCACCACCATCCACGACAGCTTTAACAACCAGTTTTTCCTTGGCCGTCAACTCAGCGATCCGCTTTTGTTCATCGGATAGCTCCTTTGCCTGACCAAGACCACTAAAAATACGTGAAGTGATTTGGCGATTAAACCAAAACTCTCCCGCGTAAACCTTGGAGATCGCCTTGAGGAGTTGTGCAGTGTCAGCCTGAGGATTAATCAAACCTCGCGCGCCTTCCTTGAGCCAATCCTCAACATTGGAAGGCTCTCGCTCGAGAGCCAGCAGCAACACCTTGGCATCGCTCATCGCAGAGATACGCAACATCAACGATGGCTGCTCTTCTTCGGCACTCAAGAGCACCACGTCAAAACGATCCGTCGTCGTGGTTAAAAAAACCGCAAGGTCAGAGCCTTTGGCAAACGTTTTAACCACGCAATAAGAGGGATCCGTTCGGATCAGGCACTCCAGCGCAGACTGCACCAGAGGGCTGGGATGAACGACCAATATTTGGATTTGCATCACTGACCTTCAAGAAAACTCTTGAGTTTATCCGAACGGCTAGGGTGGCGTAATTTGCGCAAGGCTTTAGCCTCTATTTGACGGATGCGCTCGCGCGTGACGTCAAATTGCTTACCCACTTCTTCGAGAGTCTGATCCGTACTCATCTCGATACCAAAGCGCATGCGTAGCACTTTAGCCTCTCGCGGAGTCAGTGAGTCAAGGACCTCCTTGACCACATCGCGCATCGAGCCATGCAAAGCAGCATCAGCGGGAGCGAGCGTGGCCATATCCTCAATGAAATCACCCAAATGAGAGTCGTCGTCATCACCGATCGGTGTTTCCATCGAAATCGGCTCTTTCGCGATTTTGAGAATCTTACGAATCTTGTCCTCGGGCATGTCCATCTTGGATGCCAATGTCGCAGGATCTGGCTCGGCACCCGTTTCCTGCAAGATCTGACGACTGATGCGATTCATCTTGTTGATAGTCTCGATCATGTGGACAGGAATACGAATCGTACGAGCCTGGTCCGCGATCGAACGCGTAATAGCCTGACGGATCCACCAAGTTGCATATGTGGAGAACTTGTAGCCTCGGCGATATTCGAACTTGTCAACCGCCTTCATCAGGCCAATGTTACCTTCTTGGATCAAGTCCAGAAACTGCAAGCCGCGATTGGTGTATTTCTTGGCAATGGAGATCACCAGGCGCAAGTTCGCTTCGGTCATCTCACGCTTGGCTTTACGCGCCTTGGCTTCGCCAGTCGCCATTTTTTTGTTGACGTCTTTCAGGTCTTTGAGAGGCAAGACCACACGAACCTGCAGGTCGATCAGTTTTTGCTGAAGCTCCTGCACAGCTGGCACATGGCGCTCGAGCGTATGGGCGTAGTCCGTGGCAGCGGCAACCTCACCGAGCACCCAGTCAAGATTTGTTTCGTTACCTGGAAACACCTTGATAAAGTGCGAGCGTGGCATGCCAGCCCGATCCACGCATGTATGCAGCACTTGACGCTCAATCTTGCGCACCTCTTCGACTTGCGCGCGCAGGGTATCAGCCAAACGCTCAACCATCTTGGCGGTAAATCGAATCCCCATCAGCTCGTTTTGAATCGCTTCCTGAGCGGCCATGTAAGCTTTGGAACGGTATCCGTCCGTCTCGTAAGCGGCACGCATTTTTGCGAACTCAACCGCAACGATTTCAAATTTAGCGAGACCCTTGATGCGCAAGTCTTCGAGCTGTTTGCTGCTCATGCCGCCGGCAGGACCATCCTCGTCAGCCTCGTCGGAGACACCCGCACCCGCATATTCTGCGCCATCATCCGGATCAACCAGGCCGTCGACTACTTCATCGATTTGTGCCTGACCTTCACGAACGCGCTGCACATGGTTCAGGATTTCATTCACCGTTGTGGGGCAAGCTGAAATCGCCATCACCATGTGCTTGAGACCCTCTTCGATCCGCTTGGCGATTTCGATCTCGCCTTCGCGAGTCAACAGTTCAACCGTACCCATTTCGCGCATGTACATACGGACGGGATCAGTCGTTCGGCCAAAATCCGAATCCACTGTCGTCAGGGCCGCTTCGGCCTCATCTTCGACATCATCATCAGACGTCGCGACAGGCGCGTTTTCACCTAACAACAATGTTTCCGCATCGGGTGCCTGGTCGTAGACGGCGATACCCATGTCGCTGAACGTACTGATAATGCCGTCAATTGCTTCGGCATCCACCAGATCATCCGGCAGGTGGTCGTTAATTTCACCATAGGTCAGATAACCGCGATCTTTACCTAACTTGATCAGTGACTTGAGACGATTGCGTCGCGCTTCGTATTCCTCTGGGGTCACTGGACCACGCGCGATCAGATCCTTGGCATCACCCTTGCCGCGTTTGCCACGCTTGACAGGTTTGAAATCAGGCACGACTTCAACTTCGTGCTCACCATCACCGGAATCACCAAAATCCGCATCATTGTTATTTGGATTTTTGGAAGGACGCCCCGGGCGGCGGCCCGTACCACCTGGTGGTCGGCCACTCGCCTTTTTTGGAGGGCCCTCACCATCATCCTGCGGTGGTGCGGGTTTGGAAACATCCACTTTACCTGGCGCCTTGGCAGACACAGGTGCTGGGGGAGCTGCTTTAGCTGGAACAGACTTGACTGCAGGCGCTGAGGGCTTAGCAGCCGTCACTTTAGTCGCAGCTTTCGCAGGCGCTTTTTTATCCGACGCAGCTGGAGTTCCTTTGGCTGCGGGTTTAGCGGCAGCTTTGGCTGCGGGCTTGGCTGCGGACTTAGCATCAACTTTCTCAGCACTTGCTTTTTCGGTTACTGCAGATTTACTTTTTGAAGCCGACTTCATTGAATCCTTGACTGATTGAACTGCAGTTTTTGCTGCGGAAGAAGTAGAAACAGGTCGAGTCCCTGAAGACTTGACCTCTGATTTGGAAATTTTGGAAGCGGGTTTGACCACAGGCTTGGCAACCACCTTTGCAGCCGGTTTTGCTGTAGCTTTAACAGCGGGTTTGGCCGCCGGTTTCGCCGCGGGTTTCGCGCTTGGCTTGGCGATCGTTTTAGCCGCTGGCTTTGCAACTGGTTTGACCGATGGCTTAGCGGCGGGCTTGGCTGGCGTTTTGGCTGGTGTTTTGGCGGGTGCTTTGACTGGGGTTTTGGCCACTGGTTTAGCAGACTTGGCGACGGGTTTGGTTGCCGCTTTGGGTTTAGGCTTTGCAGCAGCCATCGTTTTTTTCTTGCCAAGTGATTGGGTCATGATCGCTCTTATATTTTAAAAGTGCTTGCTTGAAAAGTGCTTGCTTTAAAAGTGCTTTAGGCACGAGCCTGCCCAATCCGTGCTTGAATCAAACACACGCCTGAGCTGCGTAAACCGTTGATTTTAACCGAATCAAGTAGACTTATTTGATTCGATTACCCTCATTAGACGGGTGATCCTTTGAGAAAGTTCCTGATATTTTTGCTGTGCCTGCAAATTATTTAATCCCTGCCCGATCAGAGCCTGTTGCTCAGCCTTTAAACCATCCATCTCAATGCGTCGCACCGCATCCTCCCATTCGGACTGCGGATTAGGCAAGGGTTCCTGAGCCATCAAGTCCTCAGCCACAGAAACCAGCAAAATACCGAGATCAGCACCAGGATCAGCTGCTTGAATCAATGCCCCGACATGACGTGCGCCCGTGGCCTGAATCAAAACAATCAAGTCCCTCACCATATCCAGATGAGGACTACGCGCCAAGATTTCAACCTGCTGCTCCCCCATCTGATCCACCAGTTCGGGATGCGTCAACAGCAAGCGCAACAAACGACGTGCAAGCGGCGCAACCGCACGCCGTGAAACCGTCCGCGCAGATCGCTCCGCTCTGGGATTGCTCGCTGAATAGCTAGCGCCATGATCGGAAGCGTTACCTGAGACCTCTGCCGAAGAAGTCACGGCGGTCGCCCCCCGGCTGGGATCAGGGAGCCCGGATAATTTATGAGGCAGCTCTTGGGCCAACAACTGCCCGAGCTCTTCAGGGGTAAATTGAACCAACCTGGCCAACTCGTTCTGCAACTGGACCTTGAGCGCGATGGCTGGGATTTGCGCCAGTAATGGTTTCGCCTCATGCACAAGCGCCGACCTCCCCTCGAGCTCCTCGATGGAATGGCGCGCCGACAACTCGTTCAAAAAAAATGTAGAAAGCGCATCCGACTCTGCCAAGCAAGCGCGAAAAGCCTCCTCTCCGAATTTCCGGATATAACTATCGGGATCATGCTCGGCAGGGAGAAATAAAAACCGGATAGAAATATCATCGCGCAACAAAGGGAGAGATGCCTGCAAGGCTCGCCAGGCTGCCCGACGCCCGGCACCATCCCCATCAAAACTAAATATAATTTTGTCACTGGCGCGCAAGAGCTTTTGAATATGGACAGGTGTTGTTGCGGTTCCCAGTGTTGCGACAGCGTTTCGCACCCCTAGCTGCGCAAGACCCACAACATCCATGTAACCCTCAACCACAATCACACATCCCTCGGACCGGATTGCGCTGCGCGCCTCGTAGAGGCCGTACAGCTCATTTCCTTTGGAGAAAACAGGTGTTTCGGGAGAGTTCAGGTATTTGGGTTCGCCCTTTCCGATAATTCGACCGCCGAAGCCGACGATCTCACCTTTGACATTTCTAATCGGAAACATGACGCGTTCCCGAAAACGGTCGTAGCGACGGCCATCCTCAGACTCGATGACCAAACCGGACTCGACCAGCAAAGGATCATCGTAACGGGGAAAGACTTTGGATAATGCCTGGCGATCAGCACTCGCCCAACCCAAACCAAACTCCTTAGCCACGAGCCCCGTCAACCCGCGTTCTTTTAAATAACGAATGGCTGCGGGACTGTCTCGTAGTTGCGCTAAATAGTGCTTTTGAGCAAGATCAAGTACCTGCGTATGCTGGGAAATTTCCTCGCGCCGACGTGAACTAGCGGCTTTTTGACCAGGAGAACGGCTTTCCTCGGGGACTGCCATGCCAACCGTGCTGGCGAGGGTTCGAACCGCCTCTGGAAAACTTGCTCCAGTGTGCTCGATGAGAAAAGTAATAGCACTCCCATGGGCTCCACATCCGAAACAGTGATAGAACTGTTTGGTTGGACTAACCGTAAAAGAGGGAGATTTTTCGTTATGAAAGGGACATAACCCAAGCAGGTTAATGCCCCCTTTCTTTAACTGCACGTATCGTCCGACGACATCTGCGACATCGACTCGGGCTAGAAGATCCTGGATAAAGGAATCTGGGATCAACGCTCAAACCATACGTGAACGGCGCAACGCGTGCGCCGTGGATTAGTACATGCGCGGTGGCAATTGCTGGCTGCGGATGCGCTTGTAGTGGCGCTTAACTGCGGCAGCCTGCTTGCGCTTACGCTCGGCAGTGGGCTTTTCATAAAACTCGCGTGCGCGCAACTCGGTCAACAGACCAGTTTTTTCGATTGTGCGCTTGAAGCGACGCAGTGCGGCTTCGAAGGGCTCGTTTTCTTTCAGACGAACGATAGGCATAGGATGCGTGACGAAAAAATAAAACAGTTAAACAACTAGATAGCCTTAAATCATAGCATAAATACGCTATTTTGAAATGACTTAAACCCTTTTTTCGGCCAAATCTTGCGCCGATAAAGCGTCATAACGCTCAAAAGGCTGATGAATCCAGGGATTACCTGACAACTTTTCAACAAAAAAGTCTGGGGCCACCTGCGAACAGGTTTTGTACCAAAGCACGCCTGTCTTGATCGAATCAATGCTCGGATAAGTTCTCAAGAGATGCTGTTTGACGCCAATGAGCGTCTCCCCACTATCGACCAAATCATCCAAAAGCAAAACTCGTCCGTTCAGCGTTCCGTGAGTCATCGTGATGAAGGAGGCTATTTCCAGCGCCCCCTGAGTCTGACCAAGATTTTCCCGATAACTACTCGTCGACAAGATCGCAAGTGGCAACTTGAACACTCGGGAAAATACATCACCGACTCTTAGACCACCTCGAGCCAGACAAAGTATCTGATCGAACTTCCATCCCGACTGGTCGACAACAACAATCAGGCGCTCAATCAGCTGGTGATAGGTTTCCCAATCTACCCATATATCCTGAGTCGCCTGAGGATTAGACATTAGGATTTGAATGGATCACGCAACATAATGGTTTCATTGCGATCCGGACCCGTTGAAACCATGTCGATCGGAATACCGCAAACCTCTGAGAGTCGCTTCAGGTAGCGTTGCGCATTGGCGGGCAACTTATCAAAATCCGTCACACCGACCGTTGACTCCGTCCAACCCGGCATTTCCTCGAGGATTGGCTTGGCGCGTGCAACGGCTGCCGCACCATAAGGCAGCACATCACAAATCTGACCGTCGAGCTCATAACCCACACCCATCTTGAGGAGTGGCAAGCCATCAAGCACGTCCAGCTTTGTGATGCAAAGACCCGTAATACCATTCAAACGAACCGACCGTTTGAGCGCAGCACCATCAAACCAGCCACAACGACGCGGGCGCCCCGTGACAGAGCCAAACTCTTTGCCAACCGTCGCAAGACGCGCGCCCGTCTCATCCATGAGCTCTGTCGGGAAAGGTCCCGAACCCACTCGTGTCGCATAAGCCTTGGTGATGCCCAGCACATAATTCAAACTTTGAGGACCCACGCCTGCACCCGCTGCCGCGGCACCTGCCACGCAGTTGCTGCTGGTCACATACGGATACGTGCCATGATCCACATCGAGCAAAGCGCCTTGCGCGCCTTCGAACAACAGATTTTGCCCGGCTTGCTGAGCCAAAAACAAAAGACTGCTCACGTCAGCGACCATGGGTGCGACTGCAGGAGCGAGCGCCATCGCTTGATCAACGACTTCCTGCGCGGAAATCGCCTGAGCGCCGAGATATTTGGTCAACACAAAATTGTGCAAATCCAATACCTCATCAACCTTGGCGCGAAAACCCTGGGGATCGAACAAATCCTGCACACGCAAAGCTCTGCGCGCGACCTTATCTTCGTAAGCGGGACCGATTCCACGGCCCGTGGTACCAATCTTCGCATCACCGCGGCGAGCTTCACGCGCCTGATCAAGTGCAACGTGATAAGGCAAAATCAATGGGCAAGCCTCGGAGATCTTGAGGCGTGAGCGAACATCCAGACCGGCGGCTTCGAGCTCAGAGATCTCTTTTAACAACGCTTCTGGAGACAATACGACACCGTTACCGATGTAACACGTCACGCTCGGATGCATGATGCCCGAAGGGATGAGGCGCAAAATTGTTTTTTTGCCATTCACCCAGAGCGTATGACCGGCATTATGACCGCCCTGAAAACGTACGACACCCGAGGCGGACTCAGCCAGCCAGTCGACGATTTTGCCTTTGCCTTCGTCACCCCACTGGGTGCCGATCACTACGATGTTCTTGCTCATATTGGATAATCAAAACAATCAGTATCAGAATAAATATCTTCGAACGCGCCTTGAGTCGAGACGACCCGTCACGCGCCGAAGCCTAAAGAACCTGCTGCACTACCCATTGACCGTCGCGCTGAACGAGCTCGCGATCAAAAACAAACTCGTCATGCGTGGCAACTTCGCCAGGAAAAACCTGTACAACGATATTGCCGCTTTGGCGAAGGGTTTGCATCACTTCACGAAGTGCAACATCTTGCCCTGAAGGCGCACGAATGGCCGGGGCAGGTAATGCCGGAACCAAACCTGCGACAAGCTTTCGCAGGTCCAAACTAAAACCTGTCGCGGGACGCGCACGTCCAAAAGCCCTGCTCACATCATCATAACGACCGCCCTGCACAATCGAGTCATGCCAACCCTCGGCATAAACAGAAAACGTCACGCCAGAGTGATATCCATAAGTCCCCACATCCGCAAGATCGACACCCACGGATACATCATCAAGCGAAGCAAGCAACTGCTCAAGCGTATCGAGTGACTGGGTGACTCCTGCGACGACGGGCAGAACCTTGCGCGCGCGGGCAATGACGGAAATATCACCATAAAGCTGAGGTAACGCGCACAGGGCACTGACAGTCGCCTCTAGCAAAGGCTCTGGACCGGTGGCCAGCAGATTCAAGCCAGGCAGATCCTTTTCGCGTAGCAGCGCCATAATTTCATCCGCACGCGCGTGTGCACGCGGATCACTTTCAAGCAGGCTGCGAACCAAACCTGCGTGACATAAATCCAGACGAACAGACTTCACACCCGCCAACCTAGTGCTTTCTAGTGCCAGACGGATAATTTCCAAATCGGCCTCTACACCGGCATGGCCATATATTTCGGCACCGATTTGCAATAATTCACGGCTAGACAACAAACCGGCCGGACGAGCATGCAAGACAGGTCCGCAGTAACACAAGCGGGTGACACCGGGACGATTGAGCAAATGTGCATCAATCCGAGTCACCTGAGGGGTCATATCGGCACGCACACCCAATGTACGCCCGGATAATTGATCCACAAGTTTGCTGGTGCGAAGATTCAAGTCGCTTCCGGTACCGGAAAGCAACGAATCAATGTATTCGACCAACGGTGGCGCCACTAACTCAAAGCCGTAAGTACGGAACAAGTCAAGCAGCTGCCGGCGTAGATCCTCTATACGGCGTGCCTCTGCTGGCAAAACATCTGCCAAGCTTTCTGGCAACAACCAATTGCCTTTCATAGTTGCAAGAAAATATAAAAAGGTTGAGTTCAAGAAGAACTATCTTTAACGAATACCCAAAACACCTATGTGTTTGAACACAAAACAAATGCCCAAACAAAAAGCGGCTTGGGGCGTAAGCCCGGCAAGCCGCCAGAACAATCGTTAAAGCTTACAACACATTATACAGATTATCTGGAAACTTTATGTCTCCAGAATGAGAGAATCCTCACCCGGGAGACAAGAAGTCAATGCAATAAAACCTTCCAGATTATTTTTTACCCTGCGAGTTTTTTAGGTACTTAAAGAACTCGGAGCTTGGATCCACAACCAGAACATCGCCGGATTTACCAAAAGCTGCGCGGTATCCCTCTAAGCTCTTGTAAAAACTGTAGAAAGACAAATCAGCACCGTATGCTTTTGCGTAGAGCCCTGCGGCTTCGGCATCGCCCTCACCCATAATGGCTTCGGCACGGCCTTGTGCCTTGGCGAGAATCTGCTCGCGTTCGCGGTCGGCTTCTGCACGAATACGCTCACCTTCTGCAGCACCAATCGAGCGCAATTCATTCGCAACGCGAACACGCTCAGACTCCATTCGCCTATAGACAGACTCCGAAATCTCAGGCGCAAACTCAATGCGTTTGAGACGTACGTCGACAATCTTGACGCCAAGGGGCTCGGCACGCTTGGCAACGTTATTGAGCACCTCGGTCATGATGACATCACGCTCAAGAGAGACCACATCCTTGACCGTGCGCACGTTGACGGAAGCGTTCAATGCATCTCTGATCTGAGCTTGTAAACGCTCACGCGCAGCGCGCTCATTGCCACCAAAGGTCACGTAATACAACCTTGGGTCAACAATCCGCCACTTCACGAACGAGTCAATCAACAAGTTTTTCTTTTCAGATGTCTGAATACGCTCAGCTTCCTGAAGGTCAATCGTGAGCAAACGTTTGTCCAGCGTCACCACGTTTTGGAAAGGCGGTGGAAGCTTGAAATAAAGACCAGGCTCGGAGACGATTTTCTTGACTTCACCCAGCGCAAAAACCAGCGCATAGTCACGCTCACGCACAATAAACACGGAGGATGACAACACCACCGCGCCAATGAACAAGGCGATCAACAGGGGAAATAATCTTTTCATGATTCTGTCCTCTGTATTATCGACTGCCGCGATCGCGCGTCAGTGTGTTTGAAGGCCCTTGGGATGCAGGTCGCGTGACAGGCACGGACTGCGTCAAGGGAGCGGGTGCATTCGTTTGCACAGGGGTATTGGCCAGAGGATTGGGTCGCATCGCACCTTGAGCGGCTTGCTGCGTGATTTTGTCCAGAGGCAAATAAAGCATGTTGTTCGAACCCGAGGTGTCCACCAAAATCTTACTGGCGTTGGCAAACATCTGCTGCATCGTCTCAAGGTACATACGTTCACGAATCACTTCAGGCGCCTTGCGGTATTCAGCAAGAACGCTGGTAAAGCGCGCCGCATCACCGACTGCCACACCCACAACCCGTGCGCGGTAACCCTCTGCCTGTTCGAGCATGCGCGAAGACTGACCCGCAGCAAGAGGCACGATCTGGTTTCTGTAGGCTTGGCCTTCGTTAATCTGACGTTCGCGATCCTGACCGGCTTTGACTGCGTCATCAAAAGCAGCCTGAACAGGCTCGGGCGGTTGGACGTTTTGAATCGCAACACTGCTGACCTGAATACCGGTCTGGTAACGATCCAGAATCTGTTGCATTTGTTTTTGCACCTCGGCCGCGACAGCAGTACGACCTTCGTACAGGACAAAGTCCATCGAGCGCGTACCGACCACTTCTCTCATTGCTGATTGAGATACCTGGCGAACAGACTCGTCTGGATCCTTGGTTTTGAACAAATAATCCGGTGCACCATCCGCACGCAATCTGTACTGAACCACAAACTGCACATCCACGATATTCTCGTCGTCAGTCAGCATCAGGGATTCTGGCAGCACGCGGTTACGCGCATTGCCGCGAAAACCGACTTCGAAAGTGCGCAACTGGGACAAGTTCACCATCTCGTGCGATTGGATCGGAGCAGGAATTCTCCATTGGAAACCTGCCTGAGCTGTGCTTTTGTATTTACCAAATTGCGTAATCACGGCAACCTGGCCTTCTTGGACGATAAAGAAACCACTCGCCAGCCAAAGTGCCAACGCCGCGGCAATTATCACACCAAGTCCGATTTTGGACTGGCGGGGGCTCGGTCCACCGCCCCCTAAGGGACCACCACTCTTACCACCGCCGCGTTTGCCACCAAACAAGCCACCGAGACGATTGTTGAAGTCGCGCCATACCTGATCAAGATCAGGTGGACCGTTACCTTGCGGAGGACGACGCGGGGGCTCGTTGCCACCGCCGCCCTGACCTCGACCCCAGCCGGGATCATTCAGGTTGAATATTTTCGTAAGAAATCGCATTATTTTCCGAGGTAGTAGCAAACTGACTGATTGCGTCACGCAAACCGCCTAGACCAGACCGCTTTTGAGCACTTAAAAAAACTCGACAAATCGTACCATGTTCATCTCGCTCAACACGTGATTCCAGTCCAGCCAAATCGGTTTTGTTGTAGACCAAAATACAGGGAATTTCAGCCGCACCAATATCTGCCAACACCTTATTGACCTCGGCGATTTGCTCATCTCGCTGAGGACTGGCTGCATCGACAACGTGCAGGAGCAAATCCGCCTGCGTGGCCTCTTCGAGCGTCGCCCTGAAAGCAGCGATCAGCGTGGGTGGCAAATCCCTTATAAAACCCACAGTATCTGAAAGGGTAATTTGACCCGCCCCTTCGATCCATAACCGTCGGGTTGTCGTATCGAGCGTAGCGAACAACTGATCGGCCGCATACGCTCCGGCACGCGTCATGGCGTTGAACAAGGTTGATTTCCCGGCATTGGTGTAACCCACCAGCGAGACAGAGAGTATTGACCCACGCACCCGAGAGCGTCGCTGTGTCGTGCGCTGGCGCTGGGCACGTTCCAATCGCTCACGCAGCAATTTCACCTTGGCGCCGATCATTCGACGATCCATCTCAAGCTGGGACTCACCCGGCCCGCGCATTCCAATGCCACCGCGCTGGCGCTCAAGGTGAGACCATAGACGAGTCAATCGTGTAGAAAGATGTTGAAGCTGAGCAAGCTCAACTTGAAGTTTGCCTTCGTGACTTTTTGCACGTAAAGCAAAAATGTCCAGAATCAAAGCGACACGGTCGACAACTCTGAGGTTGAATTGGCGCTCAAGATTACGCTGCTGAGCAGGAGATAAGGGCTGGTCAAAAAGGATCACCTCGGCCCCACTCTCTTGTGCGAGAAGGACGCCCTCCTGGACCTTTCCAGAACCAATGAAGTAAGCTGCGTCGGGACGCTGCCTGCGCGAGGTCAGTGTCGCCACCAACTCCGCGCCAGCGCCCTTGGCCAGCAACGCAAACTCTTCGGCATGCGCAATATGGTCGGGAGACCCAAGGTCAACGCTGATGATTAACGCACGCATGCGTTAATCCCAGGTTGCTTATTCAGCCTCTGCTTCGGTCGAGGCATCGACAGGCAGGCTCACGGCGCGTGCAGGCACAACCGTTGAAATCGCGTGTTTGTAAACCATTTGTGTGACAGTGTTGCGCAGCAACACGACATACTGGTCGAAAGATTCAACCTGGCCCTGGAGTTTGATCCCATTCACCAGATAAATAGACACTGGGATGTGCTCCTTACGAAGTGCGTTCAGGAAGGGATCTTGCAAAGTTTGCCCTTTATTGCTCATTGGCAGGCTCCATATGTTGTTGTTAACGACCCCGCAACGTGAGGATATTGCTGCGATGCGGCGCCAATGATCACACTGTACAGGGTTTTCCCTCGGTGCGCCAGTTTATGAAACGATTAGTTACCAATTGATCTAACAGCAGATCCATTCAGAATTGATTGACATGCTTCGAGAAGTTTGGCGCACTGCTCGTCTGTGCCAATTGTGATGCGTAGATATTGATCGATCCTGGGCTTTTTAAAGTGACGAACGATAATATTTTTTTCACGCAAAGCGGATGCAAGTAAGGCGCCATCGCGCGCAGGATGTCTTGCAAAGACAAAATTCGCAGTCGAGGGCAAAACCTCGAACCCCAGCTGCTCCAATCCTTGGGTCAGCATGCCGCGAGTACGAACAACAGCATCGCGCGTGGCTTCAAAGTGAGCCTGATCCTCAATCGCTGCCGTAGCACCCGCCAGAGCAAGTCGATCCAATGGATAGGAGTTAAAACTATTTTTCACCCGATCTAGGCCCTGAATCAGATCAGGATGTCCCATCGCATAGCCCACGCGAAGACCGGCAAGTGAGCGAGACTTGGAAAGAGTATGAACCACGAGAAGATTAGGATACTGATCAATCAGACTGACCGCGCTTTGTGCACCGAAATCCACATAGGCCTCATCCACAACCACGACCACGTCAGGGTTTGCGGCAACAATGCGCTCAACATCACCTAAAGCATGGGCTGAACCGGTGGGAGCATTGGGGTTGGGGAAAATGATCCCACCAACATTTCTGTCACCAGGGGAAGGCAGATAATCCTCCACACGGATTTTCAAATGCGCATCAAGCGGTAGAGTTTTGTACTGAATTTCGTAGAGACCGCAATACACAGGATAAAAACTGTAGGTGATATCCGGAAACAGCACAGGCTGATCGTGCTTGAGCAGCGCATGAAAAACATGCGCCAACACCTCGTCGGATCCATTGCCCACAAAAACCTGTTCAGGCACAAGATTAAAGCGCCGTCCGATCGCTTGTCTGAGCTCTAGAGCCGTTGGATCGGGATACAAGCGCAAACTGTCATTGGTTTGAGCTTTGATCGCCTCAAGAACCTTTGGCGAAGGACCATAAGGATGCTCGTTTGTGTTGAGCTTGATCAAGTTCTGAATACGCGGCTGCTCACCCGGAACATAGGGATCAAGCTTAGCGACCAAACTATTCCAGTAACGACTCATGACAACTTAATTATCCGCGTAGGGGTTGTAAGACGATTTGAACTCAATGCGCAAGGGCGTACCGGCCAACTCAAAAGCATCACGGAATCTATTTTCCAAATAACGCCGATAAGAATCGGGAATCGCATCCAGTGCATTGCCGTGGACAATGATCAGTGGAGGATTTTGACCACCCTGATGAGCGTAACGCATTTTGGGTCTGAAGATACCCTTGCGTGGTGGGGGTTGTTGTTCAACGGCCGCTTGCAATTCGCGCGTCAACCTGGGAGTGGAGAGCTTGGCGAAGGCTGCGGCATGAGCCGCATTCACAGAACGCAAGACCGTATTGATGCCCTGTCCGCGCAATGCGGAGATCGTGTGTACACGCGCGAAGGAGAGAAAACGAAGCTTGCGATCAAATTCACGTTGAATTTTTTCGCGCTGATCCTCATCCAGACCATCCCACTTGTTGATCGCTACAACCAGTGCGCGACCTGTTTCAAGAATAAAACCTGCAATGTGAGCGTCTTGCTCGGAAACTTCCTGTTGAGCATCAATCATCAACAACACTACATTGCTTGCCTCAATCGCTTGCAACGTCTTGATGACGGAAAATTTCTCAATGGCTTCAAAAACCTTGCCGCGCTTTCGCAAACCGGCTGTATCGATCAGCGTATATTGTTTTCCGCCCCGGTCGAATTCAATTTCGATTGCGTCGCGCGTCGTGCCGGGCATGTCAAAAGCAATGACGCGCTCTTCCCCCAAGAGTGTATTGATGAGGGTTGATTTACCGACGTTGGGTCGACCGACAATCGCAAGTTTGATGCGGTGCTTAAGCTCAGGTTCAACCGCATCAGCCTCGAGTTTCAAAGTCGCGTCAGTCGGCTCTGCATCATCCGCATCGAACTCTGGCGCTTCAGGTTCAGGCTCACCGAGGCCCTGAAGTGCAAGTTCAATCAGATCTGCAATGCCATCACCGTGCGCGGCAGAAATTGCAACAGGCAGTCCCAAGCCAAGTTCGTGGAACTCGGCCACTGCGCTTCCATGTGGCATGCCTTCGGCTTTGTTGACACAAAGAATGACGCGCTGACCGAGCTTGCGCAAAAGCCTTGAAATATCATGATCGTGCGCATTCAGTCCGGCACGCGCATCCACCATGAAAATGACAACATCAGCTTCTGCGATCGCCTGCTTGGTCTGGCGGGCCATCTGATGCAGGATGCCTGATTTGGCGACAGGCTCAAAGCCGCCGGTGTCAACCACGATGAATGGCGTTTGGCCGACTCGACCCTCTCCGTAATGGCGATCACGGGTCAAACCCGAAAAATCAGCAACAAGGGCTGAGCGCGAACGCGTCAGGCGATTAAAAAGTGTGGACTTGCCCACATTCGGGCGCCCCACTAAAACGACGACAGGTTTGACAGACACGAGTTATTTCAACGCCAACATTACGAGCGCACCATCACCCGTTTGAACAAGCACGCCCTGAGGCGTGGCCAATAGCGGCGAACGAATCGCTCCGCCGCCCACAGAAACCCGGGCAAGTAAATGCCCATCATCTTGGGCCATGAAATGCACGAAGCCTTCATAGTCACCCACAGCTACGGCGACACCCACTGCCGCAGGACTGGTCAGCTTACGATTGCGCAAGGCATCCTGGGTCCAGACGACTGCACCGTTTTGCAAGCTTAATGCGCTGACAACATCCGTTTGATTAGGCGCATACACCTGTCTATTATCCAGCGTCAGTCCTGACAAAGAAGAAAAATCTTTCGTCCAGGCTGGACGACCGCCTGCTGCGATATCAAAACAAACGATTCGACCCTGATAGGACACTGCACACATCACGGGACCCAGCACGACAGGCGCGCCGACAACATCAATCACACGCTCAAGATCAGAGGATCCCTTGGGAACAGCCACAGTACCTTCCCATTGGACATCACCGGATACCGCATTGATACCAATAAGTTTTCCACCGGGAATCGCACTGATCACCAAACCTTCAAACATCAACATGCGGGCGGGTGCTCTCAAAGTCAGAGCGGGGCCTGGGCGCTGAACGCTCCAAATACGATCTCCGGTTTCCGCATTAAAAGCCTGCACCCGATAATCACCGCTACGAACCACCACCACCCCGTAACCGACTACGGGCGGGATCGTCACGTCACTGGTGGCTTGAGCGCGCCATTTAACCTGCCCTGCCTCATCCAGCGCCACCACCATCCCCTCTCTGGTGACGACGGCCGTGATCTTGCCATCACTGCCTGCACCCGCTGAGAGTTTTTTATCGATCATCGCTCTCCAGACAACTCCGCCAGTCTGAAGATCAACTTTGACAACCGCACCGTCAGGCGTTGCGGCATAAGCAGTGTTCTGAACAATTGTGGGAGCAAAGCCCAAGCCAGAACCACTGCCAATCTGCGCTTTCCAAGCCACTTGCGCGGCTAAGCCAGGTATAAATGAGGTCAGTGGTGCTGGTTTGTAGCGATCATCATCTTTTCCAAACAGGCTGCAGCCCGCGAGCGTGGCCGTCGCAATCAACGTCGCGAAAACACGAAAAAAACCTATTGCAAAAGATGAACGCATACTCAACCTCCCAATGCATCAAGTTTGAGCTTAACGATAGGTGTTAACGGATTGGTGGGACCAAGAGATTCGATGGCTGCATTCCAGGCCTTTTTGGCATCGGCAGACTTGCCCTGCGCAGCCAGAATGTCGCCACGTCGATCCGCGAACAATCCCTCAAAAGAAGGTGGTGCGTCCTTGAGCTGAGCGAGCGCCGAATCGTATTCTTTTTGATCAAGAAACAAGGCTGCCAATCGCAACCGGGCAACTGGCACCAAGGCAGCGTGCTTGGTCTGTGCAAGCCACTCAAGCTGTGCTCGGGCACCCGGGAGGTCTTTGCGTGAAGCCAGTGCGGATGCGGCAACCAAAGCCCCGCGCGCCGCGTAGTCCGTCGCAGCATAATCGCTGCGCAAGGTTTTCATCGCGGCATTGATCCGCGCGACAGACTCCTCACCCTGGGAACGTCCAGCCTCCTCGAGTGCCTCAAAGTAACCACGCGCCTGAGATGACTGGTGTCCTTCGTACCATTGCCAACCCCGCCAGGCTGCCACGGCGGCTGTCGCAATAATCAAGACAGTCAGCACCAGGGTGCCGTACTTGTTCCACCAGGCTTTAATCTGGTCTATTTGTTCTTGTTCGTCGAGATCGTAAGCCATGCCTAATTAACCTTATCTTTCAAATACACAACTAAATTATCCAATGGCACTTGCTGCTGAGCGAGCGCATCTGATTGCTCAGCACGTAACATTTTCACCGAGGCCGTACCTGACTCGAGCTCATCGCCCCCAAGAATAACCGCAATCTGTGCGCCGCTTGCATCCGCACGCTTGAACTGCGACTTAAAACTCCCGGAGCCTGCGTGGACAATGGCAGAAATACCCACATCTCGCAGACCTTCGGCAAGCAATGCAGCCTTACGCTGGGCTTGTTCACCTTGGTGGACAAAGTAGACTGAACATTCCGCCTTGGCAACCTCTGGTTGGTACTGACCCCACAAATCCATGAGCCGCTCCATGCCAATTGCAAAACCCACCGCAGGTGCAGGTTTTCCGCCAAGCAACTCAATCAACCCATCGTAACGTCCGCCACCACACACCGTTGCTTGCGCGCCAAGCTTGTCAGTGACCCACTCAAATACTGTCAGATTGTAGTAGTCCAGACCTCGAACCATTCTGGGATTCAGTCGATAGGCGACCCCGGCATCATCGAGTCGCGCACAAACACCTTCAAAATGGGCACGAGACGCCTCACCTAGAAAGTCAAAAAGCTTGGGCGCTGAGTCAGCCATCGCCTGCATGGCCGGATTTTTAGTGTCCAGCACACGCAGAGGATTGGTATACATGCGTCGCAAACCGTCCTCGTCTAGAACCGCTTTGTGCGCTTCGAGATGCTCAATCAACGCTGCGCGATGCGCGGATCGTTCCTGACCTTGTCCAAGAGAGTTGATCTCAAGTTGCACATCGGTGATACCCAAAGCTTTCCATAATCTGGCCACCATCACGATCAATTCAGCATCGATATCAGGACCGGGCAGCCCGAGCGCTTCAACATCAATTTGATGAAACTGCCGATAACGCCCACGTTGTGGGCGCTCATGCCTGAAAACAGGGCCCATCGCATAAACTCGCTGTGGGCGATCGTACAGCAGGTTGTGTTCGATTGCAGCGCGAACCATCCCTGCCGTGAACTCGGGACGCATCGTCAAAGATTCGCCGTTCAGCGAATCCGTGAAACTGTACATTTCCTTTTCGACAATGTCAGTCACCTCTCCAATCCCTCTTGTAAATAAGCGCGTGTGCTCGAGGATCGGGGTACGCATATTGCGATAACCATAATCAGACAACCATTGGCGAACAACTTCTTCAAGTTGCTCCCAGCGGGCGCCAGAACCTGGCAATGCGTCGTTCATCCCGCGTATTGCGGTGACCTTGGAAAATGCTTGTGTCATAAATAATGTTATCTCGCGTGAGCGCCGTAACGGCGTGCGACGTAATCCTGAACAATTTTTTGAAACTCTTCGGCGATATGATCACCCTTCAGAGTGACGGTGCGCTCACCATCGACAAACACCGGGGCTGAGGGAACCTCACCCGTGCCTGGCAAACTGATACCGATATCCGCATGCCGACTCTCGCCAGGTCCGTTCACCACGCACCCCATGACAGCGACGTTCATCGATTCAACGCCTGGATATTGTGTTTTCCAGAGTGGCATTTGCTCTCGCAGATAGGTCTGTATGCGATCAGCCAGTTCTTGAAAAACCGTGCTGCTGGTGCGACCGCATCCAGGACAAGCAACCACCATCGGCGTAAAGGCTCTCAACCCCATCGTTTGCAGAATTTCCTGTGCCACGATGACTTCACGCGTACGATCGCCTCCTGGTTCTGGGGTCAGAGAGATTCGAATCGTATCTCCGATACCTTCTTGCAGTAAGACGCTCAAGGCCGCAGTGGAAGCCACAATGCCCTTGCTTCCCATACCAGCTTCAGTCAACCCAAGGTGCAAGGGATAATCGCATCGTGCGGCAAGGTCGCGATAAACCGCAATCAGATCCTGCACATGACTCACTTTGCAAGAAAGAATAATCGCGTCGCCCGGTAAACCAAGCTCCTGGGCGCGTTCTGCGTTACTAATCGCCGAGACAACTAGAGCGTCCCGCATGACAGCACGTCCGTCTCTTGGCTGAGCAAGCTTGACGTTTTCATCCATCATGCGTGCGAGCAATTCATGATCAAGACTGCCCCAGTTGACCCCGATGCGCACAGGTTTTTGATGACGACAGGCAACTTCAATCATCTGGGCAAAATTATCATCCCGCTTTTTTCCACCCCCCATGTTGCCTGGATTAATACGATATTTGGAAAGCGCTTGTGCACAATCTGGAAACTGAGTCAGTAACTTATGACCGTTGTAATGAAAGTCTCCAGCTAGGGGGACAGAAATACCCATGCGATCGAGTTGTTCCCGGATCGCGATCACCTCACGGGCCGCTTCGGGTGTGTTGACAGTAATCCGCACAATCTCAGAACCGGCCAGCGCCAGTTCTTTGACCTGAATAGCCGTTGCAATAGCATCGGCAGTATCGGTATTGGTCATCGATTGCACGACGACCGGCGCATCACCACCAATCCATACTTTTTGATCACCCCATGCAACCAAAACCTTCCTGGTGCGATGCCGAGCTGAAGGACCAATCAAAGGTTGGATGACGGACTCATCCCGGGAGGTAGAAATTTGACTCATTGAAATAACGCCTCAACCCAATCAGGCACCCAGGCTTGAGGAATCAGACCCTGCCAAACCGCAACACCGAGCACAGCGATCACAACCAGAAAAATTAAAACAAGCCAGACCCATGCCCCTGAGTGCGGCACTTGTTCAGCCTGATGCGCGCCCAGCGTTCTGATCGAGGTGTGATTGGCAATGCCTCCCTCGACTTTACCGATACGCGATTGCAGAGCAATTTCGAGAGGTTTGGGGTCGATACCTAACAGTTTTGAATAACTTCTGACCATGCTTCGCAAGCCAAGTCCCTGTGGCAAGCTATCGTAGCTTTCCGACTCAAGCGCCTCGATATGACGCGCAGAATATTTGAGTCTGACCGCAACGTCTTCAATCGAAAATCCCTTGGAAATGCGCAATGCACGCAATGACCCTGCTGACGTGATGAGCTCAGTTGGCACAGGCGCAGACTCTGTTCGCAAAGGACTGCTTAAATCAAGCTCACTCATTCACGCGTCTCCTTGATGGGGATCATTTTTCTTGAGGCCATTTTCTCACTGAGATTGGTGCGGTCCTTGACCTCACCTGCAAGCTGACCACACGCCGCGTCGATATCGTCTCCGCGCGTTTTGCGCACCGTTGTCACGATGCCAGCATCTATCAGATGCTGGGAAAATATTTTTATTCTTGCCGCCGAAGATCTTTGCAATCCGGAGGCAGGAAAAGGATTAAAAGGAATCAGATTGAGTTTGCAATGAACCCGGCGCGCAATTTCTATGAGCTGCTTTGCATGCAGATCGCTGTCATTGACACCATCCAGCATCACATACTCAAAAGTAATAAAGTCTCTGGGTGCAAACTCCAGATATCGTTCACAAGCCGCAAGAAGCTCGTCAAGCGGATACTTTTTGTTCAGGGGTACCAACTCGTCGCGCAGCGCATCATTCGGCGCATGTAGGGAAACTGCCAATGCGACAGGGCAATCCTGGGATAACCTGTCCATCATCGGCACCACGCCGGAGGTCGAGACTGTCACGCGCCTACGCGACAAACCATACGCATTATCGTCCAGCATCATGCGCAATGCCGCGAGAACAGGCTCGTAATTGAGCAGGGGCTCGCCCATACCCATCATGACCACATTACTGATCAAGCGAGTTTCATTGGTCACCACCGCGTGGCGGTCAGGATTGGCATGCTGAATGCGGGCGGAGTCGAGATCCTGCATCAACTCATGTCTTGCCCACCAGAGCTGTCCGATAATCTCTGCTGCAGTGAGATTGCGATTGAAACCCTGGTGTCCGGTCGAACAAAATCTGCAGGCAACGTTACAACCTGCCTGACTCGATATGCACAATGTGCCGCGATCGTCCTCGGGAATAAACACGGACTCGATCGCATTGCCCTGCCCGACATCGAACAACCACTTTCTGGTGCCGTCTGATGACCGGTGCTGGGTTAAAACCTTGGGAGCCTGAACAACACAATGTTGCGTAAGTTGCGCGCGAAAATCGCGCGCAAGATCGGTCATGTCGTCGAACTGACTCGTACCACGCTGATGCACCCATTTTTGAAGCTGCCGGGCACGAAAAGGCTTGCCCCCCCACTGCCCAACTAGCTGGGTCAGTGCCGAGGCATCGAGCCCAAGCAGATTGATCGGTTCAGGATGCATGCGTGATGTGCCACGAGCCAGACAACCGAATTAACGGCTGTGAATGTTGATTTCGGGGAAGAAAAAGGCGATTTCTGCCTTGGCGGTTTCAGGAGCGTCTGAACCGTGAACAGCGTTTGCATCGATGCTGTCTGCGAAATCAGCACGGATCGTGCCTTTTTCAGCTTTCTTGGGGTCGGTTGCGCCCATCAGATCACGATTTTTCTGGATGGCGTTTTCACCTTCGAGGGCTTGAACAAAAACAGGGCCAGAGATCATGAAATCAACCAGATCTTTGAAAAAAGGACGTGCGCTGTGAACAGCGTAAAAACGCTCGGCGTCGGCACGCGACAAATGCATCATGCGTGCGGCGATGACTTTCAGGCCTGCGCCCTCAAAGCGGGCAATAATCTGACCGATGACATTTTTTGCCACGGCATCAGGCTTGATAATCGATAAGGTACGTTCGACTGACATGTAAAACTCCAAGAAATCTCAATAAAAACAGGGACTTTGCTTGTGCTGACCCTAGCCCATGATTCTAGCATGCCACATCTGCCCGCAACACCCTAAAATAGCGAGTTATTCGCCCTCTGGCGACGACTTGCGACCCCACTTTTTCCGGATATATCGATGAATCAGCCCAACAACACCCCCGACGGGGAACTTTCCAAAAGTTTTGAGCCTGCGGCACTTGAGGCTCGCTGGTATCAGGAATGGGAAAAAAGGGGCTACTTTGCCGCAGGCCAGCACACCAAAGAGGGCCCTGGCGCCGGTATTCCCTACGCCATTCAGTTTCCACCGCCGAATGTGACTGGGACTCTGCACATGGGTCACGCCTTTAACCAGACCATCATGGATGGCCTGATTCGCTACCACCGGATGCTGGGACATGACACCGTATTTGTCCCCGGCACCGATCACGCGGGTATTGCTACCCAGATTGTCGTTGAGCGACAGCTCGACGCTCAAAAAACCTCACGGCATGACCTTGGCCGTGAAAAGTTCATTGAAAAAGTCTGGGAGTGGAAAGAGCTATCCGGAAACACCATCACGAGCCAAGTACGTCGTCTGGGCGCATCAGCGGACTGGCCGCGCGAATACTTCACGATGGACAAACAGATGTCTGCCGGAGTGGTTGAAACATTTGTGCGCCTTTACAAACAAGGCTTGATTTATCGCGGCAAACGCTTGGTCAACTGGGATCCCAAACTGCTGACGGCCGTATCGGATCTCGAAGTCCAATCTGTTGAGACAGATGGCCATCTTTGGCACATCCTCTATCCCTTTGTTGATGGTCCGCAAACCATCAAGCACGAAGACGGATCTCAGGAAATTATCCGGGGCATGACCATCGCGACCACCCGGCCCGAGACCATGCTCGCGGACGGCGCACTTTGCGTGCACCCCGAAGATCCTCGCTACCAACATCTGATTGGCAAAATGGTCGACCTCCCGCTTTGTGATCGCCAGATTCCAATTATCGCGGATGATTTTGTTGATCAAGCGTTTGGTACGGGTTGCGTCAAGATCACAGGCGCGCATGACTTTAACGACTACGCCTGCGCGATGCGACACAATCTCCCTTTGATTGTGATCTTTACACTCGATGCAAAAATTAATGATCAAGGTCCCGCACAGTTTCGCGGCCTTGACCGCTACGACGCACGCAAAGCTGTCGTCGCCGAACTCGAAGCGCAAGGCTTTCTAGTCAAAGTTGACGCGCACAAAATGATGCAGCCGCGGGGCGACCGGACTGGAGAGGTTCTCGAACCGATGCTCACGGACCAATGGTTCGTCGCCATGAGCAAACCCGCGCCCGCGGATACCCTTCATCCCGGCAAGAGCATCACCGAGGTTGCTTTGGAGGTTGTCGCAAAAGGAGAGGTCGAGTTCTTTCCCAGCAACTGGACAACAACCTACAACCAATGGCTTGAAAACATCCAGGACTGGTGTATTTCCCGACAACTGTGGTGGGGCCATCAGATCCCCGCCTGGTATGCGCCCAATGGTGAAGTTTTCGTGGCGCACGATGAACAAGATGCTTTGAAACAAGCCCAAGCAGCCGGGGTGCAGGGACCACTTGTACGTGATCCGGATGTGCTGGATACATGGTTTTCCTCTGCACTGGTGCCCTTCACCACCATGGGTTGGCCTGAAAAAACCCCAGACTACGAGCGTTACTTGCCCTCGAGCGTCCTAGTAACGGGTTTTGACATTATCTTTTTCTGGGTCGCCCGAATGGTGATGATGACTACGCACTTGACTGGACAAGTCCCCTTCAAGCACGTTTATGTTCATGGTCTGATTCGCGATGCAGAAGGCCAAAAAATGAGCAAATCAAAAGGAAACACGCTTGACCCCGTGGATCTGATTGACGGCGTTGATCTGGAAACTCTGGTCAAAAAACGTACTTTTGGCCTCATGAATCCCAAGCAAGCCGGTGCCATCGAGAAAGCAACTCGTCGACAGTTTCCCGAGGGCATTCCCGCTTTTGGAAGCGATGCCCTGCGTTTCACAATGTCCGCTTATGCAACACTGGGACGCAACATCAATTTTGATCTCAAGCGCTGCGAGGGATACAGAAACTTCTGCAACAAACTATGGAATGCCACTCGGTTTGTGCTGATGAACACTGAAGGCCAAGACATGGCCGCAGTCGATGCAAGTGCTGAAAGCTTTGTTGACAAATGGATTATTAGCCGACTTCAACAACTGGAGCTTGATGTTGCCAAAGGCTTTGCTGATTATCGTTTCGACAACATCGCCAACGCTTTGTATCACTTTGTCTGGGATGAATACTGTGACTGGTATCTGGAACTCTCCAAGGTTCAGATCCAAACAGGCACACCTGAGCAACAACGAGCAACCCGACGCACGCTGATCCGCGTACTAGAAGCCATCCTGCGTCTAATGCACCCCATCATGCCTTTCATCACCGAAGAGCTCTGGCAAAAAGTTTCCGTGGTGGCTGGTAAACGTCAGATCGAAGAGCAAACCAGCATATCCGTCCAGCCCTTCCCGCAAGCCAATCCCCAGGCCATTGATCCAGCCGCTTGCGCACAAGTAGATTTATTAAAAGGACAGGTAGAGGCAGTGCGCGCGCTGCGCGGCGAGATGAACCTATCGCCCGCGGCTCGCGTGCCGCTGATCGCCGAAGGTCCGCAACAAATACTGCTGCAGCATGCCGCTTATCTTGCCGCGCTCGCCAAGCTCTCAGGGGTCGATGTGGCCGCGTCATTACCTGACGACGGCGCACCTGTCCAAGTCGTGGGTAACACTCGGTTAATGCTCAAAGTTGAAATTGACGTTGCCGCTGAAAAAATACGTTTGGACAAAGAAATCGCTCGACTCGAGGGTGAAATCAACAAAGCCCAAGCCAAGCTTTCCAATGAGTCATTTGTGGCGCGTGCCCCCGCCGCAGTGGTTGAGCAGGAACAGCAACGTGTTGCGCAATTTGGCGAGACCCTTGCCCAGGTTAAAGGTCAACGCGCCAAACTCGGCTAATTGTTCGAAACGGCTCAAAGAAATCTGGTTTCAGTCTGCAAACAACTATGTTTTCAGACTGTCCAGAAACTTTTCATCGCTTTTGGTCAACAGGCCTAAGCGACGTGCGTGCTCAAGCAAATCAGGACGATTTTTAGCGGTCAACGCCAACGACTGTTCCCGACGCCAACGAGCAATACTGGCATGATTGCCAGAGAGTAAAACCGGGGGCACGGGTTGATCCCATAAGAGCTCGGGGCGTGTGTAATGCGGACTATCCAACAAGCCCGAGATCGAGTCTTGGAAAGAATCCTGCAGGGATGAATCACCATGATTCAACGCGCCTGGCATCAAACGCACAGCAGCATCAATCATGGCCAGCGCAGCAATCTCGCCTCCGGATAAAACAAAATCTCCAAGCGACCATTGCTCATCGACGTATCCATCGATAAAGCGCTGATCCACTCCCTCATAACGACCACAAACAAAAATGGCGCCAGCAGAGTTGGCAAGTCGGGCTGCAAGAGACTGATCAAAACGCTTGCCCACAGGCGATAACAAAATCACTGGAGCGTTATCCACCGAGGTCGTTCCTCGCTGCGTCCGAATGGTCTGCAAGGTTTGTTTGAGGGGCTCAGCCAGCATCACCATGCCTGGCCCGCCTCCATAGGGTCTGTCATCAACAGTGCGATGGATATCATGGGTGAAGTCGCGAGGATTCCACGCGTGTAGTGCCCATATACCTTGATTGTGCGCACGCCCCGTTACGCCGGAGTCACGGACCACACCAAACATATCCGGAAACAAACTTATGACGTCAATGCGCATGACGGGACCTTAAAGATCAAGAGGCCAATCTGTCTCTATCCGACGGGTTGCGATGTCGACGTGCTGAACATGCGCGGCAACGAAAGGAATCAGAATTTCTTGAGGACGGCCTTTTTCATCGAGCAGCAACTGAGGCTGATGCTCAGGTGACGGCGTTTGATCACCTTCTATTTGCATACGTTGTACGCGCAATATTGCATGCGCGCCGTTATCAACCACTTCGTCAACCACCCCCACTAAGCGGGCATCACTAAAGACATAACAGTTGACAAGGTCGACCCAATAAAACTCGTCAGCCTGAGCTTTTGGAAAGTATTGCCTTGAAACGTAAACGGTAAAACCGCGCATCGATTCAGCAATATCGCGGTCTCCCACATGCTCAAGATCGGCTACAACAGTCGAACCCTGAGGCCTGACCTGTTTAACTTTGTGTGCACGGAGCTGTGGATTCAAATCAGGCTGAGAGTACAGCTTAGAAGCCGGTGGAATAGGCGGAGCTAACCACCACACCGGAGCAGCGCGTAAAACGAGACCTTGTGCAGAATGCGGCTGCACTTTCACCCAACCTCGCACACCATAGGCTGACACAATACGACCCAGTTCAACCAGATCGGCTGGCGCCTGTGAAGCGCCTATGTCAGCCATGGCTGTGATACGAAGTCAGTCAAACGCAACGATCAAGCCGCGGTTGCGACTTTTGCAGAGAAGTCTTTAACCAGACGGGCAACCGCTGGGGACAACTGAGCACCCACACCTGTCCAATGCTGGACACGGTCAAGTGCAATACGAAGACGCTCTTCGTTTGCATTTGCAACTGGGTTGTAAAAACCAACGCGCTCAATGAAACGACCATCACGACGATCACGGGAATCAGTCGCAACGAGGTTGTAAAAAGGACGTTTCTTGGAGCCGCCACGGGCCAGGCGAATCACCACCATACGTAATCCCTTGAAAATGTTCAGTAAAGCCAAAGAGTATAGCACTAAACTGCTGATCGGTACCGCTTATTTTAAGCGCCGCTCCAAATAATGCGTCACTCGATCCGTTTCGTCAATTTGGGCGAGTAGAGCATTGCCAGTTTGCTTGCAAAAAGCCTGAAAATCACGCACGGCACCACGGTCAGTGGTAATCACTCTCAAAACATCTCCAGCCGAGAGTGTTGCTAAAGCTTTTTTAGCGCGCAGAATTGGGAGCGGACAAGAAAGCCCAGTCGCATCAACCGTCTCTTTAAATTCCGGAGAGCCGACCTGACCAGAGCCCGTCAAATTGGATTGACCTGTCATGCTTATTTAGCCTCGACCCACGCTTTCACGCTCGACAAGCTGGCAGGCAAAGCAGCTACATCAGCCCCACCACCCATTGCCATGTCGGCTCGACCGCCACCTTTGCCTCCAATCTGACCCGCAACAAAACCAACCAGATCGCCTGCCTTGATCTTTGCACTCAAGTCCGCAGTCACTCCCGCCACCAAGCTGATCTTTCCATCAGCGGAGATTGTTGCCAGCAAAACGACGGCTGATTTCAGACGATCTTTGAGCTGATCCACCATTGAGCGCAAATCTTTAGGATCAACACCCTTGACTTCGGTAACCAAAAGCTTGAACCCGGCAGGCATGTCGACAGCTGCTTCGGTCAAAGCGTTACCCGCGCTGGAAGCAAGCTTGGCACGCGCCTGCTCGAGATCCTTTTCAACGGACTTGAGCTGATCTTGCAAAAGGCCAATGCGCTCTGGCAGTTCGGCGGGTTGTGTCTTGAGCGCAGCCGCTGCGCGCTGAACAGTCGCATTCAGGTTTTGCACCCAGGCGAGCGCATTCAAACCCGTGACAGCCTCGATCCGGCGCACCCCAGCGGCAACACCACCCTCAGCCACCACCTTGAAAAGACCAATGTCACCCGTGCGGGCAACATGCGTGCCACCGCACAACTCGCGAGAAAAACCGATATCGAGCACACGCACAGTATCGCCATATTTCTCGCCAAACAACGCCATCGCACCGCCTTTCACGGCATCGTCATAGGACATTGTTTGCGCCATAGCAGCCTGATTTTTCAAAATTTCTGCGTTGACAATTGATTCAACTCGGGCGATCTCTTGTTCGGACAAAGGCGCATCATGCGCAAAGTCAAATCGCGTCTTGTCCGCATCGACCAAAGAGCCTCTTTGCTGGACATGCCCTCCCAGCACTTCCCTCAATGCCTTGTGCATCAAATGTGTCGCAGAGTGATTGCGCACCGTCCGGGCACGCTGTTCAGCATCGACAGTCGCAGTCACCGTATCGCCAACCGAAAGCGCACCTGTTGCGACTCGACCATGGTGTCCAAATACGCCTGGCTGAATCTTTTGCGTATCAAGAACCTCAAACATTGCAGCGCCTGATGTCAATGCACCCGTATCCCCGACCTGTCCGCCAGACTCCGCGTAGAAAGGGGTATTGTCGAGGACGGCGATGGCATCCTGCCCCGCCACAACACGGTCGACTGAAGCGCCACCCACATAAAGTGCCAGGACTTTGCCCGAGCGCTGGAGGTGATCGTATCCCTCAAAAACAGTTTGGGCACCTGAGTAAGCGAGCCCCTCAGCCATTTTGAATTTCCCTGCCGCCCGAGCCTGGTCTCTTTGTCGATTCATTGCGGATTCAAACCCAGCCTGATCAACATCTACGCCACGCTCTCGGCAAATATCCGCTGTCAGATCGACTGGGAAGCCATAGGTGTCGTAAAGAGTAAACAGTGTATTGCCATCCAGGACCTGTAACTGACCTTGGGAAACTTTTGGCAAGGCGGCCAAAGCGGCATCCAGAATTTTCATGCCATGCTCAAGAGTTTCGCCAAAACGTTCCTCTTCTTGACGTAGGACTTGCTCTACACGAGCTGCATTTTTAGTGAGCTCGGGATATGCCTCACCCATTTGTTTAACTAGATCAGGCACCATTTTGTAAAAAAACGGCTTGCTCTGACCCAACTGGTAACCATGACGCAACGCGCGACGAATGATGCGACGCAGTACGTATCCTCTACCCTCGTTACTCGGAATCACACCATCGACGACAAGGAAGCAACAAGCCCGGATATGGTCGGCAATCACCTTGAGGGAGTTATTGGACAAGTCTTTACAACCAGTCTCGCGCGCAGCCGCCTCGATCAGCGCCACAAACAAATCAATCTCGTAATTCGAGTGCACATGCTGCAAGACCGCGGCAATGCGCTCCAGGCCCATGCCAGTATCAACACAAGGCTTTGGCAAAGGCGTCATATTTCCGGCTGCATCACGCTCGAATTGCATGAAAACCAGATTCCAGATTTCAATGTAGCGATCACCATCCTCTTCGGGAGATCCCGGTGGTCCGCCCCAGATATCGGCACCATGATCATAAAAAATCTCGGTGCAAGGACCGCAAGGACCCGTATCGGCCATCTGCCAAAAGTTGTCAGACGCGTAACGCGCGCCTTTGTTGTCGCCTATGCGGATGATGCGTTCGGGTGGAACACCAATTTCCTTTTCCCAAATTCCGTAAGCCTCGTCATCCTCTTGATAAACAGTGACCCAAAGCTTTTCCTTGGGTAAGCCATAAACACCCGTCAGCATTTCCCAGGCATACGCAATGGCATCGCGTTTGAAATAGTCACCAAAACTAAAGTTACCCAGCATTTCAAAGAAAGTATGGTGGCGAGCGGTGTAGCCCACATTTTCCAAATCGTTATGTTTGCCACCCGCGCGAACACTGCGCTGTGAGGAAGTCGCACGTTTATACGGGCGTGAATCCTTGCCAGTAAAGACGTCTTTGAATTGGACCATCCCAGAGTTGGTAAACAGCAGCGTCGGATCATTTCCCGGCACCAATGACGACGAAGGCACAATCGTATGTCCCTTGGACTGGAAGAACTGCAAGAATTTCTGGCGAATTTCGGTCGTTTTCATCGTACGGCATCAAATGAGAGGAAAAGACGAAGGGGACATCATGACAGTCCCCCTCAAGCTTGGTGGTCGATTATACGGGCTTGTGCCCATGAATTCAGGCAGCCCCCTCGTCCATTCAGGCCAAACCGCCCCGCATTTGAGAGGACAATTTTCCTGCCTCGATCAGTTTACGCATTGAAAAGTCTGAAATTCGTTGTAAGACCAAAATGGAAACCGCCAGACTGAAATCAGATAGGGCTTATAGCCCTCGGGACACGTGCAATCACCTGTCATCGGGTTACGACGTTCGATATCGACTCCATCGCGAAGGTGACAAGGAAAGCCTGCGCGTTCGATGTACTGGCCACCTGAGCCATTCGCGCTCTTTTGCCAGACCCCTCCCTGGCAAACTAACAACCCTCCAGCGCTTGACTGGGCCAACAGCCCCCCTTCATCGCACGGCTCACCCGGCCTGCCGATCGCACCAAGCTGAAGATGACCTGAGGCGGCCACTCGACCGGCCGCGACAATATTCCCCTTTGCGGTCAGCCTGCCTGCCAGATCAAGATTTGCACCCAGATGCACATCACGCTTTTCACCTTGCCTTAAAAAACTGACCTGCGCACTTGAGTCGTGAAAACTGTGCAGCACAATGGATCCGATCGGCAAAGACGTCATATCGGGTGACGGAGGGTTTGCGAGCTGCAGGTTTGGACCTCGAATCCACTGCGGCGACAGAGGTGTGACCGTCGCCCCATGTCCATCCAGTGAGGACATGATTTTTCCAATACGCGTGACCTGTCCCGACTGTTCATACTGGGAAGCTTGAGGGGTTGCGATAGTGAACACCTCAACCTTGCAACCTAGCGTCAAACATTTTCCGACAGGCTTGAGCACTCTAATACTGAGGTCATAGCCCAGAGGCGGTCGCAAAGAAAAACTTGCACTCAAATGACCCGCCCGAATGAGCTCGCTCAAGGTTGGTCGCCATACATCTTGATATGCTTCCTGACTCTGATTGGCAGAAGACAAGCCTACCAAGAAGTCGGCTTGCCGGATGAGCATCTTATCCACCGAATCTTTAACCGTCAGCAACCAGCGACCCATGGCTTGCGAAGCAGCATCTTCGGACTGCTGAACCCAGGTCGTTGCAGACCAGACTCCAATCAGCGACGTCAACGCTGTCGCAACGATCATCTCAAGCAGTGAAAAACCGTTTTGATTCTGACGCATCAGCGAATCACAAATTCAAAAACATTACGGTCACCGTTTAAACACTGCGCATCAGCCAGTAAAGGGTCATAGGCTGAAACGGGCTGATTCAAATTGTCTTTAACAGTCACAGGTCCCGACGTACCTGAAATCTTGACCACCTCTGCGATACGTTGCAAGATGGAGGCCAGTCCGGGACACGCCGCATGATTGACGTCATTAAGAGTCAATAGAAACGCCGATCCAACAGGCGCGCCAGATAAAGCGTACGGTGCAATGCGCACAACACCGCGGCCAGAGACGCCCGGTCCACCCAGCCCGTGCGCCACGTTCGCCCCGGCGCCCTCTCCGGAAACAGCAACCACACTCGAGCCACGCAGTGAATTGGCAAGAACTCTTGTATCCACGTTCACATAAGGACTGGCGCCAAAACCATTGGTGGTCACTTTGAGGCGCGCCACAAAGCGCTGAAGCTCCTCAGCGACCCGAGGAACTTTGCTCTCAACGACATAGCCCTGTATCGCAGGGATACCAACAATTGCGAGCAGCATCATAATGGTCGTCACAATCGAAATTTCTATCAGAGAAAAACCGCGCTGACGCTCGACTGTGGAAGAAGAAAAAAATCCAGAAAAAACATGAACAAAAAATGAAGACGGTATTGCGCGCTGCGAGGCGATTTCAATCGGCATTGAGTGATGACCTTTTAAATGGGATGAGAAACGTTGTAAATATGATTGCAAATAAAAAGAATGCCTATTCAAGAACGCTCACTCAGCGTGAATAGTGCAGGCTCAGTGCTTGTCTGAGCTCCTCGAATACTTGAACGTGCCAGAATGCGATACTCAACACAATCGACAAGGCCAGCAACAAGGCTCCCCAGCGTAAATATTGTGCTTGTTTCTTGATCCGTTTAAGCGCATGGACCTCAGTCCTCAGGCGTGTGCGATACAGCGCCTCATCAAGTCCAAGCGTACCCATCAGGTCCGTGAAATACCACCAAATTTCTGGATCGATCAACCCTGTGTCCAAGGCATCCGTTGCCTGTCCGCCTAAATCCAGACGTGTCACCATGATTTGCAAGTGTCTCCCAAACCAAGGGGACGCCCCGTGTCTCTGCAAGTTGATCGCCTCGCGCAACCGCGTAGTCTGACTAGCACCCGGGCAGAGCGTCACCGCAAGCAATGACACAAAACGAACTGTTTGAACCCGCCTGTAAAAAGCCCAGGGACCCCACGAATCTGCGATTTGACGCAGCGCACCCGTCCAGTTTGCAAAGGACCAAGCCAGCGCAAATGCGCCTATAAGCAACGCGATCAATAAATAAGGCCAACACCCACGTAATCCTTCAGCCGTGGCAAATAATGCTTTCGTCCAGGCCAAATAAAACTCTGAAGGAACTGCTTCAAATACTTTTTTAAGTTGCTTGACCGTAAATGTCGGGATGGAAGCTACTGAGCCAAAAGCCATGAACAAACCCGCGAAACCGACGAATGCAGTCGTCCACAATAGTTCACGCGCATGATCTACAAGTCTGACGACTGAGGCGAGTTGTCTAAGTGCTTTGGTCAACGCTTGCGCACCAGCGTATTGTGCGGACTGTATCGCTAAGAGATCCTCCAATGGCAACGTCCCATTCCAAGTGGAAAATAAGTCTCCGCCCGTTTGCGGGAACCTGGCTAACCATAGGCGTGACAAAAAGCCACGGGAAGAGGTTTGAGCGTAACGAATCGCATCGTCCTGAAACACGCTTTGAAGTGTTTTGGCTCCTGCTGTCGTATCAATCAGATCAGCAAGATATTCGTAATAGTCCGCACGCTGTGCCCTAAAATCTTGAGCAGCAAACATGATCCACACTTTGTGAAATAGCGATCTGATGTCATGAATGAGTCGCAGTGAAAAGAGCTTATCTGGATTCATGCGCGAAACTCCCGGCAACATGCTTCCTTCCAAAAAACTGCTCAACCGTTCGGGGGTCCACCTGTCCATTCCAAACTTTGTGTAATGCACATTCTTTTACACTTTTCCCACTCATCTCTGCGCTTGATAGCGGACCGCGTTCACGCGCATCAAACCAACGCTGCAACATCAGCGCATCATTTTCTTTGAGCACCATCAAAAAATCAGGTTCCTCTGCAGGCTCAATGAACTCGGCAGCGACCGTGCGACCAGAGGTTCCAACCAAAGCGGATAATCCCTTTGCACAGTTCTCACAACCTATTTCAGATCGAAATCTCAAACGCTCTCTCGACAAACCAGAGTGTTCTTCAAGTGAGCCTAACCATCCCAGCTTCCACTGAAGAGACCGTGATTGGTCAACAGAACATCTCCAGTTCGGCATCCGAAGTATTTCCTCGTGCGTCTGCGCGCAAATCTGACAAACTTGCGGCAGAAGGCATTGAAATACGAGTAATTTGAGAATACCCGGTGTTGCCAACAAGTCTCTGGGCACTCCAATAAAGCTCGAAGACAATCTCTCAGGAACCAAAAGGGCGGATCCAGCATGAACAGTGGTGTAGAGACTCACACCCGTACCTGCAAGATCTGAAAATGCCCTTCCACCTGCGGAATCTCTTATTTCACCAATCAACAAATCATTCATGGCGGAGCGCTTGAATGCCCTGAGCTTATTATCAAAAACATTCAATTCATTTTCATCTAACGATCTCGATACAGTATTTTGTAAAGCGTTGGGTATTAAATATTCAGCAGGATCTTCAAGAGTGATGATTTTCCGGTGTGAAGGAATTTCTCGCATCAGCGTCGCAAGCGTCGTAGACTTTCCAGAACCGACGGTTCCCGCCAGTACGATTGCTCCGCCCTGGGAAAGAGTGGCTCGACGAAGGGCTGTGATTTGTGAATCAAGGTAGCCTAGATCGGCCAAATCCGGTGTTAATTCAGAGTCATCAAGAACCAATATACGTAAACATACCGAAGGTCCCAGGTCAGTTGCGAGCGATGCCCACCTCAAACTGATTCGATGACCGTCAAGCTCACGATTGATCCTGCCCTGTTGCTCTATGGTTGGATCAAAGACTGCTCCATTTCCCCCTTCAACCTCCATCCATGTCACAGCAAGCATTGCAAGCATGGTTGCGGTTGGAATATGCGCATATCTTTCAGGACAAACGTAACGGCCGTCGATTGTGAACATGACGGGAGATTCGCTCTTGAAACGCCTCACATTAAAGTGAATATCACTCGCGCGCCGCCTCAGACCCCAAACCAGGATAGCGTTCATTGCCATGACTAAAGCACCCCCATTGGTCGTCGTCTCTGTCATCTGAGGCGCGCTCTTTGAAGAGCCGCGTATCGACTTGGTGACAGCAATCAGTAACGCCGGCGATAAAACGAATAAAGAGTTTGAATTCAGGCGATACCCTCGTTGCTTAAGTAACTGTAAAAGCGCGATGGTCTGATCGTCATAATAAAAATCACTCAGTACAAATACTCCCGAAGTACCATCCGCAAAGAGAACTGGACACATTCGGATCACTAAACTCATGACATCCAACTCCTTGCATAGGATTCGGGTCACGGGAGGAGCCAAGCGTTCAAGCTCTCCCTGCGTTCGAAGCTCCTCTGGCATTGGGTCCTTTGGCATTTGCTCTTTAGTCAACCCATCCAGCTGAACTGAGAAATTTTTATTCATTGAACCCGCTGCCCCAAGCATAAAGTCTCCGTTTGCTCCGACTTTTTCAAATGAACGCAAGGTGGAGTAATACGCTCCAGGGTATAAAGAGCAGATCGACCCAGAACCGCTTTTTTGCGGAGATTTTTAAATACATGCTTTTCTGTCTCAAGCAATACCTCCGCAGTCAGCGATTGACCAACTCCATAGATCGCCAGCAACATATTTTCTGAGCTGAGACTTGTCACCGGACCCGGGACAGTCATCGATCCGATCACGTTTTGACGAGCGGCATGTAATGCGGCCTGTGTATCCAACTGCAAAAGCTCCTCAACCACTGCAGGCTCCTGGGCAACAGCACAATGCGACATACCGAGCAATATCAATGGGGCAGCATATTTATTCAGAAATCTCAAAAATCTCTCCAGTTAAGCTCACTGTTAACTCACTTCGACGAATGCCTTGACCTGTTGGCTGCCCGATATCGAGCTGAAGACCCCGCCATCGCACAGGAATAGTCAGTCCACGTAGAGTGGAAATCGATCGCATGGGGCCCTTGATTGAAATTGTTCTTCGCTTGAGAGGTTTGATAAATGGAGGACGCTCCAAAATCATTCCTTGACGCCCGACGGGTGCAGCAAACGAAACTGAAGTACCTGTTCCGATTTGAATCGCTTCAAAAACAGGTGTCATACTTTGCAAATAACTGATCCATTCCTTCATGGGGATTGAGGCGGGAACAGGTTCGAACGCGCTTGCCGCGGCCAGCACCTGCCATCGTAATATTCCGTGATCAAGGTCAATAAATTCTGCCGTCCAACCTTGCGGCTTGACTGCATCTAATTTTTCACTCAGTGCAAGCATCTTGCGACGCTGATAGCGCGCCGCGCAATACCAGTCCATCGCCATGGGCTCACACATAATCTGCTTAAGTTTCCAGCCACCAGGATTTAAAGGCGCCTGATGCCAAGTGCTCACAACCTTGAATATTTGATCAGGATGATGAACGGGATGATTTCTGCTGAAGTCAGCATAAATTTGACGCCAAAGCATATCTGGCTGTTCTTGTGGCAATTCAGCCGGACGATCTGAGCCGCGATCCATCATGATCCAAACAACGACTCCGACTACGAGCATCAAACTCATCAGACGCGTCCGTTTCCAAACGGGGTGGACAAGACTCTGAAGTTGCGTCCGGATACTTGAATGACGGGCCATCCACTCAGGAGGACTTTCTTCATCCAACACATCTGTTTTCATGATGTGCATACTCGGAAAACGTGCTTTGAGAGCGAAAAGTACTGAATCGACCTCCTCTCGCTCGGCATACCATCTGTCAGTCTGCGCCAGAATCAAACCTGCATTGACTGCAACAAGCCAATAGCCTCTCGGTGCCATCGCATAAACAGCAGCAATCACGCCCTCCGAGTGCGCCGAGGCAAACATTGCTGCAGCTGCATGTAAGCGTCTTCCTGAGACGCGATTTTTATGTTGATCTTGACGATTTCGTTTTGGCACAACACCGCACCCAACGACGGCTGCGAGATCACCCATGACTAGATAATGGGTCGCTCGCAACGCTCGAGCACGTCGCCGACCAAGCACACTAGGCTCCCCGCCAACCAAAGGAGACCAATCCAGACCAAAGACGACTTCAACCCCATCTGCACGTGACCATAACAATGTGCCAGATTGATCCGCGAGCCCAAGATCAACGGGCATGCTCATATTCCCTCTTCCACTTGGGCTGTCACCATGATCAGAGTTGCCGTTCGAGCCTGTTTAGCGCGATCCGAACCGCCCAGACCGAGAGGAGCATCCGGCGTCAAGCGTGCACGATCTGATTCATCCTGCTTGGAATCAAAACCAGAGATCAACATTGGTTGTCCGTTCTGCAGTGCGATCTGCTGAACTGTTCCATGACCATCAATGGTGATTTGTTGAATTTGCAGACGACTACTAGGATCACCCACAACAACTGACTTCAACGGCTGAGCAACCGTATTGTCATACGCAACGGATAACAACACTTGTCCGTTTTCCTGGGCATCCGGAACGAGAGTGAGAAATGCGCCAACGGTCTCTTCTTTCTGACTCACAGACACCGAACTCGATCCAGATCGTGATGCGGCAAAATTTGACTCTGCGTTTTGAGTCGACTTGACTTGATCAATGTATGAAAAAGTTGTTCTGACCGCATGCGTGACCGGCCTACGATTCAAAGTCAGAACAGGGATCGTCACATGTCGCAACACTGTTCCATATTTGGACAGTGCACGCAATACCGCCTGACTGCGTATCGCATGATTGGGCGCGCCGCTGAGCATTGCCTTGGCACCTGCAATCGGCGCTCCGGAGAGTGTGCTGGACAGAGAGGCAGCCATCTTACCTTGCTCCCAGAGAGAGTCCCAATCCAAACCAAACTCTGCGTCCTGATGCGTGACAAGCGTGATCTCTTCGAATATCAATCGGACACGTCTGGTTAAGACTCGATTTTCCCTTTCCAGATAACGGGAAATTTCGGCCAACACCTCTGGTGTATCAGTCACCACAATTGAGGTTGAGGCGCCAGGTTGCGCAGCGATAATCGCAGCCCGCGTCAAAAATGGTTCAAGCCTTTGCTTAATGGCAAGTAAAACGTGCTGATCTGAGGCGATTAACGATGTGCGAGAAGAATTATCGAATCCTCCTGTCTTGCTGTTCGCGGTCCGGCCAAGCCGAGCGTCCGTCTGTGCGGATAAAGTGAGTGCGCGCACGTCAAATACTCGCGTTTCTGTTCGATAAAACTCAAGTGCCCTGTCGTGATACCGCCACTGCACACCCAAACGCCTAGTGAGGATATCCAACACCTCTGGCAAGGGACGTGCCCCCATCGGAAACTCTGCTTGTGTCAATGTCGTCAACGGTGTCTGGGCTGTTGCTGTACTTAAGCGCGGCAAGAAATGATCTGCTGGCAACAAGGCTTCAGGCTTAATACGAACGGGAATTCCGGTTGCCTGAGTGATTCGCTCAGAAAGCGTGGACAGATCAACCTTGCCATGGCGATACATCAGTGTCGTGTCAATTTTGGCTCGCAGAGCCATCGGCAAAGTCACCTCACGCCCTAGAGGTATGGCTCGCCCCATCAACCAAGGCTTTGAAACATTTTGAGCCTGGGTACGATGCTGTGCCGAGCGTGTTGCTGAAACAAATTTCTCCTGCGTTTGATCAATCAGGCTTCTTGCTTCTTGGACGCGACCATCCTGTTGCTGCATGCGCTTTTGTAAAGTGCAAGCTGCCAGTGATGAAACCATGACAAGTGCGAAAGTTGTTCTGCAAAAATAGTAGGGATGTGAAGTCAATCCGCTCATGCTCGGACTCCTTCGGCGATCGTACGATCGCAGGCCTCAGTGATCGGCACAACCCGTAAAACTTGATTTGCGTAAAAGCATGGCTGCAGAGGTCGTTCAGACAATTCAGTCGCCTCAATCAACGCACGTACGGAACTGACAAATTCATCCGAGAAATTAGCCGTTGCAGTCAAGGGAATGTCTACATCCACAGCCCAGTGTTCCGCTTGAAATTTCCAACCGCTCAAATTTGCCCATCTTGATAAGGCTTGTCGAAGATTTTTATCTGACTGTGTGATGGCATAGAACGGTTGGGAGCTCAAAGTTGCCGGTGATGCAGGCAGAGCTTTTTTAGAAGCAGGCGTGGACTCCAGAACAGCTGTGGAGACAGCCGCTGAAGCAACTGAAACAGATTCAGTTCCTAACACTTGAGTTTCTGGTGTTTTTTGAACACGACGTGCCCTCGCCTGTTGGTGCGCTCCGCGAAAAACGAGGGCAACCCAGTGACCTTCAATGCGTGTGTAGGGCCCTGATTTCACATAGGACGCAAGCTGTTCGTCGGTACCAGCAGCCCCAAAAATAGCGGGTAATGTCTGATTCGGTTGCCATTGCAACCATGTATGCGTTGCATCTGAAAAAACCTGAACTGGCGCAACCGAACGATCGCCAGATAGTTTCCAGGAAAAATCCAGGGGTCCCGAAGGCGTGATCGTCTGATGATTGTTCGGTCTTGCGCCAGGACGGATCTGACTAAACCCGCAGCCTTGAAGAGACAACGCAAGAATTAAAAATACCGTTCCTATCCATGTCGCCAACATATTCGCATCGCATTTGTTCGAGGGCGCCTATGTTGGGGCTCATTCAGGCGAACAACAATTGCATGTAGTACGAATGGATAAAACGTTCCCATGTAAAAACGGAGCCATGAGGCTCCGTTTTGATTCATGACCCGCGCGTATTACCTACGCTTGGCCGCAGGCGCTGCGCCTGGAGGGTCTTGAGAAAGAACTTTTGCTTGATCAACGGCTTTAGTCAGCGCTTCGACAGGCGGAGTGTTCCCTGATAAAGCCGCATCAAACTCGCGACTCAGGATGGGCTCGATACGTGGGTAATCACGCAAGCGGAACCCACGGCTGTTGGGATCCTTTACACTGCGCATACTGTCCACGAGCTGACGTGCGCCGGGGATACGATCATAGAAGGCCGCGTCACCTGTGCGGAAGGCTGCGTCAGTGAGTGGCAGGAATCCGGTACGCTGATGCCAAGCCGAGGCAATGACTGGCTGAGCCAAAAAGGACAGGAAAGCCATTGTTGCTTTGTCTTGATCCTTGGTGTGACCTGATGTCGCCCACAAGGCTGATCCACTAACGTAAGGAGCGCCAGGAGTTTTGACAACCTGGTCATAGAAAGGCATTGGCGCGACGCCAAAATTGAGCCCTTTCATTTCTTGGATCCGCGCCAGCGCGCCAGAGGTCGTCGTAATCACAGCGCAGCGATTATCCGCAAACATGTTGTCGGCCTCTGTGCCGTTACTGTTGTGCGGGAAGAGATCCGAACGCTTCCAGCTCACCATAATCGAGAGATGGCGCATGAACACGGCGTCAAGCAGATTGAGATGAGCGCCCTTGACGTTGTCCAAACCATTTTTGGGTGTGACATACAAGGCGCCATTGAGCGGCGCTGTGTTTTCAAGGTGGGTCGTGACCTGATGGCTCGTCGCAAACGGACACTGGTAATGCGCCTTATCTCTCAAAGCGAGCAGATGATTTTGCAATTCGGGCCAGGTTCTGGCGGGCTTGTTTGAGTCCAGACCTGCTTTTTTGTATCCGTCGACGTTGTAGAACATCACTGGAATTTCAGCCATGTATGGGAATGCCATCAAAAGGCCCTTGCTATCGCGCATGAAGCCTGTTGTCTGCGGAACAAACCAGTTGGCGTCTTTCATCGGATACTGTTTGAGCAGCTGATGAAAAGGAATGATGTCTTTATGCTGGGCAATCATCTCGGGTGAGCGATTGTCAGGCAGTTGAACCAAGTTGGGCTTGCGTTTTTCGGCGACAGCTTGCTCACCGGCTTTACGAAGCGCTTCCTGGTTTGGGAAGGCTTTTAAAACAACATTTACGTCTTTCTGTTCGTTGTTGAATCGACGTGCGATTTTTTCGAATTCAGATTTATGTGTGGAGGTCATTGTGTGCCAGACCTCGATATTGACAGGATTGGCCTGCACAGACACAGCAAACACACAGGACACACCGAGCACCGCGGCAATACGTTTTAGAAAGGTCACGCTGGAAATCCCAAGAATAAAATTCGAATGCACAAAACCTTTGTGCAAGGTACAAAACACCTATTTTACTGCGGCAATATCTGCTTCGGAAGTAAAAGAGTCAGCAAAGAATGCATCGTCCGGTAAAGAGCACTGGGCGATAAACTCTCGCCTCGCAGACTCCACCACGATGGGTGCGCCGCAAGCATAGACCTGATGTCCCATCAGGCTAGGAAAATCCTCCATCACGGCGCGATGCACAAAACCCGTGCGACCGGTCCACGCATCTTCGGGGAGTGCATCAGAGACAACAGGAATATAAGTGAAATGAGGCAAATCCTGAGCCCATTGGCGAGCAAGACCGTCCATATACAGATCCACGGGTCGCCGGCCGCCCCAATATAGTGCAACCGGGCGTTGAATATTTTGATGGATCATGTGTTCCACGATGGACTTGATAGGTGCGAAGCCTGTGCCGCTGGCGAGCATGATAATCGGCAAATCGCTGTCTTCACGAAGGAAAAACGAGCCGAAAGGCCCCTCAATGCGCAGGATTTCGCGCTCTTTCATTTGTGTCGCGCCTGCACCGAAGACATGGTCTGTGAATAACCCGCCGGGCAAGTGACGGACATGAAGCTCCAATGCGGAAGACGCATGCGGGGGATTGGCCATCGAATAGCTGCGACGCTTTCCGTCTTTGAGGATGATTTCCACATACTGACCAGCGTAGAAACGAAAGTTCTCCGTGGCGGGCAACTGCAATTGCAACACGGCGACATCAGGCGCGGGACGCTGAATCGAGGTCACACGGGAGGGCAATTTCCGAACCTGAATGTCGGAGGCCAGGCGAATTTCGCGGGACTCGATCACCAGATCCGAAGTCGCCCGCGCTTGACACAAAAGGGTAAAGCCTTCGTGAATCTCTTGAGGCGTCAAAATCTGTTCGGCGCTGTGGCCGGCCTCGACCGTACCTGAAACCACACGCGCCTTGCACGTCGAACATGCCCCGCTCCTGCAACTGTAGGGCAGTAATATCCCGGCAGCAAGCGCGGCATCCAGTACGCTTTTGTCGGAGTCTGCAGGAAACTGGTGCTGACTAGGCTGTATGGTGACTTGAAACGACATGAGAATACCTAATTAAAACATGAATCTAAGACGTGAATCGTGACCTGCGGCATTTTATCCTTTAAAGCACGGGCGAAAGGACCGGCTCTTTAGATCGGACATCGAGCAGTCTGCCTTTGCGGGCACGCTTGGAGACATAAATCTCAAGCAAAGCTCCACTCAAAATGTCTTCTACTTGCTTGGTTCTATAAATACCTGTCACGCGTAAACCCGCCTTTGAAACAGGCACCGTCTGCGCCAACGTGTCAGGCGCATCGATTCCCATCAGAATCGTTCCACGACCGCCAGAGGAAAGACTCTTGACCTCTTCCAGCGCAATCACCAGTAATTTGCCGCGCGTTGTCAAAAACGCAACCTGTGTCGCCTGGGGAAATAATGGAACCGGACGAAGCAAACGATCATTTTCCTCAAGCGTCACAAACTGCTTGCCTGCTCGCTGTCGGCTTGTCATATCGGAGAGTTTGGTCGAGAAACCAAATCCTTGTCTTGTACTTAACAGCCACTTGGTATCGGGGGCTGCAGCAATCATATGTTCAACGTGTGAACCGGGCTCAAGATCGATCATCGATGTGACTGGTGCGCCATCGCCTCTGGCGGATGGCAAGCCGGAAACCGCGACGCTGTATGCGCGACCGTTATCTCCCAGAGCAATCAGAGTATCCGTACTGCGACACTCAAACACGCCGTATGGACCGTCGCCCGCTTTGAAATTGAATTGCGAGGCATCGTGCCCATGCC